>Ga0207652_10000349_pt1 | contig 47896 bp, 50 predicted proteins | sample KBSC63BmetaG_FD_184334 | JGI IMG/M metagenome (GOLD analysis project Ga0207652, IMG submission 184334) | Corn rhizosphere microbial communities from Kellogg Biological Station, Michigan, USA - KBS C6-3B metaG (SPAdes) (version 2) | ecosystem: Host-associated > Plants > Roots > Rhizosphere ... | reverse complement strand
TGGGTGTGGCCGACGAGCACGCCGACGACCTCGCCGGGGGCGCGGAGGAAGCGGTCGAGCATCGCCGGGTCCGGCAGCGCCGAGCGCCGTCGCAGCAGGTCGGCGAAGGGGACGCGAGAGAGGTAGGGATCGACGAAGAGCGTCCTGCCCTCGGCGCTGATCCGGTAGCCGGATACGCCCAGCCATTCGACCTCCAGCCCGTCCGGAAGCTCGAGCGCTCGTGCCTCCAGCTCGCCCAGCGCCCGCTCGCCTTCGCGCTGCGCTGCGCGGCGCCCAACCTGCGCCTTGGCGAGCTCGCCGAGATGTCGCAGCGGGCTCGCCAAGGCGTTACACCGTGGCGACGGTCGCGGAGAGCTCGGGCGCTTTAGCGAGCGTCTGCAGGACGACGCAGTAGCGCTCGGTCAGCTTCAGCAGGGTCTGCAGCTGCTCGGCATCCGCGTCCGTATCGAGCTCGAAGTCAAGGCGGATGGAGCGGAAGCCGACCGGGGCATCGCGATCGACGGCGAGCGTGCCGCGGAAGTCGAGATCGCCGTCCGCGCGCACCGTGCCGGATCGCACCTCGATTCCCAGCGAGGTCGCCACCGCCCGCAGGGTCACGCCCGCGCAGGCGGCAAGCGCCTCGAGCAGCATGTCGCCGGAGCAGAGCCGGCTGCCGTCGCCGCCGCTCGCCGGGTGCAGGCCGGCCTCGGCGATCGCGCGGCCGGTGTCGACCGAGCAGGAGAGGCCCGCGCCAAGCTCGCCCTGGGCGGAAAGCGTGACCACGGCGGCGTCTGGGTCCTCGCGGTAGCGGTCCTTCAGCGGCGCCTGGATCGCCTGCAGCTGCTCTCGTTCCACGCTCGCAGCTTACGCGTCGCCCGGCTCGCCGCAAGCCGCGTAATGTCACCTCCCGAGATGGCCATCGCCACAGCGACCACGATCGACCTCTACGCCGGCGGCAAGCTGCTCTTCGCCGACGTCTCCTTCAAGCTCGAGCCGCGCGAGCGGATGACGCTCTCCGGGCGCAACGGCGTCGGCAAGTCGACGCTGCTGCGAGTCCTGGCCGGCGAGCGCCCGCCCGACTCCGGCAGCCTCGCCCTGCAGAAGGGCGCCCGGGTGGCGCTGCACGACCAGCGCCCGCCGCGCGACGACGCGATCTCGCTCGGTGACTACGTCTTCTCCGGCCGCGCCGACATGGAGGAGACCGAGGCCGAGCTGGCGCGGCTGGAGGCGGCGATGGGCGCCGGCACGCCCGATGAGGAGACGATGCGTGCCTACTCGGCGGCGCAGCAGCGACTCGAAGCGGGTGGCGGCTACCGCTGGCGCGATGACGTCCTCGCCGTGCTCGGCGGCCTCGGCTTCGGCGAGGAGGCGGCAACGCGGCAGCTCTCCACCTTCTCCGGTGGCGAGCTGACCCGAGCTTCGCTGGCCCGTGCCCTCGCCACCCGTCCCGACCTGCTGCTGCTCGACGAGCCGACGAACCACCTCGACATCCCCTCGCTGGAATGGCTCGAGCGCTACCTCGTCGACCTCGACGCCGCGGTCGTGCTGGTCGCCCACGACCGCTGGTTCCTCGAGGCGGTGGGAACGTCGGTGCTCGAGTTGGAGGCTCAGCGCGGCCGCTTCTTCGCCGGCCCCTGGCACGCCTGGCGCAAGGAGCAGGCCGCGCGCGAGATCGCCCGCGGCAAGGCGATCGAGCGCCAGCAGGCGGAGATCGAGCGGATGGAGCGTTTCGTCGAGCGCTTCCGCTACAAGGCGACCAAGGCCAAACAAGCGCAGTCACGGCTCAAGCAAATCGACAAGATCAAGCGCGACGGGGTCAGCGCGCAAGCGCGCGACCGCCGCAACCTGCGCTTCTCCTTCGTCAAACCGGAGCGGCCCGGGCGGGTGGTGCTGAAACTGGTCAACGCGACGATCGAGGTGCCCGGCCGTACCCTGCTTGCCGGCGCCAACCTGGAACTCGAACGCGGCGAGCACGCCGTTCTCGTCGGCCCTAACGGCGCCGGCAAGACGACCCTGATCGAGACGCTCGCCGAGCGGCGCGAGCCGGCGGCCGGCTCGGTCCGCACCGGCCACAACGTCAAGGTCGGCTACCTCTCCCAGCACGCCGAGACGGCCGCCGGCACCGGCACCGTGCTCGATGCGGCCCAGCGCGAGACCGGCCTCAGCGGCCAAAAGGCGCGCGACCTGCTCGGCGGCTTCCTCTTCTCGGGGGCCGATGTGGAGAAGGCGCTCGACGACATCTCCGGTGGTGAGCAGCGGCGCCTCTCGCTGGCGATCCTGGTGGCGAGCGGCGCCAACGTGCTGATCCTCGACGAGCCCACCAACCACCTCGACATCGAGAGCCGCGAGGCGCTCGAGGACGCGCTCTCCGCCTTCGAAGGCGCGGTCATTCTTGTCTCCCACGATCGCGCTCTGCTCGAGGCGGTCGGCAGCCGTACGATCGTCTGCGAGGGCGGCGAGCTGCGCAGTCACCCGAGCGGCTGGGCCGCTTACCAACGCCGGCGCGAGGAAGATCAGGAAGCGGTTTCGGCGGCCACCGCGGCGGCGAAACGCTCGGCTAAGGGCGGTAAGCGCCAGAGCCCCCGCACGGTCGCCCAGCGAGCGGCGCGCAAGGCGAGTCGCCTGGCCGAAAAGATCGAGGCAGCGGAAGCGGAGCTGCGCGAGGTCGAGGAGGAGCTGGCTGATCCCGCCGCCTGGGCGACGCCCGCCAAGTCAGAGCGGGCGAACGAGCGCCACGAGGCGGCCAAGCGCAGGGTCAGCGAGCTCTACGAGCAGTGGGAGGAAGCTGAACGAACGGTCAGCGCAGCGGGCGATCCAGCCTGACCAGAGTCCCCTTGCCGGGCGCCAGGGTGATGTTGCGGACCTTGACCTTCTCGGCCTTGGGGTTGGGAGCGCTGAGCTCCGCGTGCCCAACGAACTCGCGCAGGATGATCCGCATCTCGTATTCGGCGAAGGCGGCGCCGATGCAGCGGCGCACGCCGCCGCCGAAGGGGATCCAGGCGTAGTTGTCGGCCTTGCCCTCGAGGAAGCGCTCGGGCCGGAACTCCTCTGGATTGGGGAAGAGGTCCTCGCGGTAGTGCAGGGCGGCGATCGCCGCCATCACGAAGCTGCCCCTGGGCAGCTCGTAGTCGCCGATCCGGGCCGGTGCCTTGAGCTTGCGGGCGACGTCGACGATCACCGGCCGCGCCCGCAGCGTCTCCCTTACCGTGGCATCGAGGTAGTCATCCTCGCCGGCGGCGATCGAGTCGCGCAGCTTGGCCAGCACCCGCGGTGTGCGCAGCAACCGCTCCATCGCCCAGGCGAGCCCGGTCGCGGTCGTCTCGTGGCCGGCACCGAGGACGGTGACGAGCTCGTCGCGCAGCTCTTCGTCGCTCATCGGGCTGCCGTCGTCGTGGCGGGCCTGCAGCAGCAGCGAGAGCACGTCGTCGTGGCCCCCCTCGCCCGTTTCAACCTCCTTGCGCCGCAGGCCGATCTCCTCGTAGATGAACTCGTCGAGCTTCTTGCGCGAGCGCAGGAAGCGCGGCCAGGGACTGCCGGGGCCGAAGTTCTTGCGCAGCGCCGGGAAGGTGGTGATCAGGCCGACCCGCTTACTGAAGTCCTCGATCAGCCGCTCGAAGCGGGCCAGGCGCTGCTCGTCGTGGACGCCGAAGACCGCGCGCATGATCACCGTCAGGGTGATCCGCTGGGTGTGGGGGCGCAAGGCAAAGGGCTCTGCGACCGGCCAGGTCCGCATCTGCTTCAGCGTCGTCTCGCGAATCAGCTCGCCGTAGCCGTGGACACGCTCACCGTGGAAAGGGGGGAGGAGCAGCTTGCGCTGCTGCATGTGCGGCGCGTCGTCGAGGGTGAGGACCGAGTTGGGCCCGAGCGCCGGCTCGAGCACCGTCGCGTTGGCCTCGCCGGCGTGGAACTGCTCGGGCGGACCGGTGAAGAGCTCCTTGACCAGGGCCGGGTCGGCGACGTAGACGAGCCGGCCGAAGAAGGGGAAGGAGAGGGTGAAGATGTCGCCGTAGCGGCGCTGCAGCTGGATCAGGAAGCCGAGCGGATCGCGCGTGTAGCGCAGCGCCTGCAGCAGCGAAGGTGCCTTGGAGCCGGGCGGCATCTCAGAAGACGATCGTCCTCGCGCCGTCGAGCAGGACGCGGTCGTCGATGTGGGCCTTGACCGCGCGGGCGAGCACCAGGCGCTCGATGTCACGGCCGATCCGCTGCAGGTCGGAGACCTCGTCACGGTGGCTGACCCTGGTCACGTCCTGGTCGATGATCGGCCCGGCGTCGAGCTCCTCGGTGACGTAGTGGGCGGTGGCGCCGATCAGCTTGACCCCGCGCTCGTGAGCGCGTCGGTATGGATCGGCGCCGACGAAGGCCGGCAGGAAGCTGTGGTGGATGTTGATCGCGGGGCCGCCGATCCGCTCGAGGAACCCGGCGGAGAGGACCTGCATGTAGCGGGCGAGGACGAGCAGGTCGATCTCACCCAGCAGCTCCAGCGTGCGGGCCTCGGCCTCGGCCTTGGCGCCGGCCTTGACCGGGACGTGGTGGAAGGGAAGGCCGAGCGAGGCGACCTGCTCGCGATGCTCAGCGTGATTGGAGACGACGGCGACGACGTCGGCGCCGAGCTCGCCGCTGCGCCAGCGCCAGAGCAGGTCAGAGAGGCAGTGGTCTTCGCGCGAGACCATGATCGCCACTCGCTTGCGCTCGCTCGACTCGGCAAAGCGGTGATCCATCTCAAAGCGGTCGGCGATCTCGGCCGCGAAGCGGCCGTGGAGCGCCTCGCGCTCGCCGGCCGGGACGGCGTCGAAGGCCATGCGCATGAAGAAGCGACCCTCGTTGCTCGAGTGCTGGTCGGCGTCGATGATGTTGAGGCCGGCGTCGGCGAGGAAGCCGCTGACGGCGGCGATCAGCCCGGGCCTGTCGCGGCAGGCAAGCAGCAGTCGAGTTGTCGGCTGCTCGGCCACGCGCACATCATCCCGCCTCGCCGCCGACCGCATCAACCTCTCCACCTACTGGGAGGAGAAATTGATGCAGGGCAACTTGCGTGGCGCGAGAAAGGCGAAGTGGCAGATCGCACATCGTGCCTGAATACGTGTCAGATAGCACGAACTATGTGAAGTGTGTGAGCGCAGTCACACATATCCCTTCAGAGTATGTATACTGCAGGCGTGGCTGCGAATGACCGTAACAATCCAAAACGGGCCAAATCCTCGGATTCGGACCTGTCGCTGGTCGAGTTTTGGCGGGAGTTCCCCGACGACGCCGCTTGCCTGGATCGGCTTTGGCGCGAGCGCTACGCGCCTGATGGGCACCACGCTCATTGCCCCGTCTGCGACCGGGAACGGAAGTTCCATCGCACGAAATCTCGAGCCTCGTATACCTGCGACTCCTGCGGCAAGCATCTGCATCCCATGAAGGGGACGATCTTCGAGAAGTCCACGACCTCTCTCCAGCTTTGGTTCTACGCCATGTTCCTCATGGCCAGCACTCGCTGCGGCATATCTGCCAAGCAGCTAGAGCGGGAGCTTGGAGTGACCTACAAGACCGCCTGGCGCATGTTCAACAAGATCCGCAACGAGCTGATGTCTGACCAAGACGATGAGCCGCTGGACGGCCGCGTGGTCGAGGTTGACGAGACCGCTTGGGGCGGCAAGCCGCGGACGAAGATGCGGCAGGGATCGCCGGAGCTTGCCCAGTGGCGTGAGTCCAAGACGACCGTGTTGGGGATGGTCGAGCGTGGCGGCAAAGTCCGGCTGCGCGTGATCGCTGCCCGTCGAGGCGAGCCACTGAGTGGAGCCGTGCGGGCCAACGTCAACCCGGAATCGATCCTGATTACCGACGACTGGCGTCCCTACCGCCCGCTACAGCGCGAGTACAAAGACCACAAGATCATCAACCACTCCGCTGGCTCCTACGTGGATGGCGAAATCCACACGAACACGATCGAGGGCTTCTTCGGGAACATGAAGACGGGGATGAGAGGCGCTTACAAGAAGGTCTCAGCCAAGTGGCTTCAGTCCTACCTGGACGAGTACGCCTGGCGCTACAACGCGAGGCGTGAGCCGCTGGGCATGTTTGAGCAGTTGCTCAGGCGTGCGGCTTCGGCTTCGCTGCCCGCCTGAGTAGCGAATTCCACGACTTTCGCTCGACCGGCTCGTATGGCTTGCCGGTCTTCGGGTCGGTCCCTTTGGGCGTGGTCTTCCGCTTTGGCTGATCGGCCATGCTCTTAGGCTAGCTCCCTGAGCCGCTGGGTTTACGGGAGGACGGCGAACTCGGAACGCCGCCCTCCCTGTCCATCGAGCAAGCACCGAACGTCCCGCGCGCGGGGGAGTCTTCGTGCTGACGACAACTCCCGTGAGCTACGACGCCCGGTGCGCGGCCGATGGTAGGGGCGGAAAAACTGCCCAAAAGACTCCTGCGCTCAAGAAGTTTTTGAGCGACGTTTGTCGCCTACGCTTCCCTGTTCGCGTTCTTGCCTCCACTCAGGCACGTTCGCCATCTTGCCGTCCTTGGAGCCGAACACTAAGAGCACGGCGCTGATCGAAATGTGCTCGCCGCCGTCTTTGCTTTTGGCTCGCCGGCTCGCCGATTCCGCCTCAAGTTTCAGGAAGTCCTCGATGAATTTGTCGGCCAGCTTCTCGGCGTCCCGACAGCCCTGGTCATCGAGATCGACGGGGAGCCAACCGACATGCCAGTCGTCTCGCTCGTAGAACGTGCCCGCTTTGAGTGAGTCGGCAACGTCGCGCTCGATGTTCTCCAAGATGCCGTTGCCGATGATGCGCTGCGCCACCTTCGGAATGTCGCTGGCGATGCCCGAAGGGACGAAAGCTCTTTCGGTTGCCCGGTAGAAATGCTCGACCGCACCGCGCCGAGGCTCGGTCCTGGTCAGCTCGATCATCCCGAAATCCTTGAGGACTTTGATGTGGTAGCTGACCTGGCTTAGCCCCTCATTGAGCGCTTTCTTGAGTTCGTTGGGGCTCCATTCGCCCGCATTCATCAAGTCGAGGATCGCGACCCGCAGAGGATGGGCCAGCGCCTTCAGCAGCCTCATCTGAAGGGTGAGTTTCTCCCCCTTCTGCTTCGTCTTCGGCGTTTTGCTTGCCGGTCCATCACCCGGCTTCTGCCTTGTCGCCACGCCCCCGCTCCTCTCTTGCCCGCCCAGGTGCTTCATCCGGTCGGGCTTGGTCGTTTGAACAGAAAATTATCTGTAAACGAGCCGCTCCGGTCTATTTCTTTTTGATTGATCTAATCTTTCCGAAGTAATCAGAAAGCTTTAGCTCAATTGGGAGGAGGTGAGCGTTGTGACGATCAAGCCGTGCCCGACGGTGGCTCCGCTGCTGTCGAGCTTCAAGACTCGCTGAGACCACCTGGGGCAGGACTTGGCGGCACTGACGACGCGCCAAGTCCTGCTCAGGGCCTCCGAACGCCTATTAGGGTTGGCGGATGGGGGACACCGATCCGCTCGCAGGCTGTGAGGAAAAGCTAAAGCGCGCAGATTTCCATTTTGATTCGCTCAAGTCCCTCATAGGCACCTTCTTCGAGGCAAAACCCGATTCCTATTGGGTCATCCCCGAGGTAGATGTGGAGTCCTCCCGCTGCCTCGGTCGTATCCGCATCACGCGCGAGCCGCCACTTAACTGGAGCGTTGTCGTCGGGGATTACGTCCAGAATCTCCGCGCTGTCCTTGAGCACCTCATCTGGCAGCTGGTCATCGCCAACGGCGAGAAACCCTCGTCTGGCAATGCCTTCCCGCTGTTCGACCAGGAACCGCCGCAAGACCCGTGCAACGGGGAGCGCAAAAGGTGGGAGAGGAACGTCTGGGGGGTCAGCGCTGAGGCTCTCAGGTTCATCGAGTTCTGCCAGCCATACAAGGCTCTCCACGGCCCAACTGGACATACCCTGTCCGCCCTCAGGTTGCTCTCCAACGAAGACAAGCACCGGACGCTCGTCCCGGCGCTCGCCGCGATTCACCGCGATCCCGATCTTGTCTCGATCGATCTCGTTGAGTTTCGAGATATCAGGCCCCCAACCGAGAGGGTGACAATCCACGCCGGGCGCCCGTTGAAAGACCGCAGCGTGGTGTTTCAGACACCCGTCATCATCACCGGCCCGAATCCAGAAGTCGAAGCGAAGACAAATCTTCCCCTGGACATAGGCTTTGGACGTAAGCCAGTTCCCCTCGAAGGCCTCAAGCAAATGAGCGAAGCCGTGGCCATGATCCTCAGGGAGTCCCGCCGCTTCTTTGGCGCCTGAGGTCGAGCTAGCCGTGCCTGGCTGGCGCGTGAGAGCCATATTGCGATCTACCTACCTTGAAGGTACATGTGTGAGCGCAGTCACCCTGCGGGGCCGCGAATACCGGCACGGTCCGCCGCTTGCTCACAAAACGCACATATTTCATTCCCGTCCTGATCCTCTGCATCGCCTTCCCCGCCGCAGCCCTCGCGTCCGCTGACGGCGGTGGGCCGTCGTCTCCGCAGATTGGCCTGGCCAGTGCCGTCCCCGCGCAGGTCTCGGTTTTGCGCCGCTCGACGGTGAGCTTCCACCGGATGATCCGGGTCACGGTTGCCCACCTCGAAGCAGTGCATCGCGCCAAGCTCCGCCGTCGGCGCCATGAGCTCTTCGCCAGTCTTCCGGGCGGCGTGTCCCAGGAAACGCTCGATGCGATCGGCGCTTGCGAGTCCGGCGGCGACCCAACCGCTGTTTCTTCGGACGGCACCTATCGCGGCAAGTACCAGTTCGACTATGGCACCTGGGAATCCGTCGGTGGAACCGGTGACCCGGCCGCGGCTTCTGAACAGGAGCAGGACTACCGAGCGGCGCTGCTGTACGCGCGCTCCGGTTCGTCGCCCTGGCCCGTCTGCGGCTGAACCTACGATCAGGTTGTGAGCGCTCCACCCGTCGCGATGATTTCCGGCTATTGGGGTTCGCGGCGATTGGAGCGCGAACGGAAGGCTGTCCGATGAGCGATGCGGTCCCCACGCCAGACCCGCAGGGACCGCAGCGCAAGCCTCCGAAGGAGGCAATTGCCGAGGCCAAGGTCCGGGCCCCAACCCGGGGCAACCGCAAGCTCGAGGCCTTTCTGGGCGCAATCAACGGCGACGATCAGGTGCGGGCCTGGTGGTACATGACCCAGGTGCATGCGGAGCGGCTGGGCATGTCCGACCACTCGTGGGTCCACATGCAGATCGTGCTCAACATCGCGCTGCGTCTGCTGCGTCTCCTGGTCAAGGCCGGGGTCGAGCCCGCGCTCGTCGCCGACCACGGGATGTCGCCCCGCGACGCCGAGGTCGTGGTTGCCGGTGGGGCCCTGCTGCACGACGTTGGCATGTCGATCCATCGCCAGGATCACGAGGCCTACAGCCTCTTCCTCGCCAACCGGGCGCTGGAACGACTGCTTGCCGACAGCTACAGGGAGCCAGAGCGCACCATCGTCGCCTCAGAGATCTTGCACGCGATCATCGGCCACCGCCGCCGCGGTGAGCCCTACACGCTTGAGGCGGGCGTGGTCCGGGTCGCCGATGCGCTCGACATGGCGCAGGGCCGCACCCGGCTGCCGATCGAAGCGGGCCAAGAAGGCATTCACTCGATCTCGGCCGCGGCAGTTGACGAGGTGCGGATCGAGGCGGGGGAGAGGCGACCGGTGCGGATCGAGATCGAGCTCAACAACTCGGCCGGGATTTTCCAGGTCGACGACCTCTTGGCGACGAAGATCCGCGGCACGCCCCTGGAGGGCAAGGTCGAGGTCGTCGCCGAGATCAAGGGGGAGACCGAGAAACGGCTGCTCAGCGGTTTCCGGCTGGACTAGCCGTAGCGCTCGAGGTCTTGGCGGCGCCGTTCTTTGCGCGCCTCGAGGCGACCCTGAACGATCGACAGCACGGTGACGAGGATCGCGAAGAAAGCGATCACGCCGAAGCAGAAGAAGGTGACCGTCTTGTCCGTGGTCGGCCCGGCAAGCCCGACGCCGTTGTCGGCAAGCGCGAATGGCGCCGCCACCAAAAATGAGAGCAACGCAGCTGTCAATGCGGCGAGAACGAGGGCTGACCGAGTGGGGATTCTCACGCTGGAGAATCTAGCGCAAGGGTCGGGTCCCATGCGCTCCATAGGATCCTCCGCCGTGAGCAACCTCGAAGCAATCGTCCTAGGCCTCGTCCAGGGGCTGACCGAGTTCCTGCCGATCTCCTCCAGCGGCCACCTGCGGATCGTGCCGGCGCTGCTCGGCTGGCCCGACCCCGGCGCCGGCTTCACCGCCGTGATCCAACTCGGCACGATGGCGGCGGTGCTGATCTACTTCCGCGCCGACCTCGTGCGCATCGCCGCCGCCTGGCTCGGCGAGTTGCGGGTCCCGATTCGCCAGGCCAGCCAGGAGGCGAGACTGGGCTGGTTCATCGTCCTGGGGACGATCCCGATCTCGATCTTCGGCTTCGTCTTCAAGGACCAGATCGAATCGGGGGCGCGCAGCCTCTACCTGATCGGTTCAGCGCTGATCCTCTTCTCCTTCGTGATGGTCGCCGCCGAGCGGGTCGGCACTCGGCGCCGCTCGCTGGAGGAGATGGACGGCCGCGACGGGCTCTTCATCGGCGTCGCCCAGTCGCTGGCGCTGGTGCCGGGCGTCTCGCGCTCGGGAGCGACGATCTCGGCCGGCCTCTTCCGTGGCTTCGACCGCGTCGCCGCTGCTCGCTACTCGTTCCTGCTCTCGGTGCCCGCGGTGGTCCTCAGTGGCCTTTTCGAGCTGCGCAAGGTCGGCGAAGCCGGCGGTCCCTCGGTGGCGGCGACGGTGATCGCCACCCTGGTCGCCTTCGTCACCGGCTACGCGGCGATCGCCTGGCTGCTGCGCTACCTCAGCTCGCACAGCCTCGAGATCTTCGTCGTCTACCGGATCGCCCTTGGCGTCCTGGTCCTGGTCCTCACCGCGACCGGCGCGATCAGCTGACCGACCCCTCAAATGGCGAACGGCCCGGGGCAGTGGGCCGTTCGCGGTGACGAGAGAGGAGTCTCGTGGGGGTTGATTCTGGCGCCGGCCCAAGGCCTCTCCGTGAACATTCGGAGAACCTCCGGAGAAGGTCGGGTAACACGTGGGCCGGGGGCCGTTGGGCTGACTTTCCCGCAAATTAGGGCGATTCAGCTGTGAAAATCCGGTGAACGCAGGGCTTTTATCCAGCCGCCCGTCTTTGCCACCGCATACAATCCGCCCGACTTGACCTCGCAGCAGACCACTCGGCTTGCGGTCATCGATGACGACAGTGGCTTCGTCACCGTGCTCTCCAAGCGCACCGAGGCCGCCGGCTGGCAACAGCGCGTGCTGAGCAGCGCGATCCCGCCCGACGAGCTGGTGGCGATGAAGCTGAACGCGCTGCTGCTCGACATGGAGGTGCTCGGCGACGAAGCCTGGGAGTACCTGGGCCGCGTCTGCGAGGCGCTCCCCGACCTCGCCGTGGTCGTCTGCACCGGTCGCTCGACCGTGGCTCAGCGGGTGCGGGCACTGCGGCTGGGGGTCGACGACTGGATCGGCAAGCCCTGCCACCCCGAGGAGGTAATGGCGCGGATCGAAGCTGTCTCGCGCCGTCGACGTCGTCGTACAAGGTCCGTGGCGGAGGCCGGACCGATCGTTGTCGGTGAGCTGGAGATCCGCGCCGACCAGTTCCAGGCCTTCGTTGGGGATGGCAGCCTCGACCTGACGCGGCGCGAGTTCGAGCTGCTGCAGCTGCTCGCCGACACCAAGGGTCAGGTGCTCGAGCGCGAGACGATCTACCAGCGCGTCTGGGGTTACGCGATGGCGCACGGCGACCGCTCGGTCGACGTCTTCATCCGCAAGCTGCGCCAGAAGCTGGAGAAGCGCTCCCCCGGCTGGCGCTACATCCACACCCACTTCGGCGTCGGCTACCGCTTCGATCCCGAGTCGGTTGGCGGCGTGGCGCCGGAGTTGGCCGACGAGGCCGTGGCCGGCATCGATCCGCCGGTTGCGAATTCACAAGTAGTTCACAGCAGCTTTACGGCCGCGTAACCGATCGCGGGCCACCTGCCGGCCATCCTCACTGGCCATGTTGGAGATCAGGCCAGAGGAGCACGCGGCGCTCGTGGACGGCCGGCCGCTGAGCCTGACGGTGCGTGAGCTGCAGCTGCTGACCACGCTGGCCGCGCATCCGCAGCGCATCCTCACCCGCGAGGAGCTCTGCGCCGAGGTCTGGGGCCGCGAACCGCGGCGTGATGACCGCTCGGTTGACGTCTACGTCAGTCGCCTGCGCTCGAAGCTGGGTGAAGCGCTGCCGGGCCGGCACCTGATCCACACCCATAGCGGCATCGGCTACCGCTTCTCGCCCGAGGGATGAGCGGCGGGCGAACTCCTTTCGGGGTCTTTTACATCTTTTTCACAATCCCGATACAGCCAGGTAACAAGCTGTCGGAGACGCGTTGAGAGTGTGGCCGCGAGCGGCCCATCTGGCCCGCTTTCGTGCCCCACGACGAAAAGGAGTTTGTGTTGAGTCCCTCTAGATGGTTGGCCGTTTTCGCCTCACTGGCCGTCCTCGCAGTTGGCGTTTCCGCCTGCGGCAGCAGCAGTAACGACAGCAGCAGCTCATCCGGTGGCAGCCTCTCCGGTGAGGTCGCCGGCGCCGGCTCCACCGCCCAGGAGGCCGCGCAGGAAGCCTGGACCGCCGAATTCGAGAACGCAAACTCCGGCGCCACGATCACCTACGACGCCGTCGGCTCGGGTGGTGGGCGCGAACAGTTCATCGCCGGTGGCGTTGGCTTCGCCGGCAGTGACGCCGCTCTCTCAACGGAAGAAGACGAACTGACGAAGGCGGCGAAACGCTGCAACCCCGGCAAACTCGTCGAGGTCCCGGCTTACATCTCGCCGATCGCGATCATTTACAACCTCGAAGGCGTCGAATCCCTACAGCTCGACCCGGAAACGCTGGCGAAGATCTTCAGCCAGAAAATCAGCAGCTGGAACGACCCGGCGATCGCCAAGGACAACCCCGGCGTCGAACTCCCCGATACCCGGATCGTGCCGGTCAACCGCTCGGACGAGTCGGGCACGACCCAGAACTTCACCGAATACCTCTCCGAGGTCGTCCCCAGCCTCTGGAAGTACGAAGTCAGCGGCGACTGGCCGGTCAAGGGCGGCGAGGCCGCGCAGGGCACCTCCGGCGTGGTCGAAGCAGTCACCGCCGGTGAAGGCGCGGTCGGTTACGCCGACGCAAGCCAGGCAGGTGAACTCGGCGTCGCCACGATCAAGGTCGGCAAGGAATACGCCGAACCGACCCCCGAAGCCGCGGCGAAGATCGTCGAGGAGTCCCCGGAAGCCAAGGACGAGGCAGCGAGCCCCTACATGCTCCCCTTCGAACTCGATCGCAAGACCGAATCGCAGGGCACCTACCCGATCGTCCTGGTCTCCTACCTGATCGGTTGCACCAAGTACGACTCGGCCAGCGAAGCGGCCATCGTCAAGGCCTACTTCGAATACGCGACCAGCGGCGAAGGCCAGAAGGTGGCCGCCGAAAATGCCGGCTCCGCACCGCTCTCGGCGGCGCTGACCAAGAAGGTCCAGCCGGCCGTCGAAGCAATCGAAGGCAGTTCCTAAGGTCTGAGTGGAGGCTCGCGCCGACACGACGACCAACGCCGGTCAACTCCTCGCTGCCGCCTCCGGAGGGAGGCGGCAGTGGGGTGACCGGATCTTCTCCAACTTCTCCGTCGCCGCCGCGGTGACGATCCTCGCCCTGCTGGCGGGGGTCGCAGCCTTTCTACTGATCCAGGCGGCGCCGGCAATCACCGCCGGCTCCTCCGAACTGCCGGGGGGCAAGAGCCTGATCGACTACATCGCCCCGCTCGCCTTCGGCACCGTGCTGGCGGCGACGATCGCGGTGATCCTCGCGGTGCCCTTGGCGGTAGCGGTGGCGCTCTTCATCAGCCACGTCGCGCCCAAGCGCCTGCTGCTGCCGCTCGGCTACATGGTCGATCTGCTCGCCGCCATACCGAGCATCGTCTACGGGCTCTGGGGCATCTTCGTGCTCGGCCCCGCCGCGGTCGGGCCGATGAAATGGCTTGAAGGGAAGCTCGGCTTCATCCCCTTCTTCGAGGGTCCGGCCTCGGTCACCGGGCGCACGATGCTCGTCGCCGGCCTGGTCCTGACCGTGATGATCCTGCCGATCGTCTCCGCCGTCGCCCGCGAGGTCTTCTCGCAGACGCCGCGCAAGCTGCAGGAAGGCGCCCTGGCTCTGGGCGCGACCCGCTGGGAGATGCTGCGGATGACCGTTCTGCCCTTCGGCAAGTCCTCGATCATCAGCGGCGCCATGCTCGGCCTCGGTCGGGCGCTGGGCGAGACGATGGCGGTGACGATCATCCTCTCGGTCTCCGGCGTCGTCACCTTCAACCTGATCAGCCAGGCGAACCCCTCGACGATCGCCGCCAACATCGCCCTCGACTTCCCGGAATCGACCGGGCTGGCGATCAACACGCTGATCGCCTCGGGCCTCGTCCTCTTCGCGATCACCCTGGTCACCAACCTCGCCGCGCGGGCGATCATCGCCAGGCAGAACGTCCAGTGAACCCGACGCTCGAAAGCGGCGTTCTGCCCGACTGGTCGCCCTACGGCGTGGTCGCCGCCTCCGCTGCGCTGGCGGCGGCGCTGCTCTTGGCCGCGGGAGCCTTCAGCGTCGCCCTGCTGCTCGTCTTCACCGTGCTGGTCGCGATGGTCGTCACCTACGCCTGGTCGCGCCGGGTCGAGGGCCCGCGCCGGGCCAAGGACAGGCTGATCACGCTTGCCATGGTCGCCGCCTTCGGGCTGGCGCTGATCCCGCTGCTCTCGCTGATCTTCGAGGTCGCCAAGCGCGGCATCCCCGGGCTCAGCCTCGAATTCCTCACCGAGGACGCGCGCGGCCACATCGACGGCGGCGGCGCCGCTCACGCCCTGGTGGGCACCCTGGTGATCACCGGCGTCGCCGCCCTGATCTCGATCCCGATCGGGCTGATGGCGGCGATCTACCTGACCGAGTACGGCGGTGGGCGCCTCGGCCGCGCGCTGACCTTCTTCGTCGACGTGATGACCGGCATTCCCTCGATCGTCGCCGGCCTCTTCGCCTACGCCCTCTTCGCCCTCTTCCTCGGTCCCGGCATCCGCCTCGGCGTGATGGGCTCGGTGGCGCTATCGGTGCTGATGATCCCGATCGTGATCCGCACCTCCGAGGAGGTGCTGAAGATCGTCCCCAACCACCTGCGCGAAGCCTCCTATGCGCTGGGCACGCCGAAGTGGCGGACGATCGTCAAGGTCGTGCTGCCGACCGCCTACGCCGGCCTGATCACCGGCATGATGATCGCCGTCGCCCGCATCATCGGCGAGACGGCGCCGCTGCTGGTCACCACCGGCGTGGTCGACTCGATCAACAGCAACCCCTTTTCGGGCCGCATGCAGAACCTCGCGGTCTACGCCTACAGCGAGTACCGAACACCCGGCGTCTTCAAGCAGGCGTCTTACGACAGAGCCTGGGCGGCAGCGCTGACCCTGATCGTTATCGTCATGGTCCTCAACCTCGTTGCTCGCCTGATCTACCGCCGGTACCGAACCGAGATCCGCTAGTGGATGGAAGGAGAGCACGCCCGATGGGAGCTACAGGTGCAACCAGGGCCGAGGTCGGCAACACTGAGATGAAGATGACTGCGACAGGCACGCAGCCCGCCCCGGAGGCCGTCGCAGCGGTCGATGGCAGGCCGGCGAAGACGCTCGAGGCGCGGGGGGTCAACCTCTTCTACGGGGACTTCCACGCGGTCGAAGACGTGACGCTGACGGTCGAGCCGAACAAGGTGACGGCCCTGATCGGCTCCTCAGGTTGCGGCAAGACGACCTTCCTGCGCTCGCTCAACCGCATGCACGAGCTGACCGCGAGCGCCCGGGTCGAGGGCGAGATCACCCTCGACGGGCAGGACATCTACGCGCGCGGGGTCGACCCGGTCCTGGTTCGCCGCCTGATCGGCATGGTCTTCCAGTCGCCCAACCCCTTCCCGACGATGTCGATCTACGACAACGTCGCCGCCGGCCTCAACCTCAACGCCGGCCGCGTCAAGAAGACCGAGAAGGACGCGATCGTCGAGCGCTCGCTGCGCGGCGCCCACCTCTGGAACGAGGTCAAGGACCGCCTCGACAAGCCCGGCTCCGGGCTCTCCGGCGGCCAGCAGCAGCGGCTCTGCATCGCCCGCGCGATCGCGGTCGAGCCCGAGGTGCTGCTGATGGACGAGCCCTGCTCCGCCCTCGACCCGGTCGCCACGCTGGCGATCGAGGACCTGATCGGCGAGCTGAAGAGCAAGTTCACGATTGCGATCGTCACCCACAACATGCAGCAGGCCTCGCGCGCCAGCGACATCACCGCCTTCTTCAACCTCGAGGAGACCGGCAAACCCGGTCGCCTGGTCGAGATCGGCCCGACCGAGAAGATCTTCACCAGCCCTTCTCAGCAGGCGACCGAGGACTATGTCAGCGGGCGGTTCGGCTAGGCATGCCGAGCGGGATCAGGGTCGAATACCAGGAGGAACTGGAACGCCTCGAGGCGAGCGCACTCGGCGGCGTCGACCTGGCCAGCGGGGCGCTCACCCGCACCCTGGAGGCGATCGAGCACCAGGACGTCGAGCTGGCCCAGATCGTCGTCGCCGACGACGATCGCATCGACGGCCGCTACCTCGAGGTGCACCAGGCGCTGATCACGCTGCTCGCCACGCAGTCGCCGGTGGCGACCGACCTGCGCTTGATCTCGGCCCTCCTGCACGTGCTGAAGAACGTCGAGCGGATGGGCGATCAGTGCGTGAACATCTGCAAGATGATCCCGCTGACTGGCAACGAGCCGCCCTCCGATCAGCAGATGGTGGGACTGATCCTCGACATGGGCCGCCAGGCCAAGATGCTGCTCAGCCAAGCCAAGCGGGCCTTTGCAGATCGCGACATCGAACTCGCCCGCGACCTGGTCCGCCAGGACGACGTCGTCGACAACCTCAACCGCGAATGCTTCCGTCTCGCCCTGGAGATCGGCGATGACGCCGACAAGCGCGAGTGGGCGATGACGATGCTGCTGGGAGCCCGGGCGATCGAGCGGATCGCCGACAACGCGGTCGACATCGGCGAGCAGGTCGCCTTCGTCGTCACCGGGCTCTTTCAGGAGTTCGAGGATGCGTCGCATCCGAGTGGCTGAGGGCCGACAGGCGCTTGAGATCCGGCCCGTCTGGGAACATGAGGCTAAGCCCCGTGACGCTCTGTGCCGCCATAGATATTGGGTCGAACACGACTCGTGTGCTCGTCGCCGAGCCCGTTGAGGGGCAGTTGAAGAAGGTGATGGAGCAGCGGGCGTATACGCGGATCAACAAGGCGCTCGATGGCGATGGGGCGATTCTGGCCGCGAAGGCCGATGAAGTCTGCGAGGTTGTCGCGACCCAGGTGCGTCTGGCCAAAGAGCTTGGCGCAGAGGAGATTCGCGCGGTGGCGACGGCGGCCGTGCGCGAGGCTTCCAACAGCGACGAGGTCGCTGCCGCAATCGGCGAGGCTGCCGGCGTCCGGATCGAGGTACTGAGTGACGAGGAGGAGGGGAGGCTCTCCTTCATCGGCGCGACCAAGACGCTCGGCCACCCGGTCGAGGGCAGGGTCGGGGTGGTCGATGTCGGCGGTGGCTCGACCGAGGTGATCCTCGGCACGGTGCCCGGCGGTGCCGACGAGGTCCGTTCCTGGCGGGTCGGCTCCGGCGTGCTCGCCAACGAGCTGATCTCCTCCGATCCCCCTTCCGCGGCCGAGATCCGCAAGGTCCGCGACCGTATTGACGACATCTTCGAGGGGGTTGAGATCGAGCATCCGGCCCAGGCCGTCGCGGTCGGCGGCAGCGCTACCTCGCTACGTCGCCTGGTCGGCGCGGTGCTCGAGTACGAGACCCTTGAGCGAGGAATCCGGGTTCTCTGCGGGGATCCCGCCGCCGACGTGGCGCGCCGTTTCGAGCTCGATCCCGAACGGGTCCGCATCCTCACCACCGGCGTGCTGCTGCTGGAGAAGGTCTCCGAGCTGCTCGGCCAGCCGCTGCAGATCGGCAAGGGCGGTCTGCGCGAGGGTGTCGTCCTCGACCTGCTCAACGGCAACAGCAACGGCTCCAAGCTCCGCCTCGTCGCTTAGCAGGGCCTGACGGGCGCAGTCGTCCTCTAGCCTCCTGGCGTGGCCGGTGCCCGCAAGGTCAAGCTCGACTGCCAGGGGTTGTTCTCGCAAGCGGCGGCGAGGGTCGTCAAGGTGCGCTCGAAGGAGGTCTTCGCGCACTCGGAAGGGGTCCTCGACCTGGGCGAGGTCGAGCGGGTGCACGACATGCGGGTGGCGACGCGCCGTCTACGTGCGGCCCTGGAGATCTTCGAGCCCTGCTTCCCGCGCAAGCGCCATCGCAAGGCGCTGAAGAAGGTGAAGGCGCTGGCCGACGCGCTCGGCGAGCGCCGCGACGCCGACGTGGAAATCGCCATGCTCGAGGACCTGCTTGACGAAGCGGCGGAGGCGGATCGCGGTGCCGTTCGCGACCTGATCGAGGCGCTGCGGGCGCGCCAGGCCGAGGCAAACGAAGCGCTGGCTCCTTATCTCGCCAGGAAGCGGCTGAAGAAGCTGCGGCGGCGGCTGAAGAAGCTGGTCAAGAAGGTCGAGCGATGAAGCCCCGCGCGATAGAGGGGTTGGAGCCAGGTGGGCCGCTCATGCCCAACGTGGCCCGGATCGTCTCGGTGCGGCTCGACGAGTTGCGCGGATTCGTCGACGAGGCGCTTGCGCCCGACGCAAGCGAAGCCCAGCACGACATGCGGATTGCGGCCAAGCGCCTGCGTTACGTGCTCGAGATTTTCGCCCCGTGCCTCGGCGACGAGGCGGAGGTAGCGCGCCGCGTCGCCAAGCACCTGCAATCCGTCCTAGGCGACCTGCACGACTGCGACCTGATGCTGACCAGGGTCGAGCGGATGGATTCAGTCGAGGCAGTCTTGCGCCAACGTCGCGAGCGCCTCTTTCACGACTTCGTCGAGCTCTGGCAAGCCGAGGCCAGCAAGGGCACCTGGGCGGCGCTCGATCACTCGTTGTTCACCTGAGCTTTCCCGCTCGTTCACAACTTTTGCCTGCCCATGCCGAACTCTGGAGGTGACAGAAACGACTAGAGCAGGGAGACGCCGATGACTTCCCGTGTAGACATGCATTGCCACTCCACCGCCTCGCAGCTCTCCCGGCTCGGGGTTCAGCGCTCACTGGGACTGCCCGAGTGCGCGACGCCGCCAGGGGAGGTTTACGACCTCGCCAAGCGGCGGGGGATGGACTTCGTCACGATCACCGACCACGACACGATCGCCGGCTGTCTCGAGCTCGCCGATCGTCCCGATTGCTTCGTCTCCGAGGAGCTGACCGCTCGCTTTGCCGGCGAGCCACAGGCGGTGCACATCCTCTGCTACGGGATCACCCCCGGGGACCACGAGTGGCTGCAGGCACATGCCGGCGACGTGGAGGCCTGCGCCGCGTACCTTGCCGAGAACGAGATCGCCTCTGCACTGGCGCACCCGTTCTACAACGTCGATGCACCGTTGACGCCGCGACACCGGCGCCGGCTCGCCGAGCTCTTTCCGGTCTGGGAGGTGCGCAACGGCTCTCGCGCCGCCGAGCTCAACATGCCGGCGGCGATCTACATCGAGACTCACGGTGGGACCGGGATCGGCGGTTCCGACGACCATGCCGGCGTGGATATCGGCCGCACCTTCACCGAGGTGCCCGCGGCCGCCACGCCGGAAGAGTTTCTCCAAAAGATGCGGGCTGGCGATGCCCAGGGGGGCGGCCAGCAGGGCAGCGCGGCCAAGTGGGCTCACGCTGCGATGGCGTTGGCGACGCGCGCCCTCGGCGGGTCGGGTGCAGAGAGGGCACCCGACCCAGCCGCCGTGTGGAAGATCGCCCAGCGCACGATCAGCGAGGGTGCCGCCCGAGAGGGCAAGGTCGCGGCTGACATCGGGCCCGAGGACGCGCGGGCGCTGCTCGAGGCCTGGCTGAGTTCGATCGAGCTCGACCTGCGCGGGCCGGAGCTGATCGCCTACCTTCAGGAGGAGGACTTCTCGCACGCCGATCTTTACCGCCGCGCTCGACGCACCCACGAGCGTCGCCTGCGCGGAGCAATCGCCGGTGACGCCGAGGCGGCCCGCGAAGGTGACGTGGCCGCCGCCTTCGGCGGTCTCTTCGACGCGGTAATCCCGGCGGTGCCTTACGCGCCGGCGATCACCTTCCTCGGCGCCGAGAAGGCGAAGCTGGCCAGTCGCTCGGAAGAGCGGCCGCGAATCGCCCTGATCGCCGATGGGATCGGCGCCAACCACGGCGTCAGCGCCACGATCGAGAAGATCCGCGAGCTTGGCGTGCCGGGTTTCGAGATCGAGGTCGTCGGCACCGATGCCGGCGTCGACCGGCGCCTGCCGGCAGCGGCTGAGCTCGAGGTTCCCTTCTATGCAGGCATGAGCCTTGGCGTGCCCGGGTTGACCGGGTTGGCCGAGACCCTGGCCGAGGGTCGCTACGACGCTGTCCACGTGACCGCGCCGGGTCCGGCTGGGATTGCAGCGACGCTGCTCAACCGGATCGCCGGGACGCCGCTGATCGCCAGCTACCACACCGAGCTTGCCAGCTATGCCGGCTTGCGCAGCGGTGACGACGCGGTCGAGGCAATGGCCAGAGGTGCGCTCGGCACCTTCTACCGCGCTCCGTCGCTGGTGCTCTCACCGAGCCCGGCCGCGGACCGCTCACTGATCGATCTCGGCATCGACCAGGAGCGCCTCGGTCGCTGGGAGCGCGGTATCGACGTCACTCGCTTTGATGCCGGCAAGGCCGCGCGCGAGGACTTCCCCGGTGAGGTCAAGGTCCTCTACGCTGGCCGACTCACCCGCGAGAAGGGAGTCGACCTGCTCGCCGAGAGCTTCCTGCGCGCCCACCGGGCCGACCCGCGCCTGCACCTGCTGCTGGCTGGTGACGGCCCTGAGGAAGACGAGCTGCGCGGTCGTTTGGGCGAGCGCGCGACCTTCCTCGGCTGGCTCGAGGGCGAGGATCTGGCCCGTGCCTACGCCAGCGCCGACGTCTTCCTCTTCTGCTCGACCACCGACACCTACGGGCAGGTTGTGCTCGAGGCCGGCGCCAGCGGCGTGCCGGTGGTGGCGGTCGCCGAGGGCGGTCCCGCCTCGTTGGTCGAGAACCGCCACACCGGCATGCTCTGCCAGGCCGACGCCGACCACATCGCCGGCACCGTCCTGCAACTGGCCGCTTCGCCCCTACTGCGCCGCCACCTCGGCGCCTCCGCTGCCCGCGCCGCCGCGACGCGCTCCTGGGAGCAGGCAATGGAGCAGCTCGCCAGCGGCTACCGCCGCGCGCTCGGCGCCGACGTGGCTCTCGGGCAAGCGCCTGTCCGCGCTGCCTGAGCCGGCCGGAGTGGCCCTGCCCCGGCAGTACGATGAACGCATCGACGACCCCGCTCTCTACTTCAATCGCGAGCTCTCCTGGCTCGATTTCAACCAGCGGGTTCTGGAACTCGCCGAGGATCCGGCGGTGCCGCTGCTCGAGCAGATCCGCTTCTGCGCGATCTACGCCTCCAACCTCGACGAGTTCTACATGGTGCGGGTGGCCGGGCTGTTCGAGCAGCTCGACGCCGGGATCGATGCGCGCGGGCCCGACGGGCTGAGGCCTGGCGAGCAGATCGACGCGATCCAGGCGCGGGTGCTGGAGCTGGACAAGCGGCTGCACGCCTGCTTCGAGGGCAAGTTGCGCCCGGCCCTGGAGCAGGAGGGGCTTCGCATCGTCTCGCTCGACTCCGCCAGCGAGGAGGAGCGCGGTGAGATCAACGCCCGCTTCCATGAGCAGGTATTCCCAGCGCTGACCCCGCTGGTGATCGGGATGGGCCGGCCCTTCCCCTATATCTCCAACCTCTCGCTCAGCCTCGGCGTGCTGCTGCGCGATCCCGAGAGCGGCAGCGAGATCATCGCCAGGGTCAAGGTGCCGAAGGAGCTGCTCGGTCGCTTTCTGCCGGTCGGTGACGGTGGCCAAACCTTCCTCCCCCTGGAGGAGGTGATCGCCGCCAACCTCGATGCGCTGTTCCCGGGCACGGAGGTGGTCGATCACGGCTACTTCCGCGTCACCCGCGACGCCGACTTCACCGTCTCCGATGAGGCCGACGATCTGCTGCAGGCGGTCCAGGACGAGATCCGCCGCCGCCGCTTCGGCGAGGTCGTGCGCTTGGAGATCGCCGCCGGGATGAACCCGAAGCTGCGTCGACAGCTGATCGACGCGCTGCGGCTCGAGGACCGCGAGGTCTACGACGTAAACGGCCTGATCGACCTCGCCGACCTGACCGCAATCGCCGACGTTCCCGGCCACGCCGAGTTGCGCTACACGCCCTGGACGCCGGTGACCCAGCCACGCCTGCTGGGCGAGGACGACGAGCCCTGCGACATGTTCGCGGCGATCCGCCAGGAGGACCTTCTCGTCCACCACCCCTACGACTCGTTTACCAGCTCGGTCGAGCGCTTCGTCGAGCAGGCGGTCGCCGACCCCGACGTCTTGGCGATCAAGCAGACGGTGTACCGGACCAGCGACGACTCACCGCTGGTGCCCTCGCTGATCCGCGCCTCCGAACGCGGCAAGCAGGCGGTCTGCATGGTCGAGTTGAAGGCCCGCTTCGACGAGGAGGCGAACATCCACTGGGCCAAGTCGCTGGAGGAGGCCGGCGTTCACGTCGTCTACGGCATCCCCGGCCTGAAGACGCACGTGAAGGCGATCCTGGTCGCTCGCCGCGAGGGCGACAGGGTGCGCGAGTACGTCCACATCGGCACCGGCAACTACCACCCCAAGACGGCCCGTCTCTATACCGACTTCGGCCTCTTCACCGCCGATCCGGAGATCGGCGCCGACGTCGCTGAGATGTTCAACTTCCTCACCGGCTACGGCCGTCCGGCCGAGTACCGCAAGGTGCTGGTCTCGCCGACGACGATGCGCGAGCGCATCGTCGAGGAGATCGCCCTCACCATCGCCGCACACGAAGCCGGCGAAGAGGCGCGGGTCACGCTGAAGATGAACTCGTTGGTGGATGCCGGTTGCATCCGGGCGCTGTACGAGGCTTCGCAGGCCGGGGTGAGGGTCGACCTCAACGTACGCGGGATCTGCTGCCTGCGGCCGGGGGTGGCGGGCGTCTCGGAGAACATCAAGGTCGTCTCGATCGTCGGCCGCTTCCTGGAGCACTCGCGCGTCTACGCCTTCCAGCGCGGCGAGCAGACCCGGGTGCTGATGGGTTCGGCCGACCTTATGCCGCGCAACCTCGACAGCAGGGTCGAGCTCGTCGCGCCGGTCGAAGACACGGCGCTGCGGACGGAGCTGCTCGACGTGCTCGAGCGCTGCTTCGCCGACAACGCAAACGCCTGGGAGCTCGACTCGGAGGGGCAGTGGACGCGGCTGAGTGCCGCCAACGGCCAGCGTCGCAGCGTCCAGGAGGAGATGCGCGAGCGCCACGCCGCCCGTGCCGCCGAGCGGCTCGCCGCGGTCTCCGGTTGAGCGGCTCAGCCGCTTCGATCACTGCCCGCCCCGATCAATAGGATTGGCCCAGTGGCGCGCCTCTCCCTCCTGCCCCGCGATCGGACCTTCTTCGATCTCTTTATCGAGGCGGGCGAGAACACCGTCAAGGCATCGCGGCTGCTTGACCAGATGATGGCCACCTGGCCCGACTCCGGCGATCTCTCCCAGCAGATCCTCGACGCCGAGCACGAGGGCGACCGAATCACCCACGCGATCATCAAGAGGCTCAACTCGACCTTCGTCACGCCGATTGATCGCGAGGACATCTACGGCCTCGCGACCCAGATGGATGACATCGTCGATTACACCGAGGAGGCCGCCGACTTCCTCGGCCTCTACAAGATCGAGGCGCCGATGTCCCAAGCGCAGGAGCTGACCAAAGTGCTCGTGGCTGCCTGTGATCAGCTCGCCGCCGGGCTCGAGCACCTGCGCGACTTCAAGGACCTCGACAAGTACTGGATTGAGATCCACCGGCTGGAGAACGATGGCGACAGGATCTCCCGCAACGCGGTTGCCTCGCTCTTCTCCAACGGGATCGACCCGATGGTGGTGATCCGCTGGAAGGACATGTTCGCCGTGCTCGAGAACGCGATTGACGCAACCGAGACGGCCGCCCAAATTCTCGAGGGCATAGTCATCAAGAACTCGTGACGTCCTCTGATGTCATCCTCGTCATCGTCGTTGGCACAGCGCTTGCCTTCGACTTCACCAACGGGTTTCACGACACCGCCAACGTCGTCGCCACCTCGATCTCGACCGGGGCGGCGCGACCGCAGGTCGCGATCGGCGTTGCCTCGCTGCTCAACTTTGTCGGCGCCTTCATCTCGATCTCGGTCGCGGCAACGGTCGCGAACGACGTGGTCGACTCAGCGGTCGTAACACCCACCGTGGTCTTTGCCGGCCTGATCGGGGCGATCGCCTGGAACCTCGTCACCTGGTCCTTCGGCCTGCCCTCGAGCTCCTCGCACGCGCTGATCGGGGGGGTGGTCGGTTCCGCCGTCGCCGCCGCGGGCTTCAACGCGGTGCTCGCCGATGGCCTCGTCGGCAAGGTGCTGATCCCGGCTGTGATCGCGCCGATCCTGGCCTTCGTCGTCGCCGGCGCCTCAATCGGCTTCGTCTATCGCATCGTCGGCAAGCAGCGCCCCGGCACGGTGACCCGCGGCTTTCGCTACGGACAGATCATCAGTAGCAGCATGCTGGCGCTCGCCCACGGCACCAACGACGCGCAGAAGACGATGGGCATCATCACCTTGGCTCTGGTCGCCAACGGCACGCTCGGTGCCAGCGCCGACCCGCCGCTCTGGGTCATCGTCTCCTCGGCGACCGCGATCGCGCTCGGCACCTACAGCGGTGGCTGGCGGATCATCCGCACGACCGGGACGCGGATCATCAAGATGGACGCCGCCCAGGGTTTCTCGGCGCAGGGCGCCGGCGCCGCGGTGATCCTCGCTTCGACCCATTTCGGCTTCCCGCTCTCTACAACCCACGTGATCAACGGCGGCGTGATGGGCGCGGGCGCGGGTAAGCGGGTCTCGGCCGTGCGCTGGGGGGTTGCCGGCAACATCGTCACCGCGTGGCTGCTGACCCTGCCGGCTGCGGCGGCGATCGGCGCGCTCGCCTACGGCCTCACCGCGATCTTTGGCAGCGGCGCACTCGGCCCGGTCCTGGTCACCCTGATGTCGCTCTCGCTGATCGCTGCGGTCTTTGCCCGGCGCTCGCGCGAGGGGGCCCCGGTTCCGGTGAGTTGAACGATGGCGGTCGTGGTCGAGACCAAGGAACTGCTCGAGACGGTGGTGGCTTCGATCGTGGCGGGCCTCGGCATTACCGTGATCTTCTCGATAGCGATCTGGGGTATTGCCCGCTTCGCCGATCTCAGTCGCAACGAGCGGCCCCTGGCCGCAGGGGCCGCGGCGGCGGTGGCTGTCCTCGCCGGCCTGGCCACCCTGACGGCGGTTGCATCGGGCATCGTGATCATGTCGAGCAAGTGATCCGGCGCGGCCTGCTGGTCTTCGGGATTACACTTTCTACGTGCGAACCCTGCGCAATGTCGCGATCATCATGGTTCTGGCGCTGGCGGTTGCCTTTGCGCCCCATGGCGGCAACGTCGCCGACGCAATCCTGACCGCGATCACGATGGGCTTCCTCGCCGCCCTGGCCTGGATGGTCTTCGTCCTCAGTCGCCAAAACCAGCTCACCCTGGCAACGCTGACCGATAAGCGGCGGGTGATCCTCTACGCGGCGCTCGGAATGCTCACCCTGCTGATCGCCGGCAGCGATGAGCTCTTCTCCAGCGGCGGCGGCACGCTGCTCTGGATCATCCTGCTCGGCGCCTCGGTGGCGGCGATCTGGCGGATCTGGATCGACGCCAACACCTACTGAGGCTTCACCGCGTCGCTTGCGGCGCTGATTTGTGTGATTGAGCGCGCCACGCGCGCGCTGGTCACTGCGACCGTCGCGGTGTGCCGCCACGGATCGCCAGCAGCGCAGGCCACAGGGAGGAAGGGACCGCCTCGGTCGAGCTGATCGCGGCGATTCCCTTCTTGCTGCTGGCGGTCCTGGTGGCGGCGCAGCTGGTGCTCGCCGGGCAGGCGCTGTGGTCGGCCGGGGTGGCGGCGCGAGCTGGGGCGAGGGCGGCGCTGGTGGGCAGGGATGCGACTGCGGCGGCGCGCCGGGCGCTGCCGCCCTCGCTGCGCTCGGAGGCGCGGGTGAGTGACACGGGTGCGGTCACGACGGTGCGGGTGGCGATCCCTCGTCTGCTGCCGGCGTTGCCCCGCCTGATGGTCGGCTCGGCAAGTGGCCTGGGCGATGACTAGCGAGCGCGGCCAGGCGACGGTCGAGATGTTGGCGGCGATTCCGCTGCTGTTGATTGCTGGGGCAATCGCCTTGCAGCTTCTACTCGCCGGCTATGCGCTGACCCTGGCTGATGGGGCAGCCGAGGCAGGCGCGCTTGCACTTGCCGCGGGGCGACCGGCAAAGAGCGCGGCCGCAGGGTCGTTGCCTTCCTGGGCCACAGACAAGGCAGAGATCGTGGTGCGAGGGGGAGAGGTAACGGTTCGGCTGTCACCGCCGTCGCTGCTCGCCGCGATCGGCGATCGCCTGGCCGTGACCAGCAGTAGCTTCGCCAGGCCGGCCGGGCGATGAACGGTCGGGTCATCCTCGTTGCCGCGGTCGGTGCGACGAGTGGCTCGCGGGCCGCGGCAGCGGCGCTTGCCTGCGCGGGCTCGGAGCCAGATCGGCCGGGCTTGCTGGTTGACATCGGAGGCCGCCCACCACGACCGACGCTGGTCGCTTCCAGCGGCGCACGCGAGTTGGAGGAGCGGCTGACCGTGCACCTGTCGGAGCTGCGGGTGGCGTCGCGGGGCGGGACGTGTCACCTCGCGGTGCCGGGCAATGCCGGTGGGCTTGAACGCCTGCCCGCGGTGTTGCCGCTCGTGCGTGAGGCGATCGCCGTGCTGCGCGTACCGCCAAGGCTATTCCAGGAAGTGCTGCGCGTCAGGGGCGTCGAGCCCAGCGGCGTCCTGCTCTGCGCCGAGCTCGACTCCCAGCGCGCGCTCACAGCTCTCGTGGTGAGGGAACTCCAGCAGCGGGGCCTGCTCGTCCGGGTGCTGAAGAAACCGCTCGCCTGGGTGCCCGCCCGGCGCGCTGTGTTCGGTGTCCTACCGCCCGACGCGCCGGGCGGGTTGCCCATCCGCCTGCGCGAAAGCCTCTTGGAAGGCGAAATCGCAGTGGAGCACACGCGCTGCACCGCCGCGGATGACGCAAAGACTCACCCAGCGGGGGGGATCTCCACGGACTCGAGCAGCTGATCGAGGTCGTCGACGTGAGCGCCTGACTGCAGTGCTCCGCACTTGGCGTCGCGGGCGTTCGCATTTCGCCAGAATCGCCGCATGCTGACCGTCGCAGTCACCGGCCCGACCGGGGAGATCGGGAGGGCCTTCATCTCCGCGCTCGAGCGGATGCCCGAGGTCGATCGGGTGATCGGCATGGCGCGGCGGCCCTTCGACCTCGCCGGGCACGGCTGGGAGAAGACCGAATACCGGCGCGGCGACGTGCTCGACCGCGACGCGGTCGACTCGCTGGTCGAGGACGCCGACGTGGTCGTCCACCTCGCCTTCGCGATCGTCGCCGGCGGCAGCGAGAGCCGCGAGGTCAACCTGAACGGCTCGCGCAACGTCTTCGAGGCGACGGCGGCGGCCGGTGCCAAGCGGCTCGTCTACACGTCCTCGGTGGCGGCCTACGGCTTCCACCGCGGCATGCCGGACCTGCTCGACGAGGAGGAGCCGGTGCGAGGCACCTCGCGCCACCCCTACTCGGCCCACAAGGCCGCAGTCGAGGCCGAGTTGGAGGAGGCGCTGCGCGGCTCGCGCACAGAGACCTTCATTTTTCGCCCCTGCATCGTCGCTGGGCCGGAAGCGACGCTGCTCCTCGACCTGATCCCGCTACTGGCGATGGGGCAGAGAATTCCCGGGCCACTGCGCTGGGCGCTGGGCAAGGTGCCCGAGCTGCGGCCAGTGCTCCCCGACCCCGGCGTTCCCTTCCAGCTCGTTCACCACGACGACGTCGCCGCCGCGCTCACCGCCGCGGTCCTGGGCCACGGTCCGCCCGGCGTCTACAACCTCGCCGGCCCTGGCCGGCTGACGATCAGTGACCTCGCGCATGCGCTCGGCTGGCACGCGGTGCCGGCGCCGCACCTCGCCGTCGGGGTTGCCGCCGAGGCGATCTCCCTGATGCCCTTCCTGCCCGACGAGGCGGCTTGGATCGAGGCGGTGCGCCGTCCCGTTCTGATGGACACGACCCGCGCTCGCCGCAAGCTGCATTGGATGCCGCATCACGACGCTCGTGAGACGCTGAAGCAGACGATCGCGGCTGTTCGCGAGCGCTAGTAGCCGCCGCCGTAGGGGTAGGGGTTTTCTGGTTGGGGCTGAGGTTGCGGAGTTGGTTCGGCGGCTTTCTGCGGCGGACTCGCCGCGTGCCAGGTGCCGACGTCTTTGATCCCCTCGCCGTTTGCCTGACCGGCTTTGGTGTCACCGCCAAAGCGGTAGAGCGGGCGTCCTTTGTAGGTGACCTGAGTGCCGCCTTCCGGCCGCCGGACGGTGCCAAGCTTGACCGGCCCGGTGGGGCGCACGCCCATCGGGACCATCAGCGGGTGCCAGGTCGAGAGGCAGGAGGCGGTGCAGATGAACTTGCCGTTCTTCTCGACGCTGAGGCTGTAGAGGGTGCGGCCCTTGGTCGTGGTCAGGACGGGCTTGCCGAGCGTCGCGTTTTCCGCCTCGGCGGCGACGCGCTTGCTCGATTTCGCGGCGAGGACCTGCGGCGCTCCCACCGCGATCAGGAGGGAGAGCGCCAGCAACGCCCCAACGACGGAAAGTCGAAGCGGTGGGTGGGGAAGCGTGGGTGAGTGCGGCATCGGGTCTCCTCGGTCGTTTCCGGTTATTCCGGGCTACGGCCTGGGGCACCGGATGGTTCGGTCATCAGATGGCTCGGATTTGTGCGCTTGAGCGCACCACGCACGCGCCGGGAGTCGCCAGCGTGCCGGTATGGACGCGAAGCGACAAGGGGGGCAGGCGCTGCCACTCGCGCTCGGGAGCGCGTTCGCGCTGATTGCCGCGGCGCTGGCGCTGGTCGCCATTGCCGGTGCGATCACGGGCAAGGGAAGGGTTCAGCGCGCGGCAGACCTGGCGGCGATTTCGGCGGCGCGCTCAATGCGCGACGATCTTTCGCGCCTGCTCTCGCCCTCGCGCCTGCCCGACGGCTCACCCAATCCAGACCACATCGAGAAGACCTCCTATTTGGCTCGCGCCCGGGTAGCCGCAACGGCGGCCGCGAAGGCCAACGGCGTGCCGGCCGCTCGCCTGCACGTCTCCTTCCTCGACGCTGACTCGTTCGCGCCGGTGCGGGTCGAAGCTGTGGTTGTCGCCGAGATCGAGGTTGGCGGCGGCGCTGCGCACACGGAAGCGTCGGCCGTGGCTGAAGCTGGCGCGGCGCTAAGTCCCGATGCTGAACCGGCTGCCACGATGGCGACCGGAGGTGGCTACAGTGGCCCGCTGGTCTATCGCCAGGGCCACGGTATGCGTCCAGACGTCGCCGTCGCCTTCGATCGCATGGCGGCTGCCGCCGCCCAGGCCGGGATCGCCCTGATCGTCAACTCGGCCTTCCGCTCTGATGCCGAACAGGCGGCGCTCTTCGCCGCTCATCCCGACCCCACCTGGGTAGCGCCTCCCGGTCACTCGCTGCACCGCTGCGCGACCGAGCTCGACCTCGGCCCCGAAACCGCCTACCGCTGGCTGGCCGCCAATGCCGGCCAGTTCGGCTTCGTGCAGCGCTACGGCTGGGAGCCGTGGCACTACGGATATAACGCCGGTCCGGCGCCGTGCTCGTCGGCCGGCGCCACGGTCACGGTAGGTAACAGGGCCGGCGCCAGTGGAGGAGACGGCTCATTCTCGGGCGGCGAAGGGCTGCCGACCTTCGTTCCGGCGCGGTTCCGCGTGTCGCTGCTCCGCGCCGCCGCGCACTGGAACGTGTCAGCTGCTCTTCTCGCCGCCCAGCTGATGGCCGAGTCGAACTTCAACCCCTACGCAAGCTCTGCCGCTGGCGCCCAGGGCATAGCGCAGTTCATTCCAAGCACCGCTGCCTCCTATGGCTTGCGCGACCCCTTCGATCCCGATGAAGCAATCGAGGCCGAGGCTCACCTGATGTCGGACCTGATTGGCCAGTTCGGCTCGCCGCAACTGGCCCTTGCCGCCTACAACGCCGGCCCCGCCGCGGTTGAAGCGTGCGGCTGCGTGCCGGCGATTCCTGAGACCACCGCCTATGTCAGCCGCATCCTCGCCCTGCTCGGCGGCTCCGGCGCCGTGGCGGTGCCAGCCTTTGAGGTCAGGTTGGTGTCGTGAGCACCGCAATCGCGCCCTCAGAGCGGAATTATCCGCCTTCTTCATTTTCAGTACACCCCAAGGTGTATAAAGGTGCAATGACGCGAACGAACATCGAGATCGACGATGTGCTCGTCGATCGCGCCATGCGCCTCTACCGACTGCGCAGCAAGCGCGAAGCGGTCGACCTGGCCCTGCGTCGGCTCGTCGGTGAGCCGATGAGCCGTGAGGAGGCGCTGGCAACCGAGGGGACCGGTTGGGCCGGTGACCTTGTCGAGATCCGCGCTCCGGATGAGATCCCCGAGTCGTGATCCTCGTCGACAGCTCCGCCTGGATCGAGTTTCTGCGCGCCACCGGCAGTTCCGCGCACCTACGCCTGCGCTCGGCCCTGGAGCAAAGAGTCGAGCTCGCCAGCACCGATGTGATCGTGATGGAGATCCTCGCCGGCGCTCGCGATGAGGCCGATCGCGATCGGTTGCGGCGCCTTCTCTACGGCATCGAGTTCCTCGCGGTCGATGGCCCCGCTGACTACGAGCAGGCGGCCGAGCTCTATCGCGCCTGTCGGGCCGGCGGCGAGACGCCGCGAAAGCTGAGCGATTGCCTGATCGCCACCGTGGCGATACGAAACGGGGCGATGCTGCTCTGCGAAGACGCCGATTTCGCTGTGATCGCGCGCTACTCGCCCCTTCGGCTCACGGCCTAGGGCGGCTTCTCGCGCCGACCTTCGGGTGCGTGTCGTGGCCTGGAGTCGTGGATCTCGATTGTTGCTCAGCGGGGGCGGACCCGAAAGCCAAACCGTGCCGGCGAGTGGTCGCGGTTGCCGGCGGCGTCGATCGCGAAGACGCGGAAGACGTGTCGCCCGGGCGGGATGAGGTAGCTCCGCGGTGAGCGGCAGGGGCGCCAGGGTTGGCCGTCGAGCTTGCAGTGGAAGCTGGCTCCGGGCTCGGAGGCAGCGAAGGCGAAGGAGACCCGGCGGCGGGGGCCTGAGGTGGTGAGCCGCGGCGCCGGGTGATGGCGCAGGCGGGTAGTCGGCGGCTTGCGGTCCGGCTTCGGCGGCGGTGGTGGTGGAGGAGGAGGAGGTTCCATCACCGCCGGCTCGGGTTGCGGACTGGGCGGCGTGTCCGGCGGGCGGAAGCTGTTCGGGGCGCGTTCTTCGACCGACTCGCAGGCGGCAGGCGGGCCGTCGATGATCGGGGCGAAGTCGATCAGTGCCGTGTCAAAGCCCTCACCGCAGTCGACGATCGGGTCGGCGTCGCCGGAGTTGACCAGCAGCAGGTCGTTGCCGGCGCCGGCGAAGAAGTTGTCCGGCCCTTCCCGGCCCAGCAGCTGGTTGGGCCCGTCGTCGCCAATCAGGTTGTCGGCGCCGTTGGTGGCCTCGATGTCCTCAATCGTCTGCAGGCTTGTCAGTTCGGCGGCGCTATCGCAGCGCGCTTCGCCCTGGGGGCCAACCAGGCCGGCGACGTGCTGGGCCAGGTCGATCGTTACGCCGGAGCCGAAATTGGCCCAGTTGGCGTTGTCGCGGTCGTTGCCGCCGTCGAGGAGGTCACCGTCGCAAACCGCGTTGGAGATGAAGAGGTCCTCGCCCGCGGCGGCGTGTAGTTGGTCGGCGCCGCCGTTGTTGGGCAGCGCGTCGTCGCGCCCGGCGGCGTTGACGACATCGTCCCCGGCACCGTCGACGAGCGCGTCTTCGGTGTCGCCACCGGTGAGGGAGTCATCGCCTTCGTTCCCCAGGGCGACGACCGAGACGGCTTCGGGGAGGCCGGGGGCGGAGAGTTCGTCGTTGCCCCCCAGCCCGGCAAGCAGGATCGAGTCGGGGGTTTCCGCCACCGGGCAGGAGACCAATTCCCCGCTTGGGGCGGAGCAACCGCCCGCTACCGCGGCGGCGGGGTCGAACTGTCCTTCGCTTCCCGCGCCCAGGGTGAACGTCACCGCTCCCGACGTGTAGCTCGCCGTCACTAGGTCGCTTTTGTCACTGCCGGTCAGGTAGACGGCCGGTCCCCCGGGGCCGCCCGGAGCCATGACACCGACCGCGATCGAGCCGGGGTCGCGCAATTTGATTTTTTCGCTGGAAAACTCGCAGTCCTGCGTCGCAACGTTGACGCAGCCGTCTTCGTCAGCACCGCCATGGACGGTGTCACCTCCACCACCGCCGTCGATCAGGTCCGCACCACCGCCGCCGTAGAAGGTCTCCGTACCGCCGGTGCCGACGAGGTAGTCGGGGAAGGGGGTGCCGATCACGGTCTCGAAGGCGCTGAAGTCGGTCGCCGGCTCCAGCGGCACGTCAAAGCCGCCGCCGGAGGGCGCTTGCCCGTCGTTGGCGAAGTCTTCGCCGAGTTCGACGTAGACACCGCGCCCCTCGGCACCCGCCGGGAAGCCGGCGTTGGTGAAGAAGGCCCCCGTGTTGGGGAAGCCCGGCGTCACCCCCGTCGCGAAGCTGATGGTGTCTTCACCGCCGCCCGAGTCGCCGATCGAGTCGATCGTCGCGTCGCCCCGGTCGAAGTCGTTGCCCCCTTCGCCGTCAAGGGAATCGGCGCCGAAGCCGCCGGAGAGCCGGTCGTTGCCGGGGCCGCCGCGGAGGCGGTCGTCGCCGGCGCCGCCATAGAGCCGGTCGTTGCCTTCGCCGCCAAAGAGGCTGTCGTTGCCGCGCTGGCCGTAGAGGACGTCGTCGCCGCCTTCGCCGAGGACGGTGGTGACCTCGCGCGGCAGCCGGATTACATCCGCGCAGGGCGTGCCGATGATCGTCACCCCGACGGTTTGCGGGCCTTCGCCACAGCTTGGAGCCGCGGCGCAGCAGGCAGGGAGCGCCAAGAAGACGCACGGCAGCGCGACAAGGGCTAGGAGTCGGCGCTGTCGCTTCCCCACTATCACTGCCCCTTCAACACGGTTGAGCCGTGCCAAGAGTGCTCCGGGCGAACTCGGCTCGCGATGAGCCGATCCTGGCCCGATCGACACGCTGCGATTAGACTGGCGCCGATGGCGAGCGTCGAGGTACAGGGTGTCGAGGGCATGCGGACTCTGGTCGGGCAGGAGATCGGCCCGAGCGCGTGGCGCACGGTCACCCAACAGGACATCAACGCCTTTGCCGACCTCTCCGGCGACGATCAATGGATCCACGTCGACGTCGAGCGGGCCAAGGCCGAGAGCCCCTTCGGCACCACCATCGCCCACGGCAACCTGACGCTCTCCCTCGTCGACGGCTTCCGCAAGGAGTTGATCTCCTCCACCGGCTTCGCCCTCGGCGTCAACTACGGCTGGAACAAGATCCGCTTCCCCGCCCCGGTCCCCGTAGACGCCCGCGTCCGTGGCCGCGCCGAGGTCGTCTCGGTCGACGAGAAGGGGGGCGGCTGGTACGAGGTGGTCACCCGCTTCACCCTCGAGGTCGAGGGCAACGAGAAGCCGTGCTTCGTCGGTGATTCCGTCACGCGGGTGATGGCTCCCATCACATAGTCGTCACGGTGCGCCGCTCCGGCGAGCTCAGGCGTTCCACTGGGCCAGGCGGAGGCCATCCGCGTAGCCCTTCTGCCAAACGGAGGCCGGGTCAACCCCGGCCTCCAGGGTGCTGGCCGTCTCCCAGCGACTCACGCCACTCCGCCTACTTGACCGTAAGCGTGCCTTCCATGCCGGCTTCGCGGTGACCGGGCACGGTGCAGAAGTAGGTGTAGGTGCCAGGTTTGAGGTCGACCGTCGTCGTGTCTGAGCCTTTGGTGATCAGTTCGGTGGCGCCCACTTCTTCGCCTTGGGAGTTTTCGATCGCGACATCGTGGGTGAGGGCCTGGGGATTCTTGAATTCGACCGTCACTTTGCCCGCTTTGGCGGTCTCACTTGTGGAGGTGTAGGCGAGTGCGCCGTTGGGGTCGGCTTCGAATTTGAGGGTCGAGGCGGAGCCGCCGCCCGCGCTGCTGCTTTCTTCCTTGGCCGCCCCGCCCTGCTCGGCCTGGCTTTCGCCCCCGCCGGTTTCCGTCGTGCTCGAATTGCTGTCACTGCTGCTGCCGCAGGCGACCAGGGCTAGCGCCGCGACGGCCAGGACTAGAAATGCGCTGATCTTCTTCATGGCTGGGGAGTCCTTTCCTGGGGGACGGAATGCTTGGGAAGACTGTAGCTCCATACGCGTGGGGTTCATCTCTGGTTCAGCGGCCGTGGAACTCGGGGGTTCCACCCCCGAAGAAGGCCTCGACGCCGCCCCGCAGATCCTCGGTCGCCATGCTATCGGCGATGCCGTGGCGCTCCAGTTGCAGGTGCTCGGTCAGGGTGTGCTCGATGCTGCTGTTGGCCAGCGTCTTCGCCATGCGTACGTAGTGCGGGGCCTTGGCGGCCAGCTTCTCGGCCTTGGCGCGGGCCGCTCCGATCAACTCATCGGGCGCGACGACCTCGGCCACGATCCGCTCGGCCAGGGCCTCCTGGGCCTTCATGTTGGGGTCCTCGAGCAGCAATTCCAGCGCCCGGCTCGGTCCGACCACACGGGGTAGAAAGTAAGTCATGCCGCCGTCGGGCGAGGCGCCGATGCGGCCGTAGGCTGGGGCGAAGAAGGCGGCCTCGGAGGCGATGCGGATGTCGCAGGCGAGCGCCAGCGAGAAGCCGGCGCCTGCGGCCGGGCCGTTGACGGCACAGATCACCGGGCAGGGGACCCGGCGCAGGTCGACGATTGCCGCGTGCAGTGCCTCGGCGCCTCGCCGTACTTCCGAGGGCAGGTCGATCTCCTCGTCCTCGACGCCCTTCCGGAACCAGGTGACGTCGCCGCCGGCGCAGAAGGCCTTGCCGGAACCGGTGATGATCAACGCCCGGATCGGCGCCCGGTCCGCGAGCCAGGCGAAGGCGACGGTCATCTCGCCAATCATCTCCGGGCTCATCGCGTTGAAGGCATCGGGGCGGTCAAGGGTGAGCGTTCCGATCTCGCCGTCGATCTCGATCTTCAGCGTGTTGAGCTCGGGCGGGGCGCTGGTCAGGGCTGCGGGGGTCGTCATCTCGCTCTCCGTGTTCGGGGAAGTCTTCCCGGCGGGTCACCTTGGCCGGGTGGCCAGGAGCCTACTCTTTGAGCGGTGAGCAAAGGCGGGGACAGCACAGAGCCATCGCGGGCCGAGCGGATCGCGCAGCAGCGTCGCGAGCTGCCCGATTCGCCCGGCGTCTACCTCTTCCACGGCGCCGACGGAGAGACCCTCTACGTCGGCAAGGCGCGCTCGATCCGCAAACGGGTCAACTCGCACTTCTCGGCCAAGGGCGAGCACCGCATGACCTCGCGCGTCGAGCGCATCGAGTCCCTGGTCACCTCGACCGAGGCCGAGGCCCTGCTGGCCGAGCAGAGCTTCATCAAGCGCCACCGGCCGCGCTTCAACATCCGCCTGCGCGACGACAAGTCCTACCCCTACGTCTGCGTCAGCCTCGACGAGGATTACCCGCGGGTCTACTTCACCCGCGAGAAGCACCGGCCGGGCCGCGCCTACTTCGGCCCCTTCTCCAGCGCCAAGCGGGTGCGCGAGACACTCGACCTGCTCGGCAAGCTCTTCCAGTTCCGCACCTGCGAGGGCGCCGAGCCGGGCCGGCGCTCCGGCAGCCCCTGCCTCGACTACTACATCAAGCGCTGTGGAGCGCCCTGCGTCGGCTACGTGAGCCGCGAGGAGTACCGCCACAACATCGACGCGATCGTCGACTTTCTCTCCGGCCGCTACCGCCGGGTCGAGGCCGATGAGCGGGAGAAGATGGAGTCCGCTGCCGCACGGCACGAGTTCGAGCGGGCCGCCCTGCACCGCGACCGCCTGCAGGCGATCTCCTCGCTGTTCGAGCGCCAGCGGGTCGCCGGCGGCTCGGTCGGCACCGCCGACCTGATCGGCGTCGCCGCCGAGGGGCAGGACGCCAACGCCCAGGTCTTCCAGGTGCGCGACGGGATCCTCGCCGAGCGCCAGAGCTTCTACCTCGACAACCAGGCCGAACGCGACCTCGCCGAGGTCGCCGAGGAGTTCGTCGGCCAGTATTACTCGGCCTCGCCGGCGGTGCCGCGCACGGTGATCGTCGGCCCTTACTTGAGCGAGCGCGCTGATCTGCTCGAAGCGGCCCTGAGCGAGCGCCGCGGCTCAGCCGTCGAGGTGCGGGTCGCCGAGCGCGGCGACAAGCGGCGCCTGCGCGAGCTGGCCGAGCGCAACGCAAAGCTCGCCCTCGACCAGGACCGGCTGCGCCGCGAGCACCGCCGCCAGCGCCGGGTCGAGTCGCTGGCCAGCCTGCGCGACGCGCTCGGCATGGCCGACCTGCCGGTGCGGATCGAGGGCTTCGACATCTCCAACATCGGCGGCGAGCACACCGTTGCCTCGATGGTGGTGTTTGAGGGGGGTGCGACAAAGAAGGCCGACTACCGGCGCTTTCGCGTGCGCGGCGAGGGACGCGGCGATGGCCCCGATGACTTCGCCTCGATGGAAGAGATCTTGGGACGGCGGATGAACCGCTACCTCGAGCAGGTCGACCTCTCGCCGCACGACAGCAAGCGCGACGCCAGCTTCTCGGCGTTGCCGGCGCTGATCATGATCGACGGCGGCAAGGGTCAGCTCGCGGCGGGGATGCGAGCGCTGAAGCCCTTCGTCGACCGCGGCGTCACCGTGATCAGCCTCGCCAAGCGCGAGGAGGAGGTCTTCGTGCCGGGCCGCTCGCAGCCGATCGATCTCGCCGCCGACTCCGAGGCATCGAAGCTGCTGCAGCGCGTGCGCGACGAGGCGCATCGCTTCGCGATCGAGCACCACCGCGGCCGCCGCGGCTGCGCGATGACCGGCTCGGTACTGGACGAGCTGAAGGGAATCGGCCCGGTCCGCAAGCGCGCCCTGCTGCAACATTTCGGCTCCCCGGAGCGCTTCCTCGCCGCCACTCGCGAGGAACTGGAAATGGTGCCCGGCCTGCCTGGCAAGGTAGCCCGCGAGATCCACGAGCAACTCAACAGGACGGGTTGATGGCGAGCACGGAAGAGACGGCGAGGGCAAAGGCGGGGCGCGAGGTCGAGCTGGTCGTGATCACCGGCCACTCGGGCGCCGGCAAGTCGGAAGCGATCGCGGCTTTCGAGGACGGCGGCTACTTCTGCGTCGACAACCTGCCGCCACGGATGATCGGCAGCCTCGGCGAGCTCTTCCGTCATGAGGGCAGCGGCGTCGAGTGCGCCGCGGTCGTCTCCGACGTGCGCGGCGGCGACTACTTCGACGACCTGCTGCAGGTGCTCGACGACCTCGAGGCCGAGGGCCTGAAACCGACCGTGCTCTTTCTCGAGGCCGACGAGGAGACGCTGGTCGACCGCTACAAGGAGACCCGCCGCCGCCACCCCCTGGCGCCGGAAGGCCGGATCGTCGACGGCATACGCGCCGAGCGCGAGCTGCTGGCGCCGCTGCGCGAGCGTGCCGACGTGGTGATGGACACGGGAAACCTGACCGGGGCGATGCTGCGGCGGCGGATCGCCGAGGACATGCTCGACCACCACGAGACGGGCAAGATGGCGCTGACCCTGCTCACCTTCGGCTTCAAGAACGGGCCGCCGCACGACGCCGACCTCACCCTCGACGTGCGCTTCCTGCCCAACCCGCACTACGTCGATGACCTGCGCCCGCTGACCGGGCTCGACAAGAGGGTGCGCGAGTACGTCGAGTCGGGGACCCAGGCAGGAGAGTTCTACGGGCGGCTGTTGCCGTTGCTCGACTTCCTCGTTCCCGCCTACGTGGCCGAGGGCAAGAGCCACCTGACGATCGCGATCGGCTGCACCGGCGGCCGCCACCGCTCGATCACCGTCGCCGACCGGATCCGCCGCGAGCTGGAGGGGCGCGAGGACGTGGTGGTGCATCTGAAGCACCGCGATGGTGAAATTGGGTAACGGCTTCGCCTTTGAGGGGCGGGCGCCGGCAGGGCCTCCTCACTCGCCTGACTGACTGGATCGTCGGTTGCCGTCCGAGAGTGCTTTAGGGCCGGCGGCGCAAAACGTTCGGAGGCCCTGCCGACGCCCGCTCGCTCAGCGCGACGCCGAACTACCCCGGGCTCACGTCCCAGGCGCGGGTTCCCAAGCTCGCCACTCCATAGAATCGCTCGGCTTTGAGCGATTCCGTCATTTCCATCCGCGGGCTGCGCAAGAGCTATGGGGAGTTCGAGGCCGTTCGTGGGATCGATCTCGAGGTGCAGGCCGGCGAGGTCTTTGCCTTTCTCGGGCCCAACGGGGCGGGGAAGACGACGACGGTCGAGATCCTCGAGGGGTATCGCAGGCGCAACGGGGGGGAGGTCGAGGTGCTGGGAGTGGACCCCGAGCATGGTGACCGGGCCTGGCGCGAGCGGATCGGCATCGTGCTGCAGAGCTGCCGGCTCGATCCCTACCTGACCGTGCGCGACTCGCTCGGCCTCTACGCCGGCTACTACCGAGCGCCGCGGCCAGTCGACGAGGTGATTGAGCTGGTCGGCCTCGGTGGCAAGGCCGACGTCCGCGCGAGCAAGCTCTCCGGCGGCCAGCAGCGCCGCCTCGACGTCGGCATGGCCCTGATCGGCGACCCCGAGCTGCTCTTCCTAGACGAGCCGACCACCGGCTTCGACCCCTCGGCCCGGCGCCAGGCTTGGGAGACGATCGCCGGCCTGCGCGATCTCGGCAAGACGGTCTTCCTCACCACCCACTACATGGACGAGGCGCAGCGGCTCGCCGACCGGGTGACGATCATCTCGCGCGGCCAGGTGGTGGCAAGCGGCACGCCGGGTGATCTCGGCGACCGCGAGAGCCTGCCGACGACGATCAGCTACCGGCTGGCTGGCGAGGAGGTCTCGGTCGAGACGACGACCCCGGTCGCCGATCTGCACCAGTTGACCGAGCAGGCGCTGCGGAGCGGGGAGGAGCTCGAGGGCCTGGAAGTGACACGTCCCAACCTCGAGGACGTCTACCTCTCGCTCACTGCCGAGGATGACGGGGCCGCCGAATGAGCCTTCGGTGCGCCTTTTGCACTATGGGCGTACATAAAGCGCACCGGAAGGCGGGAGGCCTGTGAGCGGGCTGGCGCTTTTCGCCCACCAGTTTCGCTACGACCAGAAGGCCTTCTGGCGCAACCCGGCTTCGGTCTTCTTCACCGTGATGTTCCCGGTGATCCTGCTGCTGATCTTCGCCACCGTTTTCGGCGGGCAGACGGTAAACGTGCGCGGCGGGATCAAGACCACCGCCTATTACGTGCCGGCGATCATCACCCTGGCGGTGATCTCGGCGACGATGCAGTCGCTGGCGATGTCACTGGTGATCGCCCGTGAGGACGGGCGCCTCAAGCGCGGCCGCGGCACGCCGATGCCGGCCTGGGTCTTCATCGCCGGGCGGATCGGCAACTCGGCCGTGGTGGCGCTGCTGATGCTGGCGCTGATGGCGGCGATCGGTCGCCTCCTCTACGGCGTGGCGATCCCCTGGGATCGCCTGCCCGAGATCGTCGTCACGCTGCTGATCGGGGCTGCCGCCTTCTGTTGCCTCGGCATCGCCCTCACCGCCGCGATTCCCTCCCAGGACGCCGCCGCGCCGATCGTCAACGCCCTGCTGCTGCCGCTCTACTTCCTATCCGGAGTCTTCATCCCCGACGATCAGCTGCCCAAGGGGGTCATCCACTTCGCCGACGTCTTCCCTATCCGCCACTTCTTCGAGGCCTTCTTCGACGTCTACGACCCGGGTAGCACTGGGGCCGCGCTGCAGTGGGGCGACCTGGCGATCGTCGCGATCTGGGGCGTGGCGGGCCTGCTGCTGGCGATCCGCTTTTTCCGTTGGACACCGCGCGGCGGCTGATCCCCCCACCCGTATAGCCTCCCGGGTCGAATGCTGCACCACGTTCTACTGGAGGTATCCGACCTCGAGCGGAGCGCGTCGTTCTACGACTCGCTGCTCGCGCCCCTCGGCTGGCGGCGCCACTTCGAGGAGGACGAAACGGTGGGCTGGGGTATCGCCAAACCCGTCTTCTTCATTTCCTCGCATCACGAGCCGCAGGCGGGCTTCGGCCTGCTCAGCTTCTCCGGCCTCGGCATCGTCGCGGTCAAGGCGGCCTGGGAAAACGGCATGAACGCCGGCGGCGTCAGCGTCTCGGAGCCGGGTGAACGGCGTTCCTACGGCTCCGGTTCCTACTCGGCCTTTCTCAAGGACCCGGACGGGTACGAGATCGAGATCACGATCGGGACCGACTAACTGGAGCACCGCGGCCGGCGAGCGCCGGTCCATAACATCGATACATCTCCCAAACGACTCCCAGGAGGGTTGACTCAATGGCAGTGAAGGTCGGTATCAACGGCTTTGGGCGGATTGGACGCAACGTGTTCCGAGCGGCACACGCCGCGGGGGCCGATCTGGAGTTCGTCGCCGTCAACGACCTCACCGATCCACAGACCCTTGCCCACCTGCTCAAGTACGACTCGAGCGTTGGCCGCTTCCCGGGCGAGGTCAGTGTCGAGGGAGACACGATCTCGGTTGACGGGGCCCCGCTCAAGGTGCTCTCCGAGCGTGACCCCGGGGCACTGCCCTGGGGGGACCTGGGGGCCGACGTGGTGATCGAGTCGACCGGCTTTTTCACCGCTCGCGACGACGCCGCCAAGCACCTGGATGCTGGTGCCAAGAAGGTGATCATCTCCGCTCCCGCCAAGGAGCCGGACGTGACCGTCGCCCTCGGCGTCAACTTCGACAGCGACTACGACCGCGACAACCACCACGTCATCTCCAACGCCTCCTGCACGACCAACTGCCTTGCCCCGCTCGCGAAGGTGCTGAACGACTCCTTCGGCATCGAGCACGGCTTGATGACGACGATTCACGCCTACACCTCTGACCAGCGCCTGCAGGACATGCCGCACAAGGACCTGCGCCGGGCGCGCGCCGCCGCCGTCAACCTGATCCCGACGACGACCGGCGCGGCGAAGGCGGTGGGCTTGGTGCTGCCCGAGTTGAACGGCAAGCTGAACGGTCTCGCGGTGCGCGCACCGGTGATCACCGGCTCGGTCGTCGACCTCGTCTTCAGGCCCTCTCAGCCGACCGACCCGGCAGCGGTCAACGCCGCGATCAAGGAGGCGGCCGAGGGCCCGCTGAAGGGAATCCTCAGCTACACCGAGGACGAGATCGTCTCTACCGACATCGTCGGCGACCCGCACTCCTCGATCTTCGACGCCGGTCAGACGATGGCGATCGGCGACGGCACGATGATCAAGGCGGTCTCCTGGTACGACAACGAGTGGGGCTACTCCAACCGCTGCGTCGAGCTGGCAGGGAAGGTGCTCGCGGACACCCCCAGTACCCAGCCGTAGATGACGGACCCAGATCGCCGTCATACGGTGTCCTCAGTCGCCCGAATAGCGCTGCTATTCGGGCTCCCTGCATCGTTGTCTGACGGTGCCTGGATCTCGTCGTTTCCTGACTGTTCGCGTGGCGATGGCCACTAACCCCTTCCATAAGGCATCCATTCGTGACGCGGATGTCGCCGGTAAGCGAGTACTCGTCAGGGTCGACTTCAACGTGCCGCTTGACGGTGGCAAGGTCGTCGACGACACCCGCATTCGCGCGGCGCTGCCAACGATCGAATCGCTGCGCGAGCGCGGCGCCTCGCTGGTCCTGGTCTCGCACCTGGGACGGCCGAAGGGCAAGGTCGTGCCGGGGCTCTCGATGCAGCCGGTCGGCGAGCACCTGAGCGAGCTGCTCGGCGCGCCGGTGCAGCGGGCACCCGCCGTGGTCGGCGACGAGGTCAAGGCGCTGGCGGAGGGGCTTGGCTCGCGCGACGTGCTGCTGCTCGAGAACGTGCGCTTCGAGCCGGGGGAGACCGAGGACGACCCCGGCCTGGCCGCCGACCTCGCCGCGCTCGCCGACCTCTACGTCAACGACGCCTTCGGTGCCGCCCACCGCGCCCACGCCAGCACCGCCGGCGTCGCCGCGCTGCTGCCGGGCTTCGCCGGGTTGCTGCTCGAGCAGGAGGTAACCGAACTGACCAGGGTGGTTGAGGCGCCGGCACGGCCGCTGATCGTCGTCCTCGGTGGTGCAAAGGTGACTGACAAGGTCGGGGTGATCGACCGCTTCCTCGAGATCGCCGACGAGATCCTGATCGGCGGCGCGATGTGCTTCAGCTTCTTCCGCGCCCAGGGCATCGCCACCGGCAACTCGCTGGTCGAGGAGGAGGGAGTGGAGCTGGCCGGCAATGCACTGGCTCAGGCCGACGGCTCTGACTGCGAGCTGCGCTTGCCGGTCGACCTGGTGATGGGTGAAGCATTCGACGCCGAGACCGAGGTGCGCGCGAGCGACGGGGTCGAGGTGCCCGACGGCTGGATGGGCCTCGACATCGGCCCGCGCAGCGCCGCCGCCTATGCCGAGCGGATCGCAGCGGCCGGCACGGTTCTCTGGAACGGTCCGATGGGCGCCTTCGAGCTGGCGCCGTTTGTCGCCGGCACGCGCGCCGTCGCCGAGGCGGTCGCAGCGGCACCCGGAATCACCGTAATTGGCGGGGGCGACTCGGTCGCCGCACTGCAGCAGTTCGGCCTTGCCGACGAAGTTGACTGGCTGTCGACCGGAGGAGGAGCATCCTTGGAGTTGTTGGAGGGAAAGAAGCTGCCCGGCGTGGAGGCCCTGCGCGATGCCTAGCCGCACGCCGTACATCGCCGCCAATTGGAAGATGCACAAGACCGTCGCCGAGGCCGGCGAGTTCGTCGACGCGCTGCTGCCGCAGATCGCGGCGACACAGAGCGATGTGGTGGTCTGCCCGCCGTTCACCGCCCTGACCGCCGTGGTCGAGCGCCGCTACGGCACCGCGGTCAAGGTCGCTGCGCAGAACATGCACGAGCAGGACTCGGGCGCCTTCACCGGCGAGGTCTCGGCGCCGATGCTGGTCGAGCTCGACGTCGAGGCGGTCGTGCTCGGTCATTCCGAGCGGCGCCAGTACTTCGGCGAGACCGACGAGGCGCTGGCGCGCAAGGTGGCGGCTGCGCTTGCCGCAGGGCTCGAGCCGATTCTCTGCGTTGGCGAGAGCGAGGAGGCACGCGACGCCGAACAGACAGAGGCGGTGCTGGAGCGCCAGTTGCAGGCCGACCTGGCCGAGGTCGTGGGCACCAGGTTGGGTGAGGTGGTGATCGCCTACGAGCCGATCTGGGCGATCGGCACCGGCCGCACCGCGACCCCCGAGCAGGCGCAGGAGGCCTGCGCCTTCATCCGCGACACGGTGCGCGAGCGCGGCGGCCCCGCGGATGAGGTGCGCATCCTCTACGGCGGCTCGGTCAAGCCCGCCAACGCCGCCGAGTTGCTCGGCCAGCCCGACATCGACGGCGCCCTGGTCGGCGGCGCCGCCCTCGATCCGGCCGACTTCGCCGCAATAGTGAACGCAGCATGAGCTTCCGGTGCGCTTTTTGGACCCAGGGCGTGCATAAGGACCACTGGAAGGACAGAGGTTGACTTTTCCCTCGCTGGCGCTTGTCATTCTCGATGGCTGGGGACTGGCTGAGCCTGGTCCCGGCAACGCGATCTCCCTTGCCGAGACGCCGGTCTTCGACCGGCTCTGGGAGCAGTTCCCCCACACCCAGCTCTCCGCTCAGGGCCGCGATGTCGGCCTGCCCGACGGCCAGATGGGCAACTCCGAGGTCGGCCACCTCAACCTCGGCGCCGGCGCGATCGTCAAGCAGGACCTGGCCCGGATCGACGACTCAATCGCCGACGGCAGCTTCTTCGACAACGAGGCCCTGCTCGGCGCCTGCGAGCGGGCGCGCAGCAGTCCGCGCGGGCGCCTGCACTTGCTCGGCCTCGTCTCCGACGGCGGCGTGCACTCCGGCTGGGAGCACATCGAGGCGACGATCGAGCTGGCCTCCCAGGAGGGCGTGCCCGATGTCGTCTTCCACGCCTTCACCGACGGTCGCGACACGCTGCCCCACGGCGGCAAGGGTTACGTGCACGAGTTGGAGCGCTGGCTGCGCCAGGCCGGCCGCGTCGCCACGGTCAGTGGCCGCTACTACGCGATGGACCGCGACACGCGCTGGGAGCGGATCAAGCTCGCCTACGACGCGATCGTCCACGCCGAGGGGGTGCGCGGGGCGAGCTCCGAGAAGGCGATCGCTTCTTCTTATGAGCGCGAGGAGACCGACGAGTTCGTCAAGCCGACCGTGATCGGTGACTACGACGGCGTCGCCGCGGGCGACGTGGGCGTCTTCATCAACTTTCGCCCCGACCGGGCGCGCGAGATGACCCGGGCTCTATCGGAGCCCGACTTCGATGAGTTCCCCCGCGCCGGCGGCCCGCTGCTCGACCTGACCACGATGACCGAGTACCGCAAGGGCTGGCCCTACCCGGTCGCCTTCCCCGAGGCGCGGCCACAGATAACCCTGGCCGAGACGATCTCCGAGGCCGGCGGCCGCCAGCTGCACGTCGCCGAGACCGAGAAGTACGCCCACGTCACCTACTTCTTCAACGGTGGTCGTGAGCGGGAGTGGAAGGGGGAGGAACGCCACCTGGTTGAGTCGCCGCGCGACGTTCCGACCTACGACCACAAACCCGAGATGAGCGCCCGCGCGGCCGCCGACACTTTTATCGCCCACTGGACCGCTGATGACCACCGCTTCGGCATCATCAACTTCGCCAACCCCGATATGGTCGGCCACACCGGCGTGATCCCGGCCGCGGTGTCCGCGGTCGAGGCTGTCGACGCCTGCCTCGGCGACGTGATCGAGGCGGTCAGCGCCAAGGGCGGCGCCTGCATCGTCACTGCCGACCACGGCAACTGCGACCACATGCTCGAGCCCGACGGCTCGCCCAACACCGCTCACTCGCTCAACCCGGTGCCGCTGATCATCACCGCCGAGGGTTTGAGGCTGCGCGAGCACGGCATCCTCGCCGACGTTGCCCCCACCGCACTGGACCTCCTCGCCATCCCCCAGCCCGCGCCCATGACCGGCCGCTCGCTAATCGTCGCCCCGCATAAATGAACTCGCCGCTCGATGCATTGGGCACACCAGGGTGTGCCCAATCGAACGAACGGCGATGAGGGGCGACGGAGACAGGCTGCGATTCGAGATTGTGGCGCGGGATGGGGGGGCGCGCAACGGGGTGCTGCACACCGCGCACGGAGCGGTGAAGACGCCGGCCTTCATTCCCCTGGCGACGAAGGGGACCGTCCGCGGGCTCGAATCGCACGAGGTGGCCGCGCTCGGCTACGAGATGGTGCTGGGCAACACCTACCACCTCTTCGTCTCGCCGGGGCCGGAGCGGATCGCCAGGGCCGGCGGCCTGCATGGATTCATGGGCTGGGAGCGGGCGCTGATCACCGACTCCGGCGGCTTTCAGGTCTTCTCGCTGGCTCACGGCGGTGTCGCAAACGAGGTAAAGGGCAGCGGCCGCCCGGGGGGCAATCACGGCTCGGTGGTCTCGATCGAGGAGGAGGGGGTGCACTTCCGCTCCTACCGCGACGGCGCCGAGCTGTTCATCTCGCCCGAGGTCTCGATGCGGGTGCAGGCGGCGCTGGGCTCCGATATCGCCCTGGTCTTCGATGAGTGCACGCCCTTCCACGCCGACCGCGACTACACCGCCCGCTCGACTGAGCGCACCCACCGCTGGCTCGAGCGCTGCCTCAACTGGCATGAGCGCGAAGGGCCGGCGCGCCAGGCGGTTTTCGGCATCGTCCAGGGCGGCGTCTACGAGGACCTGCGCCGCGAGTCGGCCGAGGCCGTTTCCTCCGCCGGCGTCGATGGCCTGGCAATCGGCGGGACCCTCGGCCGCGACAAGGCCGAGATGCGCGAGGTGCTGGCGATGACCGCCCCGCTGCTACCTGAGGCGGCGCCAAAGCACCTGCTCGGCATCGGCGAGGTCGATGACCTGCTCGCCGGTATCGCCCTCGGCCTCGACGTCTTCGATTGCGCCGTGCCGACCCGTCTCGCCCGTCACGGCGTCGCCCTCGTCCCCGACCCCGACAACCGCTTCCGCCTCGACCTGCGCAAGTCGGGCCATACCGGCGATCGCAATCCGATCGCCGCGGGCTGTCCCTGCCCGGCCTGCCAAAACCACGACCGCGACTACATCAGCTACCTCTCCCGAGCCGAGGAGTTGACCGCGGTCCGCCTGCTCTGCATCCACAACCTCACCTACCTGCGGTCGTTGATGAGGAACGCCCGCGCCGCGATCGAGGCGGGCACCTTCGCCGCGTACTCGGCCGCCGTCATCGCCGGCGCCGCACCTTGGTCCGCGGGGGACTGAGTGGCAAATTCACACTTCTGCGCATTCCGCACGCCACGAGTGGGCTTTCCACTCCTACCGTGAGGGGCTGGCGGTCGCTCCCTGTTATCGGCTTTCGACGATTGTCGTGCGCTGCTCTGTTATTCCTGGTTCTTCTTGACCAGTTCCTTGAATTCTTCGACGACCTTTTCGACCGTGTTGCCGGCGACTTCGGTCGCCTTGATCCCGGTCGCCTTGTCGGTCGTGTAGATCACCGCCGCAGCCACCGCCGCGGCGATCAGGACGAGGGCGACGAGGGCCATGACGAAGCTGGCGAAGCGCGAGAAGGCGCCGCGCTTGCGCGGCGCCTTCGCTGCGGGGCGAACCGGCGGCGGCGCCTGCTGCTGTGGCGCGCGGGCCATCGGGCGCCTGGTCGGTGAGGGCTGCGCTGGGCGGTACTCGGTCGCTGCGGTCTGGTCGAGGCGGCGGGTTGCGGTCTCGCCGCCGCCGAGCACGTTAGTCACGGCGCCCCCCTCTTCCAGCGGCAGGGTCACGTCCTCGCCCTGCATGCCGAGGGCCAGGCCACCGGCGAGCTCGCTGGCGCTGGCGTAGCGGCGGTTGGGATCGCCCTCCAGCGCTCGCAGCACCGCCGCGCCGAGAGTCTCCGGCACGTCGTCGTTGTAGGTGCTGGGCGGCAGCGGTTTCTCGTTTTGCTGGCGCACCGCCAGCTCGGCCAGGGTCGAGCCCTCGTACGGCAGGCGGCCGGTGAGGAACTGGTAGAGGACGACGCCGAGCGCGTAGACATCGGTCGCGGGCGTCGCCTCCTCGCCCCGCACCTGCTCGGGCGAGAGGTAGGCGGCGGTGCCGACGACGGAGCCGACCTGGGTGATGCGGGTTTGTTCGACCGCGCGGGCGATGCCGAAGTCGGTCAGCTTCATCGTCATCTCGCCGCCCCCGACCGGGCCGCCGACGATCATCAGGTTGCCGGGCTTGACGTCGCGGTGGATGATTCCACGCCGGTGGGCGTAATCGAGGCCGGCGCAGGCTTGGGCGCCGATCTCGGCCGTGGTCTCGCCGTCGAGGGGGCCGTGGCGCTGCAGGATCTGCGCCCCCGAACGGCCCTGCACGTACTCCATGACGATGTAGTGGCGGCCCTCGTCGATGCCGGTGTCGTAGACCTGGACGATGTTGGGGTGGATCAGCTTCGCTACCGCCAGCGCCTCGCGACGGAAGCGGGCGACGAAGCGCTCGTCGTCGGAGAGGTGCTCGGCGAGGATCTTGACGGCGACGGTGCGCTCGAGGATCAGGTCAATCGCTTGGTGCACATTCGACATGCCGCCCGAGCCAAGCCGCTCGCCGATCTCGTAGCGCCCGGAGAGGATTCCCGAGGCCACT
>Ga0207652_10000346_pt1 | contig 48060 bp, 40 predicted proteins | sample KBSC63BmetaG_FD_184334 | JGI IMG/M metagenome (GOLD analysis project Ga0207652, IMG submission 184334) | Corn rhizosphere microbial communities from Kellogg Biological Station, Michigan, USA - KBS C6-3B metaG (SPAdes) (version 2) | ecosystem: Host-associated > Plants > Roots > Rhizosphere ... | reverse complement strand
CCTGAACCGTTTCTTCTTCCACAGGAATTAACGTATCAATAGTTGCCAAAACCGTTACACCGCCTTTTACCTGCTGATTTAATTTTACATTTAATTCGGTTCCGACAGGAAGAAGAACATCCACACGGCTTCCGAATTTTATAAAACCCATTTCACTGCCCTGCTCCACTTTTTGACCTACTTTGAGATAATTTACGATTCGTTTCGCAAGAGCACCGGCGATTTGTTTTACTAAAATTTCTGCTGTATCACTTTTAATAACTACTGAATGCCTTTCATTTTCTATGGAAGATTTCGGACTCCACGCCACCAGGTATTTCCCTTTGTGGTATTGGCTGTATTGCACTTTTCCTGACATGGGAATTCGATTGATGTGCACATTGGCCGGGCTCATAAAAATGGAAACCTGTAATCTTTTATCTTTAAAATATTCTATGTCGGTCATCTCTTCTATCACCACTACCTTGCCATCTGCCGGACAAATTACCTGGTGATGTGCCACGGTAAAATTTCTTTTCGGGGAGCGGAAAAATGAAATAATAAACAACAGCATGATGAGGCTTACGCTAAATACAATCCAGGCTACTATGGGCATTGTGGCGCTAAAGAAAAAAAAGAAAATAATATTAATAGCGCCGAAAATCAATGCGCATAAGGCAATTGTGCGATAACCTTCTTTGTGAATATTCATCAACTAAATTTAATTACAAATATAAAAATTGAGAGGGAGATAAAGCCTTTTATTTCTTTAACTGATGAATAAAGAATAATAAACAAATACGAACGGAATGGCAACCAGCATGGAATCAAAGCGATCTAAAAAGCCTCCGTGGCCAGGCATCAATGTACCACTGTCTTTTACATTTGCCATTCTCTTTAATTTGCTTTCCAATAAATCGCCTAGCGTACCAAAAACGGTGCAAAACAAACTGATGAAAATCCAATCAACTACGGAATAATATTTTGTAAGATATCCGATCAAACTGATCACAATTACACAGAGAATTATTCCGCCAATGGTTCCTTCGCGTGTTTTTTTTGGTGAGATAGATGACAAAGGTGTTTTGCCAATAAAAGAACCTACAATGTATGCCATCGTATCATTGATCCAGATAGAAAAAACAATTCCGCACGGAATTATTTTTAAGAAATTATCATTCAAACCATTAAAACTATTTGTTCTGATGATTATCATTAAAACAATTGGAAGTGTAATGTAAAGCAGTCCCAGTAAGCTTTTCAGTTTATAATTTACAGGGTCAATTTTCTTTAAAAGCTTAATAAATTCAAACCAGCAGCCAAAATGAATGATGGTAAATAAAATAATAAAACTCCGTTGATTCCACAACAAACCGATAAGCATTGCGATCGCAAAAATGGTTGCGGTAAGTGTACGGGTTTTAAAAGTTTTGGTATCAAAAGCCATTTGATAGATTTATGATTCTTTTGTGATCCAGTTGTGAAAATCGTTCGGATCTTCTTTCGGCATTACATATTTTTCCTGCTGCAATAAAGATATTTTACGAAAATAAATGAACGCATAAACGATAAATATGAGTGCAATAATCCCCACCCACATTGGAAAATTTTCTTCAATATCCTTTGAAGCTTTTGCTCCCTGAATCGTTGCGATATACATGGCCGTAACCTGTATCCCATTAAATAAAAAATGAAAAAGAATATTAAGCCACAAACTTCCGCTGTAATAAAAAACTAATCCCAGCGCAATGCCTAAAGCAAAGCGCACCAAAAATCCATAATAGGAAATATGAACGGCGCTGAAAACAATAGCAGTCAAAATAATGGCAATCCATGGGCCTTTGAACCACCTTGTGAGAATATTTTGAATGCCGCCGCGAAAGCAAACTTCTTCAAATATCGCCGGCAGCAAAGCGATAATTATCATGGAAAGTATATACCGTGAAAAAGAATTGATGTTGATGAGAGCTGCTTCCTGCGCAGCCCGCTCTGCTTCTTTTGCTTTAAAATAAACTTGCCAGTCTTTAGGAATGGGAATGAGTTTATTTAATTCTGCCAAAGCGCCGGAAAGCGGAAAAGTGAAAATGAGGATTACAAACACCAGCAAAACCTGTTTGGAATTAAAATTTCTATTGAACCCGATAAATTTTGTAGGATTACGATAGCAAATGAGCGCGAAAAAATATACCGGCAAGAAAAACATAAAGAAAGTAGAAATTGCCTGGATCCACATAATTGCATTGTAGTATTTTGGATTAAGGATATCGTTTGCCATTTCTAAAAGTGGCCTTCCGGTCATCGCAACCCAAAGACCAGCAGAAACCAGACCACCGATAACAAGACCTGCACCTACAAGTCCCAGCAAAATTCCCAACTGCCCTGAAAAGCTAATATTTCTTGAATTTCTGTCAATCATTATATTCTCAATTTTTAAGGTCGTAAATTTACCGCCGAAAAATTCAAAGTTTAACCTTCAACTTTGAATCTTCAACCGTAAATGATTAAAATAGGCAACATACAACTTCCCCAATTTCCTTTATTGCTTGCGCCAATGGAAGACGTGAGTGATCCGCCATTTCGCGCAGTGTGCAAAGATAATGGTGCCCATCTGATGTACACAGAATTTATCAGCAGTGAGGGATTGATTCGTGACGCAATTAAAAGCAGAAAGAAATTAGACATTTTTGACTACGAAAAACCGGTTGGCATTCAAATCTTTGGAGGCGATGAAGAAAGTTTGTCGCTTGCAGCAAAAATTGTAGACGCAACGAATCCGGATTTATTGGATATCAATTTTGGTTGCCCGGTAAAAAAAGTTGCCTGTCGCGGTGCCGGCGCTGGTGTTTTAAAAGATGTTCCATTGATGATTCGGCTGACGGACGCAGTGGTAAAAAGTACATCATTGCCGGTTACGGTAAAAACAAGATTGGGCTGGGATGAGGATACAAAAAACATTGAAGAAGTGGCGGAAAGATTGCAGGATGTAGGAATTCAAGCTTTGTCGATTCATGGGCGCACAAGAGTGCAAATGTATAAAGGAAGTGCCGCATGGGAATTGATTGCAAAAGTGAAAGAAAATCCAAGAATTACCATTCCAATTTTTGGAAATGGCGATATTGATTCTCCGCAAAAAGCATTGGAATATAAAAATAAATATGGCGTCGATGGTATTATGATTGGCCGCGCTGCAATCGGATATCCATGGATTTTTAATGAGATCACGCATTTTGTAAAAACGGGTGAAATTCTTCCTGCTCCTACGATTGAAGAAAGAGTAGCCGTTTGTCAAAAGCATTTAATAAAATCTGTAGAATGGAAAGGGCCGGTTGTTGGTATCAATGAAATGCGCCGGCATTATACCAATTATTTAAAAGGAATGCCGAACATAAAAGAATACCGGGGCAAATTAGTAACGCTAAAAGAAGTGGATGAAATCTTAGAAGTTTTGGATGACATTGTGCTTCATTATTCCGGTTATGAATTTGAAAAAACACCGATTGAACTGATTAATTATCATGAAAAGTGTGCGGTGTAAAATTTCGTCCTGATCATTGATTTTAATTTTTGTTCTTCTTTAAAAAAATAATATTAAAAAGGCAGCACTAAATGATTGGCTGCCTTTTTTCTAAAACAAAAAATATCTTTTTATACTGCAATTCCTTCTGCAATTTTCGCTCTTATTTTTGCCTCAATTTCTTTTGCCAAATCAGGATTATCGATTAAAAGTTGCTTTACTGCTTCACGTCCCTGGCCAAGCTTGGTGGTATCATAGGCAAACCAGCTTCCGCTTTTTTGTACAATTCCTAAATCCACACCCATGTCAATTATCTCGCCCACTTTGGAAATGCCACCGCCGAAGATAATGTCGAATTCAGCAACGCGGAAAGGCGGCGCCATTTTATTTTTTACCACTTTTACTTTTACCCTGTTGCCCACCGACTGATCGCCATCTTTTATTTGCGCCATGCGGCGAATGTCCAATCTCACTGATGAATAAAATTTCAGCGCATTTCCACCGGTTGTAGTTTCAGGGTTTCCAAACATAACGCCAATTTTATCACGCAACTGATTGATGAAAATGCAGCAGCAATTTGTTTTGCTGATAGTCGCCGTTAATTTTCTCAACGCCTGGCTCATCAAACGGGCCTGCAATCCCATTTTGCTATCGCCCATTTCTCCTTCCAGTTCTCCTTTGGGAACCAATGCTGCAACAGAATCTATTACAACCACATCTAACGCTCCTGAAAGAATTAAGCGATCGGCAATCTCCAAACCTTGTTCGCCATAATCCGGCTGACTTATCAAAAGATTATCCACATCCACACCTAATTTTCTCGCATAGGCGCTGTCAAAAGCATGCTCAGCATCAATAATTGCGCACATGCCGCCTTTTTTCTGTGCTTCGGCAATCACATGAATGGCAAGCGTTGTTTTTCCTGACGATTCCGGTCCATAAATTTCTACCACTCTTCCTTTCGGAAGGCCGCCGATGCCAAGAGCCACATCCAATCCAACGGAGCCGGTAGAAATCACTTCGTGTGGTTCCTGCGAACGCTCGTTCATCATCATCACACTTCCTTTTCCAAAATCCTTATCTATTTTATCAATAGTTAGTTTTAACGCTTTTAATTTTTCAGCGTTTTTATCTGTGTTATTTGCTGCCATAAAATTGTATTAAATGAGATTGTTTGTTGTAAAGTTATCTGGTTGTGCAAATATAGAATTTAAAATTTATCAACACTAAAAAATTTAGCTAAAAGTTGAAATTTCAGAATAATTCGCGTTAAAAATGCCAGGCAGTAAACACACAAATAAGCAAGATTCGTATTTTCAGAAATGTATATTTCTTCTATCTTTTGAAATGCTGTAATAATAAAACTAACTTTCACTGTATCTTTAATCAAAAGCGAAAATGAGAAGAGTTGTTTATTGTTACGATGCTTATTGTGGTTGGTGCTATGGCTTTAGCGAGGTAATGAAAAAAATCTTTTCAGAATATAAGACGTTATTAGAATTTGAAGTGCTTTCGGGTGGAATGATTTTGCCGGAAGAACCAGTTGCCATTGGCGCTACCGCGAAATATATTGAAAGCGCTTATAAACGCGTGGAAGAAGTAACAGGAATAAAATTTGGCGAAGATTACCTCTGGCACATCAAACATCCGGATGTAAGTGATTGGTTTCCCAATTCCGAAAAACCTGCGATTGCACTGTGCGTGTTCAAAGATTATTATCCTGATAACCAAATAAGTTTCGCAGCGGATTTGCAATACGGGCTTCATTTCGAAGGCAGGGATCTTACTGATGATGAAGCGTATCGCTTATTGTTGGATAAATACAACATTCCTGCTGAAGAATTTTATGAAAAACTATATGACGAAGAATACAAAGAGCAGGCGTATTATGAATTTGAGGTTTGCCGGCAATTGAATGTAATGGGCTTCCCCGCTCTGTTTATTCAATTAACGGATACCAAATTTTATAAAATTTCGGAAGGATATACAGATTATGAAACGCTGCACGAAAGGATGGAAAAGGTGTTGAAGGAAAATGATAATTTATAGGGGTAATGTACAACCAAATTAAATTAAATCACTTCTTCAATGATCACATTTACTTCCATTTGTTTTAAAAACCGATACAAATCTTTCATGCTTGAAATATCATGAACAACCAATATTCCGTTTTTACCAACTTGTTTTAATTTGGCTTTATTGGTTTGTGTTTGAATAAAATGTAAAATCCCTTCAAAAGTTTTGCTGCTGAAATAAGGTGATTCCGGGTTGCCAACGAAGAAGCACTTGAGGTTTTCATTTTTTAAAATGATTTTCTCAAAGCCAAGTTCGACAGCTATTTTCCGGCATCTTACCGTCGTGAAAAGATCTTCGACCTGCGACGGAACAGGACCAAAACGATCAATCATTTCTTTATGCAAATCTTCCAGTTCTTTTTCTGTTTCGCAATTGTCTAATCTTGAGTAAAGACTCAATCTTTCAGTGATGCTTTCAACATATTCATCAGGAATAAGAATTTCCAGATCGGTATCAATGGTACAATCAGAAACGTAGTCATCCTGCTTTTGAATTTCTTCTTTAAACACTTCCCTAAATTCATTCCGCTTCAATTCACGCACTGCTTCATCAAGAATTTTCTGATACATTTCAAAACCAATTTCCGCAATAAATCCGCTTTGTTCGCCGCCCAGCATGTTGCCGGCGCCACGAATATCCAAATCGCGCATCGCAATCTGGAAGCCGCTTCCAAGATCACTGTACTGTTCCAGTGTGTTCAATCTTTTTCTGCTGTCGGCGGTTAATGTGCTCATTGGCGGGGCGAGCAGATAACAAAATGCTTTCTTATTACTTCTTCCCACTCTTCCACGAAGCTGGTGCAAATCACTCAACCCAAAATGATGTGCATTATTTACAATGATGGTGTTTACATTCGGAATATCCACACCGCTTTCTACAATGTTTGTACAAATTAAAACATCATATTTATGATCAATAAAATCAAGAATTGTTTCTTCAAGTTTAGCACCTTCCAATTGTCCGTGAGCGTATGCAATACTGAGGTCAGGACATAAACCCTGAATCAGGTTTTTCATTTCAAGCAAACCATTTACCCGGTTGTGAATGAAGAAAACCTGTCCACCTCTTTCCACTTCATAATAAATCGCATCACGGATAAAATCCTGGTTAAAAACATGAACTTCAGTTTGAATTGGCTGACGGTTTGGCGGCGGCGTGTTGATAATGCTCAGGTCGCGCGCTCCCATCAAACTGAATTGCAAAGTTCTTGGAATGGGCGTTGCCGTTAAGGTCAATGAATCGACTGTCGTGCGGATTTGTTTTAATTTTTCCTTGGCAGAAACACCAAATTTTTGCTCTTCATCAATCACCATCAATCCCAGATCTTTGAATTTGACTTCTTTGCCCAATAAAGCATGCGTTCCTATGATGATGTCTATCTTTCCATCAGCTAATTTCTGTAAAGTTTCTTTCTTTTCTTTTGATGATTTAAAACGATTCAGATAATCAACTGTTACAGGGAAATCACTCAGTCTTTCGCTGAAAGTTTTATAATGCTGATAAGCAAGAATAGTTGTAGGAACCAATACAGCAGCCTGTTTGCCATTCAGATTGCTTTTAAAAGCGGCACGCACTGCCACTTCTGTTTTACCAAAACCTACGTCACCACAAATCAACCGGTCCATCGGAGATTCCTTTTCCATATCGGCCTTCACATCTGTTACCGCTTTGCTTTGATCAGGCGTATCCTCAAATAAAAACGATGATTCAAGTTCGGTTTGCATATAATTATCCGGCGCATGGGCAAAGCCTTTATGGCTTTTTCGATGAGCATATAATTTTATGAGATCAGAGGCAATATCTTTTACCTGCTTTTTGGTTTTGTCTTTTAATTTATTCCATACATCGCTTCCTAATTTATTCATTTTAGGAATCGTTCCTTCCTTGCCGCTGTACTTGCTTATTTTGTGCAGGGAAGAGATATTTACATACAAAAGATCTTTGTCTTTATAAATAATTCTTACCGCTTCCTGCGTTACCCCATTCGTTTCAATCTTCTGCAATCCGCTATAAACGCCCACTCCATGATCTATATGGGTTACATAATCGCCTGGTTGCAGCTCACGCAGCATCTTTAAAGTAAGCGCTTTGTTTTTACTAAAAGACTGTTTGACTCTGTATTTATGATACCGTTGAAAAATTTCGTGATCAGTATAACAAACCATTTTTAAATCATGATCAATAAAACCTTCATGAATGGAAACTGGTATTGGAACAAAATTTATTTGTGCATCCTGATCGGTAAAAATTGAATGTAGGCGTTCTAATTGCTTTGGGTTTTCAGCAAACAAATAAATATTGTATTTTTTTGTTTCAAAGGATTTCAAATTTTCTATCAACAGTTTGAATTGCCGGTTGAATGCCGGTTGTTGCTGAATGGAAAATGCGATTTCATTTCCTTTTGAAAAAAACTTTTTGTTACCAAATTCAATGGTATGCAGCTGGTGAATTTGTTTTTCCAAAACAGTTGCAACTACAAAATCATTTTCAGAAACGTCAGTTTTCTCATTCAGCTCATCTTCCTCTTCCTGCCTGCTGCTTTCCGCCTTTTGCTTTTTCCCTTCTGGTTTCTGCACTTTGTTTAATGCTTCTTTCAAATCCTCTTCTTCCTGTTCTATTTTTTGTTTGATAAACTCCCAGTCTTCGCTCCAGACAATGGTATTATCCGGTAAAAAATTTAATAAAGAAACTTTTTCACCGCTTGAAAATTGAGTTTCCACATTTGGAATGATCCTCACGTCAGAAAGTTTGCGCTCGCTCAATTGAGTCAATGGATCGAACAAACGCAGGCTGTCAATTTCATTCCCAAATAATTCAATACGATAAGGCTTTTCATTTCCATAAGAATAAACATCGAGAATGCCGCCACGTACGGCAAACTGTCCTGGTTCATAAACGAAATCGGTTCTTACAAAACCATTATCTACAAAGCGTTGAAGCAGTTCATCCACTTTTATCGTATCGCCTTGTTTGAAATGAATAATGTTCTGAGAAAGTGTTTTTGATAAAACAACTTTTTCAAAAATGGCTTCAGGATAAGTAACGATTACTTTTTTATTTCCACCTGAGCTGATTTTGGTAAGCGCTTCTGTCCGAAGCATTACGTGGCTGCTGTTGAGCTGGTGAAAATTCTTTTTATTTTTAAAGGAAGAAGGGAAATAAAAAAGATCCAGCGCGCCGGTAATATTCTCAATAGTATTATGAAAATATGCTGCTTCTTCCGCATCTCTGAGAATTACAAGATGATTGGTATGTGAAGAAACCGGCAGATTAAAAACGGCAGAAAAAATAAACTGGGAAGCGCTGCCATGAAGTCCTGAGAGATGAATATGCTGCGGATCAGGCAATAGAATCTTATCCGCAATTTTAAAAATGCGGGGATCGTTCGAATAACTATTCATCAACACATCAAGATTCATCCAACGCCCTTTTTTCTAAGAAATGCAAAGGTAAGATTTTGATTTTTTTATTTTCGTGAAAATCAAAGCAGATTGCGCGAGTTACAAAAAATTTCACTTTTTAATAAATAAGATTATTCGGGCTGAAGGCAATACAGAAAGGAATAGGAATATTAGATATTTCCTGGTTTACTGCAAACAATGTACTTAAAATATTTGGCTTATAGTTCGATCGCCATAAGTTCACTACCTAATTTGTGTAAGGCAGATTCAATCTTTTTTGCCTGTGCCGGACGTGGCTTTTTCAATCCGGTAGCATAGTGGCTTATTTGCAATTGATTAATGCCCGTCAATCGCTCAAATGCAGCATTTGTAAATATTCCTTTATAGTGCTTCAAAAGGCTTTCAGCATCAAATTTGTAAACAATATTATAAGTTTCATTGGCCTTCAAATTGCCTAACTCTTTTTGTATTTCGATGCATTCTAAAACTGATTGCTTCACTTCTTCAATTGTATCGCCAACTCCATTAACCATTGTATTTTCAGAATAGGCCCAAAAAGCATCTTTGCTTCTTTCGATAATTACTTTAATCGTTTTCACGTTTTTATTATTTTAAATTCATTTCTTTTTTAATTGTCTTTTCAATTCCCTTGCCCACTTCATCGGAACCATGATAAGGAACCGGATAAGTTCGGCCATTTTTCACGTAAATGTAATGGCTTCCTCTTACTCTCAGAAGTTTCCACCCGCTTCGTTTTACCAATCTATGTAATTCAGTTGATTTCAATTTTCAGGTCGTTTCGTTTGGCTTCTCGAAGGTATTATTTTTAATACTCATTGACAAATGTTTTTGAACGATTTTTCTTTTCTTTAGGTCTTTTCTTTAAGTCTTCTTTTTAAGATTGTTGTTTACTATCAGCTACAAAAACAGTGGCGATTAATATTTATCTCTCAGTTCCTGGATGAATTTTTCAATTCCTTTTCGAATACTGGTTGCAGAACCGCGGTGGTTATTTACCAAAACTGAAAAAATCAGCAGCTTGTTTTTTTTTGTATATAAAAAACCGCTTAATGCAACGACGCCATTCAGTGTTCCGGTTTTTACAAAAATATATCCGCTGTCTTGTTTGTAATAACTGGAAATAGTTCCTGTTCCACCTGTCGGCAAAATGTTTTTGATTCTGTCCATTCCAAAATCATTTTTCATTTTATTGAGTATGAAAATAAAATCTTTTGGAGAAAAAAGATCGTAACGACTGAGTCCTGAACCATCCACCCACGAAGGCTTTTGAGGCATCAGTTTATAATCTGTCTGCAATAAAGTATCGATAATCTTTCTATCGCTCATTGCTCCTAACAATCTTTCACTCACCATCAATAAACTTTGTTCTGCAAAAAAATTATCGCTGCGGTGCATCATTTGTTTTAATAACGAATCAGTTGGCTGCGAATGGACTATTTTAACAAGATTGCCGGAATATTTCTCAATTGTTTCAACATCACTCTTTAAAGTGTCCTTCAATAAATTCTGTAAGGTTTTTTCATCAGGCCTGAATGGAATTTCAGAATGTTTGGTTCTTCCACTCTTAAAACTAAAATCGTTTGTATCCCAAGGCCGGTAAGCGTCATATCCATTTGCGAGATTCCCGCTTATTACAGAATGTTGCTGAAAATAAGAAGGCAAAAAAGACAAAGCATGTTCATTTAGCCAATCGACCATGACTGTATTTCCATGAAAAGGAAACGCGCTTCTCTGCGCCATATAATCTTCAAGATAATCGCCCCACCCCCAGCCGGCGCCTAAGTATTCATCAAAGGCAGGATCGATAATCTGGATGGTTTTATATTTTTTCAGAAAATCAAAAACAGGATTATTTCTATAATCACTGTGCATAAAAGACGGGTCGGCCATTCCCTTTATAACAACCGTGCTGTCATTCACCTGATCGTATTTTATTCCAATCAGACTGTCTCCCAGGTATTTCATTGCTGCATAGCAAGTTGCTAATTTTGTATTGCTTGCAGGAGTAAAGTACTTTTCCGCCTGGTAATTGTACCAATATTTTCCTGTAGCAGGTTCGTACACGCTGATGCCGGTATGCGCATGGACAAAAGCTTCATCGTGTAACAGATATTCGGTTGCTGGACGGTTTATTTTTTTCGAAATAGAGCAGGAAGAAATTAAAATGGCTGCAAAAAAAATCGCGGGAACTATATACCTTTTCATCGGTTCAAAATACAACTAAATAATTTTTTCCCTTATTAATTTTTAAAATGGCATTCAGCAAAAGGAGAAATAATACGAATTCTCTTTTCATAAATACCTTTGAAAGTGCCGGAATTGCTTGATTGTAATTTTTTTCGAGAGTTCAAGCACAAACAAATATTTTTGCAAACCATAAAAAATACACGCTTTAAAAAAATCATTTGAATGGATAACAAAGCTGATAAGAAAAATTTAACGGAGTCGCATATTGAACAATTTAAAAAAATTTGTGGCGAAAAGTTCGTAATTGTCAATGAAGAAGAACTAAATGATTATGCTCACGACCAGACTGAAAATTTGCATTTTCTTCCCGGTGTGGTTCTCAAAGTGCGATCAGCAGAAGAGATCAGCGAAGTTTTAAAAATATGCAACCAGGACAAAATTCCGGTAACGCCAAGAGGCGCAGGAACAGGACTGAGCGGCGGAGCGTTGCCTGATTTGGGCGGTGTTTTAATTTCTACGGAAAGGATGAATTCTATCTTAGAAATTGACGAAAAAAACTTGCAGGTAATTACAGAACCGGGAGTGATTACAGAAGTATTGCAGGATTCTGTAAAAGAAAGAGGTTTATTTTATCCGCCCGATCCTGCAAGCCGTGGATCCTGTTTTATTGGTGGCAATATTTCCGAGAATAGCGGCGGTCCGAAGGCTGTAAAATATGGTGTGGTAAAAGATTATGTTTTAAACCTGGAGGTTGTTTTACCAACCGGCGAAATCATGTGGACTGGAGCAAATGTTTTAAAAAATTCGACCGGTTACAATTTAACCCAGCTCGTTGTCGGAAGTGAAGGAACGTTAGCAATTGTGACAAAAATCGTTTTACGATTAATTCCAAATCCAAAGTTTGACCTTTTGATGCTGGTTCCTTTCAAAGATGTATCAAAGGCGAGCGAAGCAGTGAGCGCTATTTTTCGCGCCGGTTATACGCCAAGCGCTTTGGAGCTCATGGAAATCGATGCGTTGAAAATTGTGAGTGATTTTATAGGAAGTTCTCCGGTCCCGGTAACAGATGAAACCGTTGCGCATTTGATCGTAGAAGTGGACGGAAATCATTTGGATACTTTGATGCTCGAAATGGAAGCGATCTCAGAAGTGCTGATGCAATATGATTGTGGTGAAATTTATTTTGCGGATGATAACGCGCAAAAGAACGAACTCTGGAAATTGCGCCGGCGGGTTGCAGAAGCTGTGAAGATGGATGGATACACGATTGAAGAAGATACGGTTGTTCCGCGTTACCAGCTTCCCGCATTGATACAAGGGGTAAAAAAACTGGGTGTTGAATATGGTTTTAAATCTGTTTGTTATGGCCATGCCGGTGATGGGAATTTGCATATTCGCATAAAAAAAGAAGGAACTGCCAACAGCCAGGATGATCCTGAAATCATCAAATCTTTACGCGCTTTATTTATACTGGTAAAAGATTTGGGCGGCACGGTAAGTGGCGAACATGGGATTGGTCTGGTTCAAAAAAGCTTTATGGATATTGTTTTTACCGAAAAACAAATTGATTTAATGCGTGGAATAAAAAAAGTTTTTGATCCTAATAATATTCTGAACGCGGGAAAAATATTTGATTAACGTCTAAGGTTTTAATTAACGAATCCTTAGATAAGCATTGATTTAAATTCGTTTCTTAAATACTCATTTTTAACCGAAACCCTTGAATATTATGAAAAAGGCGCTCATTATTTTATTATTACCCTTATATTTTCAGGCCACCGCTCAAAACCAAAATGAAAACAATCAAAGTCAAAGTGAAAACCAGGAAGTAAAAAGATCCGGTTTCCAAAAAGACAAATTATTTACCGGAGGCAGTGCCAATATCGGTTTTTCTAACGGAACGACTATGCTCGGGATTACACCGCAACTAGGTTATAGCCTCACAAACTGGCTTGATGCCGGTATCACTTTTAATCTCAATTATATTTCACAAAGAGATTATTATACCACCGATAAGGTCCGCCAAACAACTTTTGGCCCCGGCGCTTTTATGAGAATATTTCCTGTAAATTTTTTATTTGCCGGAGCGCAATATGAATATAACATGATTCATCAAAAGCAAATTTTTGCTAATGGCACTCCCACATCAAGATATAATTACAATGCGAACAGCCTTTTAGTTGGGGCTGGTTACGCAGGCGGCAGGGAAAGAGGCGGAAACAGTTACTACTATTTATCCATAATGTGGGATATCGCCGGTGATCCAAACTCTCCTTATGTTGATAATCTTGGCCGCTCCACACCGGTAATTCGCGCTGGTTATAATATTGGTTTGTTTCAAAACAGTTATCGAAAAGCTAACCGGTATTGAGTCGTTATCGGAAATAGAGAATTTACGTATGCCAAATACTTCACAATGACAAAGATTTTGATAATATTGCAAAAAGTACATCACTCAAATTTTATAAAAGTTAAGAATGACAAAAATTAAAGTAGCCAACCCTGTAGTGGAAATTGATGGCGATGAAATGACAAGAGTAATCTGGAAATATATAAAAGATAAACTAATTCTTCCTTATGTAGATGTAGATTTAAAATATTTTGATTTAGGAATTGAGCACCGCGACGCGACAGACGACCAGGTAACGGTTGATGCTGCGAATGCAATTAAAGAATATGGTGTTGGAATTAAATGCGCTACCATTACTCCGGATGAAGCACGGGTGAAAGAATTTGGCTTGAAACACATGTGGAAAAGCCCCAACGGAACCATCAGGAATATTCTTGACGGCACTGTTTTCCGGGAGCCGATTGTTATGCAAAATGTTCCCCGTCTCGTTCCCAACTGGACAGCGCCAATCATTATTGGTCGTCATGCTTATGGAGATCAGTATCGCGCTACTGATACAGTGATAAAAGGAAAGGGAAAATTGACAATGACATTTACTCCTGAAGGAGGAGAACCCCAAACTTTTGAAGTACACGATTTTAAAGGCGATGGCGTAGCGCTTTGTATGTACAATGTGGACGAAAGTATTGAAGGTTTTGCAAGAAGTTGTTTCAATATGGCGTTGAACAAAAAATGGCCTTTATATCTTTCTACAAAAAACACCATTCTTAAAAAATATGATGGCAGGTTCAAAGATATTTTTCAAACGATTTTTGAAAATGAATTTAAAACGCAATTCGAAGCCGCGAACATTACGTACGAACACAGGCTTATTGATGATATGGTCGCAAGCGCTTTAAAATGGCATGGAAATTTTATCTGGGCTTGTAAAAATTATGACGGGGATGTGCAAAGCGACACACTTGCCCAAGGCTTCGGTTCTCTCGGTTTGATGACCTCTGTTTTGATTACTCCGGATGGAAAGATCCTGGAAGCAGAGGCGGCTCACGGAACCGTGACAAGACATTATCGGGAACATCAGAAGGGAAATCCCACCTCAACAAATCCCATAGCATCCATTTTTGCCTGGACACGGGGTTTGGCTTTTAGAGGAAAACTGGATAATAACCAACAATTAATTCAATTTGCAAACGCGCTTGAAGAAGTATGTATTGAAACAGTAGAAAGTGGCAAAATGACAAAAGATCTCGCTGTGTGCATCAGTGGCAATAAGGTTTCCCACGGAAAAGATTATTTATATACTGAAGAATTTCTCGAGGAAATCAATAACAATCTGATGAAGAAATTAGAAAATATTTTATAGCCGCTTCTAACAGAAGGGTTTGGTCTGCTTGTTTTAGGAACAAATTTTGAGGAGTAAAGATATTTTAAAAAAATCTGCGCCTTTTTGCGTATGCGGAAAGGCGCAAAGTTTGCTTTTAAAAAAGTTAAAAAGGCTATTATTCGTTTAAAAGATACGAAAAACATAATTTAGGCGTTAATTCCTGTGTTTGAAATACGGTCAGGATATTTGATAAATCTATCAGTTTCCTGCTAAAACTACATTAAAGGAAACGAGCTTTGTGTTTTTTAAAGAATTCAAATGTCTATAGCCCATGAAGATTAAAATGTCCAATTTATAAAAAACCTGTTATTTATTCAAATGTCCAAAATTCTTGTTGTTGATGATGATGTAGATATTTTATCCGTCATGGAAATCCTTTTATCTATGAAAGGGTTTGATGTAGAAGTAACATCGAAAGGGGAAAACACTTTAAATAAAATAGAAACCTTCAAGCCTGATTTAATATTATTGGACGTGCTTATTTCCGGACATGATGGCCGCGCGATATGCAAGCAATTAAAATCCAACGAATCAACAAAACATATACCGGTAATCATGTTCTCTGCTCATCCTGGTGCTGCTGCTACCATTGCCGATTATGGCGCCAATGATTTTATTTCGAAGCCTTTTGATGTGAATAAACTGATTGAAAAAGTAAATGCTCAATTGGGCATCTCTTTAAATTAACAGCTTTTGCGTCTAAAAATTACTGATGAACTGATACAGTAAATAAAGAAATACTTCGAATTCTTATTTTAAAATGATCATTTCTCCTTTTTCTTTATCTATTTTCCCCGGACGATTTAATTTAATTTTTCATTCAAAATATGATTTGTATTTTACTGAAAAATTATTCACATGCCTTTAGAGCCCTGGCGCATTGGAACTGTTATTCGCATTGAAGACGAAACTTATAATACGAAGCGGTATTTCATCAGGGTAAATGAGTTGGATTCTTTCGATTTTAAAGCCGGACAATTTGTAACACTAGACCTTCCCATTCATGAACAAAAAAATAAGAGATGGCGCAGTTATTCTATCGCAAGCTGGCCTGATGGCACCAATGTTTATGAATTATTAATCGTTTTGCTTGAAGGCGGCGCTGGCACGACTTATTTGTTTAATGAAGTAAAAATTGGCTCTGATCTTATCTTTCGCGGCCCTCAAGGTGTTTTTACCTTGCCCGAAAATATTGAAAAAGACCTGTTTTTTATTTGTACGGGAACTGGAATAGCACCGTTCAGAAGTATGTTGAATTTTATAAAACTTCACCGGGTTTCTCATCAAAACCTTTATCTGATATATGGTTGTCGCACTCAAAAAGACCTTTTATATTTTGACGAAATGAAATCATTGGAAAATGAATTGGACAACTTTTATTTCATGCCAACGCTTAGCCGTGAAAATTGGGATGGGCCTACCGGTTATGTACATAATTTGTATCAAGAAATTTGTAGAACAAATAATGCTAAATGTGAAACTCCGGAAGATTTAAAACCCGCGTGTTTTTATTTATGCGGATGGAAATTTATGATAGATGACGCGCGAAAAAACATTGTTGAATTAGGCTATGATAAAAAAGATATTCATCTTGAATTATATGGATGATCAGATTAAAATTCAGTTGTTTCAATAAAAAGAAATCACACATATTTCTTTATTTGTTGTCGATAAAAAGTTTAAGTTTTAAAAAAATGAAACCTGCCTTTTCAACTCTGAGGTTTTCGTTTCAATTTTGAAAAAGAACTGCAGATTTTATTTGCTCAAAGCCTTATTGGAAGCCAATTACATTAAAAAAACCAGTGCTTCTGCAGACATTATCCACAATGACTGTATTGCTGTCATTTTTTAGGATTTCACCCTTACTTTTCGTATATTTGCACATAATAATTTTTACAAACACACTCGTTTTTATCCCCACAAATATGTCAGAAGAAATAGCGGAATTAATACCTACAAAAATAGATGGTTATGGTGCAGATAGTATTCAGGTTCTTGAAGGGCTTGAAGCTGTAAGAAAGCGTCCAGCAATGTATATTGGTGATGTTGGCACAAAGGGATTTCACCACCTGGTATATGAAGTGGTGGACAACTCTATTGATGAAGCTCTGGCCGGTTATTGCAGCCACATAACCGTTACTATTAACGAAGATAACTCCATTACCGTTGAAGATGATGGTCGTGGAATTCCTACCGGTATTATGAAGAAGGAAGGCCGCAGTGCTTTGGAGGTGGTAATGACTGTATTGCACGCCGGTGGCAAGTTTGATAAGAATACTTACAAAGTGAGTGGTGGTTTGCATGGCGTCGGTGTAAGTTGCGTAAATGCATTGAGCACTGAATTTCATGTTACTGTAAACCGCGATGGTAAAACTTTCGAACAGGAATATTCAAAAGGCATTCCTCAATATAGCGTTCGTGAAATTGGAGTAAGTGATACAACCGGCACTAAAATTCGTTTTCTGCCTGATCCTTCCATCTTTATCGTTTCTGTTTATAACCGGGACATATTGGAAGGAAGATTGAGAGAATTGGCTTTTTTAAACAAAAAAATCAAAATTATCCTCAATGACCTTCGGGATAAAAATGAGGAGGGAAAATCGTACTCCAAAACGTTTTACAGTGAAGGTGGCATTGTCGAATTTGTAGAATTAATTGATAAGAACGGGAATCGCCAGCCTTTGCTTCCATCAGTTATTTATTGTGACGGATATGATCCTGCAAGCAATGTAACTGTTGACGTGGCGCTGATGTATAATACCGGCTACCAGGAACATCTTTTCAGTTATGTGAATAATATCAACACTATTGAAGGAGGTACCCATGTTTCAGGATTTCGCCGTTCCATCACCCGGGTTTTTAAAAGCTATGGCGAAAAAGAAGGAATGTTTGAAAAGGCGAAAGTAGAAATTGAAGGAGATGACTTCCGTGAGGGCTTGACTGCAGTGATTTCTGTAAAAGTGCCGGAACCACAATTTGAAGGACAAACAAAAACCAAGCTTGGAAATAATGAAGTGATGGGGGTTGTAGATTCTACTTTGAGTAAAGTGCTTACCGCTTATCTGGAAGAAAATCCAAAAGACGCAAAGACCATTATTCAAAAAGTAATTCTTGCTGCACAGGCGAGAGCAGCAGCTAAAAAGGCCCGCGAAATGGTACAGCGCAAAAGCGTACTGTCCGGCGGTGGACTTCCCGGAAAACTTGCCGATTGCAGTGATAAAGACCCTTTCCGTTGCGAATTATTTTTAGTCGAAGGAGATTCTGCGGGCGGCACTGCAAAGCAAGGACGCGATAGAAGTTACCAGGCGATTCTTCCATTACGTGGAAAAATCCTGAATGTAGAAAAAGCAATGGAACATAAGATTTATGACAACGAGGAAATCAGGAATATGTTCACTGCTTTGGGCGTAAAAATTGGAACTCCTGAAGATCCGAAAGCACTTGATTTATCCAAACTTCGTTATCATAAACTGATCATTATGACGGATGCTGATGTGGACGGAAGCCACATTGCAACGCTTATTCTTACGTTTATTTTCAGGTATATGAAAGAGCTGGTAGAGCAGGGATTTGTTTACCTGGCCCAGCCGCCATTATATCTTTTGAAAAAGGGAAAAGAGCAGGCTTATGCTTTTAATGATGAAGACCGCAAAGCCTGGATCCAACAAGTGGCTGCAGGAAAAGAAGATACGGTTCATATTCAGCGCTATAAAGGTTTGGGAGAAATGAACAGTGAACAATTGTGGGAAACCACCATGAATCCGGCAACACGAACTTTAAAACAAGTAACCATTGATAGCGCTGTAGAAGCTGATGGCGTTTTCAGTATGCTGATGGGCGATGATGTGCCACCAAGACGAGAATTTATTGAAACGCATGCAAAATATGCAAGATTGGACGTGTAATTAGCTCCGTTAAAACAATTTTTAAAGCCTCTTGAAAAAAGAGGCTTTTTTGTTCCGAAAATGTCAAATTCATTTTCTACAACCGGCATTTGTTCAATAAGAAAAACTGATTTTAAATGCATGATGTAATATTGCATCTCAAAATGAATTCATTCTAAAATATTTTATGAAAAAAGTACCCGTTCAGATTTTTATTCTCTTATTATTTTCTTGTGCTTTCCACGCAAATGCCCAGGTTGATTATCCCGTTTTTAAAAATAAAACCGTCATCAATCCCGCAGATAGCCAGCAGCTTTCTTTTAATTTGTACAATCTGAATTATATCAATAATACAGAATGGTTTGGAAATATTCCATTGAGCGGCACTTTGTTTGGCTATCAGATTATTCCCGAATTGGAATACCAGGTTTCTCCAAAACTTTTTATTAAAGGAGGAATTTATCTGCAAAAAGAATTTGGGCGGCCGAATTATACGACGATTGCTCCCACTTTTGAAGTAAAGTACCGCGCCAAACATTCTTCTTATATAATCGGCAACATTGAAGGCGGTACTGACCATGGGTACATTGAACCGATCTATGATTATAAAAATAATATTAATGAAAGATTGGAAAATGGTTTTCAGTTTCTCGTTGACACCAAACCCTACAATCATGATTTTTTTATCAATTGGCGGCGCGCCATTCATCCCGGGGATGATTTTAAAGAACAGTTTGACATTGGCTATTCAGCAAACCTGAATGTAATTAATAAAAACAACTGGGACATTCATATTCCGATTCAAATGTTATATTCTCACAAAGGCGGGCAGTATGATAGTTTGCACACGCCGCTTCAATCGCTGGTTAATTTTGCCACAGGGGCTTCTGTTACCCATTTTTTTAATAGAAGGTTATTTCAGAAGATTGTTTTTGATAATTATTATGTGAATTACAAAGATATTTCCGGGGAAAAGAGGCAGCCGTTTAACGAAGGAAATGGCTTTCTTTCGCATCTTTTATTTCAGTGGAAAAATGTAGGAATTGATTTAAGGTATTGGAACGGAGAAGGATTTATTAACCCACGCGGAATGGCTTTATTCAGTTCAGTTTCAGAAAAATATCCGGGCCTTGTGGAGAAACACCGTGAATTATTAATTTGCAGTTTTATCTACGATAAGGAAATTTATAAGAATGTATTTTTCGATTTCAGGATCATTCCTTACAAAGATTTTATCGAAAAAATTTCCAGTGGAACAGGTCTTGAGTATTCTTATGAAATGTATATTAAGTACGTTCTGAAGGTGAATTTGAAAAAAATAAAAAATTCAGCTGAATTTTAAGTTTTATAAATGTTTGGAAATATATGGGCGAAATAAGTATAAATCCCTAAATTTGAAACGCTATGGCTTGTTTGAGCATGGCATCGTCACCAATTTTAAAACAATAAAACCAATTACAATGTCGAAAATGTTAACAGCTTATTGCATGAAAACCAAAGAAAAAAATGTTCCAATGCAAGATGCAGTAATTACTAAAACTTCCCGCGGCGGCTACATGGCGCAGGGTAATGATGGAAAAGGCAACAAAATGACCACCATGCTGAGCGAAGCAAATGCATTGCAGGCTGTAAAAGATGGCGTTGCTAAAAAAGGCTGGTAAAATGAACTTTTTAAACAATAAGAGCGATACGTGGTTACTGCTGTATCGCTTTTCTTGTTTATAATAATTGTGTCAGTAAGGAAAGAAATATGAGTGTTTTGTGTTTTAGAGATATTTAATCTTCAACCATCTTTTGCGGGCAAGAGTTGCATCTTGCCTGCTTAGTTACTTGTTTTCATCTGCAATTTTTTCAAGTCGCGGATTTCAAGTCACTCCTGTTTTCCAAAAACCTTTTTCAAAACGTCCGTAACTCTTCCTGCCGGATTTTTTCTGATGTTTACTTCTTCCTGCGCTACATAATAGAAAATGCCGTCCAACGCTTTCGCGGTCACATAGCTGTTTATATCTGTATCTACAGGTTTTGATGAAAAGCGATTATAGGCGGTGAATACATCATTCCAATATTTCGCAGCCTCAGTTTTTTTCAAAGATTCCTGTATTACCGGCATAAAAGCAGTGGTAAGTTGTGGAGTAGTTGTTTTTCGTAAATACGATGTAGCTGCTGTATCAGTACCACGTAGAATATTCAATGCATCCGGTACGGTCATTTGTTTGATGGCAGAGAGAAAAATGGGTGCCGCAGATTTGGAAGCATCTTCAGCGGCGCGGTTCATGCTCAGTTCGGCATTGTCAACCAATTTTCCCATTCCCAGCATTCTCATTTTCTTTTCTATATCCTGTACTTGTTTTGGTAATAAAATCTTTACTGCAGCATCTTTAAAGAATCCATCAGGAGCAGAAAGTTTTGAAGTGCTTTTTTCTGCTCCAAGCGAAAGAGCTTCTTTTAACCCGGAAACAATCTCACCTGTTGATAATCTACTGCCCGCAGAAGAATTCTTTGAAAGCATCGAACTCGCTTTTTTAAATAATCCACCTAATTTATTGGAAGAGTCTTTCTGGGCTGAAAGAGAAAAAGAAAAAAGCAACAAAACGAAAAAGGGAATTAATTTTTTCATAGGATTTTTTTATTTATTCAAATGTAAAGGCTATTGAGAAATGTATAGAATTAAAAACTGTTAATTAGTTTAATGGTCCTTTACATTTTAAATTTATATCCCACTCCCTTTACGGTAACAATGCAATCGTCGCCTAATTTTTGCCTGATCTTTCTTACATGCACATCAATGGTTCTGTCGCCAACAATTACTTCCGTTCCCCAAACCTTATCCAGAATTTCATTTCTTAAAAAGACTTTTGCAGGCTTGGAAGCAAGCAATTCCAGCAGTTCAAATTCTTTTCGTGCAAGGTTAATTTCTTCATTTTTCAAACTAACAATATATCTTTCACGGTCAATGGTAAGGTCGCCGATTTGCAAAATACTTCCTGTTTCTTTTACAATTCTTCTGAAAAGCGCATTCACACGGCTTATCAACACTTTTGGACTGATCGGTTTGCTGATGTAATCATCTCCACCGGTTTCCAGCCCTTTTATCTCCGTGCTTTCATCGTTCAAGGCCGTTAAAAAGATGATGATCGTGTTTACAAATTCTTTATCCGCCCGTAAAATTTTGCAAACTTCAAAGCCGGATTTCCCAGGCATCATTACATCAAGTATGATCAGATCCGGTTTATGCAATTTAGCAAGTCTTGCAGCTTCGTTGCCGTTGGTTGCATTGATTACCTGGTAGCCTTCTGACTGCAAATTAAAATTGAGAATTTCCAAAATATCCGGCTCGTCATCGGCTATTAATATCGTACGTGTTTTTGTTTCATGATTCATGATCTGCAAACCTATATTAAATAATTATTTTCTGATTGATTGTTTACAATTTAATAATACTGTTTAGACAAGCTTTAAGAGCTGATTGATTACAGTTGTTTAGTTCATAACAAAAGGTTAATAACCTTGTCCCATGCATCGTTTTCCGCCAATAATATATCTGTTAAGCTAAAGCAATAACTAAATTTGTATCTATTGGAAGTATTTTTGCTTCTATTAATCCTAAAAAGCAATGAGGTTTTTATTTACCCTAATTATATTTATTTTTTTTATTCCATTTAAGACTTCTGCAAGTGCGAGTGATACCACAAAGATTCCGATAGGCAGGAGGCTATTCCATGACCATATTAAAGAAGAACAAAAGCTCGCTGACAAAGCGGACGGACGGCTGGATGGCTTGGTAAAAGTTGGCAACAATGCCGATGTGAATTTGCAGGTAACCGATGCATTGATCCGCAAAATAAATGTGCTGAGAAATGATATTGAAATTGACAGCAGCTTAACGAATAATGATAAAGTAAGATACTTAAGATATATAGAAGACCTTTTAAAGGATTTTATCTTTAGCTGGAAAAAACATACCATCAATCCTTCATTGGCTCCTTTGCTTGTAGAAAATTTCTACGAAATTTTTCAGGCAAATGTCAAAGGCGAAAATATGACTCCACTTATTCAAAAAGTGCCTTATGAAGTGGGACTTATAAATGCATCGATTTTTAATGAAAATCCGGGATACCAGGAAAGTAAAATTGCTTTATTTAGAAAATTCTGTGAGATAAATCCGGATAAAATACTTGAAAATCTGGCGCCATATGTGAATGAACCGTTTGCGGATTCAATGGTAATTGAAGCTTTCAATAACAGTCCGAGCCAGTTATATACTTATGCCCAATCTGCCAGCAGCCCGCAGGGAAAACTGATCAGAAGAATAGACGATCCACGGATTAAAACGGTAGTACAACTCAGTACACAAAACCGCGCATTGTTTTATTTTCCCTTTCTCGATGATCTGATCAGTGGAAAGAAAACCATTGCTGAAATTGAAAAAGTTGCCGGTACATCAGACAGATCTTATGACAGCATCGGCTATTACAATTTGTTGGTAAAAACCGAAATAAACTATTATTCGCGACTGGTTCAGGGCGATACGCCTGTTGCCATGTTGGGAGCAAACGGGTTAGTGGATATGCTGAAAGCAAAAGCGCTGCAGCATTTTATTACGCCGATTAATGAACTGCATGAAAATCCAAATCCTGCAGTACGTTTCAAAGCTATACAGCCATTGGATGCTCAGGGGCTTTATTACATGATGGTTTTGGGCGAAAATGATATCTACACCTCCAGTTATAAATACAGTTTTGACCGGATGATTCAAAAAATGGGCGCGAATCCCCACGGAGATTCGTTACTTATTTCTGTGAATTTCGACCATTTTAAAAAGTTTATAAAAATGGCGGCGGAATATAACAAGCTGAGTGAATTTTTAAAAACAATGCCGGAAAATTCAGAAAAACTGATGCAGGCTTTTGTGGCAAAATTAGAAACAACCAAAACGTTGGAAGATGCCGTCGATGTAGCGGATTCTTATGGAAGTATTACCAGTCCGGACTTGCAGAAATCGATGTTGCAAAATGTGGAATGGAACGAGCAAAGGTGTATTAAAGAAAATAATGAAAGAGGAAGAAAAATTTATAGTCTTTTAAAAACAATCTTCCTTTCCGCTGACCCCAAAAACGGTATTGACCTGGCCAAAGCCATTGGTATTCCACCAATTTATACGGTTGATTATAATTACCTGGCAGATGATTCCGGAAGAATTATTGAACAGGTATTTTTTTATGGTGATAAAGATGGTAAAGCATCTTTTGCCGGTTATCTTACTTCCTTTCCCTCTACGGATTGGACCATTACACAAAAAAAAGAATGGATAGAGATTAGATCAAAAAAAGGGAAACCGATTAGTATTTATGCAAATCTTCCTTTGGATAATGAAACGGATAAAGATGCAAAGGCGCAGGAAGACCTGATAGATTACTTGGATTCAAAAGGTTTGAAACCTTCAATCGTCATACATCGAGGCCATAGTTATCATTTACCTTACACAATTCAGCAACTTCCGGAAAGCGCTAAAATTATCATGTTGGGATCATGTGGCGGATATCAGAATTTGAAAACGATTTTGAAATATTGCCCGGATGCACACATTATTTCTACAAAGCAAACCGGCGCCATGAATGTAAATAAGCCGATTATCGATGCGTTAGACAAAACACTGCGGGAAGGAAAAAATATTGACTGGAGGCAAATGTGGAGCGGCTTGGATGCTGAATTTAACAAAGCTCCGCGTGAAGTAAGAGAAACCTTTGAAGATTATATTCCACCGCAAAAAAATCTGGGGGCTTTATTCATAAAAGCTTATAACAAAGAAGGTGGCGCAGATGAAGATTAACCGCTTTTGTTTATTTTGAAAAACACAAATCGCGATTATTTGTTCTTTCGCTGAAAAATAGTTTTCGAGGAAGAAAGAAATACAATAAAAAAACCCCGGAATTTCCGGGTTTTTTTATTAAAATAAATTTTGTGACTTTTTTTCTATCTCAATTTATGCATGTAATCATTATTGGCAAATTGCTTTTTCACATCCTGCAGGTTTCTCAAAATACTGTTGTCGATGAGTTTTCCTTCCATTTGTAAAATAAAACCACCGATAATCTTATCATCCACTACACTTTCCAAAAGCACATTATCGTAATTTGTAGATGCTTTTATTTTTGAGATAAATGACTCTATTATTTCGTTGCTCACTGGCGTTGCGGTAGTTAAAGTCGCATTATGCAAACCGCGTATTTTGTTGAATTGGCCGATGAAAGAAGAAACCACACCCGGAAGATTCGCTTCACGGTTTTTATTACAAAGTAATTTCAAAAACGTTTCGGTAATTTTCGAGATCTTTCCGTTGGTGATTGCGTGGATCACCTTATATTTTTTATCCGGATTTATAATCGGACTGTTGAGCATCAGCACGAAATCGCGACTATTTTCTATTACTGATTTTAAAAATACAATATCATTCCGCACTGTATCCAATTGATTCAGCTCTGTTCCAATATCTACCAGGCTTTTTGCATAGCGCTGTGCTAAACGAGGATTATTCATTTGTTTTTTTAATTAGTTCAGCTCAACGTTTTGAGCCAGTTGCTGAATATATTTTTCCTGGTCTTCTTTGTTGTTCAATTCACGACGCAATACTTTTTCACTTACTTCCAGCACCAGATTTCCAACCTGGTTTTTCAAATCAGTTATGGCAGCCATCTTTTGTTGATTAATAACAGATTGTGCATCAGCAACGATTTTGCTGGTTTCTTTCCGTGCCTGTTCTTTAGCCTCCTGGATTATTTTGTCGCGTGTTTCTTTCGCCTCCCGCATCATTTGCGATCTTTCTTCACGGGCTTTAGCCAATAATGCTTCGTTTTCACTTTTTAATGCAGCCATTTCTTTCTTTACATTTTCTGCAGAAAGAATAGAATCTGAAATGTTTTTTTCCCTTTGATCCAGGGATTTCAAAATGGGTTTCCACGCATATTTTGCAAGAATAAAAAACACAATGCCAAAGGCGATTAGTGTCCAAAGGATCAAACCAAGTTTAGGAAGTAATAATTCCATATAGTTAATTTATAATTTTAAAAATAAAAAAATACTGCACCCTCCGCCCTGTGCTTCGGATGCAGTAAAAATTTGCCCTTAGGCGCCGGTGGCAGTTTTTAAAACAGCCAATAATCCTGCGATAACCGCAAAAAGGGCAACCCCTTCTACAAGAGCGGCGGCAAGGATCATGTTAGCGCGGATTTCATTTGCTGCTTCCGGTTGGCGGGCAATACCTTCTACTGCTCCTTTACCTATCTGGCCGATACCGATACCTGCTCCAACAGCAGCAAGACCAGCGCCGATAGCTCCACCCATGTGCGAGAATCCAGCTTCAAATAACAAGGTCATTAGTGACATAATTCTGGGTTTTGATATGAATAAAAAGTTTAAATATATGCGTGATCTTCATGGGGCACATCGTGGTCGCTTCCTTCAAATCCCTGTCCAATAAATATAGCGGTAAGAGCAGTGAAAATAAATGCCTGTATAAATGCCACCAATATTTCAATAAAATAATCGAATACTACAAAAATGATTGAGAAAGGGGAAAAGCCCCAGCCGGCCGCTGTACTCATTGCACCAAAAATAAAGATCAGGGAAATGAAGGCCAGAATTACAATATGACCCGCAATCATGTTTGCAAAAAGACGAATGATTAGTGCACCTGGCTTAATTACAAAAAGTCCAAAAAGTTCTACCGGTACCAAAATTACTTTTACCAAAAAAGGTACATCCGGAGGCCATACCATGTGTTTCCAGAAATGCGGTGTGGTACTACATAAGATTACTACAAGAGAGATCAACCCAAGTATTAAAGTAAACGCAATATTACCGGCCACATTAGCGGCGCCCGGAATCATTCCGAACAAGGCATTGATCAAAATAAAAAAGAAAACAGTGAGTAAATAAGGCATATATCGCTCCCATCTTTTGCCCAAATTTACTTTTGCCACCTCTTCTCTTACGAAAATAATGATGGGCTCCATCAAACTCTGCGCACCGGAAGGAGCAGAAACAACGCCATGGCCTTTTTTATATTTGTTGGCGATTTTGATCATTAATATAGTAAATAACGTTAAGGCAATCAGTGTTTGCACTACATTACGTGTCAGTGAAAAATCATAAACTTTTACATTTGGATCAACAGCGACAATGGTTTTTTCATCCTTCATGCGGTAACCATCATATTCCTGGTCATGATCGTGTCCGAATCTTTTTGAAGAGAAAATGGAAAGACCTTTCTGCGGAGAATATAATATTACTGGTAAATAAATTGAAGCATGAAAATCGCCTATGGTAAAAAAGTGAAATTCGTAAGCATCCTGCACGTGATTCAGAATTGCAGTCGTGGGATCAAATTTTTCTTCAGTTGCTTTATGCTGCTGGTGGTTTTCCTGCGAAAAAGCGCTGTGTGAAAATGAAAGTAAAAAAACGCTGAAAACCGCTACCAATAAAGATTTCATGCTTTTAGAGACCATAGTTCTTCTAAATTTTGCGCAAAGATAAGGTGTTTGAAGGATGATATGAAAGAGTGGCAGCATAATTTTTTATCTTCATGCATCTTTAAAAGTTTTTTAACCGAACCTCATTTTAATGATCTCTTTTAATTCTATTGGTGATGTTTCGGTAAAAGAAGAAATAAAGTTAATTTCTGTTTTGCAATACAGATGTTTGGCTTTCAGTAAAAGTAGAGAGGAAAATGAAAGAACAATTCTTACAAATTAAATATTTCTTTCAAACAATGCCCTTAAATTCCACCTCGTCAAAGTCAAACCTTCGTTCAAAAGCGTCTTTTGTAATTAATTGACCGGAAGGAGAAACGCCGAGAATATTTGTTTGAAAAACGATGCTTTCTTTTTTCAGTCTAACTGTTTTATTCCTCGCAAACAAATACTGATTATATTCTTCAAGCACCGTTTCGAAATTACCTGATTTTATATCTTCTATTCTTTTTAAAACCAGTGAAACGAGTTCCTCCGCCAGATTTAGAACATCGAAATTTTTTCCGGTCTCCAGTTTTAATGATGTTGCTTTCAGATTAAATTCTTCAAATTCTTCCTGGTTGATATTTAATCCAATTCCAACGATCGTCCACTGCCATAAAGTACCTTTGATAATATTCTCAATCAGAATTCCTCCTGCCTTACTGTCATTAATAAAAAGGTCATTAGGCCATTTTATAAAAAGATTTGCTAAAATATATTTAGCGAAAAGATCGTGGCAGGCTAAAGCAACAGCTGCGCTCAATTGAAATTGCGTGGATATCGCAAGCCATTGCATCTGTACCGGTATTGAAAGCATGATATTAGCTCCTTTATTGCTTTTCCAATGCTTGCCGCGCCTTCCTTTTCCACGTGTTTGTTCCAATGCGAAGACTGGCTTTATTCTGCTTCTATCACCCTTTTGGATCATTGCCATGGCATAGTTGTTGGTACTATCGACACTGTCCAGAAGTACTATATTTCCCGCTGAAAAAGACATAAAAAAAGATTAATAAAGATTTATAGTATTTTTGATAAAATAGATACAAAATTTACGTGCAAAGCTGCAATCTAAGAGAATAAATTTATTTTTGCTGATTGCTGAAATTAGCACGATAAAAAGAACACATTTGAACAATTTAACATTACTGGAAAAAAGAAAAAAATCAAGTGTAGCACGGATAACAAGAAATAGCAAGCTATTTAAAACGATTATCCATGCAATACAGGAAAAAAAAGGAGAAAAAATTGTAAGCCTCGACCTGAAAAAAATCCCTGAAGCAGTTACAGATTTTTTCATTATTTGCGAAGCGTCTAATCCTATACAATTAAAAGCAATTGCCGATTTTGTGGAGGAAGAAGTGAAAAAGAAATGTGCTGAAATTCCTTATAAGCATGAGGGAAGGCAAGGTGAACAATGGATTTTGATTGATTACGTTAATGTAGTTGTTCACGTCATGCTTCCTGAACCAAGAAAGTTTTACAGATTGGAAGAAATGTGGAGTGATGCAGCAGTTGTTGAACATTAATCAAAATAAAATATACATTAACATTAAAAAAAGGTCTGATTCCTGGAAAGGATTAAGATAAAAAATATTGCGGAAGCAAGCATACTATGGCAACTGAAGAACAGAAAAAGAAATCAATACAAAGAAGATTAAATCCAAATTTATCGCCCGGGACTCCGCCGGAAGAAGATCCAAAAAAGAAGCCGAGGCTTAGTATTTATTGGGTTTACGGAATTATTTTCGCCTTAATTATTGGATATAATCTTTACAGAGGGTCAATGGGAGGTTCTGGTGTATTAATTAATAACACCGATTTTTATACAATGCTTCGCCAAGGCGACGTTGATCAGATAAAAACCGTCGGGAATAAAAAACTGGTGCGCGTTTTTATAAATCCTCAAAAATTAGATAGCGATGCCAGCTATTTTAAAACCGTGTTTGGACCAAACTATGATGATGTAAAAAAAATAAAAGATGGGCCGCAAGCTTATTTTAACATCATCAAAGATGAAATTTTTGCTACTCAACTGGCTCAATTTTATAAAGACAATCCGCAGGTAAAACAAGTGCCGGACAATCCACAGGATGAAGGTGAATTGTTTAGTCAGATTGTCAGTACATTGTTGCCCATCCTTTTAATTGCGCTGGTATTTATCATGATGATGCGCAAAGTAGGTGGCGGTGCAGGTGCAGGCGGGCCGGGAGGTATTTTTAACATTGGAAAATCGAAAGCAACACTTTTCGAAAAAGGTACCCGTGTCAATATCAATTTTAGTGATGTTGCCGGCCTCGATGAAGCAAAAGTGGAAGTAATGGAAATTGTAGATTTTCTAAAAAATCCAAAAAAATATACCAACCTTGGCGGTAAAATTCCAAAAGGAGCGCTATTAGTTGGCCCTCCGGGAACCGGTAAAACGTTGTTGGCAAAAGCGGTGGCTGGTGAAGCACAGGTTCCTTTTTTCAGCCTTAGTGGAAGTGATTTCGTAGAAATGTTTGTCGGCGTTGGTGCTAGCCGTGTGAGGGATCTGTTCAAACAGGCAAGAGAAAAAGCACCATGTATTATTTTTATAGATGAAATTGATGCGATAGGCCGTGCGAGAGGCAAAAATATGATGATGAGCAATGATGAAAGGGAAAATACGCTAAACCAGTTGTTGGTAGAAATGGATGGTTTTGGAACAGATTTAGGAATTATTATTCTTGCAGCCACGAATCGTCCGGATGTTTTGGACAGTGCTTTATTACGTCCAGGAAGGTTTGACAGGCAGATAAGCATCGATCGTCCTGACCTGGTTGGTCGTGAAGCAATATTTAAAGTTCACCTCATTCCTATTAAAGTTTCACAGACTTTAGATACGCACAAGCTGGCCGAGCAAACTCCCGGTTTTGCCGGCGCTGATATTGCAAACGTATGTAATGAGGCAGCCTTGATCGCAGCCCGGAATGGAAAAGAAGCAGTCGATATGAATGATTTTCAAGATGCAATTGATCGGGTGATTGGCGGATTGGAAAAGAAGAATAAAATCATTCTGCCCGAAGAAAAAGAGATTATTGCATATCATGAAGCTGGTCACGCTATCTGTGGCTGGTTTTTAGAGCATGCTTATCCATTGTTAAAAGTAACTATTGTGCCCAGAGGCACCGCGGCATTGGGTTATGCTCAATATACGCCGAAAGAGCAGTATCTATATAATACCGACCAATTGCTCGACCAAATATGTATGACTCTCGGTGGACGGGCTTCTGAGACGATCTTTTTCGGAAAAATATCTACCGGCGCAAGCAACGATTTGCAGCAGGTAACAAAAATGGCTTATTCAATGGTCACTGTATATGGCATGAATGAAAAAGTAGGCAATGTCAGCTATTATGACCCGGCACAGGAAAATTCTTTCCAAAAACCTTTTAGCGAAGAAACCGGAAAAATGATAGATGAAGAAGTTCGCAAACTGATTGCGGTTGCTTTTGAAAGGACGAAAGCCTTATTAACGGAAAAGAGAAAAGAAGTCGAAATTATTGCGCAGGAATTATTGAAAAGAGAAGTTCTTTTCAAAAGTGATGTGGAAGCTTTGATTGGTAAAAGGCCCTACGAAGATAAAAAGGCATTGGACTTTGTAGATAATCCAAAAGAAGCAGTTGTGGATTCGGCTATTCATGTAGTGGATACCAACGATGCCAATATTAAATAATCAAAATGAAAGTTTCTTCTTCTAAAGAAAAAATTTTAAAAAAAATAAGAGAGGCGTTGAGTAATTCAACGCCTTTACCTTTTCCTAAAAGCGAAGGAACCAGTTCTGTTTTTCAGGCGCCGGCAGAAGACCTTGAAATTATATTCGCCGAGGAATTTTCAAAATTGTTGGGAAAATTTGCCTTTTGTGTAAATGAAACTGATGCAAAAAACCAAATTAGGAAACTGATCATTCAAAAAAAATGGGAAAATGTCTATTGTAAGGAAAATCAACTTTTGAGTCTGTTTGGATCTGAAGAATTTGCGGAAATTAAAAAATCGTCATTAGCAAATTGTGATGCAGCCATTACGTCCTGCAATTATCTTGTAGCAAGAACCGGTGCGATTGTGATGAGCAGCGGGCAAGAAAGTGGTCGAACCGTAAGTGCTTATGCCCCCGTTCACATTTGCATTGCTTATACTGACCAATTGGTGTTCGATACACGTGACGCCCTCAAAGATTTGAAAAAAAAATATGGAAATAATCTTCCTTCATTCATCACATTTGCTGCCGGGCCAAGCCGAACTGCAGACATTGAAAAAACGTTGGTTGTAGGCGTTCATGGGCCGAAAGAGGTGTATGTATTTTTGATAGATAAGCCATTGTTGGCTGAATAAGTTAGACTTTCTCTTTAACTTTATTGAAATAGAAACATTACGATCAATGAATAATTTTTAATTGAAAAAAGATCGTGATTTTTATTCCTCAAGCTGAAAAAATCTGAACTGATAACAACTAAAATCTAACTTTTTTAAATGTTTACTGAATTTTAAATGCAACTCAAACCCGGCAAAAAAATATACTTCCTTTCAGATTTTCATCTTGGTGCCCCCGATCATGAAACGAGCCTTATTCGCGAAAAACGCATTGTAAAATTTCTGCATGAAATAAAAAATGACGCAGAGGTCATTTTCATTTTGGGTGATCTTTTCGATTTTTGGTATGAATACAAAAAAGTAGTGCCAAAAGGATTTGTAAGAATCCTTGGCAAGCTTGCAGAACTAACCGATAGCGGTATTGCCATTTATTTTTTTGTCGGCAATCATGATATGTGGATGAATGGATATTTTGAAAAAGAGCTGAACATTCAAGTCTTTCATGAGCCCCAGGAATTTGACTTTAATGCAAAAAAGTTTTTGATTGGTCATGGCGATGGATTAGGCCCAGGTGATCATCGTTATAAAATGATGAAAAAAGTTTTTAGAAGTAAGTTTTCACAAACACTTTTTGGAATGCTTCATCCATCCACAGGAATTGGAATTGCGGATTATTTCAGCCGTAAGAGCCGTGCCGCTACTGGATCGGAAGACGAACACTTTCTCGGTGATGATAAAGAATGGCTGATTATTTATGCAAAAGATATTTTGAAAAACAAACACATTGACTATTTTATTTTTGGACACCGGCATCTACCAATTGAATATAAATTGAACGATGAAAGTGTTTATATCAACCTGGGCGATTGGATAAAATATTTTACTTACGCGGTTTTTGACGGTGAAAATCTTTCACTGAAATATCATCAATCATGAAAAACATTTTCCTGGTTATTTGTTGGTTTGCTGCCGCCACGTCGTCACTTGCTCAAAAAGATTCAGCATTTCGTTTCTTACAAGAAATTCCCTTCCCTGTTTCTTCATTTTCTGTAGATAATATCGGCGCCCTTTACCTGATAACTCCGGCGAATCAATTGAAAAAATACAATGAACAGGGAGATTCGGTCGGTGTTTTTAATGAAGTAACCAAGTATGGTAAACTATCGTATGTAGATGCAGAAAATCCCTGGAAGACGATTCTTTTTTATCAAAATTTTTCTACCATTGTGTTGCTTGACAAATATTTGAAGGTTGTAACCGCAATCAATTTGAGGAAGCAAAATATTTTTCAGGTCCGCGCTGTTACCAGTTCTTATGATAGCAATATCTGGCTTTTTGATGAGCAGGATAATAAATTAAAAAAGATAGACGATAACGGAAATCTTCTTTCCGAAACGGTTGATTTTCGCTTACTTTTTGATTCCGTTCCTGATCCCGTTAAAATTATTGACCGTGATGGATTTGTTTATTTATATGATCCTCAAAAAGGCATTTATATTTTTGATTACTATGGAAGTTTTAAAAGTAAACTTACTTTTTTAAACTGGACAGATATGGAAGTTTTTGGCAAAAATATTTATGGGTTTGATAAAGAAAATATTTATAAATACACTCCACCGTTACCGGATGTGGTTGCCTATAAATTGTCTCCTCAATTGCGAAATAATACTGCTGTCAAAATCAGCTCCCACCGGATTTATGTTCTAAAAGATGAACAATTGCGTGTTTTTTCGTTTCAATAAGAAAGAGGCGTAAACCTCTCTTCATGTATAATAATATTGTTATTAAAACCGCATTTGAACTTCTTAATTTCATTTGTTGCTAAAAGTCCCGGCATGAAAGCCGGGAGTTTTTGTGATTTCAGAAGGTAATTCCTATTCCTAATTTGATAGCATTGTTGTACGCATTTACGCTATGGTTGGCGTCCATTTTTGACAAACCATAATCGTATGAAGCAGAAATATTGAGGCCATTCGAAAATTGATAGCCGATGCCTGCTGTAACGCCCGCATTCCAACGGTTAAATTGGGAAGTGGCATCCATCGTTTTATTTAATAAATTGATGCCTAAAACTCCTGCGGTTGTTTTTAGATTTGCTGAAGCGAGGTAAGAAATTTGCGGCCCTGCAAAAATCTGGAAGCCACCAAAATTTCCTTTCAATAAAAGAGGAACATCTACATATTGAGATTGCAAAATGGCTTTGGCATTAGCACCCAAAAAATCAAGACCTTTTAAATTTAAAGAACCGTCTAATTCGTAACCTTTAAGCGAATAATAAATACCGGGCTCGATAGAAAAGTTTTCAGTTACAGGAATGCTTCCATAACCTCCGGCAAAGAACCCGGTGTAATCTTTTGTAGTAATTCCACCTTTGGTGAAATCGAGAATATTATTCAAATTATCAACAGCATCGCCGCGAATGCCAGATGATAGGATTCCTGCTTTTACACCGAAAGAAGGAGTAGTCTGTGCGAAGCCGACACTTGAAATAAGGACAGCAACGATAAGTAAAATTTTATTTTTCATATTAAAATTGGAAGCGGGTTTTACAGCCGTTCTGAATATGAGAAATAAAAAATGAAAGAAAGATTAATGAAGAAGAGATAAGGATTTGTTAAGGATTTCTGCAATATTTTTTCGCAGAATGTGATCTGCAGGTGTTTTACTTTTGAAGCAGGAAGTTTTTTATTGTAACATCTATTACATCCAAAAGCCCGTCGTTAGAGGCATCATAAGCAAGTTCCCAAAACATTATGCCTCCAAGACCATGCTCAATTGCATATTTCGTTTTTAGCGCTATTGATTTCTTATCATCGTAAGTAACAAAAAGTTTTTTTTCAGCATTATAAGAATAAGGTGCTTTCGCTACACTATCCCAATGACTTACAAAACCACTGTCCGCTGACATTTGTGTGTCGAAATTTCTAAACATGATGTTGCCAATGTATTTGCCGTTTTGATAAAGACCGTTTGCCGTGTCTGTAACATTTTCCCACACCTTGCCATAAAAGGCAGCGCCAATCACAATTTTATTTTTAGGAACTTTCAAATTTATCAGTCGATTTACTGCGTGGTCAGTTGATTCAAATTGCTGAGGAGTGCTATATAATGCAGTATGATTGCCGGTTTCAGAAGCATATCCATTTATCAAATCATAACTCATCAGGTTTACGAAATTTATTTTCTTCATTACTTTTTTCCATTCAACAGACGAATCAATATATTGTTTGAAACCGCCGGCTGCAAAAGTAATTTCCTGCTTTTTGCCCAACGTCTTTCTCAATTCTTTTACCAGCTTTGTAAAGTTCTCTTTATCCGATGGTTGATATTTGTGTCCGGGAAAACCGACAATCGCCGGATATTCCCAATCCAAGTCTATTCCATCTGCACGGAAGTATTTGCATAATTGCCTTGCCGATCTTGCAAAATCTTTCCTTCCTGTTTTTGAAGAAAAAACATCGGAGCAAGTGGCACAACCACTCCATCCGCCAAGAGAAATCAAAATTTTTAATTCCGGATTTCTTGTTTTTAATTTAATCATCGCTTGTATCGTTTCGGTATCACGTGCATTGTTGATGTGCAATTCGTTTCCTTTCAAATGTGCGAAGCTGAAAATAATGTGTGTCAGTTTTTCAATTGGAAAACTATCAACCATGGTAGCCCTTCCGCCATAATAAGCTACGACGCGAAACTTTTTTGATTGTGCAGAAATATTAGTTCCTGTAAAAAGAAAAACAGCAAATGATAAAAATATTTTCAATCCCATTACAGTTTAATTTTTTAAAAAAGAAAATTAAGAATCGCAGTTATTTCTTTCTTTAATGGCATTCTTTAATGTGCAATCACTTTCGCGCCTAGCACCTGCAAGCCTACACTATCAGTGCCTTTTGGTGCAAAATATTTGGTTTTAAAATCTTTAGATTCTCCAGGTTCAAGAATATCAAAAATGGTTTCTTTATCGGTTTCCAAAAGCGCTTTTGTTTTGGAATAAAAAGATAATTTGATATCGACATCTTTAAAAACTGCGATAGAAGCCTTGTTTGTCAAAGTGCCTCTTACCACGGTTTGACCGACAATATTTTTTTTATTATGCCCGGTTATAGAAATAAAAGCGGTTGGATCTTTTTGTTCTTTTGATAATAATTCTTTCTTGGTTAGTTCATAACTTTCTTTTTTCTGCTGTGAAGAATCATTTTCATTACAGGCAAATAAAAAAGTTACCGCAAGAATTATCAGGGCAAAATGTCTTTTCATTATGGTATTTTTTCAACATGAAAAATAATGAAAATTAGCAGAGACGCGCACAAATATTTCTTAAACAAAAAAGAAATTTATGCTTCTGTACCAAGCCACAACGCACCGCCGATGCTGTTTCTTTTTGCGCCGGTTACCGATGATAAAACCGTATATTGTTCACGCCAGCGCAGTGTTCCTAGCAAGGCCATGATCAAAGCTTCTTTATAAATGACAACATCATCTCCAGGAATAAAAACTTCAAAGTTAATTTCCTGTAAATGTGTTGAAATTCTTTCTACTAAAAATTTATTGAAGGCACCTCCGCCGGTTATCATCAATTGTTGAATGCCTGTTTTTGAAAAATAAGATTGAAGCGCATATTTTATTTGAATAGAAATATGTTCTGTGAAAGTCGCCAAAGAATCTTCGGTAGTAAGATTAAATGATTTGATCGTAGGAAAAATAATATCGGTTCCAAAACTATTCCCTAAGGATTTAGGATGAGGAAGCGAAAAGTATTCCCATGAATTTAATTTCTGTAGAAGCGCTTCATTTATTTTTCCGGATGAAGCCATTTTACCATCTTCGTCGTACGCTTTATTTTTTTCTGCAGCAAGCATATTCAAAACGCCGTTTGCTGCACAAATGTCAAAGGCTATTATTTCGTTTTTATCGGAAGAAGAATGAGCATTATTTGTTGATTTATTGTTGATAGAAATATTGGCGATGCCACCAATGTTTAGAAAATATTGATAATCCGGAAATAATAATTTTTCTCCCAAAGGCACTATTGGCGCTCCCTGGCCACCAAAAGCAATATCTACGGAACGCAAATCGGTTACAACCGGAAGCTCGGTTTCGGCAGCAATTGCAGCGCCATCTCCTAACTGATGTGTCATTTTTTCTTCAGGAAAATGAAACGTCGTGTGGCCATGCGAAGCGATTAAGCTGATCTTATGTTGTAATTGAAATTTATTCGAAAATTCATTTACTTTTTCTCCTAAATATCTTCCATAATCTGTATGCAATAATTGATAATCGCGGGCTGAAAAATGAATGGCATTTTTCAATTTATCGATCCATTCATTTTCATACTCAATGCAGGCGGCACATTTTATTTCATATTCCCATTTGCCTGCCGTTTCGGTAAACTCCACAAAAGCAATATCAAGGCCGTCAAGTGAACTTCCGCTCATTAAACCGATCACGTTATAAACCATAATGTTTTTCCCTCTTTTAAAATTAGATTTGCGCCAAATTAATAAAAGGTTGCCAACCTTATGGTATTCATTTTTAAATCAGGAGGGCGGCAACGTTGAAAACCTTCGGAATTGCACTTATCTTTAGATTTAAAAAAATTAAACATGGTAATCAATCTAAGCGACAATCATTCTTTGGTAAGTAACTGGATTAGCCAATTGAGAGATATTGAAGTGCAAAATGACCGCATGAGGTTCCGTAAAAACCTGGAAAATATTGCGGAAGTATGTGCGTATGAAATCAGTAAAAAATTACCATGGGTCGAAAAGGAAATTACAACTCCGTTAGGAATATCAAATTGTAAAGTGCTCGAAAGTCAGCCGGTACTTGCAACCATTATGCGCGCCGGATTAGCCATGCACAATGGTTTTCTTAATTATTTCGATAAGGCAGACAATGCATTTATCAGTGCTTATAGGAAACATAATCCAGATGGAACTTTTGAGATCAGCCTCGATTATATCAGTTGCCCTGAGATGGAAAACCGCGTGGTAATTATTTCTGACCCGATGCTTGCGACCGGCGCTTCGCTTGTAAAAACCTTACAGTTTATCCGTGATGCCGGAAATCCTTCAGAGATTCATATTGCCTGTGCGCTTGCGTGTACCGTTGGAATTGAATATGTGTTGCGCGCAGAGCCTTCTGCAACAATCTGGTGCGGCGATATAGATGATGAACTTACTGCAAAAGGATATATTGTGCCGGGATTGGGTGATGCAGGCGATTTGGCTTATGGAGTGAAGGTGCAGATGTAAAATGATTTATACAATCGTTAGAGCATTCTATTATTGTTATAAATAGTTTACATCAACACACCAACAAATAACTCAATTTTTCATTTCCCATTTCTCTCTATCTCATCAAATACATCTTCCCATAGCCTTTCGTAAAATATTTATCCGTATTGTCCGCATCGCCATCTTTGAAATGATCCATTGACCGGCCATTCAAATTAGTAAGCACCCTGTACAAATAAACGCCATTTGCAACCTTTTGGCCATACATATCCGTACCATCCCATTTAAAATCGGTAATATTCCTTCCAATGTGCAACGGGCCTAATTCGTCCTGCGTAATCTCGCGGATTATTTTTCCTGTGACTGTTAACACCTCGATCCGGATATTCTGTGGTACTTGCGAACCGGTGATGGTGAATACAAAAGCAGTAGAAGTAGTAAACGGATTTGGATAATTCATGAAATTAGAGATCATCGGTTTATTAATCACCCTGAAATCGACATGATAATCCACTTTGCCGGCGCTATTTCCTACCACATCTTTTCCGGAAACGATTAATTGATATTGGTCATCTTCCCCGGGCAATGAAGGCGTGAAATCAATTGTGGCAGTATTTTCTCCGCTTGCAAGATTGGCTGGGATAAATCTCAGTGTATCATTATCAAAACGATAATTGTGCAATGAACCATCCGGATATTGTATCTGAACTTTTATCAACGACGTATCATTCAACGCCAACGATTTATTATTATCCTTTAGTTGGATGGTAATGTGCGGCCTTGCAGAAACGATATCCCTGTTTAAGATATGAACGCCGTCAAAAGTAACATCCATTGTAGGGTTGTACTGATCAGCTTTTACATAAAAATTGCGGTACATGAAATTATTAAACAGGTATTGCTCCGGCTGATCGTTATCCGGGTTGAAATCAACAAAAAGTGTATTCAATCCACTGAACTTTTTGGTATCAATATCATATTTTAATGTGATCGTGTCGCCGCTTATCAAAGGTTTTTGTCGTGGCACTTGTAAAATGCGAGTAACATTGTTGTTGTCAATCACCGTCAATTTCACTTTCACGCTGTCAAACTTGGCAATACTGATATTTTTAAAAGCAATTCCAAAATGTAAAATGTCTCCCTGGTTCAACGTGTCTTTTGACGTGAAATACAGTCCTGGCATCAGGGCTCCTTCCGGAGGCGCCTGGTAATTTACCCTCCAGTAAGAAAGCTGATAAGGTGTATAACTGATGCTATCAATATTTCGCATTTTTAATTGGATGTAGGGATACTTGGTGGCATTAACAGAAGAAATATCTACATCCTGCTGATTCTTGTTTACATTAAAGAGCGTTGTACTGTTTCCACTTGAATCAATTCCAATGATCTGAACAGAAGGATTATCTGAAGAATTTTGTTCAAGACTTGTTCCCCGCCAATGCATTTCTTTCCACGAAACGGCGGGGCCAAATTTGGGAGACGTAATAAAACCCAGTGTATCAGGTGTTATAAAATTTTTCTTAAGTAAAACCTGGTCAGTTGTTCCTTTTGTAAAACCAAACGAAGGCCCAAAGTCAGCATTGTTTTTTTGAAAAATAAAGGCAAATGCCCGGGGGCGGTTAAAGGAATCGATCAACACAAAACCTTGAGATTTTAAGCGCTGATAAAGTGAATTTCCCGAACCAAAAGCAGTGGTATCTGCGTCCCAGTCTTTCGCAAATATATCCTTTGTGGAATCAGGCCCGGTGATATTTCTTACCATTACGATGAAGTTATCAGGAATGGAATCAAGGAATCGCATTGCGGCCTTCCGGTCTTTTTGAGTGCCGGTATTGAAAACAATATTTGCTGCTCTTTCATCCAGGCATGCAGGATAACTTCCACTAATACCAGAGCCATAGGTGTTGTACCAGGGTTTTAAAGTAAGCGGATTAATCACATTGAAAATGAGGTTGTTTCCGGTATTACAAATTCCTTTTGTAAAGTCCCATCCATTAATAATGGCTTTGCAATCACCCGCCGTAGCGCCAGCATCAGGAAAAACGCCGTTTCTTATTTCAAAAAGATTCTGAACAGTAGAAAAGCGCCACTGCCTGGTTGTATCTATCAACCTGATATTTTCAGTGTCAGATTCTAATTGCTGAAAATAATGAGATTGATTGCTACCGGTCGTACTGTTTGCCAGGTAAATAAAAGAAGAATTATTCCAGTGATAATCTGAAGCGGCCCCTGAAGCCGGCTTTAGCGCTACCCGCCAATAATAAACCGTATTGTCAGTATAACTGATTCCCGGATCAAATTCCATTGAGCCGCCGCCCTGGTGCACGGTACGACTGATTTTAAACGGAGAATTGAATAGCTGGGTAGTATCCATTTCCATTACATAATCCTTTGGATCGCTGATCGGATTGGAAGTAGAGGCGTACAGTTTCTGGTTTGCAATATTTACAATAGCAAGATCTGCGGGATATGCCGGCCTTGCTTCATCTTCGTAAATATAAAACTCTTTGGTGATGCTGTTATTACTTTCCGACATTTCATTCACATTGTTATCTGCATCCAACGTGATGGATATTTTATTTTGCCCCTTATCCCTCGTAGAAATAATGGGAACGGTAAGATTAATAGAATCACTATAATACGTGCCACGGATCCTGTTTTTTAGAAGAACATCGGAAGTGCCGTTGGGATAAGTTCTTTTTACAAGGATGGTAATAGAATCAGAAACTGCGCGGCCAATATTATAGAATGTAGCTTTTAATGAAAAATTATTTTCAGAAACAGAAATAAACTGCGGATTCAGAATTACGTTCTGATCTTCGATGACATAATCGGGTTTTGGTTGTGGATTTATTACCAAAGCCGGATCTCCATGGAGCGCTAATTCTTCCAGGTGAATTCTTAACAGATAATCTAATGAAGCATTATTTCCGCCAAGATCTTGAATGGTGTTTTTCATGTCATTGCCCACAGAATTGCCATAATTGATATCGCCGATCTGGTGAAACATTTCGGTATTATAATCATTCAGCGCAGGTGGAATTCCCAAATGAGTATCTGCCAGGAAACCGATGCTGCCACGCTGTTTAGACAAGACAAAATTCTCGGAAATAGACAAATTGTTTTGGGTAATACGAAGTGAATCATAAATGTAATTATTGCCGGCAGTGCAACCACTAATCAGAAAAAACGGGTAGCGGCCATTGTTATTATAGTCGCTTGGATCGTTCAAATTAAAAGCAAGCGTACTTGCCGAAGAATGGCCAAAATAATTGAGAATGCTGATACCACTGCTAAACAAATCACTGATGCGTTGTGTAGCAACCAATTGAACAGAGGCGCTGGAACCTTTCGAAAACGTTTCCACATTGCCTCCAAAGAGCGTATCTTCCAGGATACTTTTATACCCATTCATGTAATACCCAAACAAGTCATTATCCGAGCTATCCGCGCCGCCCACAATGTTCACTACTTTTTTCATCCACAATTTGTTGGCAAGTGTTTGGGTGGAAGATTTTTCCGTTACCTCATAATCTTTTATTTTTTCCAGGTAATTCGCAATTTCATCACCGGAAATTACCGAAAGCCTTCCCACCGGAATAGTTGGAACAATACTTCCATAAGGGGAAACAAGCAAAACATCGGAGGCCGGAGCGCCAAAGGTCGGAACCAGATTTAACCTGTCGGCATATTGCTTGCTTTGATTCACCGTGTATTGATCGTATTCAATTCCTTTTCCTATCAGAAAAACATATTTCGGCATTATAGAAAAAGTAGCTGCCGCATATTGAACGAAGTCTTTTATTGCAGAAGGATGTTTTTTAATACCATAAGCAAACTGGTCAGTTAGCTGATTGATGTCAATCACTTTCGTATTGTAACCTCCGCCTGCTGCCGAATTGCGATATTGACTATAGAGATCTACATAATTCGAACCGGTAGAACTGCTATAAAGCATGGGATTACTAATAATTAAATAATTTCCCTGATTTGCCGCCAATCCATAATTGATAAAATTCTTTGGCTGAATGTTCGTAACGTTTTGAACAACAGAAGGATCCAGGCTGGATAGCTGAAATTTTCTCAAAGCGATAGCAGAAGGAGGAAGTACAAATTTTACTTTACCTGCTGTGCTGATGTCTCCGATATATCTTTTATTGGAAGTAATGTCAAACAAAACAGGCGCTACTGTTCCATAATTAAATTTATCAATTACCAGGTAATTTCCTACGTTGGTAGCGGGTAATTGAAAATAGAAATCGGTTTGATTATTAAAAATAAACTTGCTTGGATAGGTTACTTCATCAAATGCCACTACATACCGGTCCGTTGATACAGAAGAGGTATTTTCAAAATAGATTTGGATATTGTCGGTACTGGTAAGCAGGCTCATAGGAAGGTTGGTAATTTCCTTTTTCAGATAAGTAAAATACGGCATCTGCTCATTATCCACTACTGTAGTGAACACTTTTACCTGGATGTTTCTGTCATTAATTGATGTACCCGCTGCCCCGAATTTTATGGAAAATCCAGGACCGCCGGAATATACATTGGCATTTGAAAAACTTGCAGCCAATCTCCTGCTGGGATAAATATCCGCACTTGTCCACCCTTCGCCGATATCATAAGAAGACGAATAAACATAACTTCCAACAGATTGTGCATATCCCGGGTTCAGTTGGTTTTTAAAATAGTTTCCCTTCACATTCATAAAATAAGGCTCGGGAGTCAAGGTAGTTCCTGTAACATTATTTGCGTTGTCTGTGTATCTTAAACTATTTCCTGCCGGGTTAACTGTGAGAAAATATGCGGCAGTATCCGTTTGTAAACTTGTATGATCCGTGAGTTGATAATCAGCCACTCTATATAATTTGGTATCCACTTTTCCATCATTCATTTGTCCCCAAAATTCAATAAAACCGGATGCTGGCAAGGGGCCTGAAGGCGAGCTTGTATATAAAGAAACTTCCTGCCCGTTTCTCCAAAGCTGGAATTGCTCTGCAGGGATATTTCCGAGGCCAAGGTTATTTAATGTTGATTGAGCGATGTGATAAAGTCCGCTTGCTCCTACAGTAAATTTGTAATACGTTTTATTATAATCGATCCAGCTATTGGAATATTGCGCATGCGCCTGCACAATCATGAAAACAAAAAACAAGGCAATTAATTTTTTCATGGTACTATTTACTTTCTTTTTTAGCAGCAAGATTAAATTTTAATGAAAAAATATGGGTATATAAAGGGTTGGATTGGTTGGCAAGATTGGTAAATGCGTAATCAATGCTCACATTATTTATTTTGAAGCCTGCGCCCAAACTTGGTTGATAGATCCACACTCTTTTTTGATTAGTGGTATCACCGTCAGCCAATGCTTTTTGAAAATTAGAAATACCGGCACGCACAAAAAACACATTTTTGATTCCAAGTTCTATACCTCCATGAGGATCCACATTCAGGCTATTGTTGCTGATAACGGTATTTCTTCTTCCATCAAAAGTGAGATCAAAATCAGCTTCGGCCAGGAGATTCACTGAGGAACCAATTTTGAAATTATAAGAGTTGCCAATCGTAAGCCGTGGCGCAGTTAGTTCCGTGGATTTTACCGGGATGTCATTTTCTGTAAGATACAGTACTTCTTTTTCTTTTTCCGTAAAATGAAATGACCAAGCATTGAAAGTAGTGGTAATGTCTTTGGCCACAATTCCGAGACTCCAGTTATTTTTCTGCATTTTAAATCCGGCGTCAACACCAAATCCCCAGGCATTTGCAAAATGACCAACTTTGCGGTAAATCACCTTTGCGTTTGCACCGAAGCTCATTTTGAAATCATCATCATCTTTGATTTTTTGGGCAAAAGAAAAAAGAAAAGCATAATCGGCTGAGGAAAATGAAGTAACGTTTCCATAATTAATACTTCCATCCGGTTGAACGAGGAAAAGAGTATTTGGAATATCATCAACAGCAAATCGCAAGACAGATAAACCCAAAACCCTTTTATTGTCATTTACAGGAATAGCGACACTGGCGTAATCGTATTTGCCAATATTGTCAAAATAACTGGCATGCATCAGATCAATTTGAGGAAAATCCTGAACGCCAACCAGGGCTGCAGGATTCCAATATCCGGCGGTAGCATCAGTTACAGAAGCGGCTTGGGATGCTCCCATTCCCAATCCCCGTGCTCCTGCACCAATATTTAAAAACTCATTGGAATATTTTCTGAATTGCGAAAAGCCGATGCAAGGCAGCATCAATAAGAAAATTAGCTTTACATATCGGCAGGTTCTCATGCGGGGATAACCAGTTATTTGAATGATTCTGTATATTTCCGGCAAATTAAAACGGAGATTGTATGAATTATATTGTATAAGTCTGCTCCGGAGTTATTTGCCGATAAAATTAAGTAAAACTTTACAGCAACTAGAGAAAATGATTTTGGGGAAACAGTACACATTTACCCCGCGATTTTCATTAAATGAAAATCTGCGCTATTTATCTGTTTACCGGATAAAGTAAAACGCTTAACGAAAGCAGATTTTTCAATAAAACTTTTTAGAAATAACATACATTGATCGCCTTGAATATTTATTAGTTTTTTCCCAAGCCTTCATTCAAGGTATCCATTTGAACATACCGCCTTATATATTACCGATGCACTGTTAAGGTTTTTACTATGTTTGCCAGTTATCTTCTTCTTACCTCTTGCGGTTATACTGAATTACCTGTGCGTTAATTAACGTACAGGTAACGTAGTGGAACGCTATCGGTTACGGGCAGGGTAGCGGCCAGGTATAAATGAAAGGGGAAAGAATCTAAATACGTAATAAATAAAAAGCTTCCGGCTGGTCTTGCTGTTGAAGGAATTCTTGCGCATGTAAATTTTCTTTGCACCGGTATTACCGCCGCTGCCGGCAGCGTTCCTAAGGTAATCTGGCTTATTTCTCCTTTCACTGTTTTCACGGGAAGTTTTTCAAAGCGTTTTTGAATAAAAGTTTTTCTTATAAAAAATACCTTATAAATCATTTCCTGATTTTGCATTAATTTCACCGCTTCAAGTTCTAATAAAAAACAGCAATTAAATTATGGCAGAAGTGATCAGAATGCCCCGTATGAGCGATACTATGACCGAAGGGGTGATAGTGGATTGGCACAAAAAAGTAGGCGATAAAATAAAGCCCGGTGATTTGCTCGCCGATGTAGAAACCGACAAAGCAACGATGGAGCTGGAAAGTTATAATGAAGGAACGTTGTTGTATATCGGTGTAGAGAAAGGGAAATCTGTGCCTGTAGAAGGCATTCTTGCCATTGTGGGAAAACCGGGAGAAGATTACAAACCGCTTTTGGATGAAGAAAGCAAAAAAGGTAAAACCGAAAATAAAAATGACGGCGCTTCGCAAAAAAATGCTGAAGAACTTCCCAGGAAAAACGAGAATGAAGAAGCAGCAATTGCCTCAGGACAGGAAAAACAAAGCGATAATAAACCAGCTGATATAGAGTTTAAAAAGGGCGGTTCTGAAGAAGCAAAATTGCCTGAAGGAGCGAAAGTTATCCGTATGCCTTTGATGAGTGATACGATGACGGAAGGGAAAATTATTCAATGGAATAAAAAAGTAGGCGACAAAGTAAAAGCGGATGATTCATTAGCAGAAGTGGAAACCGACAAGGCAACTATGGATGTGGTTGGTTATGAAGAAGGAACACTTTTGTACATTGGAGTAGAAGCCGGAAAAGCCGCAAAAGTTAATGAGATTATTGCCATTGTCGGTAAACCTGGAACAGATGTAAGTGCATTTGTAGAAGCAGAAAAAAATGCAGCAAATAAGCAGGCAAAGAGCGAAGAGAAAGCACTCGAAAAAAACGACGAACCACAAGCGGTTTTGCAACCAGAAGCTCAAAATAAGCCAACAGCGCAAACTTCTACTGATGAAGGAGGAAGAATAAAAGCATCGCCTCTTGCAAAGAGACTTGCTGCCGAAAAGGGAATTGATATTTCGCAGGTTCCGGGTAGTGGTGATGGCGGAAGGATTGTAAAAAAAGATGTTGATTCTTTTGTACCTGCTGCGGCTCCAAAAGAAGAAGGTAAAAAAGCTGCTGAAGCAAAACCGGTTCAGCCATTTACACAGATTGGCCAGGAAGGTCATGAAGACATTCCAAACTCACAAATGCGTAAAACCATTGCACGCAGATTGGGAGAAAGTAAATTCCAGGCGCCGCATTTTTATCTCACGATGGAGATCAACATGGATAATTCCATTAACTCGCGCAAGGCCATCAATGAAGTAAGCCCGGTAAAAGTTTCTTTTAACGACCTGGTAATAAAAGCATGTGCCATGGCGCTTCGCCAGCATCCGGCAGTAAACAGCAGCTGGATGGGCGATTTTATCAGAAGGAATCATCATATTCATATTGGTTCTGCAGTTGCTGTTCCTGATGGACTGATTGTGCCGGTGGTGCGTTTTGCTGATCAAAAATCACTTTCCCAGATTGCTGCTGATACCAATCAGCTCTATGAAAAAGTAAGAAATAAAAAAATCCAGCCGGAAGAATTTACCGGAAATACTTTCACGGTTTCCAATCTCGGCATGATGGATATCGACCAGTTTACCGCAATCATTAATCCGCCGGACAGCGCCATTCTTGCTGTAGGAGCGATTACAGAAAAAGTAGTGAAAAAAGGCGATGGTTTTGCAGTAACGAATGTAATGAAAGTCACCATGAGTTGCGATCACAGAAGCATAGACGGCGCTGTAGGAGCGGCTTTTCTGCAAACATTGAAGAAATTTTTGGAGAACCCTGTAACCATGCTTGTTTAATTTCTTACACGGTTGGACGCTTTCCTTGGCGACCTGAACGATTGGTAATCTGATGTTCGGACTGCTAATAGCGGTCCGACCCGGCTAATACAGCAAAGCAAGAAATATGAGTAATTCTTATTTCCAAAGATCACGCCTTACGGTATCTTTTATAAATTCTGATTGCTGAAAGTAAAATTAGTACAAAGGCAATAAGTACGCCTATACTCCATGCTACACTTAATAGTTGTTTTACCACGGCAAGCATTACTATTGCAATTAGAAAAATAGTAGCCACTTCGTTCCATATCCTCAGTTGTTGAGACGTGTATTTAAAAATTTCTTTTTGCTGTTGCCGAAAAATAACATGCAATGAAATGTGATAAATAAATAGTGCTCCAACAAAGAAAAGCTTTACCAAAAGCCACGTAGGCAGGCTTCCATATAATATTCCCATCCATGTTCCAAAAATTAAAGTAAGAACAGCAGAGGGCCACGTAATGCCGTACCACAATCTTTTTTGCATGATGCCAAATTGTTTTAAAAGAACAGATCTTTCAGGTTCCGGTTTTTCATTTGCTTCAGCGGAGTAAACAAAGAGCCGCACAATATAAAAAAGCCCGCTAAACCAGGTAACGACGAAAATGATATGCAAAGCTTTGACGTAGAAGTACATGCTTTTAATTATAATGAAGAATGATGGATGGAGAATTATATATCAATTGTTTCTTAATGCTAACTTTGGATTGGGGATTCTGCAACATATCCTCCAATTGCTTTTACCCACAATGGATTGGTATTCAAACAAGGAATCATCGTAAAAGATTCGCCCCCGGCATTCAGAAAGATTTCTTTTCCCCTCATCGCTATTTCTTCCAGCGTTTCCAGGCAATCACTTACAAACGCAGGGCAAATAATCAACAGATTTTTCACTCCTTCCGCAGGTAATTCCTGTAGCCTGATATCCGTAAATGGCGTAAGCCAGCCTTTGCCCAATCTCGATTGAAATGAAATGCTGTATTTGTTTTTCGGAATTTCGAGTTTTTGGGTAACCAGCTTTGTGGTGGTTCTTATCTGGTGACGATAACAAAACGGGTGGGCAGGAGAATCAGTTTCACAACAATTTTCTGTTTGCAGACAATGGCAACCGGTGATATCACTCTTGCGGATATGTCTTTCAGGAATACCATGATAGCTGAATAAAATCTGGTCGTAAGGCTGATTCAAATAAGGCCTGATATTTTCTGCAAGCGCATTCAGATAATTGACTTCGTTATAAAAAGGCGGAATGAAATCTAATTTAAAAGAATATTTATTTTTCCGGTAAAAATCTTTCACGTATTCCACTGCAGTTTCATAGCTCGACATAGCATAATGCGGATAAAGCGGCAACACAATCA
>Ga0207652_10000345_pt1 | contig 48084 bp, 63 predicted proteins | sample KBSC63BmetaG_FD_184334 | JGI IMG/M metagenome (GOLD analysis project Ga0207652, IMG submission 184334) | Corn rhizosphere microbial communities from Kellogg Biological Station, Michigan, USA - KBS C6-3B metaG (SPAdes) (version 2) | ecosystem: Host-associated > Plants > Roots > Rhizosphere ... | reverse complement strand
GAAGACGCTATTTCCAAAGATGAGATTATTAAGCTCGATAGAGGCATCACTTGTCACGGCGTTAACCAAAGCGATAATCGAGACGTTCGGGAAGAGGGTTGGATAGACCCGAATCATGTCTCCCACCACAAGGTTAGCCGTGGTGTTTGTGCTCCAGCTTGTGCCATTGCCGGTCAAGACAGCCGAGCCGTTTGAGGCGGTAGCTGTGCCCGCAAAAGTCAGTTCCACGTTTGGATAAGGCTGGAATCCCCACCGGAGCTGGATATAGTTCATGGTGTCTACCGAGGACGACAATAGGTCGATACCGTCTGTCAGCTGAAGGCGAGTCCATTCCTTGTCGTCGATGGCCTCAGGGTCTGCCGAGTTGTGGATGCGAGCAAATACCTGGATATCGGTGTCCTTTGGCATATAGACGGTGCCATAAGCCACAACATCCTCCGCCACGTTAGCTAAACTGATAACAGAAGTCATACCTTTGGCGTAGGCATTTCCTTGGTCGGTATTTTCCCCATCATAATCTTCATTGATGATGTACTTGGAAAATAGGATTACCGGCTGAGTATTGATGAAGATGTGGGCAAAGTCATTATTCGAAGTCGAGTTGATGTAAAGCTGGACTTGCGAAGAAAATCCGACATCCACCTTGTCATTTGGCGCCCCGTTTTGGTACAGGGTGTTGAATTCATTTGAGCGGCTGACAAAGGCTGGGATGAGGTTGCTTGCGGTGAGCAAGGAATTATTGAACATTGTTAGTTCAAAGAAACCGTTGTCCCCGGTAGGATTCAAGTATGTAACAAATCCCGAAGAAACCGACCCGTCCGCTACCATCTCATAGCGAGTGTCAAGCTTTAGGGTGTAGTTTGTGCCTGCCTGGGTATCGAGTTCGAAGAATGGCAGCATCGAAGAAATCGGGATATTCACGACATTGATGTTGCGGAATCGGTTTAGAGGACGCTGGTCAAGACGAAGGGTGCCCCCAATCGTGAAATCAAGGTCGAGGCCCGAGCCGTTTGCGGTGTTGGCGGCCGTGCATGAAGAGCTGGAATTCGCCACCACGAAGATGACGCACGAAGAGTTGATGAATCCCGCCCCGGCGTTGGACAGGTAGATGGCAGAGATGCCCCCCGACGAGTTCGTCTGGAGATTGGCAACGCCTTTGTATCCCCCCGTCACCTTGCCGGCCACATTCTCATAGCCAGTGAAATAAAGCTTATCGGCATTATTGTAGCTAGTTCCCCCGGCCACAATCGAGATGGACTCGATAACATTATTCACGAAGCGCAGAGTCGAATTAGCCGAAGACCCCGATAGAATCAAGAAGCTGTCCGATAGTCCAAAAGGACTTGCCTTATTAAACTGGTCGCACTTACCCACTGGAGTAAGCAGGAAGTTTGCCTGAGCATTCGAGAATGTCATTGGCTCGTCAAGAAGCAAAACAGTATTGCTCAGAATTTCTTGGACTAAGCGGATGTTCGTATCCGAGTTGCTTTGGATGACAAGGTACTTGGCCCCAGCATAGTTATTGAAAACGTCGCTCCACTTGAAAGCTCCCCCGGTGACTGACGTGGGATTAGCCGCAATTTGGGCGTTGCCTTGCTGACACACGACGTTTTGCGTCAACTGGCCGGCTGAATAACCACCCGGCCATGCAAAGGTGTTCTGGTAGGCGAGCTGCGGCCCAACAAAAGCCTCTTTCAAGGACAAGCTTTGATCAAAGGTGAAGCATTCCATCTCTAGAGGCGGGATGAGATAGTTGCCGTTAGCATAGTCCACCCCATTGCCCGAGGCGGTATAAGTGTAAACCTGGAGACCGGTGTTGGCTTCGGACACCGACGTGCCCCCAACATAGAAGCGGGCACCAAAGAGCTTATACTTAAGGTCAGTGTCGCTTGCGGCTCGCCAGTCCGCCGATGGGTTAGCACTCGGGACGCTGGACGCCCCCACATAATCGTAAAACTTGCCGGAGTTGGTGCCTGAGGCGCCGGGCGTTTGGGTTGTGGTACCAATAAGATTCTCCCCCATCTTGTTACGATAGAGAGAAAAAGGAGCCCCTTGGTCGAAAATCATCACAAAAGCCCAATACTTTCCAGTTGTAATGGGAATGGGGGTGTCCCAACGGAATTCTGTGTACTGGGAAGAGTCTGACGAAATATCAATATCTGAATAAGCAGCGTACGCCAACTTGTAGGTGAAGGTTGGGGAAACCTTTGGCACGCCATTGGCATCGCATTCGACAACAAAGATAGAGACACCAGGGTTAGATAGCCCCGTCCGATTTACAACCGGGGGCGGCTTTGTCTGGAAATAAAGCCGGAGCGCCGTGACATAAATTTGCGATGCGCCTTGGACTAGATTTGGATCTACCCAAAAAGATTGTGCGCCATTATAGGTACTCAAAGATTAAGTTCCTTCATTAATTTGATTCGGCTTTGTGGGCACGAAATAATATGTAGCTGGAATTTCAAATTGGAGAGTACTTCCGGGGGCACTCAAGGTCAGAAGATTGGTCGTCTGCCTATAGTTATTCGGAGAGTTTTGTGTCTGGAGAACGCCGCCCCGAGCCGGCGCCGGAGATACTCCATCCACTGGTCCGTACTGAGAATTAAAAGGAACTTCGGTGTAGATAAAGAAATCAATTTGTCCCGAAGAATTAGAGACTAAGGAATCTCCTAGTCTCTTTCCAATTTGTCTAGTAGCAAAACCGTAGTCAGTGTCTTGAATAGAAATTTGATAAGTGGTATTTGCCATCAACCCAACCGCATGAATTCTCACTTCCCTCATCTGCGTTTGATAGGTGTCCGGAGCTTGCACAAAAGATAGGTTGGACGTAGCAGCAATAGGCATTTTTATCTCCTACGAGGGCCTGATGGCACCCCACCAGATTGAATAACAAAGAATGTCTCCAGTCCGCCCGACCCTTGCCCTTCATAATCGGTAAGAGTATCAAAGATTGAAAGTTCATTGCCAGCAAGGTCATCTAGGTCCATGGCTGCCGATTGCCAGCTGTTCATGCATCCTGTGATACGGATGATCTGCGGCGGTGGTATAACTGCCTGAGAATTTGGAGTATCCACAAGGCATCCCACCTGAGTATTGTCGATAGGAAGGGCGAGAACAGCTTTCCACAAAACTCCAGCACCATTTACCGAATTAGAGCTAATTTTCACCACGACGTGCCGTCCATTATTTGGGTTATAATTCCATACAAGCTTAAAGGAACCGGTAATGTTATCGGAGCTATTATTGTATGGTCTATTCAAAGTAGTTGTGGGGATAGAAGCAAACCAATTCTGCACGCTATTTGATAGCAAGAATGTTTTATCGTTAGAGGTAAGAGCTTGGTGACTCGAATCATTCGCAATAAAAACGCCACCAAAGAGATCGCCGGTACTGTCGATACGAGCATCACTTGGATTTTTGTACTGTCGAATCATAACCGGGGTAGTAGGATTACCTTCAAAGGTACGTCCAAGAGTTCCTTTAATAATCGATAGATAAAGAGTGGCCGACGCCGAACTATTTGCCGCTGTTTTTTGAATTGTAAAATCAAGGGCCTGGGTTTGTTGTAGCAAGAAGTAATTTGTCACAACATTCGCTGGAGGAATACAGACTGGGGGATTCGGCGGTAGAGTGGCATTATCCTGATTGGATAGAGGGAAATCCACAAACTTACCGGGGCCTTGAACAACCTGGAATGGAATGGCCCACTGCATCTTCTCCGGCACAAGGTCATCGTCTTCCACGATGGTCGAGAATCCGGGGTTGGTTGTGTCCAGATTTAGATAGTCATGGAAATCGTCCACAAAGAATCCATACTTGAAACGGTCCATCGTCGGGTCAATGCTTGAAGGGATATTTCTCTTAGCAAGATCCGACTCCAGAGTATTCATTGCCACATAGTACTCGACATTCTTCAAACGAAGGTCGATTTTGGCGATATCTTCCATGGTGTAAACCCGAGGCTGGTTAACCGTGTCGGTTCCTGATGCCTTAGGTTGCGAAATGGTGCGGCCTCGAATACGAAGTTTTAGCCATCCTTTATTGGCCACCCCGGTGTTCATAACGTCGAGAAGTCGCTGATTGCGGACAGCCGGCAAAGTTGGATATCCAGGAATCAAGACATCGGAAATCTTCATATTGCCAGGAGGAGTTGGCAGTACCGAAAGACTTTGTTTATTCGGAATAACTACCGGCCCTTGCTGAGCAAAGATTAGACCCTGGGTATTGACAAAAATGGAATCGACTCGTCCAATCCACTTCTCAACATCAGCTGTGAAGTTGCTATCCGGATATGGAAACTTCTTTTCAGAGGTTGGGTCGGCCGTGTTTCCAAAAGACTGCGTATTTGCTGGATTTAGAGGAGCCGAAGCGGGGTCGCTGTCTGGCTGCACGGTATTGGCAATCTGAGGCCGGAAGTCATAGGCCGATAGGAGGTCTACAGTAGTTCCCCCCGGCATCTTCATCAGAGGTACTTCCCAAGATGAAATTTCGGTATTCAGATTTGCTAGAGGCAGACTATCTGTCTGGAAACGAGTATTGGAGTTGGCTGAGACGTAAGAGATGGCGTCACAAAAACCACCTCCGGCCGGAGTTGTAAAGTAGTCAAACTCGACAAGTAGGTAGTCGGTTGTTTTTAGTTCTACCGCCGCCTTTGGCTTCAAGTATAGCCATGACAGGTCAAGATAGTCCTGAAGCTGGTTATTATCGATGTAAAAACTTGAAAGGACATCTCGGCAATCGACATTGATTGTGGAGTTGGCCGACAGGTAAACATGCCGCAGACGGAAAGCGTCGGGCACCCCAAGAACCCAAGGGCCATTCACGCCCCCTGGGTTTGTCCCCGGATTGATTTTGATAAACTTGCTGCGATTGGCAGTCTTGGTGAGTTGGTCCACGCCCCGGCGCTGGATAGTCGTGGCCACCGTAGTGTTAGACGTACCTGAGAATCCAAACCGCATTCCATAGTCAAGGGTTAGGATTTGGCCGGTGCCATCCACATTTCCGCTTAGACCACTGCGAATTCCAAAAGGCACTGGCACATTCTTGGGGAAGGTGCGGAAAATTGTAGCAACGGCGTTCGTGCCTTGCGAGGTTGGATGCTTATCAATCGTCAAGAAAGTATTATTAACGATGCTTGTCACCTTCCGAGTATCAAAGTGGTCGGAATTCGAGAAAAGATAGACATAATCTCCCACAGCCAAGTCAGACAGGAAGGTCGTGGCCGCTCCTACGACGTTGGCGATGGTGTTGTTCATCGCCACGGTGCCCGTCAGCGCCGAATTCTGGGTCATCTGTAGCTGAGGGATGACCATGATATCTTGAAGCTGGACGGCGCTTAGGACGCCCGAGGATGGATAAAACTCATCCGGGTTTGCTGAGATATCTTTGGTAAGAAGCCCAGTATTTGCCGTCGTGCGGCTTTGGTCAATAGTGCGGTAGTTATAGGTATTATTTGTCGAGTTCTTTAGAGAGCGAGCACCCGAATAGAAGATAAGCCCACCCGTTAGAGGTTGCTGGAGCTGGGTGACATTTGCTCCCGAAGATACTGTTATCGTCTGCACGACATCGGCAATACCCTTATTCAGGGAGCCATTGTAATAAACGCTTTTGGCCGCCGTGAAGTTGCGTCCCTGATTCATCTGGACATTGAAAAGATACAGTCTGTAGGTGCTTGGAATAAAAGCATCTCGCACAAGACTGCGGATGTGGGCTGTACCAATCTTGGCGCCAGCCGGCAGAGTGTTTCCGACTGCTACCTCATCGGCATTCGAATAGTAATTTTTCTGGGTGTCGTAAAGGTCTACCGTATCCCCCGTATTAAACTGGAAAACACCGGCGATATTGTTAACCTGGAGATAATTTCCATAAGACAGCGATACTGTCTGGTCGTTAGCCGAAATAGAATCGGTGCCATTGCGCACATCGAGTACGAAGTTTCGGTGCGTCTCAATATCGTATCCCTCGACATAAGCAATGCCGGGGTCAACCACAAGGCTTGAGAATTCTGCCGAGAAATCGTCGTCAAGCGGGCTACGGCTGGTCAGGAGGAAGCTGTCCTTGACGAAGTTGCCGGCCGTGTCAAAAATGCCCTTGGCAATAGCATCGCCAATCTTGGCATACTGAGTAAACTGTTTTTGCTTGTAGGGGTTGCCCTCGCTCCACTCGACAATCGAGAAGAAGGACGAATTACCATCCGAGTCGGTCTTTGGCAGGGTGATTAGGGTAGGAGTAAGCTGGAGACGGTCTGCTCCCGGTGCATTGACATTCCGAGTAGTGAAAGAATTGTCCAGAAGGTCCGGGTCGATAGTCGAATCGACGATTGATTCTTCCGTGATGAAACCAACCGCTACAGCGTTCGGGGCTTGATTGTACTTCTCGATAACTGTCGTCTGGGGCGGCACCCGGACAAAATGGCCCTTCTGGTAGATGACGCCTTCCGATACGCCAAAGGCATAGCCATTACCAACGGCATTTGCCACGTCGGCCACGGTCACTTGGTCAAGGTAATTCTTGGCAGTCACGTCTAGGGCGGCGATGCCTGAGACGTTGTTGGCGGATTGCACTCTCAGGGTTGGGGGAACGAAATATCCATTTCCGGTGCTGATGAGCACAATCGAGGTCAGCTTGCCCACGCCGTTTGTGATAACACTGCCCTGAAGTCCCGAACCAACAATTCCCTCCACAGTGGCAGCTACGGTATTTGAGGTATCGACGATGGCGTCGCCATTGCTAATCGTCCAAGCCTCTTGAGTGGCCAAAGAATTCGCAAGGTCAATATTTCGAGGAGAAATGCTTAGAATGACCTGACTGGTTTCGGCCAGGGTGACGGTATCAATACCGACGATTTGGACGTTTGCTAGGAAGTTGTTGGTGATATACTCGCCATTGATGAAAGCGCCGGTCGAGACGTTGACTACCAGGGATGAGGTTACAATCAGGCTATCGGAGTTAGAGAAGGCCACTCCCCCGTTATTGATTGTGGCCCCCCAGACCCCAAGCTCGATATCCGAGATTTTCAGGATATCGCCGGCCGTGAAAGAGAAGGTGTTTGAGTCATCCCCGGAATTCATGTACCGGATGTAAAGGGTCTTAAGGTCGGGGTCGGCCGATTCGAAGCCATCGGCATAGTCCCGGATATAAGCCCTTGTCCCTGAGGATTCGTTCTCAAGGACATATCCGACATACTGGCTTGGGATTAGGGGATTGCCCGCAACATCAACGTCTTTTAGCTTTACATAAGGATAAGACTCATAAAAGACGAAGTTGCAGCCATCGATAATCGTGCCTTTTACGAAAAGGTTATTACCAAGGCGCTCGATTTGTTCCTGAAAAATAGTCTGAAATTCATTAAGTTCTCGGACCTGGACAGAGACACCCGGCTTGAATAGAACCTTGTGATAGTTCTTGGTAGGATCGTGGTCATCGAAATATGGAGAAACATTCAGCGGCGTTTCAATAGGCATTTTTTGTCCTGAGAATGGAAAGAGTCGATATTACTTATTAGGTCAAGATGACTTTGAATGCTTCCGTCTGTTCATCTGTCCTTGTAATCGTCGATCCGATGTTCCTCATATAGATGACTTCTCCCGAGCCGTAGGCTATTTCAGGCGGGAAAACTTCCTGGATTGTGGCGGTGGCCCCCGAGTTTTGGCCGAAAACGTCATCGACCGCCGAGCCAAAGAAAATTCCTACCTGATTTGTGGTATAGAGGTACGTCTTGGTGTCGGCATTTACCACAGCAGCATAAAGGGAGCCTTGTCGGGTTTCTCCGGTATTCAAAACAAGTTCATTTTGGGAGAAAGTTCCCACCACCCCAGAAGTTTCAAATGTCCAGAGTTCAACAAAGGTGTCAAAGTCTTTTTCGACGTTGTTTAGAGAAATAGCATTAATCGTGGCCGTGGCCCCTGAAGCCAAGCCAATCAAGGTGTCCCCGATTGCAAGAGGCTGCACCACATTGGCCACCCAAATGTGAGAACCATCGGAGTTTATAATTGTGACCCCGACCGAATTGCTGAAGTTGAAGCTCATCAGAACTTCAAGATTCGCTGTATCAAGAATTCCACTCAGAAAGAAGTTATTCACGACCAAAACCGTGGAATTGACTTGATCAATCACGCTTGTGAAGTAGGTGGCTCCGGAGTTGGCATCCTGTAGGAGGACGGGGAATCCGGGCCAAGTCGTGCGAATATCCGAAGAGCTAAAGGTCAGGTATCCAGTCGAGTTCAAGCTGGCATAGCCAACGCTAATCGGATACAGCTGGACGACGGGCTCCCCGACCACAAAAACCCCGGCCGTATCGGCTTGCTCGATTTTGACATTTGAGAAAGCTGGGTTTTTGACGATTCCGAAGCTTTTGTACTGACCGGTGGCCAGGATGGTGTTTGCTTCCGAGTTGGCCAGCTTGATATTGAGAGCCACGCCCACGAAAGGAAGCTCAAAGCTCGGATCTCGACCATGACCACCGGGAGGGCTATAGATGGGCCGGAGGGTGGCTTCTTCGATGACGCCAACCACGTCATTCGCCACGACGTTTGCCGTAATCCAGAAATACTCTTCGCCTCGATTGAGCATTTCGACTCGGTAAATGCCATTCGAAGCCAAGGCATTCACCAGGGCTCGGGCGACGGCATTCGTGGTCTGTTGCCCGTCTCCTTGGACCGTCACCTTTGGATAAATCTGATATCCCGATGAGTTTTGCGGCTCAAGGAAGACCGAATTCGTGACAATATAGTTTCCAGTCGAGTTGACGATATAATCGACGATATCTCGATACTGACCGATTCCCGATCCGGAATAGATATAAAGTACGCAGCCGGTGTAAAAGCCATCGTGCGGGCTTACGGTATTGCCGGCTGCGGAAATCGAGAAGAGCATGTTATTGCCCCCGACTTGCACGTCCGATAGCCCAAAAGTTCCGGCGATGTAGTTGTCATAACCTCGCCCACCGTCTCCCTCTACCTTGATGATATCAAGGGCGCCATTGGTCGAAAGAGCCACGACATCGGCATTGGAGGTGACAGGAAAATAGGCAGCAGTGGCGAAGTTGTTTACCTGGGTTTCGTCAACGGTGTACAGGTATTTCCAGCGATACCCATCCGCTGTCTGGTAGAGGATGGTATTGGCCCCTTCAATGGCCGTAAAATCGGGCTGGGATGTGCTCTCAGTGTTTCCGTTGTTGTCAAGGCACTTATAGACATGGGAGAAAGAACCGGCGTTGACGACACAGTAGAAGTCCTGAGAAAGGAGATTGGCGTTAGTGTCGTCGTACATAGTAAAGACTTTGCCCGACTCCCACGGAACATTTCTAGTGACGGACATAGCATCTTCGGGCTGAATCCTTTTGCCAAAAATCATATTTCTATAAGCAGAAATATTCGTGATTCGGATGTTATCATAAAGGTCATCCGGATCGGCAACATCATGGTTGCTCACGAAGAAGTAGAAGGTGTCGGGGTTAGGAAATTCTTGGTTGATGGCCTGGACAAGGACGTGCCCGATAGTAAAGCGTCCGGCCTGCGTAAAGATGAAGTCGCTCATTCCTATCCCTTACTTGGAAAAACTCCCTTTTACTTAGGGGTTAACCGGCAAAACGCCCCAGGGTCTTGGGTTGTGGGAAGCTCGGCTTCAAGCACCACAAAGTTCTCCTTAACCATGCGCTCGGCAAATCTCACAGCATTGTGATCAGCCAAAAATCTCTCGGCCAATTCAATCGGCCCCCACTTTTCATGGTCCTTCATGGCTGTATAGCAATCCTGCCTTAGATACGAGTTGGGCTGGAGTTTGTTTTTGATTACGAAATACCGACGAAAAGCTTGAGCCCTGTCTTTAGGAACCGACTTAGGCTTTGTAGTGTTGCTCGACACCATGATTAATTCGAGACTCTTCGTTGCCACGTTGCAAAATCTCCAAGATGAGTGCATCAGCTTTTCCGTGATACACTTCATACTTCATGAAGCGATGCATTTCAATACCATACTCTTGAGATAGGCGCATCATGTGGTCAAGGTTTGGCGCCCAACCCGAGGCCGTGATAATCGGAATATTGGTTTTTCCGTTTTCTTTCATCCACCCCAGAAGATCCGAGCCATTTCCATAAGGAAGGTCGTGGTCAAGGATTAGAACATCCGGAGTGAGGTGCAAAAGAGCAGCGGCGGCGGCGATTCCCGAGGCCATGAAATCAAATTGCACCTGTCCCTGCGGCTCGAATCGAGCCCTGGCCCATGCGACAAAATTGGCCTGGGCATCCAGGTCGTCTTCTAAAATCCAGATTTTCTTGGTCGGGAACTTCAGACGATTATGGTGTCGAAACTTAAACTCAGCCATTTTTCACCTTTTCAAAGTTAAGAAGTGTATTTATCCGTTCCCATCGGTGAGGGTAAAAGCAGTGATCACAACATCCTGGGTAGCCGTGATGGTCGTACTGTCAAGACGAAGGTCGCCGGTGCCCACGCCCACGGTGCCTTGCATGATGCACTCGGTTCCCCCCGAGTTATGGATGCGGAAGTGGATAGCCGTTCCGCTGGCATCGGCTGAGGCGTCTTCCCATGTGCCGAGCTTGGCTTTGGAGCCGGCAGAAGCAGCGGACATCCAATCCGAGGGCAGGGTCATAGACACCAGCTTGGTACCGGTGTTTGCCGCCGCACAGTTAGCCGGAATAGACCCCGACCAAATCGACAAGATTGGAGTCGTGCCAGCGTTTGTTTCGATGGCATCGAGCCGAGCATTACGAGTATTTGCTGAAAGTTGAATCGCCATAATTTTCCTCTGCTTTCGAAATTACTTAGGTAACTGTTCCGGTGGCGGTTATTCCAATGGTGTCAAAGGTTGGGGCCGCTGACCAACCCGTGTGATTATCGATTGTGATGGTATCTAGCATCACAGAATAATAGGTGGCGCTGTTTGAAATCGACATGTCATCAAGGTCAGTCGAGATGCTGTAAAGGAGGACATCCCCCAGCAGCACAGCAAAGTAGGTATTTCCGGCGAGGGTATCATCCCCAAGCATGATGCCGGTGTAGCCGTTTCCGCTCAAAATAAGCTGGGCAAGGGGGTTATGGGTTTCATATTCCCACGTGGCTTCGGTGGCGTCAGTGATGCCGATAGAATCGTTGGCGACTTGCTCGTAGGTACCGAAAAGGGCAAATCCAGCCGTGTGAATAACCTGCTTTAAGAGCGTCGCATACTCGGCAAGCTGCATCGGAGCAATCACGTCGTAGCTGAAGTACTGCCAATAATGCCCATCAAATAGCTTCTTTCGGTCCGAAGCAAATCCTCCGATTTGCTCATAAAATCCAAGACCTTGACCACTTGTAGTCACCCTGGCAACAGCAGTCCCAACCTCACTTCCCACAATCTCGGAATTCGAGAAATCAACAACATCAAAATCTTGGAACCCAAATCCCGAATCTATCACTTCTAGTTTGTTGGCCGCTCCGGCGAGGACAGTGACCGCCGCATTAATCTGGCAATCAAGGCCGATATAATCGCTATTTGCCCAGACGATAAAATTGGTGACATTTGCTGTGGCGTTTGAGCTGTCGCCCATGATAGGTTGCCCAATAACAAAATCATCGCCCGGCTGAGACCTTAGTCTCTTGACCACGATGCTTGTCACATTGGACGAAATGATTAAGCCCCGACCATTCGAGGCCGTTTGCTCCACCACTTCTCCATTCTGGAAAGCCGAAGAAAGGCCATCTAGCTCTAGGGTGATTGTGTCGTGAATGCGCCAGACATAACTTAGAGGCTCATAAACCCGAACAATCGGAGCTTCGGTGTACCCACTTCCTGGATTTTGGTCGATGAGAAGCTGAATGCGACCAAAAGTCACATCTGTAAAACTAAGGGCATCTTCAATGATGCTTTGGCCATTTGCAGTGGGGTCGGCCGGGAAACCGTAAGCTGTGGCATTAAGAGCCACGCTCGAATAAGGAGCAATAATGTCGGTGTTTAGAGGTACCGTCTCTTGGTACAAAAGGAAAGGATATACGCCGACATTCGCCCCTGAGCCCCCGGCGATTGATGTGAGCGTATTACTAAATCCATTGCTTGACAAAACAAGATAATCGGCGAAAAATTCATTCAAAGAATCCATGAGCCCCATTTTTAGGGCTCCGGTATTACTGTCGATAAACCACCCAATCAAGTTTCCGGTGGCCATGAGATTCACGTAGCCAGAAAGATTGGCCGAAATAACATTTCCGGTATCGAAGATGGCATTCCCTTGCTGAAGGTTTCCTTGAAGGACATTTACAAGGATATAGCCGGTATTTGAGGTATCAAAACTTTCTTGGATGACTATCCCGATGCCATTGACTGAGTTGTCAAGGTTGTAGGAGTAGACATTTTGTCCATTCGAGAAAGCCCCGCCATCCATGGCAGTTACCGAGATGTTTGCGATATCCTGATAGACATTCGCAAAAAGTTCTAGAACAGAATCATCCCCGTCATTAAAAACCAAAATAGTATCTGAGATAAGAACTTCGGAATTTGCCGTGTATCCATAGCCTCCATCGATAAGAGAAAAGGTCACGACCCCGGTTTCGGACACGACGTTAGCTACTCGGGCAACCGCCCCTTCTCCCCGAGAGCTTGTGACATCCACAAAGTCGCCGATGTCATACCCCGAGCCTGCCCCCGAAACGTCAACCGAAAGGGCGCTCAAGCTTCCAAGAAGCGTCGGATACTGATTTGGGGAAAGGACGGTGTTTGTTGTCATTAGTCCGTTGAAATGTTAATTTTCTCGCCGGCAATAAAAGTTCCAACGATTGCTGACAGATAGAAAACGTCCACGAATCCTTGATTTCCGATAGAACGCCGAACCACAGCATCCACGAATCCTTTGGCTCCGGAAATAAGCCCTACTACTTCTTTACCCTCGAAAAGATAATTGGTATCTGCAATGGTCATTTCGAGGTACTGGGGAACCTTCCACACCCCATCTGATGGAATAAAAAGGTCGCTTGATGGATAATAAACTCGGGCATCCACCCCAAAGCACGCTCGGAATAAAAGGGATAGGCATCGCTCCGAACCTTTGGAACGGTAGAGGTCGAGGGAGTGCTTGATGAGGGTGCGGGTAGCTGTAACGGTGTTGATGGTGATGTTTTTGAGGTACTTTTCTTTGAAGTAGACTACAAAATCATCAATAGTTTGGTCAATATCTCGGTATTCATAAAGGCGCCGAGTATGAAACATCGTGTTGTTTGTTTCTTCCATCCATTGGTAATAAGCTTTAAGGAAGGCAACAAACTGGGGAGCTTCTTCCCGAAAAACATTCGGGAATTGAGATTCGATGAGCGAAGAGATTCTTTTCTCAAAGAACTCGCTATCTTGCGGAAGAGTATTAGCGTTAGGAGCTACTGTGGTCTGGGCCATTTATGCTAGTATAGGCTCCACTGTTACTTTGGTTTGTCCGGCTTCAATTTCCGCAATCGTGTCTCGGGGGAAGAGTACGTCCGGGTCGGCCGGCGTAGCAAAGATATTGATGGCGGTTCCGCTGTAAGAATCGATAGCGAAATTCCGAAGTGAGACGATTCCCTGCTCATAATCCACAGTGCCGGCCGATGTCAGCACCGTGAAGAAGGTGTCCCCGATGCGGCTGACGACATGAATGTTTCCAAGGCCATCATCTTGAAGCTGGCATTGCGAGCCCTGGAAAGTGAAGGGGTCACTGTTGATGGCGGTAAATTCGGTGGTGTCGTGAGTATTCGTAATACTGCCGAAAGAACTTTGCAGAGGAATACCAAACTTTAGCACAAGGTCAAGAATGTCCCCGAAAATTGGGGAAATCTTTTTGTAAATGCTGACCTTTGTGATATTCGATAGAATGCTTGGGTCGGTATCATCAATCATTGAGCAGAAAGGCGAAAACCTAAACTGAATCCCAAACTTGTGCAGGTTGTCGAGGTCATAGGCGGCGATAGAGTTTCGCACCAGGGTATTTGTCACAGTCGGGGTATTGACCGTGATGTTTTGGTTGTAGCGCACCGTCGTATCGATGGCGATGAATGTGAAGTTTGGCTCGATAATGACCGGAATCATCGGCGACCGAGCCCGCAGAAAACTTGTATAGACGTTGCGGCGGGAATCCGGGATGCCAAGGGTGTTCTTGATATCGATAGCAATGAAGACTCGCCCGTACATCGGGATGGGCTTGGCGTCTTCGCCTCCGTAGGCCGCCACAGCGCCTATCTCAGGGAAGTTTTCCTGAAGCAGGGTCTCATAGTCCCCCGGTACGATACACCGTTCCTGGGCCTGGAAATGGCGAGGAGCGGTGTATCGAATGGACTCGATGGTCTCGGGCGGGGCGCCATTGATGGCGGCTTGGAAAGTATCGACAAATGGGCCGGATGTCACTTCATTAACAGCCCCGGTCATCACAAAATTCGGGGAGAATAGCCGGGCGCCGTTTGATGCATCCCCTCTTGAAACTCGATAATCAACTTCAATAAGGGAGTTTTCTTTTGGCTTATAACCTAGGTTGTTGTCTCCGAAAAGAACTTCATAATATCCATTTTCTGACGCCTGGAGAAAATAGACTTTTGAGAATTCATTGATATCAAGAAGAGTTGGAGAAAGTATAAAGTTGGTGCCGACTTGAGCCCCATCTTCAAAGACAGTTACTGTCAAAGAAGAGGTATCGACATTTGGATTGCTGAGCTGGAATCGAGGGATGCTTCCATTTCCCGGCGTCTTGAAAATGTAAGCGTCCTTGAAGTACGGGCCTTCATAGATGCTTGTCTGGAAAGTAAAAGTTGTGTTGACTGAGGAGACAATCAGCGTCTCCGGAACGGTAAAGGTAAAGCTTTGGTTCTTGATCAGAGTCGTGAAGCTCGCCCCTTTTTGGACGATGTAGGGCTGAGACTCGCCAGTGGCCGTGAAAGAAACGTTAATAACGGCCTGGGGGGAGCGAGCCGAGCGGGGCACATAGTTTAGGTCTTTGGCGTGGGAGACGATGGATTCCCGAAGTTGGGCGGTATCCATGAACCCTTCGGCAAAGGTCATATTCAAGAAGAAAGCGTTTTTGAAAGTATTATACGTGAGCAAGTCCAAAAGGACGCTCATTGCCGAGCCGTCGTAGTTATAGTCTTTGAAAGACGGGTTTCCTTGAAGGAAGGAGCGGAAGCTTCCTTTCAAGAGGGCAAAGTCTAGATTTACTAGGTCGAATGAATTGTTGCTACTGGCCATAGGCGATATTTAATCGCCCAAAAAGAAAAAGGGCTCGGGCCATCGCTTCCCGAACCCTTTCGCAGGCTAAGACGACAAGCAAACAAAGCCCGCTTCAAGAGAGCTTGGCTCTTTTGCGTCCAAGCTCTCTTGCCAGACAGATAACCCGCTGCCTAGACCGGGGCGGCGTAAGGGCAAAGTTGCCCTTCCGGCGGCACCACCTACAGAGAGCCCGCTGTAGGCCAGGAAACGGCGAGAACCTATTGTCTTCGCCGAATTACGGGAGCCGTTGGCTCAAATCTTCAAAATACGTCTTGTTCTTGTCCGGGCCGTAGTCTCTAGGCTCGGCTGCGGCCAGCGCCGCAAAAGACATGACCATGAGAATTGCGAGGATGACTTTCATGATTTCTCCTTTTCTGTGTCGGGCGGAAGAATACCGTCGTCTTGCATTTCTCCTTTGATAGCGTCCTCAAGGTCCGTTATCGCCAGAGTAGCATTGTACCAGTAGGCGTTGGTGCCGCACCGGAACGTCGGTTTGTTTCCAAGCACGCCAAAGCTGTTCCCTTCGGCCGATGCCACGCCCACTAGCACTGGACGACCGTTGACCACCTTGACCACCGGGCCACCTGAGTTCCCCATACATAGCCCCCGAAGGCCATTCGGGTCAAGCGGCTGCACCACGTCAGAGCGCCACATCCGAGTCCTTTCCATGACGCCGAACGGCAGCGAGCCTTGGAACGGCACGGCAAAGAGGGGAGAAATCCACAATCCCTTATCCTCTTCGTTCCTAGCCACAAGGAAGACCGAATTCTCCCCCGTCTCCGACCCATCAGGGCGCCAAGGGGCGCCGATGCCCATCACCCGAACATGAGCCGGCAGATCTTTGACCATGACGATGGCCCAATCGTGCACTTGATCAGCATTTAAGTCGTTCATGTCGATGCCGGGGGAGTCCGGCTGAGTCTTATCGGAGAAAGACGTAGGCCAGCGCCAACGAGCCCCTGCTTTGATAATGGGGGCGCCTGCCCCTGTATTGTCAGGGTAGAAGCCAACCTCGATAGACTCAGCATCCTTGACACAGTGGGCGGCGGTTAGCACAAACCCGACATTGTGTCCAAACGGCCGAAGGTCATGGATTAGAGTACCAGTGCATCCTGCTACGGACTTACCTTGCTTCATGCGCAAGGCAACCACTGAAGAGTAGTAATGTTCTTGAGCAGCCCCAAAAGAACTAAGAGGAACAGGATTAAAGGAAGCGATGGCAAGTGTTGTCAAACCGATTACAAAAGCAATGCCAGCCAAAAACTTCTTTAGCATTTAGATATCCTTTCTTTCACTTTCTATTACTTTAACCAAAGCTCTCCATAGCTGCTTTGCTGGAGAATAATCATAAGAAAGTTGCTTGAGAACCAACATGACAGTTTCCAGAGGAATAGCATCCTCGGCATAACCCCGCACCACAGTCTTATATAAAATAAGGCCGGTTTCTTCGTTCTTGAATTTTGTATGTTCTTGAAAGGCTTGGCCGAGACAGAGATAAACGTCGGTAAGAGTCTTTACCTTGATACGATCTTGTATCGATTCGGACATCGAAGCTCTCTCCTTTTAGCGATGCAGCCCCAACCGGTGAGAACGGTAGGACATCTTCTTGCGATTGAAGATCTCAGCTAGAGTATAGTCCTTCTTGTAAGGTTCTTCAAGAGGGGGAAGTCCCGCTGCGGCTGAGGCTATCTTGGCTTCTTCCACGGTCAGACGGCGGAAGTCCAGGATATCAAAGCATCGTCCCGGCCGCACCAAGGCTTCGTCAACGTCATTGATGTTTTCAAGGTTAGTAGAGAAAACCATCTTTTTGTGACCAAGCTGGATAACTCCATTGGAGATATTCAGCAGTTTGCTCATAACCTTGTTGTGGTCATTCTCTCGGGCTCGCAAAAGCAAGTCGGCGTCCTCGATAACCATCAGTTTCTTGTCTTCCGAAGTCAGGAAACTGATATAAAAATCATCCGACGCCATCACCTTCTCGTCATACGAGACCACAGTTTCAAGACTGTGGCGGTGAATTAGATGACGAATGAACGAAGTCTTTCCGGTGCCGGGCTCGCCCAGAAGTAAAAGAATGGGGGCGACTGAAGCCATGTACTCAGTAAAGTAGTTTTCCAATCCTCCTGGCACGAAAGGATAGAATTCGTCCTTAAGCTCGATATCGTGAAGAAAATCGACTTCCTGCGAATCAAATCCGGAGCCGGATGGATACCACCAATTCAGCTTGAGACGCTTTTCGTTCTTACCATACTTCTTTTTGAATTCGTCGATGACGCATTTTTCCGTGGAATAAGCATAGATCCACATGTCAGTGTGGGAACGATTGACGATAATCAAGAATGGGGCGTCTGGATGGGATGGGTCGTCAAGTTTCACTAGTGCCACAGTACCATCATACTGCTTGTTGTGTAGGTTCCATCCATCTTGCCGGAGATTTTCAATAAAATCGAGCACATTCTCATAATGTCCCCGAAGAGAAAAATTCCGAGCATACATCTCGGCACCGTCTTGGGTGTTTTTCTTCACCCAATCTACAGCATCTAGCCGATGAATGGAGACAAGCTCAGAAGCTCCGGCCACAATATTCATTTTGCTTGTTATTCCTGCTTCTTCTATAGTTGTGGTCAAAAAGTCGGCGGACGTATCCGCCGACCAATCATCATTTATTCCGAATTGGTATAGCCACTTAAGCTGTTTTTTCCAGCGCCTCATTTCCCTTACTTATCGGAGGAAAGTAAACTTTCCCCGAACGGGCAATCCACCGATCTCCAAAGTTTTTTAGAATTGAGTGGACCTTAGCATGTCCATGCAAAGGGATAATCATGTTGAGGTCAAGGGGCATAGAACCCGGACGCTCATCCGAGGCAACTTTGTCGTTTGGTGAAAGAAAGAGTTGGACAGCGGAATTTTCAACAACATAGTAAAGGCAGTTCGAATACCCGATTGGGCTCATTGGGCAGTCCCCCTTTTATACTTCCCCCGCACAGGAAGTTTAGCATGCTATAGGTTGCGGTGCGGTAGCAACCTCAAACTAGAGGCAAAAGAACTTATGGTTAAACCCCAGTGCTTCCGTACCCGCTCTCGCCCCGGTCTGTAGCTTCCAATTGTGTCGAAATAGAGAAACGAGCAAGGTACACAGGCATAAAGACAAGCTGAGCAATCCTGTCCCCACACCAAACCGACTGATGCTGGCCCGAAATATTGTGAAGAATGACCCCCACCTCTCCCCGATAATCCGAATCAATTGTGCCGATTCCCTGAGCCACCACAAGACCCTGTTTAAGGGCAAGACCGGAGCGGCTGCGCACTTGAGCTTCAACACCAGGGGGCATTTCTATCTTGAAACCACAAGGAACCAAAATTCGGTCGCCGGGCTGTAAGGAATAGATTTTGTCTTTTCCACAAGAAGCCATCAGGTCAACGCCGCTCGCCCCCAGACTTTTATACTCCGGAACGGGAGTATAGGGGTGGCCCGGCAACATCTGAATCTTGATGTCTATCGAACAAACTGTCATTACAAAACTTCTCCAGCTGCTTGCGACTTATTCGGCCGCCCACATACTCGTTGTAGTACCGGGTTGGTTCAAGCAGCGAGTGCGTCACTACTTGATGATACAGCTCGACATAATTCATCATTGCCTTGCTTGGCGCAAGATACAAAATGACTCTCGAAAAGTTTTCTTTTCCAAGAATCTCGATATCTTTTTGGAGTTCTTTGTTTGAGCCCCAGTAATCTTGCCAGTCGGAATCGATGACTGTTATGCGTCGCCTTTTCTTTCCTTTGAGTGGTTTCTTGCTGCGGCGTGACAGAAATTTCTTCTGGCCGATATACTTCCGACCATCCTTCAGATTTGTTATCTGATAAACAAATCCAACAACCCCCGACGCCACTAGGGCCTCTGCATCACCCACGGAGAAAGATTGCCCTGCCCAATACCATGTCATACAAGTAAATAGGCTCGATGATTTTAGTATCGAAGCAACTCCTGCCGCTTTCTGATGATACCTTTGAGGAATTTTGCTTCCTCAATTACGACGGCTGCCATACCATGAATTTCATGGAGTTCGATGAGGATCTTGCCCGAGTCGGGTACATCAAAAAGCTCCTTACTCGATACCAGAACACCGGGGAGCTAAAAGAGCGCCTGATTCTGAATCACATTATTGTCCTTGGAAATGTCTTTCGCCCGGAAAATGCCGTGCGGATTTTGTTTTTTAAGATTGAGAAGGAACAATGGTGTTTGCTCAAGCCCTTTCTCGTTTATCTCGGATATCTGCCTAAAGTAGTAGAGGGGCTGAAGGAACCCGTTTTCACGGATATGGTTCCTTTGGATCTTGGGATAATTTCGGTTCTCAAAACGTTAATGAAAAAAGAGGATATGGCTTAAATGGCTTGCGCTTGTTCTGGAGCTTGTGGGTCAGGCGGGGGTTGTCACAGCACCCAAGGCGGGGCGCTGGGCGTCACTGTGGGCGGGGGCTATAGAGTCGGGTGCTGCTCTTGCGGGAGCCCCTACTGCCCATACTGCGGCGGCTGGTATCAGCCCCACCGGCCCTATAACCCGTGGAATCCAGTCCCGATGCCCCAGACATGGCCGGCGTGCTCGCCCCGAGGCTGCATATGCCCACCGGGCGCCGAAGCTACCTGTCAGGGTGTGGGGTGTCCAAGGAAAGCGTGGGGCGGCGAGGGAATCGTCTGGGGGACCGGTAACAACACTTGGGTGAATTGCACCCCTACGGTTAGCACTGGCGGGTCGAATTGTGCCCCCACTGTCACCGCTGCTTTCAGTGCCGCTAATTCCATCCTTCTAAATGAAGTTGCATCGAAAATAGCAAATACCTAAAAAATGCCCCCTGGCTCGCCGGGGAGGGGGACCAGGGGGCAGGGGCGTCGTCTAGGGAGGAGACACACTCTACTCGGGCATGAGGCCGAATAGGGTGACGACGCCAAGACCATTACATAGCAAGGGCGATTCAACCTGTCAAGGCCATAAGAGCCTTTTTCAGCCGAGCGTTCTCCGCCTCTAGCTCGACCATGCGCTGGCGTAGGAAGAATGCGTCCTTACTAATTTCCTCATAGGGCCGAGAAACCATTACCGTGTCAGGCATAACCTGAGGCAGGATGACGCTGGGGAGAGTCGGCACGGGCTCGATGACAGGTTCGATGACCTTGGTTGCCACATTGTCCTGATGGATGTACCTACCCACGTCGAGGCTTTCCACCTTGCCCGATTTGAGCATCCTAGTGATAAGAGCCCCGTTAATCTTGCCGAATTGCTCAGTAAGATGTTTACGAGTGACTTCTCCCCCGTGGTTCTTGATGTATTCCACCAAGATCCAGGTCATGGAATTCTTGCGGAGGCCCCGTTTTCTTTCTCGGCCACCCATCTCTTCTCGGGCTACCCGAGCGTTATAACCCCTCATGTACTCAGCATCATCCTTCATGCGAGGATCTTTCTTTGTGCGCCGGTCCGAATACCCAAGTTGGTAGTTTCGGGTTTTGCTGTAGACTTCCTTACTTTTCTTTCTCTCTTCCGCCATCGCAAAGGCGTCGGCGATTGCCGTGTGGTATGCCACGTGTGCCTTCTCCGGCCGTTTCCGGGGATGCGTCTCCCGGTATTCCGGGTCATAGAATTTAATCTTGTGATACGCCCGGTCAGTCAGACCGATGACATGCTTCGAGAATTCCTTGCGGATGTGCATAAACGCAAGCCCGATGCGATTCTGGAGAATCATCGGGTCATCATGGCCGGTAAGGCAGACCTTAGTCAACCAAACCTCTTTGCCGTCCTTCATGATGGGTTCGGTACTGTGCATCATGATACGAGGGGCAGAAGCGGAACCTTGGTTAAACCAGTCCCGCAACTGCTCTTTCGTTTCGAAGGACAAGACCTTCTCAAGTAGTTTCATCGTCTTCCGTTTCTGTCTCTGTCTCCGCTAAAGTTGCCCCTACACTTAGCAACTCTTTGATTTTCGTCAAGAGGTTGAGGTTGACACTACCCTGCCCACCATTGGCCATCTCGTCTTCGGTGAGCATAACCAGTCCGTGCTCACCACAGAGCATCTTGTTGCCCTCTTTGGTCAGAGCGGACATGCGGCACTCGGGACAGCGCACTGTAACCCGGTACTTGGGGGCTTTCGGGGCCATCCCAAAGCCAAAGCGCATCGTTGTGTTGACCGGCAACTCAAAACCGCTCGCCAACAGTTCGGCGTTGGCTGCGGCAAATGGTCCCTTCTCCACGATATAGTGGGAAACCCGCATTCCGGTCTCTTTGCCGCCCGGTTGGCCGGTTGAGGAAGGATGCAGGCCCAGCGCCTTCATCTTTTTCGCCCACTCTCGATTGTGGTGCGTAACTTTGGACGGCTTGCCGAATTCGTGCTGCCAAAGATGCACCATCTCATGCACCAGAGTAGACAGCACTTCCCCCAGCGGGCGAGAATTCAACCAATCAGGGTTAAGGGCGATTTCGTGAAGCGGGCGACCTTTTTTCTCCCACTTACCATTCCAGAAATAACCGTAGGCGCCTCGCTTGCGGGCAACAATCAGGACGCATGTGGGGAGTTGGTTCTTGAAAAGAGCCCGGTTGTAATGGTCGTAGGCTTCCTGGAAACGCTCCAGAAGGACCCCGCCCGGTGCCCGCAGATCCGCAAGGGCCATCGTTGTGTGGGTCAGTAAGAGCATAGCTTGGTCTCCTCTTTTTGGCTATGATCAGTGGAGCGTTGTACCCTGTGTTGGGCAACCCTTCAACTCCTCATGAAGGGCTTTGGTTAAATTCAGGAATTTCTCCATGCCATCAGGAGAAACTTCCCCAAGACGCTCGGCGGCTTCATATATCGTTGCGAGATACAGAGCGCACGCTGCCGTAGCATGTCTTGCTTGGGTTGTTGCCAGCGAACCCTGAATTTTTTCCAACGCCTCTACAACTTCCGGCGTATCCCAGATTCTTTTGAAGTTACTCATGGGACTCCCTTTTTTAGAAGGTCTGGAGAGTAAACATCAGGATTACGGTAAACCAGCCCATCAGGGCGGCTGCTTTCCAAAGGTCCGTGGTGCCCATCTCACAGCCCCCCGGCCAGAAGGTCACGATGCACGACAGCGGCGTTATGACGGCGCTTCGGTGTCCAAGCCTTAAACTCTACAGAGAGAGCATCTAACTCTTGGCGCTCTTGAGTAGAGAGTTCGCCCTTACGCTCAAGGCGCAGAAGAACGAAAGCCATCCCAAGCTTGCCGGCGTCGGTGTTGTAGTCGAGAATGGTTGACATGTGAGTCTCCTCTTTGTGGTACTTACAAAATAAGACACTCTTGATCACACGTCAAGAGCATCTACATCACGTTTTTGTGATTTTTCTGCCCACCACTTCTTATAATTTTCGAAAGCAAGCCTTTGCCACTCTTGGTGAGTGCGATAGACGGGCTTCATCTTGAGAGATTTCGTGGTAAACGCCCCGTCCACGTAGGTGTCAAAGTACTCCCACGTGTCATCTTCTCCGGTCTTGATAGAGCCGGTGAAGTCCTTGGGCATGGGATATCCGCTTAAGCCCCCGCATTCCGAGCAAACATCATCATAGCCGGTGCCGGGGCGCTCGAATCCCGAACCCCCACAGCGAGGACACTCTATAAGAACAAGATTATCCCTTGTTGCGTTCATAAAGGTGGTCAACCGTCTCTTTGGGAATTTGCTCAACCCATGCCGGCGAGTGCTTGCCTTCCATGTCCGAGACGAGCTTCCACAACCGGATTAAGGCGTCAAGATGCTTTTGTTGCTTGTCGGCAATAATCCAGCGGTGGTCTCCTACCACAACCACCACCGGGAGAGTCATAAGCTGGAGAGCAGTCACCAGAGTTAGGTGCGTCTTGTACGGACCGTAACGCTGGTCATCAATCTTCGTCTCCATCTTCATTGTCATACTCCTTCTCCGAATCCTTATAGTCGGAATCATCGTCAGAGTCAAGGGGTGTGGCTTCGGCGCCACAGAACGGGCAAACCTCAGGAGTCCCTTGATCAGGGTCGTACTTAATTTCCCACTCCGAATCGCAGTGTTCACACTTTCTTTGTTCTTCGGTGGCCTCTACTGGCATTAGCTTCCCATTCCTCAATGTTGAAGTTCTTGTACTTCTTGCGGAGCCGAGCATAGACCCGCAACTCATCTTCTTTATGCCTTGCAATTTGTTGCTTTCGGGCCGACTCAAGCCGGAAGATGCGAGCAAGAAGCTCTTCATCGGTCTCCCGCTTAGCATAATAAGCTATTAACTCGTAATCATCATAAGCGTCGCCGTCTCCGTCAAACAAACACTGAAGACTCTCAGTTGTCTTCTTCTGGATTTCTTGCAGGCTCCGAATCAGTTCGTCGAGACTCACGCCTTCGAATAGTCTCACCCTCTCGCCGACAAAGTGTCTGGATTCTTCTTTGCGCATCGCTTCGTTTTTCAAAAGAAGGTTCTTCTCCCTCTTCGAAAAGACTTTGGCTGGGGAAAGCTGATCCGGATTGCTCTTGCTGCTCATCTTCATGCTCCCAAAACATCGGAAAAGGTTTCGAATCATTTACATTGCTAGGCTGGACATAGACAAGGTTTGGGGGGGTCCATGTCCAGTCAATCTTCACGTCCCCGTTGTCGTCCGGAAGCCCAGCTTCCCACTTGATATCATGGCATCCCATGGCCCGCAAAAGGTCACAGTACATGAGCGCAAAATGCTCAATGTGGTACCAACCTTCTTTAGTGAGGGGTTGGCCCATCAGGCTTACATCTTGATATGATTGAGTCCTCACTTGCCCCGTTCAAAAGCAAATAATAGATTTGCTGCGTGCGGTAGTTGTCTTTGCAGTTTTGCAAAGCTTTCCGCACTCGGGGCGGAAGAAGGTCATAGTAGAACATCATCTGAGCATGGGGTTGGTTTTCTTTTCGGTAAACCCCATGCTTTATATCTGTCCGAGAAGGGGGGGTGTACTTTTTTGGCTCAGAGTTTGAAGGACTTGAAGGTGGATTCGTCCACATCGTTCCGAATGCCCCCTTCGACATAACTTGCAATCTCCACTTCTTGCGGCGCTACTTGAACTTCTTGTCCAGCAATCCATTTCTGTGTCCATGGTAATGGATTTGGAAATGACTTGATATGACAATCAATATCTAGGGCCGTCATTCTCTTTCGAGCAATCCAGTCCACATAATCACACAGAAGACTCTCATTGAGGCCAATCATGGAGCCGCCGTGGAAAAGATAGGTGGCCCATGCTTTTTCTTGCTCAATTGCGCCGAGGAATAGTTTACGGCATTCCTCAGAAGTCTCTTTTTGAATCTTCTTGAAATCCTTGTCTTCTTCGGGGAGAGCCTTGAGAAGTTGTTGGGTGCTGGCCAAGTGCAAATTCTCGTCTCGGCAAATCAGCTTGATAATCTTAGCGTTGCCTTCCATTTTCTTGATTTCGGCAAAAGCCCAAGAACAAGCAAAACTTACATAGAAGCGCACGCCCTCAAGGATGTTGACCGACATGAGCGCCATCCACAGAAATTCCTTATGTTTGTAAGGACAATCTTCTGATACGAGATCGTAAACTGACCACGTTTCTGGGGCAAGGTAGCGCACGTTGTATTCAATAAGATTATCGTAGTGTTCCGAAATGTCCTTGGCGCAATCCACAATCTCTTGAAGGTCGAGGATCTCATCAAAGACCTTGCTCGGATTTGGATATATGTTCCGAATAATGTGAGTATAGCTGCGGCTGTGGATGGCCTCAGAGTTCGTCCACGCAATCAGCCACGCCTCAAGTTCTGGTAGGGAACAAATAGGCCGAAAAGCTTCGAAGGGGGCTCGTCCTTGCACACTATCCAAAAGGATTTGTCGTTTGATATTACTGGTGAAAATATGTTGCTCATGGGGAGTGAGTGAAGCAAAATCTCTCTTGTCTTTGGTGATATCGATTTTTTGGGGGAGCCAAAAGAATCCATATTGTTTCTCCGTCAACTTATCAAGCCAAGCATACTTTTGGGTTTCGTAACGGGCGAGACTTACCGGATGGCCAAAGAAAAGATTCTCTTTGGTGTGGTCATACTTGTCAATCTCAAAGACGCTCATCGGTTTTTCTGGGCCTTTGCTTTTGCGATGCGTTTGGCTTTCGATTGGGCTTTAGTTGGAATATTGGGGCGAGTAGCTAGTACTTCCTTTAATAAAATACGGAAAGGACCTTCTTCTCGACCTTCTGGACCCCGAAGGTAAGCAAGTAAATTCCATGTAGACATCTCTTCAAGATAACTCTTGTCGAGTAGCTGTGGATTATACTCAACCGACTCACAATTATTCCAGCCACAGTCTTTTTTTGTTGGCTTAGTCATCGCTTCCTGGGCATGGTTTAGTAGCTTCCTTGCGGGATGCTTCATTCTTCAAGAGAATCATTCCACACTTAGTACACACAGGATAAGGAATCCCTCGGGACTTCTTACCTGTTACAATTTTTCCGTCAAAAGAGTGTTGTTTAATTTTTGCCATAAAAGTTTTGCAAGTCAAGTTTCAAAACATGGTCAAAATCGTACTCAGGAAGCGTCTTTGACACTTTTTTCCAGTGATGGTCGGGAAGAGCGTCGGCTGCGCTTTCCTCAATAACAACCTTGGGGTTTAAGCCAAGATAATGGGCGGCTGCCAAGCGATGGGAGCCCTCCAAAGCATAAAATTCATCCTGGAATTTGACGACACGAATAGTTGGGGGACCAGCCAACTTCATGTCATCAATAACTTCCCCCAAATGTCCATCTTCATAAGGAGGATGTTTTGCTTTAACTGTCGTCACTTCTTATTTGCCTTCCACGTTGGGTCTAGAGGTTTAACCTCTGCCTTGTGGAAAGTCAAACCAAAAGAAGGTAGGGGGTGTAGAGTGGAAACTTCTTGATTACCGGCCAGAGCATGCACGGCTGCCACGGCTTGCCCAAATTTTGGATGGGTCACAATCGAGCTATAGAGCCCTTCGTGCAGGGTTTTCTTTGTGCCTACCGTCACGTGAGGGATGTAATCAGGAAAGCTATGGAGAGCCCCGTACCGAGCCCGCACTTCCTTGTGTAGGTTGTCTATCTCGGGAGAATCCAGGACAAGAACCAAGTGATTTCCAAACTGCTTCCACTCTTTTGGGGTAGCATGGATTGGCAACGGAAAATTATGATTCTTCATTTCCGGGCAAGCTTTATTGGAATAAACCAAAGTAGTATGATAGTCCTGTTGCGGATGCAAAGTCATCCCCGCCCCGTAGTACCCAAGCTGTCCGCCCCCGGCCACAGGGTTGTAAAGGTCTTTCATGTGTTGATATAAGAGCCCCGCTGATTCGTCACTCGGAATCAGCGATACATACGTTCCAAAAGCATGATTTTCATTTAGAAATTCCCGAAACGAAAACATTAGAAATACATTGCTTCTAAAAATTCGTGTTTATTTTTAAGCCGTAGTCGTTCTCTCAAGACTTCCCGGCGCTGTTCCTCGGTCAAAACGATGGGATCGGCGCCGAAGCACCAATCTCCATCCCATACTTCAATCCCAAGTATTTCGGCAAAATGTTTAACACTCATCATAAAACATTAAGACGCCAGAGCATCCATGATATTGTTGATATCTTCGTCCACGTCATAGGAGTGGCCGTTGTCCATCACAACCACGGTATGCGACGGCTCAGCCGACTTGTGATAAAATGAAGCGACGTGATCAATATTCATCACAACATTTCGGCCACCCGGAACATCTGGATTGCGGTCGAGACACACAAGCCATCTATTAAGAACCCAAGAACTGCCGTACTGCTTGGCGCCGGCTGGTAGAAGCATTGTTTCCTCCTTTTTTATATTTCAGAAATAAAAGTGCCAGGTCTTGGGGACATCACCTGGCAAGATGCTATCAACTATCAGAAAGGAAAATCCTCCCTTCGCCCCCAACCTTTTACGCCAGAAGCTGGTCGATTACCTCGGCGCTTTCAGCAACAACAAAACTATCTCCGTTGTGCATATTTACGATGCACGTACCATCCCCGGTCTGGGATGGGTAATAGTTCGCAATCGAGGCCGAATTTACCCGAACTTTTCGTCCCTGGGCGTCCGGATTCGTGTCCGAAAGCATAAGGAAGTTCGGCTTGAAGTCATGAAACGGAAGTTTAGGGTCAGACATTGCTTATCTCCTTAAAGCTTGCAGCAATCTAAGTCATGCTCCTCATCGGGAGCCGGCTCAGTATCTTTAGCCATCGCTTCGGCCACCTTCAAGCCCTTTTCGATGACAGACATATCTTTTCGGAGATCTATAATCTCTCCGGCAAGGTCATGGGTGTTATGGTAATAGAGGGACTTCAATCCATACTTATAGGCAAACAAAACATCTTCCATGAGAAGGCTCATAGGAATCTGATTATCGGGATAATGTTCCAAATTATAACTTGTGTTTACCGACATACTTTGGTCAATAAACTTTTGCAAAACTGCACAAATCTTCAAATAACCCTTGGGAGACTTTTGGTCCCACAGAAGGTCATACTCTTTTTTCATCCGGCGAACATTTGGAACAACTTGGCGCAAAACCCCATCTTTAGACTGCTTGACTGCAACCAAGGCCCGAGCGGGCTCAATGCCGTTGGTGGAATTACTGATGGCCGCCGAGCTTTCGGCCGGCATGATGGCCATAAGAGTCGAATTCCTAATGCCATATTTTGTTAAGTCGGCCCTCAGAAGACCCCAGTCCATATGATATTTCGGCTTGCCGGTAAGGTCATCCACGTCCTTCTTATAGGTATCGATGGGCAAAATGCCGCACCCATACTTGGTATCCTTCCACCGCTTGCACGGTCCCTTCTCCTTTGCAAGCTCGACACTTGCCTTTATAAGGTAGTAGCTCCATGCCTCAGCATATTCGTGGATTTTCCGGAGCCCTTCCTTATCAATGTCCTGATAGGAAAGGCCATTCTTTGCCATCCAATAGGCAAAATTGATGATTCCAACCCCGATAAATCGACGCTCTAAGGCCGGAAGTCTAGCTTGCTCAGCGGGGTAATCTTGATAATCAATTAGCTCATCCAAGGCCCGAACAATGTGTTCGGCCGGCTTCTCGAAATCTCCCGGCTCGTTGACATTTCCCCAGTTGATGGCGGAAAGGATGCAGGTTGCGATCTCTCCCTCACCATTGAGCTTAACCGGCGTGGTCGGAAGATTGATTTCGACGCACAAATTGCTCATCCGAATAGGATCGAGAAACGCCCCATGGTCATTAGAATGGTCGGCGTTCATGATGTAAATTCGGCCGGTCTCCGCTCGCTCTTGAATTATATTTCGGAAGAGTTCGAGGGCCGGAATTTTTCGCTTGCGGATCTTGGGGTTTTTCTCAGCACGTTCGTAAAGTTCTTTGAACTTTGCTTGGTCTATGAAAAAAGCATCATGCAAATCTGGCACATCGGCGGGAGAAAACAGAGTTAAGTCTTGGCCCGAGAGCACCCTCTCGTAGAAAAGATAGTTTAGTTGTACTCCATAATCTAGGTGCCTCGCCCGGTTTTCCTCAATTCCCTTTTCGTTTTTGAGGACGATGAGATCTTCGATTTCGTAGTGCCACCACGGGAAGAACCCCGTGCAGGATGCCGCCCGGATGCCCCCTTGGTTGCAGCTTTTGACGGCTGCCTGAAAGTATTTGACGAAGTTGACGACACCTGTATGTGTAGCTTCACCATTTCGGATAGCACTTCCAACTGCTCGGAGAGCACCGAAAGATATCCCAAGTCCCGCTCGCTTAGCGGCGTACTTAACCACAGAGGTTGCCGTAGCGTTGATGCTGTCCAGCGAATCTCCTGATTCAATGAGCACACAGCTTGCGAATTGTCTCGTGGGCGTCCGGACTCCAGCAACGATTGGTGTCGGGATAGAAATGTCGAACGTCGAGATTGCGTCATAGTAATTCTTAATTGCCTTCATGCGCTTGCCGTTGTCGTACTTCCGAAAAAGTACGGCGGCGACTAGAACAAAAGCCATTTGCGGCGTTTCGAAGAATTCCCCAGTGTAGCGATTGCGGACTAGATACTTGCCCCGCAACTGTTCCATCCCGACGTAAGTTATATCATAATCCCGGCGATGGTCAACAAAAGAGTCAATTTGGTCCCACTGGTCTTCCGTGTACATCCCGAAGACTTCTTTGTCATACATCCCAGCATCGCACACTTTCTTCACATGGTCAAAAAGTCGGGGACACTCGTGGTCCCCATAGACCATTTTGCGAAGGTTGTAGTTGATGAGACGACTTGCCACATAGGCGTAATTTGGGGCCGCCTCGGAAATCATATCGGCTGCGGCCTTGATTGTCAGCTCAGTAATATCAGAGGTTTTGATGCCATCATGAAACTGGACATTGGCCCGAAGCTCAAGCTCTGAAATAGAAACTCCCGTGAGCCCTGAGCAAGCCCACGCCACTTGTCTATGCCACTTCTCAAGGTCTAGAGCTTCACTTTTACCATCACGTTTAACAACCTTGATAGAAGGCATCAATCAGTCCTTTTTTTGGGGAGTCTTTTTGAAAGAAAAGTATTTACTTTAGGGACGGGTGTAATAACCGTCCTCGGGACAGCCCAAAAGACCATCCTTGTAAAGAATCTCAAGGGTTTTGTTAATGGTTCCGTGCGCCCACTTTTTTCCTCGCAAACGCTTTTGGCGATTTGGCGCATAACGACCGCCTTCGCAAATTGCCCAGCAAATGATATCGGTGTGAAGAGGATCGTCTCCCGGCCGCCAATTGTTATTCATAAAGTCCAAAACACAATTTTTTACAGAACCGTAGTACATTTTTTATGGCTTCCAACTTGTCTTGTTCCAACGCCGAAATTCGACTTCGGCCCGAATACCCTGAAAAGTATTCAGCGCCAAGGTCTTCTCCATCAAGAAGCCAGCGTTATGCATCTCGTTAATGTCTTTATAATGCACCGATGAAGGCCAGATTACAACCTTATAATTTCCCCTCACCGCTTTCCACACACTCTTGACCACATCCACGTTTCGGGGCTCATTATCATAGACAATCACGCAATTTTCGATAAGGTCAGGGCCTCCTACTTTCAAAAGTTCGCTCGTAATCTTTCCCCCGCATGTGGCTAAGGCATTCTCTAAGAACATCGCATCAATCGGCCCCTCCAAAACATAGAAGGGTTTTAGAAGGTCTACATGGTTTAGACCCCAGAGCTTGGGGCATCCGGGCAGGACAAAAGTAATGTAGCGAAGTCTCGCCCCCGCATCCCCAAGAACACGTACTTGTCCGCCGATAAGCTTGTCCTCGGCATCTAACATCGGGATAAGGAGCCGGGGCTCATCGATCTCCGGATTCTCGAATTTCTCGGGGATTAGGGTGTTAACCCAAGACTTAAAGTTTTCGATATACCGAATTTCATGAAGCCATCGGGAAGGGAGTTGCCTGCCCAAAACATACTGGTGCGCCGGATGCTCGCAACCCAGCGATGCCAGCGTTGGGAAGGGGGCCAGAGCGTCGGGAGCTTCTAGCCGCTCCATCGATACCGAAAAGTTTGGATCGAGCTTGGCGGGCTTCTCTCGGGGCGCCACAAAGGCTTCCGCCAGCATGGTCTCATAGAGACCCTTGTCAAAGTCCTTTAACCATCTCTTAAAGGTAACGGCCAAGTTGCAGTTAAAGCACCCCACCCACCACTCGCCTTTGCGGTTGTAGATAGTGCCCCGAGTCTTGTGAGGATTTTTCTTGCTATCACCACACGCCGGGCAGCGGAATTCATAATGCCGCCCCCGTTTTTTGAATAGCAAAAGCCGAGCCCCTGAAAGGGCTATGTACTTCTCTTCAAGCCACATGATTTACTTTACAGTAGGACCGCAGCGGCGGCAATAAATGCCCAAAACAAACCGATACCTATCACACAGCCGACGAAAAACCAACGCAAAAAGATAGCATTATCACTTTTATAGACAACTTGATACCAGCACCACTGTCGTAGCCAGCGCCATAGTCGTCTTTTGACAATTTTTGTCGTTGGAGCGAGCATTCGTTATTTCCCTATGAAGGATCGGAACCAAGCCGCATCTCCAACAATAAGGGCAATAATGGCCAGGATAAATCCAGTACAAATTAATCCAATCGCCGAATAAACTGCCTTTTGGATGGGGGCAAATTCCGATTTTTTAACGTAGTGCTCTCGGTCATGCTTGATGCTTTCCACCAAAGCGTCAAGCTTCTCATCAAGAGCTTGCGTACGCTCATCAAGTCTTGCTAGTAGTTCTCGGTCGGTGGCCATGCGACTTCCCCTTAGTCGTAGCTAGTGGCATCGGTCGCCGCCTCACGATGATGTTGCGCCTCAAAGGTACCGGGGGGTTATTATCCAGCCCCGCCATCGGGCCGTCGTTCCCCCCAGCCATAGTTACTGGTGCTGCCGCAAAATCTTCAAGAAATTTCTTAAGTTGGCGCAGAGAGTACATCAGAATGATGACAGGGCTACTCGCTTCACAATTCCATTGGCGGTGGCCACATAAAGGTAGATCGCCGCCGAATCAACGAAAACTTGACCCTTGATCACCGGAGTAGCATTTCCTGATTGGTCGCTTTGGACAAAAGTTGCGACCGGAAAGGTCAGAATCTTCGCAACTTCTTCTTTGTAGATTTGACGGGTCTTGCCATTCGCATAAGCAGTAAAATCATTGACGACGAATGAAAGATTCGACGCCGCTGAATTTGTGAATAGCAACTGACCCGTAGCGATAGCGCCATTTGCTGCGGCGTTTGCCACGGGTTAGCTCCTTAGGTTACAACGCCAACGACACTCGACGAGTGAACGTTGGCAGCGCCATCGGAAACTGCGCAGTAGTATGCGTTTCCAGTACCGGTGGCCGTGTTGATGATAAGCGCCCGAGCCGTCACGTTGATGTAGGTAGAGTTAGCTGATAGCGCCAAGTCGTTGGCCGCAAAACGCCACTCATACGTGAGAGAGACACCATTCTTCGAAGTGGCATTGACCGTCATTGTCTGAGGATGCACCCCGTTTACAGCGGCCGGCTCATTCCAAATGACGATATTGAAGGAGCTATTTGCCCCGTGGCCCGAATTACCTTTGATTCCGCCAGCTACCAGGGTTTCATACTGGACTCGACCCGCTCGCCGGCCGGTACCAATCGTCTGCTTTACCCATCCGGTGTGGATTCCGGGACTGCTGACGGTGGACATTTCGGTAGCATCAATGCCAAAAACACCGACCGCCTGTCCACCGATGTTGGCGACAGCTGGGTCTTGGTTTTGCCAAATATTATTGGCGTTTAAGGCATTAGCTGCTTTCTTCACATAGCGAGGCGAAGAAATGGGAACGCCATTTGCTTCGTTGTTTGACGACCACTGATTAGTGCGGTTAGCCACAATAATACCCCTTTAGATAAGAATTCTTTCGGGGTATTTAGGTTTTTGGAAAGAGCGGGGATTAACCTTTCCGCTTGGAATGAACGTGGTTTACCGTGGCGTCGGCAAACTCGCCGGGGGTTTTGTGGCGATGATGAAAATGAAGTGCCCCAAGTTCTCGGGCCGTCACCCCATGATTATGCTCCAAATCATGGCCAATTTCATAGGCGTGATGGATAGAATTCTTGTACTTGTGGGTATAGTGCCCCTCTAGAGAGGGGTTGTGGGCGTGCAGCTGAGCCCGGCCCAGAGCATGGTCCGAATCATGAAGATGGGCGTGGTAGAGGTTGGCCTTGTGGTGAATCTCCGCCGACTCTTCCTTGGAGGGGGCCGAATTCAGCTTATGGTGTCGCTCAAGCTCAAACGGGCTCATCGTCGGGGATGAATGCGTGTAATCATGAGGAACGGCCGACTCCCCAAGGGCCATCTTTTTTAGAGCATCTTTCACTTTTTCGGTCCTTTTTTCTTGGGGTCCGGCTTAACACTCGGGCTCAGTTGTCCTGTTTTCTTGGCTTCAGCGGCGTTCCAAAGAGGATGCTTAGGGTCATATCCCAGTTTCTTGGCCTTATCCAGATGCATCTTTCGAGCATCGTGATACTTTCTCCACCGATTTTTCTGACGGTCGTCCATCTTAGGTTTGCGCTTGCCGGTCTTGTATGGAGGCACTTCCTTCTTGGCCATTCCCGCAAACTTGGCCGAAACATTCAGAAGCTTATCAATCTTTTCTTTGTTTTCGTGGGGACTCTTGAGCCGCATAATCAGCTCGGTTGCCTCGCCATCCTTCACCCCTCGCTTTTGGGTCAAGTGAGTATAAAGGTCTTTTTCCTTCATAGCCTCAATGGGCTCGCCATGAAGACTTCCGGAAAAATGCTTCATGTCCGGATTGTAGGAAAGAGGTTCCTTAGACTTCTTGGGCTTGGGCATACCCTGAAGAAGGGAGTTTATACGCTCGGTATTCTCTTCGGTAATGGGCTCATCGGTAGCCTCATCAACGGCATCCCGCTTAGCCGGGTCAATTTTGGCTTTTTGCTCTTGCTCATGCTTCTTTTTCAGGCAATTTTCAAGCTCGACGGGGTTTCCCCCATCGTCCACGGCCATCTTACTCGCCTTGTTATTGGCGATAATTTTGGCAGCAGCTTCCCAAATTGCCTGAAAATCGATAGACATTTAATCTTCTTTATGAGGTTTGAAGCTTCCTTGGCGGCCCCTAGCTCTCCAAAATCTAAGAGCTTGATTATGGCGCTTAGTAGTCTCATCTGAATGCTTAACGTAACTTTTCCACTCGGGGGTGTTGGCGCCAATATTTCCAGTTTTTGCGACCCTTGTAATACTTCTTGCCTTTTGAGTAGAAGCCTTGTCTCTTAAATGCTGGGCCTTGCTCTGAGCCCGATAAAGCAACTCATCCGAAACCTCTTCAATGGGTTCGGTAGATTCAAACTTATATTCCCCAGTCTTATGTTGCTGGGCTAGAAGTTCCTCGGTATCAACATTCGGGCCGCCATCGCTCTTATTGTACGGGGCGCCCGCAAGTTGGTCCATCACAGCCCCCTCGGGGTCTACATTATGGTCCGGGTCATCCTTCTTAAGGGCATATCCCAGGTTTTGCTTGAGAGTCTTCATGCTGGCACTGGCCATAGCCGATTTCAGCTCAGTTGTGGCCAGGGGGTCAAGGTCATTTGGGCCTTGGGGGAATTTCTTGACTTCCACGTCTTCGTTTTTAGTTTCTGATGCCATGAAGTTTGCTCCCGGTAGAGAAGTGCCTTGGGTTGTTTTTTGGACAGAATTGGCCGGAGTAATGCGGGCAAGACGCCGGGCGTAGGACCGGGCTGTCTTAGGCCCAGTCATCATCTTTGGTAATTGTTTAGTGGTCGGAAGTTTGACAGCCGGGGCCTTTTGGATTCCAGCCCTAGGCAAAGTGCCACTCTGAGCAAACTTAACCGAAGCCGCTGGCGTAAAACCTTCCTCTACCCCAGATTTGCGGCGCCAGCGCCGATCCCCCTGTTCCTTGTCAAAAGAACCCCCATGGGTATTAGAATTCTTAAGAGACTTGAGAGAAGGGGGCTTGGAAGTGCGATTAAGGGTGGCCGAAGCTGGGGTAAAGTTAGAGCCCTGAGTCTTTGGGGTGTCAATCGTGGGGTTCACGTTGACATGAGATTTGCCCGAAGTGGGCTTGGCCGCCTTGATCTTGGAAATTTCTAATGGTCCGGGCATAACCCGTATTTATTGAATTGCCTTAAGCAGCATCTTTTACACACAGATATTGGGCATTGGGTCCAATGGCTGCTTCTTTTCCGTCGTCATCATAGACAGTATAGCCAAGATTTAAGAGAAGGTGCCAAATTCCAGAACAGTTTATTCCTCCATGAGTTTCCAAAGCAATCAGAGGCCCATCGCTCTTTAGAAGATTTACGGCGCCCTGTAATACCTCATACTCATGGCCTTCCACATCAATCTTGATGCCCGTGACATGACCAGTATCAATTGTGCCTTGGAAGCCAAAGAGGTTATCTAGGGGCTGAATGCAAATATCGATAGGATCTTCCCCGCCTGGACCCTTTTCTCCCGAAACCTTAAGAAGCCCTCGACAAGCCCCCTGAGTCAACTGTGCCCGGCCTTCCTTATTGGAGATTGCCATCTGGCATAGCATGATGTTTTTCCGGCCCCAATCTTTATAGTAAGCCGTATTCTTTCGGAAGTCTTCACAATTTTGGGGGTCGGGCTCGAAAGAATAGACCATCCGAGACTTGGTGCTCATGGGGATTGAGTAGCGCCCGACATTGGCCCCTACATCAATCATGATGCCCCCGGTCTTGGCCATCTCAATCATTTCCCCGTTGATATCAGTCGTGACAAACCATCTTGGGGGCACGTTAGGATCGGAAGACGGAATACATTGTATGCGGCCAAAATAAAGACCACTTGGCGTCTGATATTCAAGAATATTGACGTTTGGCTCATACTTGAAAACGGTGCCAACCGCCTTTGCGACTTCCCAAGATTGATAGTTTAGATGTTTTTTCGTCATGCCATGTCTTTGTAGCTTGGGTCATAATAAATGAACCCAAAAGTCTTTCCCACATCCCCGAGGCGTCGGATAACAAGGTCTGCCTTAAAAAGACCTTTGGCAATCTCGACTTCGGGGTCCGTCATCTTATTTTCGGCCACCCCATAGGCCGCAGCCTCCTCAATTTTTTCTAGAAGAGCTTTCCAAGTGGCTTTGAGCTTCATGGTCATTTCCTCTTATTACGGGCTCTCTTGTACTCTAAGGTTCCTGACATGGCAGCGATGAAGAGACAAATCAAGATGGTGAGCCAAATAAATGCAGCTGGATACAGGGGAGCGAATACCCACCACCACGACCAAGCAATGAATCCTGTCAGCTTTAGAATAAGGAAAACAATGAACAGAACTTCTAAGATACCCATTTTAGTACTCCACAATCTCTAGCTCGCCGTCCATGCTCTCAACCACGGCGGTGCAGCTCTCTACCCAATCCCCACAATTTACATAGTGGATACAATCTCCCAAAACTACTCCACCCTTTTCGGAAAACTTATCCAGGGAAATGTGCTTATTTGCTGCGCAGTGAATATGCCCGCAAATCACCCCATGGTCATCATACTTCTTCACTGACTTAACGACAAGGGATTCGTAGTGACCCACAAACTGCACAACCTTCTTGACTCGGTTCTTGCACCAAGCCGAGAAAGACCAGTGCGGAAGCCGAAAGAACCTCTGCAAAAAGTTAAAGAGTCTGTTGATGTGAAGAGCTAGCTCATAGAGACGGTCCCCAAAGAAAGCCAGCCATTTGGCATTCTGAATCACGGTGTCAAACTGATCGCCGTGAATTACCAAGTATCGGAGACCGTTTTTGGTTGTGTGCCAAGTTTTATTGACGATGCTGATACCCTGCCAAGACGAGCCATCAAAAACCCGAAGGTCTTCATCGTGGTTGCCAGGAATATACCAAACTTTCTTGGTTTGGGCCAAGCGCATTAACTCAAGCAAAACATTCGAGTGAGACTGGGGCCAATAAAGTTTGGTACGACGGAAATGCCAAAAATCGATGATATCCCCGACAAGATAAACTTGCTCGGCATCATATCTCCGAAGAAAATGAAGAAGATGCTCGGCCTTGGAATGCTTTGTCCCAAGATGCAAATCCGATATGAATATTGCTCTTACGGGAATGGGATAATAAGAAAGTGTGTCGGTCGTAGCAGATAGGGTCATAGCAGATGGGCGCACACCATATAGATAATAGCCATCAGCTCAAACGCCGCCACCGCAAAGAACAGGGTTGCGCATTTTTCCATATGCATAAGTTCCTGACTCCAGCCTTTGCTCTCGTCATTGAATCGTCGCATCCACTTTTTGCTATCTTCAATGTGTTCCCGGATAAGTCTATTTTTTTCTTGTTCCCACGTCTCTTTTTTGGGCTCGACAATTTCCAAGTTTGAGCCCGGAATTGCATTAATGGCATACACTGGTGGAAGGTAACAGTTCGACCCCGGAATAGAAATATTATTAGAAAACATAAAGTCTTCCAATCGACGGGGCTTTTTAGGGGGGTCCAACTCCCCATACATCCACGATTCTTGGTTATACTCTGTCATCACAAACTCCAAAATTTGGCTTCAGCGGGAGGGCTCGAACCTCCAACCTACTGGTTACTCTTGAGCATAAAGGCTTTAGGCCCGCCGCTCCACAGCCAGTTGCTCTACCTGATTGAGCTACGCTGAAATAATATCGTCTGCATGCTCCTCTCTATGGCAGTTCGCACATAAAAGCAAGCACTTACCTATCTCTTTTTTAACCTTTTCCCAACCACGAGTTAAACCTTTGCGTGAGATAGAAAAATCTTTTGAGTCTTTATGATGAAAGTCTAGCGCAGCTATACATCTATCATACCCACATCTTTCACACTTCCCGCCTTTATACTCTACAGCCCGACGTTTCAGTTCTCGTCGTTTCCTGGAAACAGAAGCAGAGCGACACTTTTGGCAACGATAATATCCCCGTCCCTCAAGAACAAAAGACGTTTCGCCGTGATGTTTACAAACTCGAATGGTGTGCTTTTCCATTCGAGTATTTAGGTAGGTCTATGATTTGACCTACCGAATATTACCCAAAGGGGATAATACCAATCTTATGCAAGACAATCCAGAATTTTCTAATCGACACAGCCCCCAAGACGATGGGGCCGATTACGGTTGGGGCCGTGGCAACAGCCCCGATTCCCGCTGCAATTGCCAGCACAAGGCTATAGATGTTCTTGGCTCCGGCATCACCCGGAACGTCTGAGCCATCCTTACCAATCAAATCCGACCACAACATTTCAATCCACCACCCCGGCCCAAAAGTACCATCGGAAGTTGGGCCGGCTTTTACCAGATTCTTACTAAGAAACAGCACTTTACACCTGACAGGAAGTATTGGTTGTTCGGTGGTCGGATTTCCCTCTGCTGTCAAAGTAGAGCTTCAGCTTGATAATCGGGACAATCACAGTCCAGATAAAAACTGCCCCCACAACAAGAAAATAAGATTCAACCTGACCACGGTTTTTCCATACGCACTTATCTTCTTGGCCGAACAAGTCGTACCAAAAATTCGTTAGCATGCTGTTCGACTTGGTATAAAATGTACCATCAGCCTTTTTGTCGCAAAGAAAATGAGCCATTTTTTATTCCTCCTGAGAACGGACTAGCCTATTTAATGCCATCTTCTCATGGAAGTTGTTTTCATTGTAGGCCCCCCAAATCTCCGAAGCCAGTGACTGTGGGCGGCTGCCCGAACGTGCCAATCAGCTTCTCTGTTAGCGTAAGGTCCGGCACGTTGTCAATCAAATCTAAAGTCTCATCAGGCATAAAGAAACGCATCTGCGATTTTTCCACTCCAAGGATAAACCGCCGCTGTTTATCCTTATCCCCATAACGATTCTTTAGCTGCTTGCATTCTAGCTGATTGGCGGCTGCAAGATCTTCCGAGGAAATCAGAGCCAAGAAGAAATCAACTGTCATTGGGAGCCCAAAGGAGTCGGCCACCGCATCCATGTCAAAATCGCTGCTTTGGAAGCCTGTGCGATTGGTCTGGGTGGCCGACACCATGCAAATGTCCCGCTCTACCGCCAACCCTCGCATCTCTTCAGCGACCCTCTTAACCCGGTCGTAGGGGCTTGCGTCCTTGAGGCCAGCTGCGGCACAGAGATTGAGGTAATCGACATAGATAATATCCGGGACAAACTTTTGCTTGATAGCCAGCTCGTCAAGGTGATGTCGGAAATGACTGACGCTGGCTTGGGTTGGGGGATATTCCTTGACGATGAATTCCCCGGTAGACCTTTTAATAAGGTCTTCCATGCCATTCGTATAAGCCTCAAGACCAATCTTTCGAAAGCCGTTGATATCTCGCCGGAGAAGATTGGCGTCAAGCCTTTGGGCAATCTTCTTATCAGCCATCTCCAAAGTGAAATAGACAATATTCATGCCCTTCATAAGCTGGGCAGCGGCAAGAGAACACATAATCATGGTTTTGCCAACACCAGTCGGCGCCATGAAGACGTTCAAGGACTTTCGCTCAAATCCCCCCTCCGTGATGTGGTTAAGAATGTCTAGCCCGGTATGAATTTTGACAACCGGGTCATTGTACCAAGCGAATCTTTCCTTGTAGTCTTTGAATAAACGGTGGCCAAGATTGGTATCGAAATTGACGGCCAAAGCGTCCTGGAGCATTTTGAAAATGTCGCCCCGAGAACTCTTCTTATCACTGAGAATTGCAAAGGTCTTTATGGCAGCATTATAAACTGCCCGCTCTCGACAAAACTCTTCGGTGGTATCAACAAGCCAACGGTGGTCGGTTTTATCGTCAACGCTCACATCCTTAAGGAAGTCTACCGCCCCCTTAAAGGCATCATCGGCTAATCCGTCTTTGCGGCTTAGCTCAATTCCGATGGCTTCGACGCTTGGGATGTTCTGGTATTTGTTGGTGTAGTCTTTGAACAGACCAAAAAGAGCCACACACTCGGGCTCTTGGAAATACTCGGCCTTGAGGTAGGGGAAAACCTTCCTGGAATATTCGTCATTCAGAAAGAGATTCGCCAGAATCAGTTTTTCGTCCAAAAAGAGCCTCAAGAGTGTAAAATGGTGGGTCCGGATGCTCTTCCGGTAAAATTAATATGCTTCCCATTTCGGGTCGCACCCAAAGCTTAAAAACAGGGCAGACGTAATGTTCGGCGACAGCTCGCCGAATGATTCTCTCAAAGTCGCTTACTATACTAGCTATGGTAAGGGCATTCAAGGGCTCATTTAAGTGTTTCGTCAGACTGACATAAAGGTCATTCTGGAATTCTTCGGGGGTCATAGAAAGAACTTGGGCGGGGCTCTTTTTGTCTTCGCCTCTTCTTCGGCTAGTTCGAAGGTATTAAATGGCCCCACGCTCTTTACATCCCATGGATTGTCGCTGTCACCTTTATCCCAATAGTACCACAGCTCATAAGCTTCCCACGGAAGATGCAACTTGGGAGCCATATCGTCAGTAAGAGCAATAGTCTCCGATTCCTTATCTAGGTCGATGGGCGGCTTGTGAAGGGCTTTTTGGGCAGCATTGTAGACAGTAGTATTGTCCGAATCCCCAATCTCAGTAAACCTACCGTACTCTGCCTCAGTCATATCTCGCCGCCCGGCAAGGCGAGCTTTCGCTGCCTTGACTTCAGCCGACTCGGGAAGCAGAAAACCAAACAGCTTATTGATCAGACTCATTTTCCGCCTCTACAATCCTTCTCCAATCGGCATGTTTTCCCGGAAGAGCCATCATCGGCGAGGCCACTTGCTCCCCCTGAATATTTTGCCCAGGCTTAACTAGTCCAGCCTTTACCAGTTTCTCCAGGGCCGCCTCTAGTTGCTTTTTATAGGACTCGGCCAGAGACATTGCAACTTTGTTTAGTTTCGTAAGGGATGCCAAAGCTTTGCCCTTATCATCTCGCTCTTTCCGAAGCCGCTCATTATCCCTCTCAAGGTCTGCAATCCTCCTCTCGGTACAGACTTCATCTCGCTCTTTCCAAGAACCATCTTCGACTAAAATTTCATACCACTCAACCTTTTGACCGCTTTTTTGGACGGCCCCAAGGACCGTATTTTTCTTGTTACTGCTCATGTTGCTGATGAACTTCATATTCTTTTCCTCGACGATGTTAGTCACTACTGCTAGCGGTCCATAGCAAGCATTCAGCCATGCTTTCTCCCAAAAGGAGTCAAGATAACTGACAACTTTCTTTTGCATTCCCTCACTCATCAATTTATTTTTCAGAGGTTCAGGTTCTTTGAGGGTTGTGGTCATCTCATATCCCCACATTGCCCCAATTTCTCGGGGCTTATTTTCCACAGCCGTCTTAAAATGAATCTTGTTGTATGGTGCAAAATTATACCAGTCCTCATAATAAGGGCTAGCTGACAGATTAAGATTATTACTCTGCGCCATTTTCTTCCTTGACGGCCGCAGCCTTTGCTTGAGCTTCCTCAGGGGTGTAGGCAAATCTTTGGTTGAGAGCCGTACCAAAATCCCCGGCAAGTAGCGGGGGCCAAATAGTTTCCCCGAGGTCACTGATTGCGGTTTTTTGTAGCTTCTGTCCATCCGGTAGCGTATACCACGCCCCCTTTTGCTGGACAACCCCAGTCTCTACCGCCAGCTCTAGCAAACCCGACCAACGGTTAATGCCACTCTTAAAGCTCACAAAGATGGGAAACTTGCTACCCTCTCGCACCAATCGAGACTTTTCAATGCGAATGGTAAACTTGAAGCCGGACAGCTCATCTCCATCTTTCTCTTGAGCCCGGCTCACAAACCACACGTCGTCGGCATTGTACATGGCCCCAGTGCCCCCCGACATCGTTTCCTTAGGAAGGTAGCCAATCTCTTGGTAAGTGTGGTTGACCGACACTAGCGGCAAATCCTTAAGAATCAGATGGGGTCGCACCACTCGGAAGAGTCCCTTGAGAGCCTTGGCCCGGCTCATGTCCGCCACGTTCTTGCCCTCGATAGCGTCGTCAATTTCTTTCATTGACGCCAAGCCCCCAAGGGAATCGATGGCCATGAAGACTTCATCTCCCCTTTGGATTCCTGGATTCTGTTTTCCGTCTCCATTAAGCTGAAAGAACATCTCGTTTTTCAACTGTTCCACCGAAACAATCGGGCAATGGATAATTCGGTCGGGGTCGATTCCCTCCGATTCAAAATAAGACTTCGGCGAGCTAAACTCGGCATCATAAAAGATGCCCACCGCATTTGGGCGAGCCTTGAGATAACAAGACATAATACGAAGTAAGTACTTGGACTTAAAATGTCGGGACTTTCCGGCGATAACAGTCGAACCGGCATAAACTCCCCCCAAGGGGTTCCCACTCAAAGCAAGATTTAGAGCCGGAACATCCGTGGAAGTAAAGCTTCGGCTGATAATTGTTTCTGATTCCGACAATACCCGAATTTCTTTAACTCGGGATGCTTTCATAATCTTGTCTAGTAGACTCATAGTTTACCTCTTTATAAAATATTGTATTCGATTCCGGCCTCGGCCGCCAGTTGTTCCGCCAACTTACATGGTTCAAGCCAGCGAGCATATTTCTCCGGAGGAACATCAACCTTGCTAATAATCCGAGTAATTCCTTTTTGAATAATGTGCACGATACACCTTTCGCATACCGGAAGGGGATAGGTATAAAGTGTGTATCCGTGAAGTTGCTCCCGAGCTATAAGAAGGCAATTCATCTCGGCGTGAATTGTTCGCTTTAGCTTTTCCTCTCGATTTTCTAACAAATCAAGACGGTCGGTGATAGAGCGAGGAAAGCCGTTATAGCCTTCGGCGGCCACGGTATTGTCAGGTCGCACGATGCAAGCCCCGACCTTGGTGCTGGGGTCTTTACTCTCGCCAGCCCAAAACTGAGCTAGGCGGATGAAAGTGTAATCCCAATTTTTCATGATGACATTGCAATGGCTAGCACAGTAGAGATAAAAATTGCCATAGTAAAACCATTAATCCAGCACAAAAGTTTAGTGATGGACACGTCGTTGCTTCCAAAACAAAAGATGGTGAATATCCAAATTCCCCCGACAAGTCCATTAATAAAAAACAGTAGTTCACGCACTTCATTCACCGAACTCATAAGGTACCTTTTGCTTTTGTCGTAATTAAGTGCACCAAAACAGTCCCATCTATCCAGCACTGATCCTTGACCCCATAATCATGGTGCCATTCCCAGTAGCTTATCTTAGGATTCATCGGAAGATAATACTTTCCGTCAGCGCACGCTACTATAATGTGAGTGTACTCACAATTATTTTCTCTAAGTTTATAAGGGTACTGGTGTTGCAGTAAAAGGTCAACTGCGGTCGAAGCCAACATTACTCGACATCGATTCCGTCTTCATTTCGCTGACGGAAATATCGCTGGATATCCTGACGAAGTTTGATTTGACGATGACCTTTGTGATGGGAGAGACGATAAAGTCCCTGCGAATCATTATCCAAGTCCGTGCGCCAGTCATACTTGTCCTTAATCAGAATATCCCACCGCTCGACGTAGCGCCGATGCTTCTTCTTACCGTGCCAGTTGTGGGTAATCATGCCCGGCACATAGCCAATATTACGCTTGATGTGGGATTCGACAACATCTTGCCAGTCGTTGACCATACGCTTATAAGACTCATGCACGCCCCGAGGGTAGCTCCGCCATGCGTTGCCAATCATAGCCATGGCCATGTGGTGGTCGCCAGCTCCAAGGATTGCCCGGTCAAGTAGTTGGGTACGGTCAAAGAAGTCCCGGCGAGCAGCCCATGCATAACCAGGATGCCAGAAACCTTTGACATCGGTGTAATAGCCGTTGTGCCCCGGCCCCTGCGGCGGTTCATGATCATTTTGCCAGTATGACCACACAAACCCGTTGTGGATTTTCTGAGGTTCAAAAGCAGGCCCAAGGTCCATCGCATGGGAGAACATCTGCACAACTGGGAAGTGCTGGAGTTGGTGCACCGTCTCAAAAACAACATCCTCTCGAATAAAGTTAATATCCCCGTCAATCCATGCGACATATTTCCAATCCGGGTCGATTTGAGTAAGATATTGGATTCCCCGGTTGATTGCGACTTCTTTTAGCCACAACTCATCCCTTGACCGAAACTGTAAGTCGTAGGGATTGTCTTTTTCGGTAACGATGAAATGCCGGTCTCCAAAGGCAATCTCGACGGTAATCACCTTCGCTTTTTGGTCTTCCATGTGTTTCTTAAAGGTATGGAAGAGCTTATAGCGGCTGTGAAATCGAATTGGATTGCAGCACATTGCCAGCACATAAAGTTTGCTGTGGTCAACTGTTGCAAGAGTATTCTTAAGAAGATGCTTAGGGGCTACTGTCTCCATTGGGTCTCTCTTAGAATAGGGCAGCTAGGGCGTTTTTGGTTTCCTTGGCTTCCCATCCCAGCAGAGTAAGCAGACTTTTAACGGGGTCCAAGAAAGTCTTATCGAACATCATTTCCGTGTCCACATACTTATGGAGCCCCATTTCTGGGGGCAAAGTCTGTAGAAAACTGACGACGTTGCAGTGCACTGGATTAGGTTCTTTTAGGTAAACCCACTTAACTTTGTCCCCACTATGCACAACAGAATAATCGTTGTCTAGCCCCATTTCTTTTAGGCGATGATTATAAACCAAAGCGCCTTTCACGTGAATTGGGGTTCCTTTTCGCCAGATAGATCCGGAGTCGTGGTACTCTTCAAGACCATTACACCCTCGGGGAAAGGCGATATCTTCTACCTTCAACTTACAGAATTTTTCTTGGAAATCCTTGATAAAGTGTTGGGTTTCTTCCTTCTTTCCGGCCAACATCAAGACGATAGCCATCCTAAAGGCATCTCGGCACTTCTGAGGAATGATGGCCTTGACAACTTCAAGACCCATTATCTTAGTCTCAGCTTCCTTATACCGCACCCCCTCATCAGCCCACACTCGCATGGCGTAGCACTTCTTGGCCCGCCAAATCGAGGAATCCGAAATAATATCCCGCTTCATAATGAGCTTATCCGGCTCATAAGCGTTCATTATTTTCCCGAGTTCAAGGTACGCTTTGTCGATTTCCGGCTGAATAAATTCTTTGCCCAAACGGTCCAAGAAATCCACTGGGTCGTTGGGAATGAACCGTGTGACAAATGGAGAGAGATCCAAATAAATTGAATCAGTGTCCCCAGCCACCGTCCAGGCGTGGTCAATACCCAACGCTCGATCCAGTACCTCCTTAAGGCGTGCTGCAATCCATCGGATAGCAAGCTGTCCGGAGAGGGTGACGGCACTCGAAATTCTCCAGTTATAAAAGGCGAAAGCCGGATTAGCAGTCGCTCCATAGAAGGAGTTGATGGCAATTTTAATACCCATCTGAGCGTTATTGAGCCGAGTAATTTCATCGTCCGAAGCTCCCGAATTCTTGGCCTCAATCATTTGATCTTTGAAGTGCTTGCGCATGGCAAAGAACTTCTTCATCAATTCTCCCATAAAACCTTGCCGGTCTCGACGAAATCTTGCGCCGTTTCCGGCTCGGGCAAACCCCGAGGTCTCATGGAATTTTCTATTGATGATTTCTATGTGTTTGAGGCAGTATTCAGCGGCTCCCCCCGGATCTTGCTCTAAAGGCCACGCTTCCATGTCCACATAGCACTCGGGGCTGATATTCGCCCACATCATGAGGTGCGGATACAGGCTTTGAAGGTCAAAAGACATCACATACTGATGCGGTCCAATCTTCGGGTGGAAATTGAACCCGCCCGGAATTCTCTTAGGTTCCGAGCGCATATCATGATGAAAAACGATACCTTTATTGAGAAGGTGGTTGTGGCTGATAACTTCCCACAACTTTACCGAGCCTAGCGAATCCATAAGATTGACCTTGGCTTGGTAGGCAATAAAACAAGCCAAATCAATGAAATGGTTTTTCTCGTCGATATCGTGAACCCGGTCTAAATCTTCGATGTTATACTGGACAAAAAGAGGGAAGTTTCTCTTTCGCAAATCTTCAAGGTCCGAATAACCCTTCGACTTATAGTCCAACTTTGTTTTCTTAACTTCGTGAAAAGCAACGTGGTCAAGAGTATAGGACTCTAATTCCTTGTAGGTAAATTTCTTGTAAATGTCGTAATAATCAAGAACAGCTAGGCCCACGGGAATGTAGATTGTCTGCTCTTTCCCCCAAACTTCAATTTTCTTATCCCGAAGAATACCCCACGGGCTCATTCTCTCGGCGTGGTTTCCCCCCAGCACTTTCCGGATGCGATTAACAAGGTAAGGAATGTCATAGCGTTCGATGTTCCACCCCGTCACAATATCGGGGCGCTCATCTTCATCTTCCCAGATTCGCAGAAACCTTTCCAGCATGTCAGATTCGTTCTGACACGAGACATAATGACACTTCGGGGGAAGGTATGGCTCTTTCCAGACATGGGCGTCCCAACCGAAAATAAAGCGACGCTCGCCAATCCTGAGGCCAATCAGGGTAATTTTCCCATCGGCATTTTCGACAGCGGCATACTCCCCAGCCGCATTCTTAGCCACCTCGATATCGATAATGTGCTTTTTTATTACACTGGTATCGTACTTGATATCCCCAAGCCAATTGTCATTGATGAAAGGATAGACCCATCGGTCATACCCATACCACTTGAAACCCTGAAGGTCTCGGTAATGCTCGACCCATTGCTGGGCTTCTCGCATATTTGCAAAATCCTTCCGAGCAACCGGGTGCCCATGAAGGTTTTTGTAAGTGCCATCTTTCGAGGGGACAAAAAGGTATGGCTCATACTTTACTTTCTGCCGATATCGTTTTCCATCTCGATACCCACATACTCGAATTTCCGAGCCATACCGATCAACGCTTGTATAAAAGTCTACAGTTTCAGTCAAAAATCAATCCTCTAAAAAATCCTTCGCCAAATGAAATACAGAATTTGCGTTACCCTTGCCGTCTCGAAATTGAAGCACTCTAAATTTATCCGCTCTATCTCGATTCGCACTAAGCCAAGTTTCTAGCTCATGCTTGACGGTAAATGCCGCCCAGACCCCGTGACCTAGAGTTGGAATTTCTATAACGACCCAAATAGAATGCGCTCGGGCCATCAATCTTTCTCAGCCAAAAGGAATTCGTTATTGATCACCTTAAAGGAATGCCGATGACCAGGGCCTGTAGCCTTGAAAACAACGCCTTCCCGAACATCATGATTGATACTCCGGCCCTTGGCAGTATCAAGGAAAACCTGGATAGGGTCTTCGTTTTCCATGAAAGGATTGAGGCTTACCGGGAAATTTACCACCGGGATATGCCTTAATCCAAAGGTTTCACAAAGCTGGTAAGTTTCTACTGGGTCTTTATAAGACCGATTCGTAATGCTCCAGATATCGAAAACATAAAACCTAAGCTCAGGGAATTTCTCTCGATTTCCTTGCACGCCCGGCCCCATAAGCTCGCCTTGAAGGGCGATATCCTCATCCCTGAGATGGGCGGAAATGGCCTTAATCTTTTCTTCTAAGCCTTCGGTCTCAAACACCCTCCAGTAGGCAGCATCATCCTTCTTAAGGTCAAGATTACGGCTGCACACTCCTATCTCAGATGGCATTTCATACAAATTGCTCCCGTCCTCAGCTTTTACAAACATCCGACGCTTGTAGACAGTCATGGAAGAGCCGTCCAGCTTAAGCGTGACTTGATAATACCTATTTCGGTCCCACCGGCCAAAGTACTTTTTGAGATTTTGCACCCTTTCTTGGTCGGTTTTTTGGATAAACTCTGGAAAGTTTCCCTTGGCCATACCTTTCAGACATGGCTTTAAGGGGGCTTCCCAAAGCTTCACACCAAGAACTTTAGTAAGGTCTTCCCCGTCCTCTAGCACCACCTTGGAGGGCGCCTCCTCGGAACCGGGTTCAAGGACTAACTCTAAGGAGCGAGGCCCAACTGCCGAATTCCATAGACCCCATTTTCCAACGTCTAATGGGTTTTCCATGGGTGGGAATAGCTCATCGATAGGCATAATCAAGCCTTGGCTCAATTCCCCCCGAAGTTTGATGGTTTTGAGCTTGAAACCTTCCCCAAGATCCGGGTGAGCCCGGTATCCGGACTTCCTCAAAAACTCGAATTCTGGGCGAATCGGGAGGAAAGAATCCACTTCAAAATAAATAACTAGCTTTCCGGGCTCGGCCCACCCCTTTTGAGTGACAACTTGCCAACCATCAATTTTGGCAATCTCTACTCTGTCGGCACCGTCGATGGGGACAATTTCCGAAATTGTGCGAAAGCTCGCAAGCTTGCGAGTAATCTCAGTCATTAAATTAATCTCCTAGAAAACTGTGATTTCGTAAATAAGGGGCAAAGAATTTCCTAAGTCAAAAAGGGGAACCCCGTGGGTCTGATTAACTTCTCCCTGTCGCCGAGCGTTAACGTCTATGAATATGACCTTACGATTGGCG
>Ga0207652_10000344_pt1 | contig 48178 bp, 37 predicted proteins | sample KBSC63BmetaG_FD_184334 | JGI IMG/M metagenome (GOLD analysis project Ga0207652, IMG submission 184334) | Corn rhizosphere microbial communities from Kellogg Biological Station, Michigan, USA - KBS C6-3B metaG (SPAdes) (version 2) | ecosystem: Host-associated > Plants > Roots > Rhizosphere ... | reverse complement strand
TCTCCGGGCATAGAAAACTCCGGTCCTTTTTTAACCATGAATCCTTTCAGCAGCCGCTGTTGCCAGCACAATCACTCACAAGGCTGGCCTTATTATGAAGAACATTTATGGATGGCAACTCCGGATAATGGAATCGCTGCCATGATGTATAACAGCAGCGAAGTAACAGCAAAAGTTGGAGACGCAAAAGGTAAAACGGTAACGCTAAAACAAACTACCCATTATCCTTTTGATGAAAATATAAAAATAGAAGTAAATACTTCTTCACCGGTAACTTTTCCTTTATACCTGCGTGTTCCGCGGTGGTGTGATGATGCCACGGTAACCGTTAATGGAAAAGCGGTTCAGGTAAAACCTTCAGCAAGTTCTTATATCAGGCTGGAAAACAAATGGAAACAAGGCGACGTGGTAGAACTGACATTGCCAATGAAATTAACTTTGAAATTGTGGACAGAAAATAAAAATAGCGTAAGTGTTAATTATGGCGCACTTACTTTTTCTTTGAAAATTGATGAATATTACCAAAAAGTAGATAGCAAAGAATCTGCAATCGGCGATTCGAAATGGCAGCCGGATGCAGATCAATCCAAATGGCCGGCTTACAATATTTATCCCGCCAGCATGTGGAATTATGGTTTGGCTTTAAATGATAAACCGTTATCACAACAATTTGAAATTGTTAAAAAACCGTGGCCGGAAAGTAATTTCCCTTTTGACCAAAAAGATGTACCAATAATGATAAAAGCAAAAGGAAAATTGATTCCTCAATGGACCCTCGATCAATATGGTTTATGTGGCGTTTTGCCTGAAAGTCCGGTGGCAGTTCATACAAAGGAAGAAACAATAGAATTGATACCGATGGGAGCAGCAAGATTGAGGATATCTGCTTTTCCCGTGGTGAAATAGTGAATGGTCAAGGGTGAATATTAAAACTTGAACATTGATTATTGAATATTGAACATTAATATTAAACTCGAAACTTTACAATCATGAAAAAATTGTTCTTTATATTATTTGCCGCAACGCTGATTAGCAATGGAAACGTTTATGCTCAAAAAGAAAGAGCAGTTTGGAGTAAAACCGAAGCTAATAAATGGTATGCAACTAAGGGCTGGTTGCGCGGAAGTAATTTCATTCCAAGTACTGCCATCAATCAACTGGAAATGTGGCAGGCGGCCACTTTTGATCCAAAAACCATCGATAGGGAATTGGGTTACGCACAAGGGATTGGCTTTAATGCCATGCGCGTTTTTCTTCATCATGTTGCCTGGCAGGAAGATGCGTCCGGGTTTAAAAACAGGATTAAAGAATATCTTACCATTGCCAATAAACATCACATCGGAACCATCTTTGTGATTTTTGATGATTGCTGGAATGATACTTACCATGCAGGAAAGCAACCGGCACCAAAAACCGGAATACACAATTCAGGATGGCTTCGTGATCCGGGCACTTTATATCATACAGAACCGTTGTTGGCCGATACTTTGGAGCGATATATAAAAGACATTCTGACTACCTTTAAACATGACAAAAGAATATTGCTTTGGGATCTGTATAATGAACCCGGCAATTCTGATTACGGAAATAAGAGCATGGATCTTCTACAAAAAGCATTTACCTGGGCTCGTGAAATTAATCCTGATCAGCCATTATCTGCAGGCCTTTGGAATCCAAAACTGGTAGATTTGAATGTATATCAACTGGCAAATTCAGACGTGATCACTTATCACAATTACGACAAAGAACCGGAACATGCAAAGGTGATTGATTCTTTAAAACCTTATGGGCGCCCACTCATTTGTACCGAATATATGGCGCGCACAAGAGGAAGTTTGTTCGCTACCATTATGCCTTTGTTGAAAAAAAATCATGTCGGCGCTATCAATTGGGGATTGGTATCAGGCAAAACAAATACCATCTACGCATGGGATACGCCAATGCCAAATGGCCAGCAACCAAAAGTTTGGTTTCATGATATTTTTAGAAAAGATGGAACGCCGTATAGTGAAAAAGAAATTGAACTAATAAAATCGCTAACAGGCGTGAAGCAAACACAAAAAGTAAAGTAAGTTTTTGTCTTTCCAATAAATCAAAAAAGCTATCATTGACAGTAAATGAATAAATAACCGGGAATCTTATTTTGCAAAAAGCCTCCTTAAAATACGAATAAAGTAACCACATAATGAAAATTTATCGCCTTATCACCGTTTACATTTTTGTTTTATTTTCCTCCTTTTCCTTCGCGCAGGTTCATAAAGCGCCTGCTTATCCGCTCATTACTCATGATCCGTATTTTAGCATCTGGTCGATGACAGATACTTTAAACGCCGCTCCTACAAAACACTGGACTGGTGCTGATCAACCGATGATTGGGATGATAAAAGTAGATGGAAAAACGTACCGGGTAATTGGCAAAGAAGGTAAAATATATGAGAGCATTCTTCCGACAAGCGATGAGAAAACTTATTCTGTGAGTTATACAGAAACAAAACCGACAGAAGGATGGCAGAATCTTTCGTACAATGAAACAAATTGGAAAAATGGGAAAGCACCATTTAGCAGTAATGAGAAAAGAGCAGGCACTTTATGGAATAGTGCTGATCTGTGGGTGAGAAGAACGTTTGATTTAAACAAAACGGATTTTAATAAAGTTTTCCTGAAGTTAATGCATGACGATAATATTGAAGTCTATTTGAATGGTACGGAAGTGTATCAGCATACCGGCTGGACGCATAAATATGAGTATATTCCTTTGGATAACGCAAAGTTGAAAAAGGGAAAAAATATATTAGCCATTCATATTGCCAACACAGCCGGTGGCGCTTTTTTAGACGCAGGAATTGTAAATGAACCAGAGATGAAAACCAATGCAAATATTATAGAAGCAGAACAAAAAAGTGTTGTGATGAATGCAACACAGACCATTTATAATTTTACCTGCGGCCCCGTAGATGCCACGGTTACATACACTTCACCGTTATTAATAAAAGATCTGGAACTTCTGTCTCGCCCGGTATCTTACATTACTTATTCTGTAAAAGCCAGCGATAGCAAAACTCATAATGTTCAGATATATTTTGGCGCTTCCACGGATATCGCGGTGAATACGCCGGCAGAGGAAGTAGTTGCGAAAAAATATAATTCTTCTGCACTAAACATATTAAAAGCCGGCACTACCGCACAACCTGTTTTGCAAAAAAAAGGAGATGACGTGCGTATCGACTGGGGATATATGTATGTAGCCACCCCTTCTTCAGAAAAAGCGGTAGAATATATCAGTACTGCCTCACAAGCGATTCCCGCTTTTGTTTCAAATAAACAAAACACAAACATTACTACGGGTAAAAATTTGGTTTTAAATACTTCTATTAATATAGGAAAAGTAGGGGCAGAAGCGAAAGAGACGTACTTTTTATTGGGCTACGACGATATTTATTCCATTCAGTATTTTCATCAGAACCTGCTTCCCTGGTGGAATAAGAGTGGCAAAGAGACGATTGAAAATCAACTATCAAAAGCAGCAACAGAATATAAAAGCGTGATGCAAAAATGTGATGACTGGAATAAAAAAATGTATAATGATTTAGTAAATGCAGGTGGCGAAACTTACGCCAATCTTTGCGTCCTTGCTTATCGTCAAAGCATCGCTGCTCATAAATTATTGCAAAGTCCGCAGGGAGAAATATTATTTTTATCAAAAGAAAACTTTAGCAATGGTTCGATCAACACGGTTGATGTAACTTATCCATCCTCGCCACTGTATCTGTGTTACAATCCGGAACTGCTAAAGGGAATGCTCAACGGAATTTTTTATTATAGTGAAACCGGACAATGGAAACATCCTTTTGCAGCACATGATTTGGGAACTTATCCGATTGCCAACGGGCAGACTTATGGAGAAGGAATGCCTGTGGAAGAGTCTGGAAATATGGTAATTCTTACTGCAGCTATTTCTAAGGCTGAAGGCAACGCGCATTATGCAAAAAAACATTGGAAAACTTTAACCACCTGGACAAACTATTTGATGGAAAATGGTTTTGATCCGGCCAATCAATTGAGCACTGATGACTTTGCCGGACATCTGGCACGCAATGCGAATCTTTCTGTAAAAGCGATAGAAGCAATTGGCAGCTATGGCATGATGGCTAAAATGTTAGGTATGCAAGATATTGCGGAAAAATATACCGACACCGCTAAAAACATGGCAAAACGTTGGATTGTTTATGATGATTTAGGCGATCATTTTGCTTTGACTTTTGATAAAACGGATAGTTGGAGCCAGAAATATAATATGGTTTGGGACAAAATATTGGACTTGAATTTATTTCCGAAAGAAGTTTACGAGAAAGAAATAAAATTTTATCTTACAAAACAAAAAGAATTTGGATTGCCATTGGACAGCCGCAAAACTTATACAAAGAGTGATTGGATCACGTGGACTGCAACCCTTGCGGATAATCAGCAAAATTTTGAAGCATTAATAGATCCTGTTTTTAAATATACGCAGGAAACGCCAACACGTGTTCCCATGAGCGATTGGTACGAAACAACGAATGGAAAGCAAGTTGGTTTCCAGGCAAGGAGCGTGGTAGGAGGATATTTTATAAAATTGCTGGATGTAAAATTGAATAAGTAAATGGTGAGCTGATTTTTGCTGTGCTAATCTGAAAATATGAAAATGGAAATTCGGATTATTTTTTTGTTTACCGATAGACCTTTGAATCTAGTTCAGAGAATGTCGATCTTCCAAAGCAGCGGGGTTCGGCTCTGGCGTTTCAGGAAGCGAACAATAAAGCCGTTTTTTGCTTTTATTTTTTTTGCGATTTTCAGCAATGAAATAGTCGCACAATCACCGCAGGAAATATACAAAGACCGAATTGACACCCTCAATAAAAATATCTATAAATATTTTTATGATTCCGCAAACGGACTATATTACGAAACAAATCATGTGCAGCCTGGAGAAAAAAAACATTCTTATTTGTGGCCATTATGTGCATTAATTCAGGCTGCAAATGAAGAGGAAAAGCTATTTTCAAATAAAGAGTACATAACTCCGGTAATGAAAGCGATTACCGAATATTACAGTACCATTCCACCAACTCCTGCTTATCAGGCTTATGTTACTAAAGAAGAAAAAGATTCACGCTTTTATGACGACAATCAGTGGATTGCCATCGCTTGTCTTGATGCTTTTAACCGGACAAAAAATGAAAAGTATTTACAGATTGCAAAAGAGATTTATCGTTTTATGATGACTGGTTATGATACTTTATCTGGTGGAGGAATTTATTGGAAAGAAGATGAAAAAAATTCTAAAAACACCTGTTCAAACGGACCAGGTATTCTCGTGGCGCTGCAACTTTATAAAGTTACTCATCAACAAAACTATCTGGATTCTGCCGTGCTTTTATATAATTGGGTGAATGCGCATCTGCAAGCTCCTGAGGGATTGTATTATGATAACATAAAAATTCCTTCTTTAAAAATCGATTCTGCAATTTATACTTATAACACTGGCACGATGCTTCAATCGAATGTGTTGTTATTTACCATAACAAAAGATAAAAAGTATTTGAAAGAAGCGCAACGGATCGCTACCGCCGCAAAAACGTATTTCTATAAAAACAACAAATTGCCGGCGAATTATTGGTTTAATGCTGTATTATTGAGAGGCGAAATTGCTTTGTATAAAATTGATAAAAATAGAAAGCACATTCAATATTTTATCGACGATGCAAATCGGATTTGGAACGAAGAAAGAGAAAATGGGTTGATTGGAAAAAAAGGAAAAAGAAAGAGATTAATTGACCAGGCAGCAATGATTGAAATTTATGCAAGGCTCGAGGAGCTTTTAGAGAAATAGAAATGAAGATTATTTGTAAGTTTACTGCCAAACTTATTTGAGTTCTTGTTAACCTTCTTGCCAACTCTTTTTTTAAAAATATTTTTGTAAAACAAGAACGGCCATGAATTAGAAAACAAAAACCGGCATTATTTGTAAGTTTACTGAAAACTTATTCTAAATAATAATTCATTTAAAAAAAATTAAACAATACGAAAATGAAAAAAATGGCAATCATATTCTCCGCGTTTGCAATTGCATTCTTTGCTTCCTGCAATGGTTCGAACTCATCAAAAGAAACAAAGGCCGATTCCGCTTCAACCACTTCAAATGTTGCCACCGCTGATACAACAGGCAACCATTTTATCCCTGATAAAAAGAATTTTGAAACGACGATTGATGGCAAGAAAACCGACTTGTATGTTTTAAAAAATCACAATGGAATGGAAGCGGCATTTACGAATTATGGAGGCCGCATTGTGAGTCTTGTCGTGCCGGATAAAAATGGAAAAATGACAGATGTCGTTGTGGGTTTCAACAGTGTTGAAGGTTATGAAAAATCTACGGAACCGTATTATGGTGGAACCATCGGGCGCTATGGAAACCGCATTGCAAAAGGAAAATTTACATTAGATGGCAAGCAATACCAGCTATCGATAAACAATGGCGTCAATACATTGCATGGTGGTAAAAAAGGTTTCCAGGATGTAGTTTGGGACGCCAATAAATTGAATGATTCCACCATTCAGTTTACTTATTTGTCAAAAGATGGCGAAGAAGGTTTTCCGGGAAATCTAAATGTAAAAGTGACTTATTCACTAACGGGAGATAATAGTTTGAAATGTGAATATGAAGCAACGACTGATAAAACAACGGTGGTTAATCTGACCAATCATGCTTATTTCAATCTGAATGGAGAAGGAAGTGGCACGATCTTAAACCATACAGTGCAGATTTATGCTGATAAATATAATCCTATAGATTCAGGTTGGATTCCATTAGGGCCTATCGCTACAGTTAAAGGAACACCTTTCGATTTTACAACTCCGACAACTATCGGTGCACGCATCAATGATGATAATCAACAATTAAAAAATGGCAAAGGTTACGATCATAATTTTGTTTTGAACGGAACCAAGGCTGATGGATTGAATCATGCAGCTACGGTTACAGGCGATAAATCAGGAATCGTAATGAATGTATATACACAGGAGCCAGGATTGCAATTTTACAGCGGCAATTTTATGGCGTCTAAGAATACTTTTAGTGACGGAAGCAAGGATGATTACCGTACAGCATTCGCAATGGAAACACAGCATTTTCCTGATTCTCCAAATGAACCTGCTTATCCATCAACCGTTTTGAAACCGGGACAAGTTTATAAAACATATAGTTTGTATAATTTTTCTACGGTTAAATAACGTCGCGTGGTTTTAAAAATTCACTCTTGAATGCGTAAAATCATTTTTCTTATTATTTGTTCTTTCGCTGCAAGAGGCATTTTAGCGCAGCAAACGTTCACCAATCCTTTGCTTCCTTCAGGTGCAGATCCGTGGGTTACTTATCATGATGGATATTATTACTACACGAATACGACAGCAAAAAATCTCACTTTATGGAAAACAAAGAACATCGGCGATTTGAAGGATGCAGAAAAAAAAGTGGTATGGAATCCGCCTCAGAAAGGGCCATATTCTAAGGAAATATGGGCACCTGAAATTCATTTTTTGCAAGGTAAATGGTACGCTTATTTTGCTGCCGACAGCGGTAACAATTTCACACACAGAATCTATGTGTTGGAGAATGCATCTCAAGATCCTTTGCAGGGAACATGGAGCATGAAAGGAGAATTAAACCTCCCGGAAAATAAATGGGCCATTGATGCAAGCGTGTTTGAAAACAAAGGAAAGATGTATGTGATCTGGAGCGGATGGAAGGGCGATGTAAATGGTGAACAGGATATTTTTATTGGGCGCCTAAAAAATCCATGGACAACAGAAGGCAAACGAACATTGATTTCTGCGCCTACCTTTAAATGGGAAACGAATGGAGATTTGCACAATCCAAATGATGTAAAGCATGTAAACGTGAATGAGGGGCCGGAGATTTTAAAACACGCCGACAAAATATTTTTGATCTATTCTGCCAGTGGTTGCTGGACCGATTATTATGCGTTGGGAATGCTAACAACAAGTGTAGATGCAGATTTATTAAAAGCTTCCTCATGGATAAAATCTGATCGTCCTGTGTTTAAGCAATCTCCCGAAAATCATGTATACGCCACCGGCCATAATTCATTTTTCAAATCGCCGGACGGAAAAGAGAATTATATTTTATATCATGCAAACAGTGCGCCGGGAGAAGGTTGCGGCCGGCATCGTTCACCACGGGCACAAAAGTTTACATGGAATGCAGACGGTTCTCCAGATTTTGGTGAGCCTGTATCAGCAGGAGTGGAGCTCGCTCTTCCTTCAGGAACTGAAGTTTCAGAAATACGAAAAAATCCGGTACTTAATACAAATTTTCCAGATCCGACGGTGATAAATATTAACGGCACTTATTACGCTTATGCTACGAACAGCGTGCATGATGGTAAAATGATTAATATACAAATGGCTACATCGAAAGATTTATTCAACTGGACGTATGAAGGCGATGCATTGCCAGAGAAGCCAGTGTGGGCAAGCAATACGCAACGTTTTTGGGCGCCGGATGTGTTATATGATTCTACGAGTAGTGAATATGTAATGTTTTACAGCGCAGAGAATAATGATACCAGTGTGAATATGTGTATCGGCGTTGCTTTTTCCAAAAATCCATCAGGGCCGTTTCATGATTCAGGAAAACCAATTTTGGAGGGGAAAGATTTTAAAAATATTGATCCGATGGCAATGATTGATCCGCAGACAGGAAAACGATTGTTGTACTGGGGATCTGATTTTGCGCCGATAAAAGTTCGGGAATTAAACGACGATTGGAAAAGTTTTAAAGAAGGATCCACGTCTACTCCTGTAATGTTTCCGAGAGTGGAAAAGGATTATACAAAGCTGGTTGAAGGCGCATGGGTAGATTGCCATGATGGCAAATATTACTTGTATTATTCGGGTGATAATTGTTGTGGCGATAATTCAAATTATGCAGTTATGGTTGCCCGAGCTGATAATGCTTTTGGCCCGTTTGAAAGATTGGGTGAAGAAAACGGAAGCGGCAGCAGTGTTATTCTTCAAAAAGACAGTACCTGGACTGCCCCCGGACATAATTCTATTTTTAAAGACAATAACGGAAACTCATGGATTGCTTATCATGCCATTTGGAAAAAAGAAGCAGAAGTGGAAAAAGCAAAACACGAAAATAAATACGTCAGAAGGGTGATGTGTATTGAGCCGGTGATTTATAAAAATGGCTGGCCGGTTGTTGAAAAAAAATATTAGTCATCCAATCCTTTTCCATCTAATATTTTCGGCAAATATTTTTCCACCCTTGCTTCCCTTGTTTTCGATTGTTTGGGTTGTGAAAAATAAAAAATATAGCCCCTTTGTCTTCCGGGTGTGAGTGCTTCAAATGCAGTTTTCAAAGAAGGCATTTCGTTCAGCTTGTCCTGCAATTCTTCAGGCACAGTGAAATCTTTTGTCTTTTTTAAAGGCACTTTTAAGCCCGCTTCTTCCACTTCAACTGCCTGGTAAATGTATGCTTTTATCACCTGAGCCATTTTCACAATTTCCTGTAAATTGGTGAACCTGATCTGCCGTGCCGACTGCACATTTTCTGTTTGTTGGATTAAAATCTTTTCGGGATCATTCAATAAAGCTCCTTTGAAAAACAAAAGTGCAAAGTATTCTTTAAACACATGAATTAACACAATATTTTTTCCCTCAAACGTGTAGCAGGGACAACCCCATTTCAATTCTTCTTTGAGATCACAATCCAGAACGATTTTTCTTAATTGCTGTGTTTCTTTTTGCCATTTGCCTTTATTAAAATAAAAATCAGCCTTTGTATTCATTGTGTTCATTTAAAAGTTAGTAAAATTTAAACATGTAGCAAGCCGCGAAATCCCCTCGCAGCGTAATAGGATTCTGCTCCATTGTGATAGAGAAACACCGTGTCGTAGCGACGATCACAAAATAGTGCACCGCCTAATTTCCGGATAACCGGAGGCGTTTTTACCCAACTGGATGTTTTCAAATCAAACTTTCCAAGCTGTTGCAAGCCGCGATATTGTTCTTCTGTTAAAAGCTCAATGCCCATTTCAGATGCCATATCAATGGCGCTGTTCTCAGGTTTGTATTCTTTTCTTGAATTCAGCGCTTCCCGGTCGTAACAAAGGCTTCTACGGCCTTTTGGACTTTCTGGGGAACAATCATAAAAAGTAAATTCACTTGTCTTTTTATCTTTGCTAACGATTACGTCCGGTTCACCACCCGTTCTTTCCATTTCACGGAGCGTCCACAGTTTATCCGGATTAACTTCCAGCTTTCGTTGTACTTGATTCCATTCAATATCTTTATGACGGTTCATGTTTTTCTCAAAACGTGTCTTTAATATTCTGAGTAGGTTATCAACTTCATGGGGTGGCAACTTTTTTTTACCGCTCATGCAATTCATTTATTGCCTAAAGTAACAATTTTTCTATCACGATGGTCTGATACTTCCAATAAATCGAATTTTGGAATAAACACGCTATCTTAAACAGTTATTTTAATTTGTTTAGGACATCCTGCAAGCGGTTGTGAGCCATATTGACGCCTTGTGCAAATGGTAACTTCAATACCTGGTCTCTTTGCTGTGCCGACTCATAAATTACATGCATACTCAACCTGCTTGTATCATCAGAAATTTTTTCAAATTCATAGATTTCCAGCTGAACACCAAAAGGCGTATTTCCCATTTCAAATGTGCGCGTGATTTTTCGGTTCGGGATCAGGTCATGAATTACACCGGCGGACTGAAATACGACATTTCCATTTTTGTCTTTTGTTTCAAATTGATAACTGCCGTGTTTTTTATTTTCCAGTTTCAACACTTTCGTGCCCATCCATTGTTCTACGATTTCCGGTTCCACATAAGCTCTGAAAAGTAGATCCAGCGGCAAATCAAATTCCCGGGTGATCATTAAGTCCTGTTTGCCATCTTCGGCATTGACTTTCGTTTTTGGTTCCATTTTTATCTTGGGTTAGTTTTGAATAAGTCCGATAATGTTATTGTCCTTATCTTTTACACTGGCAACTAATCTTCCTCCTCCGACGTTTTTTATATCCTGCACGATTTCGGCGCCGCCATCCAGTAAAATTTGTAAACTGTTCTTAATGTCGTCAACATGATAATAAGGTGTCATTCCTGCTCCCGGACTTTTTGGAACAAACCCTACATCCTGATCATTAATTTTGAAACCAACATAATACGGTTGATCAGAGTAAGGCTCCACGCCTAAAAATTTTTGAAATACTTTTTTTGCTTCCATTACATCCGCAACCGGATAAATAATTGTGTTAATACCCTTGTTCATAATATTTGTTTTATTGTCCTACTCTTTTGGATTTTCGGTGGCTCCCGTTTTTTATTGTGATTTCTGCTTCACGATATTTTTTATTCTGGTTTATACCATCGCCAGTGCTGCTTTACAAGCAATCACTTACTTAGTTTTTTGCTTTTTCATGATTGTTTCCAACTTGTTGAAACGGTCGTCCCACATTTTTCGGAATGGCTCAATAAAATCAGAAACCTCTTTCATTTTTGTTGCATTGATATGATAGAAAATTTCCCTCCCGTTTTGCTCTTGTTGAAGCAACTCGCATTCAGTAAGGATTTGCAAATGTTTTGAAACTGTCGGCCGTGCTGTATCAAAGTTTGCCGCGATTGCACCGGCTGTCATGGTTTGCGAGGCCACCAACAGAAGTATCGCCCTTCTTGTTGGATCTGCTATTGCCTGGAAAACATCTCGTCGTAAATTCATTATGTAGCTATTTGACTACAAATATAAATGTAGTTATTTAACTACACAAATTATTTTTTATTTTTTTTTACTCCTGACAGCTTGAATGAATGGTTAATTTAAAAAGACGGTTATTTGTTTATTTACTAATGCAATCAAATTTGCACAATGAAACAGGATGAATACATTTTGAAACATTATGTGGAAATGTATACCAGATTCGTTGTATTTTTCCTGTTGTTTAAAAAAACCATTACTTTTTTCAATTGACAATTTACATGATTGCAAATACAAAGGTTAGCAACCTTGTTTTTATACTTCTGCTATTATTTTCAACAAGGAATGTATATTCCCAACAAAGCCCCACACTTTTTAAATTGTTACCTGCTTCACAAACAGGCATCAATTTTAAAAACCAGCTCTTTGAAAACGATTCCCTCAATATTTTGAACCAGGCAAATATTTATAACGGTGGCGGAGTAGGAGTTGGCGACTTTAACCGCGACGGGTTGATGGACGTTTATTTTGCCGGAAATATGGTTTCAAATAAATTGTATCTGAATAAAGGTTCATTAAAATTCAAGGATATAACAGATGCAGCAGGTGTTGGCGGTGAAGGAAGATGGTGTACCGGTGTTTCCGTGGTGGACATAAACAATGATGGCTGGCCTGACATTTATGTGTGTGCCTCTTTCAGAAGTGATCCGAAACTCCGTACAAACCTGCTTTACATCAACCAGGGATTAAATAAAGACGGCGTTCCAACTTTTAAAGAATCTGCAGAAGCTTATGGCCTTGCTGACACAGGCTTTAGCACACAAACTTATTTTTTTGATTACGATCATGATGGTGACCTGGATATGTATTTGGTTACAAACGAGATTTATGACCCAAAAACACCGATAAGATTCAGGCCTAAGGTAACAGATGGAAGTGCCAAAAATACTGACCGGCTCTATCGTAATAATGGAAATGGCACTTTTACCAATGTGTCAAAAGAAGCCGGCATTACCATCGAAGGCTGGGGCCACGCCGCCTGTATTACAGATATCAACAACGACGGCTGGCCCGATATTTATGTTGCCAATGATTTTGTTTCAAATGACCTTTGCTATATCAATAACAAAGACGGCACATTTACCAATCGGCTTGATGAATATTTTAAACACACTTCCTGGAATGCAATGGGAACCGATGCTGTCGATATTAATAATGATGGCCTGGTTGATTTTGTTTCCCTGGAAATGCTCCCGGAAGATAACCTCAGAAAAAAGAGGATGTTGAGTGGCAATGAATACTATAATTATGTCAACAGTGCCTTGTATGGATATGGGCCACAGTATGTAAGAAATATGTTTCAGTTGAACAGTGGTTTAACACCCGAAGGACATCCTGTCTTTAACGATATTGCTTTCATGGCTGGAATCTATCAGACGGACTGGAGCTGGTGCCCGCTGGTAGCGGATTTTGATAATGATGGCTTGAAAGATTTGATCATTACCAATGGGTTGCCAAGGGATGTTACCGATCTTGATTATGTTGATTATAATAATGGTCAGCGCGGAAGCACGGCCAATTATTCGCTCAGCATGACTGACTCGCTTCCGGTTGTAAAATTTTCAAACTATGCTTTTAAAAATACGAATGGAATATTATTTAAAAATGAAACGAATTCCTGGGGCATTAATATTCCAAGTTTTTCGAATGGCGCAGCTTATGTTGATTTGGATAATGATGGAGACCTGGATTTTGTCGTTAATAATTTGAATGATCCTGCTTTTGTATATGAGAATACATTGTATAATGCCGGTGAAAAAGCTAAAGAACATGATCTGATCGTAAACTTTGAAGGGAGCAAAAACAATAGGGGCGGAATAGGAGCTACGCTTCATTTGTGTTACAATGGTCAGCAGCAATATTATGAACAGCATCCTACCCGGGGTTATTTATCCACGAATGATCCGCGGGCACATTTTGGACTTGGAAATAATACAAAAATAGATTCCATATTTGTAAAATGGCCTGATGGCAAACAACAACTGCTTACAAATGTTAACGCAGATCAAACGATAACTGTTTCCTATAATAACGCTGTTGAAAAAAAACAACAAATTATTGATCCTTTCAAATCGGCTTATTTTATAAATACAGCAAAAAGCTATGGCATCAATTACAAACCCACAGAGACTGATTTCGTCGATTATAATATACAGGCGACATTGCCGCATAAGCTAAGCCAGTATGGCCCGGGCATTGCTGTCGCCGATATTGATCACAATGGTTTTGATGATTTCTATGTCGGTGGTTCATCAGGGCATCCTGGAGTGTTTTTTATGCAGGATTCTCTTGGAAATTTCACAATCGATTCCAACCGGTTGGCAAGAAAAGATGATCCATTATATGAAGATATGGGCGCTATCTTTTTTGATGCGGATAATGACAACAACCTTGACTTGTATATAGTCAGCGGAAGTTATGAAATACCGCCAAATCATCCGATCAGCAGCGATCGTTTATTTCTTAATGACGGTACGGGTCATTTCTTCAAAAGCACCACTTTACTTCCTGCTGATTCTGCTAATGGTTCGTGTGTGCGTGCTGCAGATTTTGATGGCGATGGTAAGCTCGATTTATTTGTCGGAGGAAGAGTGGTATCTGGTGCTTATCCCACAACTCCTCAAAGTTTCCTTTTAAAAAATATTGGTGGAAAATTTATCGATGTTACTGATAAATATTGCCCGCAACTGAAACATATAGGAATGGTCACAGATGCTTTGTGGACAGATTTCGACAACGACGGCAAAGTAGATTTAATTGTAGTAGGAGAGTGGATGCCGGTAACTTTTTTAAGAAATACCGGTCATTCATTTGAAATTGTAAAAACCGGGATTGAAAATCATACCGGATGGTGGAACAGTATTGTTGCCGGTGATTTTGATAACGATGGAGATATGGATTATATCGTCGGTAATCTCGGCCTCAATTCTAATTATACTGCTACTCCGGAGAAGCCAATGACAATTATTGCAAAGGACATTGACAACAACGGCTCCATTGATCCAATGGTTTTTTGTTATCTACTGGCACCGGATAAAACGTATAAATCTTATCCTATGTCGTCACGGGACGATATGGTCAGCGAGGTTATCAGTATGCGTAAAAAATTTCCAACATACAAATCATACGGTTATGCCAGCATGCAGGATTTCTGGAGCGAGAAGGATTTGAAAGATGCGATAGTAATGAAGGCAACTGACATGCAAAGTTCTTATATTGAGAATAAAGGCAATGGGCATTTTTCCATAAAACCTTTGCCATTGCAGGCACAGGAAGCCCCTGTGTATGGAATGAAAAGTGAAGATATAGACGGGGATGGAAACCTGGACGTGATCATGGTTGGCAACGATTATGGCATGGATCCCGCGAGTGGAAAGCATGATGCGTTTATGGGTTTATGTTTAATAGGAGATGGACGTGGCAATTTTAATCCTATTGATTTACAAAAAAGCGGATTCTTTGTAAATGGGGATGCAAAAGGATTGGCAACAGTTCATACTGCAAAAAATGAAGACGTCATCATTGCTACTCAAAACCAGGATAGCCTTAAAGTTTTTAGTAAAAATCCGGTTTACAAAAAAGATATTATCAAATGGATAGATCTAAAACCTGATGATTTTTATGCAGACGTAATTTTTAAAGATGGCAAAAAGAGAAGGATCGAATTTTATTATGGTTCTACTTATTTATCTCAGTCGTCACGCACGTTACCCGTCGATAGAAACTATAAAGAAATTACGATAACCAATTTCCAGGGGGAAAAAAGGAAAGTATTATGAAGCGGATCATTTTAATATTTATAACGATTATGTTTTACCTTTTTGGAAAGGCAGATACACCTGCATGGAAAAGTAAAACCGAAGATGCCAATTATATTCACAGGGCTATAAAAGAGATCACAGATGTAATGGTATATGACATTTATTCACCTCCGGTAGCTGCAAGAACTTATGCCTACATTTCTGTAACGGCTTATGAAACTTTGAGGCATGAAAAGGAAGACTACATAAGCCTTGCAGGGCAGTTGCATGGCTTGCAATCATTGCCTGAACCTGAAAAAGGGAAAAAATACAGTTACACTTTAGCGGCTGTTCATGCGTTGCTGACAGTTGGAAAATCGCTGGTAATTTCAGAAGAAAAAGTAAATCGGTTTGAGAACGAAATGATGAAAGAATTTAAAGAAGATGGTATTCCGGAAAATGTTTTTGATAATTCAATCGCTTTTGGAAACAAAGTGGCAAGCGAAATCCTCATTTGGATAAGCAAAGATAATTACAATCATACCCGCTCGTTGGGGGCCTATTCAGTAAAATATGACTCATCTTCCTGGAAGCCAACGCCGCCGGTTTACATGAAGGCTGTTGAGCCACACTGGAACCAGATGCGCACATTTATAATTGACTCTGCACAGGCTTTCAAACCTGTTAAACCACCTCATTTCTCCATTGATACTTCAAGCGCATTTTATAAAGAAGCCATCGAAGTATTGAAACAAGGAAATAGCAATACAACGGAACAAAGAAACATTGCGAATTTCTGGGACTGCAATCCTTTTGATGTAACCCAAAGAGGCCATGTGATGTATGCAACCAAGAAGATTTCTCCCGGCGGCCATTGGATGAATATTATCAGGTTGGTTTGTGAGAAAACCAAAGCAGGGCCGGTTAAGTCTGCGGAAGCATATGCCTGTGTCGCTGTTACGATTAACGATTGTTTTGTTGCATGCTGGGATGAAAAATACCGCAGTGTAGTGATGCGACCTGAAACGTATATCAATAAATATATTGATCCTGCATGGAGACCGGTTCTTCAAACTCCTCCCTTTCCGGAATATGTCAGCGCACACAGCGTCATATCTGCCGGAGCTTCTGTTATTCTTACAAAATTGTTCGGTCCTGATTTTTCTTTTACAGATTCTACTGAAGTTGAGTTTGGAATACCACCGCGCAATTTCAACTCCTTTTATCATGCTTCCTCAGAAGCTGGCATCAGCAGGTTCTATGGTGGTATTCATTATTTGCCGGCTGTAAATTACGGATTGGAAATTGGAAAAGAGATTGGAAAATTTGTTGCAAAAGAGATAAAGACAGAAAATCGCAAAAAGAAAAGTTACAACCTTAACTAAAAGATAAAACGACAATCTTGCTTATTTCGTGGTTTGCTGTGATACTTGGTGATTCAAAATGATTGGTGCTCGCAGTAATTTATCTTGATCATAAAAGAGAAGTATGGTGCAATCATTTCTCATAACCGGTAAGTTTCGGGGTGATCGGTACCAATCTTGTTTTCTTTATGCTTTATTTTTAAAAATGAATTGCCAATTAATCCCTGCAGCAAATATCCAATTAATATTACCAGGATTGCGCCAATCACATTAAGCCATAAAAACGAGATCACATCCGCTTTGTAAATGAGAATTATAAACACTTCTGAAATAACAGAACCATAAAAAAGTGCGTTGGCTTTTATTCTTCTGAACCAGAAAGCAACCATAAAAATTCCCAGGATAACGCCATAAAATAACGAGCCTAAAATATTTACGGTTTCGATTAAACTATTCCCCAGATTGCCTGCAAATTCTGCAACCAGGATGCAGAAGATTCCCCATAAAAAAGTATAAAACTTAGAGATGTTGTAATCCTGTTTTTGTGTCAGCTCTTTTTTGAAAAATCTTTTATGAATATCAACAACAGTGCACGATGCAAGCGCATTTAAAGCCGCTGCAATACTTCCCCAAGCTGCTAAAAAAATGACGGCAATTAATAAACCGACAAGGCCTTTCGGCAAATAATCAATCACAAAACGAAGAAAAATATAATTGGTATCATTTACATCTTCACCCGGTAATGCTTTCGAAAGTACCGATGCATATTCATTTTTAATTTTTGTCTTTTGCAAATTATCTTCCGGTGAAATGGAGGCATATGTGTTTTCAAGGCTTATTAATTCATTTTTATAACTCGTTTCTTTTGCACGTTCTATTTGCACTTCATTAAAATGAATGGGAGCTTTATTATATTGATAAAAAGAAAAAACCAGCACGCCGAGCATCAAAATCAAAAATTGCATCGGCACTTTTACCATTCCATTCATCAGCAAGCCCAATTTTCCCTGGCGGTTATTTTTGGCTGTTAAATAGCGCCCTACCTGGCTTTGGTCGGTTCCAAAATAAGAAAGCGCAAGAAAAAAACCACCGATAATTCCGCTCCAGATATTGTATTTATCTTTCCAGTCAAAACCTTTTGCAGTTTCTCCGGATGTGATGATATTCATCTTTCCATGCTTTCCGCCAAGATGCAAAGCATCTAAAAATCCAGCATTTTCCGGCATCAGATGAACAACCAAATATCCGGCGATGACCATTCCGACTATAATAATAATCAGCTGAAGTTTTTGTGTATGAGCCACAGCCCTTGCTCCACCGGTAACGGTATAAATGATCAACATACCGCCCATCATGATGTTGGTATAATAAATATTCCAGGCGAGCAGTGAACTTAAAATTAATGACGGCGCATAAATGCTGATGCCTGTTGATAATCCTCTTGAGATTTGAAAAAGAAAGGAAGTGAGCGTTCTTGTTTTAAGATCAAAACGTTTTTCTAAAAATTCATAAGCAGTATAAACTTTTAATTTATTAAACACGGGAACAAAAACAATGCAAATAACGATCATGGCCAGAGGCAATCCAAAATAATATTGCACAAAGCGCATTCCATCGGTGTAAGCCTGTCCCGGCGCACTTATAAAGGTGATGGCGCTTGCCTGTGTCCCCATAATGCTTAGAAGGACAAGATACCACGGCATATCGCGGTTGCTCAAAAAATATCCATCAAGATTTTTGGTGGTCCTGCTTTTGTAAACGCCATAAATAATAATCGCGGTGAGAGTTACAATAAGCACCATCCAATCCTGAAAACTCATATCACTTGATCATTTTATTTTTAAAAAGGAGTTATTTTAGAATTTTTTTTTTTTCGGTAAACGAAGAAATAACTGGTTTTTTTTATTTTTAATATAGCAGGTAGTTCGTCCAACAATTATTGAAAATATTTAGTAATGAAATAATAAAAAATAATCTGCAGCACTAAAAAAAGAAATACAATTGCATACAATTTATTCCAATATTTTTTTTCAAATTTCTGCATAAGCTCTTAATTTATTTGCCTCGTTTGGCAAGCAAATTCGCAAACAAACGATATGCCCCCGGCACTCCAGCTGGCAATTCTCTAAACATTACTAAACTGCAATAAACAAATCTTCCTTTGCCATAATCCGTATAGATAAGGCTTCCATCAGAAGGCGATTCGTTTGCATCGTGCATTGAAAATAAGGATTTATAATTTGGTTCATAATTTTCTGCCTGGTACGTGCTTCTTTCCTGGATCCAATCTGCAAAATCTTTTTGCGTGATTTTGTTCGGATAATTTAATAAAGGATTTTGGGCATCCGTAAATGTAACTTCCGCATCTTCATTCGTAACCCGGTTTCGTGAAATGGTAAAAGGATAAGGACCAATCTTCGCCTTCACTGGCCCGATGTTGTTATTCGTATTGTACTGTACCAATAAAACGCCACCGTCTTTTACATAATTCATTAAAGTATTGTAAGAATCATTAAGCCATTCATAAATATTATAAGCACGAACGCCGGTTACAATTGCATCAAATTGTTTCAGATTATTTGGAGTAATGTCTTTTGCTGAAAGCATCGTTACCTGGTATCCCATTTTAGCCAATGCGTCAGGAACTTTATCGCCGGCACCCGGAATATATCCAACTTTTTTTCCTGAAATTTTTAAATCAAAAGATACAAGTTTCGATTCTGCCTTATGAAAATAAATGATGTTCGGAATATGCGGGTAAGAAATAATTTTCTTATACAAATCATACACGTTATTTCCCTGAACAGCGCTCCAGTCAATTATTTCAGTGTTTTTCTTATCCGGGTTTTTTATAGAAAAATAAGAGTCATTATCTTTTTTTGCTTCAATTACATTGGATGAATAATTTGTTTTTATAGAGAAATTATCTGTAGAAGAACTGTTATTCGTCGTTCTTATATTGATATTTACAGGCTGATTATTCACCGATAATGCGAGTTCCGGATTGGATTGAATTTCTATTTTTGGAATAACAAAAAGCGGTTCAAATTCTTCACCTTTTACCGGATCATTTGATTTGTATTGAATAGGAATTGTATAAGAAAATTCTTCACCATTTATCTTTAGGTTTACAATAGCACTTTCCGGATCATTTTGTGGCTTGCCAATTAAGTTCTGATCAGAAATATTAAAAGATCCTTTGCTCATGGGCTCTACAAGCCAGTATGGTTGCGATATTTTTGCTGAACCAGGAATTAAAACATTGAAAGAATGGGAAACATTTTCATCAACAGGTAAATCATCATTCAATTCAAATTTTTTATTTTGAATGGTTACTGAAGAGATGCTAACTGTGCCTCCGGCACGATTATCTGCAACGAAATTTACCTGCAAGGAATCGCCCTGAACAGCAAACATGGTTTTGGTACTTGCTTCAAGATAAAGCCCGATACATTCTTTGATGATCTGTTTTACCTGTTCCAGTTTTTGATCCCGCCAATAGCCTGCAGGAGATTTTTGCAGAGTTTGGTAAATAGACAACAGCTGCGGAATAGAATTTTCAGGTCGTTGAAAAGAATAGCTGTTTATCAGCTTTTCGATTGCGCTTTCCATTAAAGCATCATTTAGCCTTTCCCAATTAGTAACTACTCCATCCATTAATGTTTTTTCAGGTGCAGATCCTTTGATTGTTTTAAAAAACTCCATGGATGTTCCTCTTGAAGAAGGAACACCAAAACCCTGTGTCTTGTGCTGACTGCGGCTTTCGGCGGCTATCTCTCCATAACTTTCCCCCAACAAAGAATTGTATCCGCCGGCGTCAATTTTAAATTGATCAGGCCGTTCTGTATTCACACTGCCAAAATTAAACGTGTTCCACAACAGTCGTTTTGCCTGCCATGGCTTTACACCGTATTTGAATTGCTCGGGAAATTTTTTGGGATCTGCCGCTGCTTCAAAAGCTTCGCCGGCAAGAATTGCAGAAGCAGTATGATGACCATGACCACCTTCGCCGGTTGTTGGAAAACGTGTGATAATGATATCCGGCTGAAATTTTCTGATTACCCAAACCACGTCGCTGAGAATTTTATCATGATCCCAGAATTGAAAGGTTTCATCCGGGCTTTTTGTGAAGCCAAAATCATAAGCTCTTGTAAAAAACTGTTCTGCTCCATCGATTCTTCTTGCTGCGAGAAGTTCCTGCGTTCTGATCAATCCCAATTCAATTCCCTGCTCATCACCGATCAGATTTTGTCCGCCATCGCCGCGAGTCATGCTGAGATATCCGGTTCTGTATAATTTATCATTAGCGAGAAACGCCAGCAGTCGTGTGTTTTCATCATCCGGATGCGCCGCCACATATAAGACGGAACCAAGTACATCCAGTTTTTTTATCTGTTGAAAAATCTGGGAGGAACTATAAGTTTTTGGAGTCTGTGCAAATGTGATTTGGATAAAAGAAGAAAAAAAGAAGAGTAGAAAAAGTTTACGCATTTTTCAAAAAGATTTAATTGTACGAATGTAATGAGCAATGAGCAATCAGCAATGAGGGAATGGATAACCGGCAATTAGGAATTGACCGATAATGAATGTCTTATAATATAATCTTCAGTAATGAATGTTCAATAATGAATATTCAGGTGAGAGAAAATAAATCAATGATAGCAACTACATTCAATTGAAAATAGAAATCCTGCATATTTCTTGCTTTGCTGCCAGCTGCTTTGAAAGGATTAAAAGCGACAAAGCTTTTCAAACGAACTTTCAACCTTGAACTTTCAATTCATAAATCCTACATTTGGGCAAAAAGTATATAATGAGAAAATTCAAAGTTATTGCAACTATTTTATGCTTTAGTGCAATTCTTTCTTCATGTAATCATCAACAAAAATTAACGGGGTTTCATTACCAGACAACAAAAGATATTGAAGTAAAAAGAGGTGCGGTAGTTTCGGCAAGCCAGATAGCAAGCAATGTTGGTGTTGATATTTTAAAACAAGGCGGAAATGCCGTAGATGCTGCGATTGCTACACAGCTGGCATTGGCAGTCGTTCATCCCAGCGCTGGAAATATTGGTGGTGGCGGCTTTACAGTCATTCATTTGAATAACGGACAGAATATTACCCTCGATTATCGCGAAATGGCTCCGGGAAAGGCGTTTCGAGATATGTATCTTGATTCCGCCGGAAATCCGCAAATGAATTTATCGCAGGAAAGTCCGCTGGCATCAGGTGTCCCCGGTTCTGTAGCCGGAATTTTTGAATGCATGAAATATGCGAAACTTCCTTTTAAAAAATTAATTCAACCGGCCATTGATCTTGCTGAAAAGGGATTTGTTTTAAATCCCGGAGAAGCATCGAGCCTGAATTACAACAAAAATTATTTGATTAAAATGAATGCTGTTGTTCCGGTTTTTGTCAAAGAAAGCCCATGGAAAGCAGGAGATACATTAGTACAAAAAGATCTGGCGAATACTTTAAAAAGAATGAGAGATAATGGCGCAAACGGTTTTTATGAAGGCGAGACCGCGCGTTTGATTGCTCAACAAATGAAAAGAGATGGAGGAATTATTACAGAAGAAGATTTAAAAAATTATAAAGCCAAACAACGCGATCCGATTGTGTTTAATTATAAAGGCAATACCATAATTACCATGCCCTTACCCAGCAGCGGCGGCATAATTTTAGAACAAATGTTGAAGATGAGCGCTATGGAACATATCGATCAGATGAAGTATGGGACGTTGGCTTCTGTTCAGTTGATGACTGAAGTAGAAAGACGGGCTTTTGCAGATAGGGCAAAGTTTCTGGGAGATCCGGATTTTGTAAAGGTGCCCGTAAAAACTTTGGTGAGTGATGAATATCTTAAAAAAAGAATGAGTGATTATAATCCTGCTAAAGCAGGAAACAGTAAAGATATCAAAGAAGGTTACATTCAGGAAGGAGAGGAGACAACGCATTTTGACGTGTTGGATAAGGATGGGAATGCAGTGTCTGTTACAACCACTTTAAATGGTTCTTACGGCTGTGGAATTGTAGTAGAGGGCGCCGGTTTTTTATTAAATAATGAAATGGACGATTTTAGTGTGAAGCCGGGCGTTCCGAATATGTTTGGAGCTGTAGGCCAGGAAGCGAATGCGATTGCACCGGGGAAAAGAATGCTGAGCAGCATGACTCCAACTATTGTTTTGAAGGATAATAAACCCTTCATGATTGTTGGAACACCCGGTGGCACTACCATTCCAACCAGCGTTTATCAAACCATTGTTGACATTCTCGACTTTGGATTAACACCGGAGGAAGCCGTCAATTTTCCAAAATTCCATCATCAATGGTTGCCTGATGAGATATTTGTAGAACGTGATTTTAATAAAGATGTGATTGAAAAATTAAAAGCGATGGGCTATAAAGTAACGGTAAGAGGCTCAATTGGAAGAACGGAAGTGATCATGGTGAAGGGAAAAACAATCATTGCGGTTGCTGATAAAAGAGGGGATGATGGCGCAGCGGGATATTAACGGAATTTAATCGAAAGAAAAAATAGAATTAATTTTAAACGAATGAAAGCCGCTGTTGAAGCGGCTTTCATTTTTTACAAATGCAGCAAATAAACAAATACGCGTAAATCCTATTCTTTGGCTAAAATTTTATATCTTGAAATTCTCAAATCGCTTAAAATATGAAATTGATTTTGTTAATCGGAATTGTTTTTTTATCTGGTTGCGGATTGCGTCAGCGGGAAATAGAGTTAAATAAAAAAATGCAGGAACTGAATGTAAAGGAACAGGAACTGGCATTGAAGGAACAGTCGCTTTCCATTAAAGAAGAACAATTGAATGAAAAAGAAAAATTACTCGACAGCACAAAAAACGTTGTAAATGACAGCTTATTCCTCGAACATCAAAAGCTGCCGGGAACATGGATGGTAGAAATGCTTTGCACGGAAACAAGTTGCCCGGGCTCTGCCGTCGGCGATGTAAAAAATGAGCAATGGGATTTTAAGTTTCAGAATAATATGGTAATTGCCAGTGCAATGAGCAACAATCAACTGGTAAGAGTTTACACCGGCGATTATGTTGGAAATACTTTGAAACTGGCTGTACAACAGGATTCTACAGATGCTTCAGCAAAAATTGTTGTGCGGTTGCAGCAAATAAAAGATAAAGAAATGACCGGTGATCGGGAGATAACACAGGCAAATGGTTGCCGTATTTTATATTCATTACGATTGAAAAAGCAGTAAGGTATTTTTTATTTAATCATCTCAATTCATCGTATGATCTTATTGACAGACTTGGATTTTTCTTTGCCACTTACAAATCCGGTGATCATTTTTTCACTGGTTTTGTTCATCATACTGTTTGCGCCCATTTTATTAAAAAAAATAAAAGTGCCGCACATCATCGGGCTGATCATTGCAGGTGTGATTGTGGGACCTTATGCAATGAATTTATTGCGGAGAGACAGTAGTATCGTGCTTTTCGGAACCGTTGGGCTTTTGTACATTATGTTTCTTGCAGGTCTCGAAATTGATATTTCAGAATTTAAAAAGAACCGTAAAAAGATTGTTTTTTTTGGATTGATCACCTTTACGCTTCCACTTATTTGTGGCACATTGGCGAGTTATTATATTTTAGGTTATGGCTGGCTGTCGTCTGTTTTGCTCGCCAGTATGTTTTCTACGCATACACTGGTTTCATATCCGATTGCAAGCAAATATGGCGTTTCAAGAAATCGTGCAGTTGCACTAACTGTTGGCGGTACGATGATCACTGATATTCTTGCCTTGTTGATTCTTGCCGTGATTGCTGGCATGACCAAAGGAGAAGTAACATCTACCTTTTGGTTTACGCTTGGCATTTCTACCATTGTTTTTGTAGGAATTGTTTTCTTCATTTTTCCCATAATTATCCGCTGGTTTTTCAAACATTATGAAGACAGTATTTCGCAATATATTTTTGTTTTGGCCATTGTTTTTCTCGCATCTTTTCTTGCAGAAGCAGCAGGAATCGAAGCCATCATCGGCGCTTTTTTTGCCGGCCTCGTTCTGAATAATTTTATCCCACATTCTTCTCCATTAATGAACCGCATTGATTTTGTTGGAAATGCTTTGTTCATTCCTTTCTTTTTGATAGGAGTGGGAATGCTGGTAAATTTTAATGTGCTATTCCATGGATGGGGAGCTTTGCGCGTGGCAGGGGTAATCGTTGCAGTGGCAATTACCACCAAATTTGCTGCTGCGTGGATTACCCAAAAATCCTTTAAATTATTACCGGAAGAAGGACGCATGATATTTGGTTTAAGCACTTCACATGCTGCTGCTACATTGGCGATTATACTGGTTGGTTATAATATAATTATTGGTGAAACGCCTGGCGGTGAACCAATTCGTTTGCTGGATGAAGACATACTGAATGGAACGATCCTATTGATATTGGTTAGTTGCGCGATCAGTTCCTTTGTAGTAGAAAAAGCATCTGATAAATTGGCATTGAAAGAAGAAGACGAGGAAGAAAAACTTGCAGAGACACATGAGAAGATTTTGATCACACTTGCCTATCCTGATACTGTAACAGAAATGGTGGATTTTGGCTTGATGATGAAACCGAAAAAAAATAATGTTCCTGTATATGCGCTTACGATTATCAGCGATGATATTAATGACGAAACTTCGCAGGCAGCGGGAAAGAAGATGATGCAGAAAGCTCTGAATCATGCGGCAGCCACGGAGAATACACTTATCCCTTTAACACGTTACGACTTCAACATCAGCAACGCGATTATTTATACGATCAAAGAACAAAATATTACAGATGTATTGATTGGCTTGCATAAAAATGCCAATCAAAAAGATTTTTTGGGGCCAATAACAGAGAACATTTTGAGTAAAACCGGTGAAACAATTTTTATTTATAAAAATGTTCAGCCCTTTAATACTTTAAAAAGAATGGTGGTTGTAGTTACTCCTGATGCAGAAAAAGAACCGGGTTTCAATCACTGGTTTAGCAGGATTTGTACGATCGCAAAAACCGGTGATTTGTCCTTCCATTTTTTTGCAACAGAAGATGCGCTGCTTGAACTGGAAAATTTGAATTCGCAATCAGCAAGCCCTGTCACAGCTACTTATCATCAGTTTAGTAACTGGGAAGATTTTTTGATCCTTGCGAGGGAATTAAAACCAAATGATTTTTTTGTAATTGTTTCTTCACGTAAAGGACATATTTCTTATGATCAAAATTTGGAAAGGCTTCCGTATTATTTATCTAAATATTTTATTCACAATAGCTATATCATTATTTATCCAAAACAATCAGAAAGTGAGATTATTTCAAATGAAAAAGACAACTCAGAAAACTTTTTACTCGATGCGCTTGCAGATAAAGTACAGGCGGTAAATAAAGCCGGAGGTTATATTTCTAAGATGTTTAAAAAGAAAAAATAGAATATGAATCTGTTGCATTTACAGCCGGAATGTGCGGCAAACAAACAAATATGGCAAATTTTGTTTTTTATCTTATTTTCACTAATCCGGTAAATGCATGTTTTTATTCAATTTCAAATAAGAGAAATTGGGTTTGTTCCAATGGATTAAAATTATTATCAGCGATAAAAATCAGTGATTTTTTTCCATTTGAAAGTGTGGGACCAAATGTAACTCCTTCAATATTATCAATATAAATTCTAAGGTCATCCATGTTAAATAATAGTTTTTTAGAAACACGTTTTACCTGTTTATTTTTCAAAGAAGCCACATCATTGATATTTGTTGCAGAAGCAATATCGGCGATAAAGACTTTTATGGTACACGAAAGCCTTCCTGTCGAATAGGAACGTTCAATTACTAAAAGTTTATTTTTATCAAAAGATAAAATATCAGAAATGCCATTGATTTTAAAAGAAGAAGGAGTAATGGCGGGATGAGCAACCGGATCAATAACATAGGCAAATTGCGCGACAGGTTTTTTCGTATTCATATCAAATTTGATGATTCTCACAATGCCAGCAGAATCGCCTGTTCCGGCTGGCGGACCATCCTGGTACAAAGGTTCTTCCACACTTACAAAAAGTGATTTATAATCCTGAGAAAATGTTAGTCCTTCAAAAACTCCATTCTGTCGTGGGCCATTTTCCGCTGCATGCATCATTAATTGTTGGGGCAATCGAAATGTGTCAATATAATCTCCGTTCGGTTTTATCTCTGTAACCGCCGGATTTTCCAGAATTATTTTTTTAGAATTTACAATTCTTTCGCCTTCGCTACTCCAAATAAAGGTGTTGTTTTTTGGATTATATCTCAATGCTTCAGGGTCAGGAGTATGAAAAGGATCGTGAAAACTATTCGGATAAAACTTACCGCTTTCATCTTTTAGAAAAGTATTTTTCAGAAAAACAACGCTGTCAATTTTATTGTTATTAATTAAAATGCGGGCACTGTAAAATCTTGCCGGGTTTTTTTCTGACCGGTCATCAGAAATTAAATAATATTCTTCTTTTTCACGATTGTAATCTATGCCGGAAAGCCCGCCAATTGTAGTGTTTGCAAGTTGTTGATCATATGGAACCACATATTCGCTTAAAAATTTTAATCCTGGTATTTGCATCGATTTCTGCTCTTGCTTTGTCGATGAACAGGAAGAAAAAATCAGGGAGTAAATTGCTATGATTATATGTAGCAGCTTTGACATAAAAACAATTGAAGTGCAAATTTGCACAAAGTTTGTAATATAACTAAAATTGAAATACCTTTCATAAGGCAAGTTTATCTATTATCTCATTTTAAATCTTTTCACTTATGATAGAATCTCCTGTCACTCCCGAAACCAATATTAAGCAACCAGCATGGTTTACACTTTTAAGAATGCTCCTTGGCATTATTTTATTTTGGAAAGGCATAGTGTTCATCCGCGATACAGAACTTTTGAAATTATTGGTACAACGCACCGGCGTTGGCGTCTTTTCTCAGAATTCAGAAGTGATTACTTTTATAGTAGCCTATCTTACATTATTATGCGGGTTGTTTATTTTCTGTGGCCTTTTCACACGTGTCTGCTCGATTATACAAATACCAATTGTTTTGGTTGCGATATTTTTCGTAAATATTCAAAGAGTTGATCAAAGCACTTTTGAACTGGTTCTTTCAATTATTGTATTAATTCTTTTGATACTTTTCGCATTAAAAGGAAGCGGAACAATTTCGGCAGACGAGTTTTTTCGCACTTATTATAAAGCCGGAACAGAAGAAGGAAATACAGAAAGATTTTTTAAAAAACTTTAATTTCTGTACCAGGCTGTATGCATAGTCCCCCACCAACTTCTTTTGTAATTAATACGGAAAGCGGGGCTTCCGGAAAGATCTTTGCAATTCAACTCAAAAAACCGGAATTCCCCGCTAAATACTTTAAGGTTCGGAGGTCAGTTATGCCTGTATGTTCAAAATATATGCCCTGAAAAGTGCCGTATTAATACATTAAAAAATGTAGCTGAATAATGACTACCTGAACAAATTGTGGAATTATTTTAACATTTAGCCAATTTTAGAAAAAGAAAACCGTGGTGGATAAAAATGATTTTTAATACAAGAATGTTTTTTTAATTCTGAATAAATGTTTAAAAACTAGTATGTTATAAATAAATCATTTTTGAAAACATGGGAAAACAAATGGAAAGAAATTATTTTTCGGTAGCAGATTTAAAATTCCTTCTCAAATTCCGCCATTTTTTCAACCAGATATTCTACGCTGCTTAATGGTAAGGCATTATATAACGAAGCCCGGAAGCCACCAACAGACCGATGCCCTTTAATGCCATAAATATTATTTTGTTTTGCAAAATCTAAAAATGCTTTTTCCTTTTCAGCATCTTCCATTACAAAGCAAACATTCATTTTGCTCCTATCTTCTTTCCCTGCCGTTCCTTTAAAAATTTTGCTGTTGTCAATGGCGTCATAGAGTAATTTGGATTTTTGATTATTTAATTTTTCCATTGCTTCTACGCCACCGTTTTCTTTAAGCCACCGTAGTGTAAGCATCGAAACATAAATGGCAAAAACCGGAGGCGTGTTCAACATGCTTTTTGCCTCAATATGGTTTCTATAATCCATGATTGCAGGAATCGGACGTTTCAATTTTCCCAAAATACTTTTATTTACTACTACCAGGTTTGTTCCTGCAGCACCCATATTTTTTTGAGCACCGGCAAAGATTAATCCGAACGAATTAAAATCAATTTTTCTGCTGAGAATATCACTTGACATGTCGGCGATCACCGGCATATCTACTTTTGGAATTTCGTGCCATTGCGTTCCATAAATCGTGTTATTGGTGGTAACATGAAAATAGGCAGAATCTTCAGGAACCGTAAAGTCTTTTGGAATAAAATTATAATTGCTATCTTTTGAACTGCATACTACATTTACCTTTCCAAATAGTTTCGCTTCTTTAATTGCTTTCGTGCTCCACACGCCGGTATCAGCATATGCAGCAGTTTCATTCTCGTTTAGCAAATTCATTGGCACTTCCATAAACTGAACGGTAGCGCCCCCATGCATAAACAAAACTTCATGGTCCCCATCAAGATTCATTAATTCCTTAATCAAAGAAATCGCTTCGTTCATCACCGATTCGAAAAGCGCAGTGCGATGGCCGATTTCAAGGATCGATAAACCGCTGTTATTAAAATTGAGAACTGCTTTTGAAGCTTCCTGTAATACACTTTGTGGAAGAACAGAAGGGCCGGCGTTGAAATTGTGGATCATGAATTAAGAAAATTGTTTTTTGAGTTATTTGTTGCTGTACTGTAAATTTTGAGACCGCAAAGTTCTGTTTTTTCTTTTTTAAAGAATGAAAAATTAAATATTTGTTGCTTTACTGCCTTAGTTCCCGTTACTTGTTTTGTCTTGCATCTTGCTACTTGCTACTTTTATCTTCCTCTTCCTCATTCATGCTCTCTTCCCTGTGCTGCTTTCATGTTTTTCCAATCGTCATTTAATTTTTCAAATTCCTTCAAATCATTTTCAGAAAAACTTTGTTTGGATAACGAAGAAAGATCCGGCTGGCCGGCATTGATCCATGCGGTGTACCAAAAAGAAGCAATCGCGAAAATGGATTGACGCATTCTTCTTTCGATCATTCCATTCAGCATTTTATCATAGGCAATCGTATAATCAGAAGAATATTGTTTGATCACAAGGTTGTTTCTTTTTTCAAATGCAAACTTTTTATCACCCGGAAATTGCATTGATAATTTCTTTTCAAATTTCAAGACAGAGTCTGCGGCGTTCGCACTTTCCAAAACTCTTTGCCAAATAAATTTTTGAGGATCTTTTATGTATGCAGCTTTTCCAATAAAAAAATCAAATTGTTTTTCAGCCAGTAATTCCGGTACGCGACTTTCCCAAAAGGCATGAATCCCTTTTTGGTCAGTTAATTGCCCGTTGTGATTTTCTGAAGCGTGCAAAGGAACATGTGCATCGGCAATGTAATGCCCGATTTCCGTACTGTTTTTTAAAATAGAAGAAAAGTTTTTTTCCTTAAATGCTTTTGTCAAACGGGCAAGCATTGTTTGAATATGCCAGGGCACCATTCCATAAGTGGCTAAGGTATCTTCGCCAAATTTATCAATCGCGTCTTTCCATTGATGCGGCAATTCTTCAAAAGGATATTTTCCATAATGATCAATATCGATATAATGCCGCGCGCCTTCGGCAGCAACGGCATATCTTCTTTTATCCGGATCAGTCGCGTGTTCTGTAATGAAATCAATGTGCGGTTTGTAAAATAAAAGCATCTGCGGCGGCAATAAAAAAACAGCGTAGTAATTAATCTTTTTATGCGCATAAAAACCCCAGCAAAAACATTGGGTATTAATTGCCAACAACGAAAAAAGCAGAAAGATTTTTTTCAAAAGCGTTTTAATTTTTATTGAATAATAACGTCATCCAGATGTTCTCCTGGCAAGTCTGAAATAGTTTGTGTCACGCCGCCGCTAACTGCAAATTTCATGGTTTGAGCAGCGCTAATAGTCGTTATGGGTCTGATCTTTTCTTTGGGCACGATGTACACATTTCCCGCGACAGAATAAGCCATCGGCAAATAAACGGCTACATAATCTTCCATTCCAAAAATGCTCATATCATCCTGGGTGATAAAACCTACGCGCCAAATATCTGTGTCATCAACATTGGCTAAAACATTATTGGTAAACTTCTTTTTGTTGCCGGCAAACGCTTCAAAAAAATCTCTTACAAAAGAATAGAACAATTTTATCCCGGGTGTTTTTTCCAGAATTTTATCGAATACCGAAAGTATTCTACCCATCACAAAAAAGGAGCTAAGATAGCCGATGAAAAGAATAAAAGCCAGTATAATTACAAAACCCAAACCGGGAATGTTGATAGCAGGGCGAAGAATACTGTCTATTTTATCAAAGACGATGTAAATAAAATAAATCGTGATTGAAACAGGTCCCAATATTAATAATCCCTGTAAAAAATATTGAATGACTCTTTGGTAGGTTAACGTTTTTTTCATAATAAAAAATTATTTCTGCGGGGTAAAAGTACAGAATTGTGAAATGAAGGATTAAAGAATTAGACATTAAGAAAGAAACACATTCCGTGTGTCCAAAAATAAAATGATAAATTGCTTTCATAACTAGTTTGCTTAAATTGTGCTCAAAATTTCATTATCAATACGCCTCCCGTTTTGTCGGATGAGCAATAAAAAGTTATAGGTTCTTGGCATGATTTTGGAAAATTGACAACGTATTATCATTAATCAAAATAAAAAACTTACAACATGAGTTACGAAAACTTTCCTGAAAGCGAAAAGCCTACGGAAAAGACTGTGGTCAAAAACAATAGCGGCCGCAATATTTTAACTGCTATTTTGGTAATTGCTTTGCTCGGCACGTGGGGTTATATCATTTTTGATAAGAACAAAACCCGTCAGAAAGAGCAAGACCTTACCAGCCAGATTGTAAACAGCGATTCTTCGAAGAATGAGTTACAGCGTGAGTTGGACGACGCCGCTCTAAGGCTTGATGCACTAAAAACCAGTAACGTAAAAGCAGATAGCCTTTTAAAAACAAAAGATAAAGATATTGATGCGCTTAAAGCAAGAGTGCAAAGTATCATCAATAACAAAAATGCCACCCAGGCTCAGCTTGCAGAAGCCAGAAGATTGATTGCTCAATTAAAGGGAAATATTGAAACTTATACAGCACAAATTGACTCTTTAAAAGCGGCAAATACGCAACTGGTCGAAACCAATCGTGTTGTTACCCAACAAAGAGATGTAGTGAAAAAAAGCTATGATTCTGCCAACCAGGTGATTCAACATAAAGATACTGTAATTGATATAGGTTCTACTTTACACGCTTCCGATTTTTCTATTGAAGGAGTAAAAGAAAAAAGCAGTGGAAAAGAAAAAGTAACTACTACTGCAAAGCGCGTTGATAAATTATTGATTTCATTTGTTATAGATGAAAACAGGATTACTCCTTCTGGTCCGAAAGATATTTATATCTGCATCACCGCTCCTGACGGTAAACCGGTACAGGTCGATGCTTTAGGCTCCGGAACATTTACTACTCGTGATGGAGTTCAAAAACCTTTTACTAAAAAGATAACCATCAATTACGTGCAGGGACAAAAACAACCGGTGAAAGTTGAATGGTCTCAAAACAGTAAATTTCAAACCGGCGACTATAAAATCGAAATTTATAATAACGGATTTAAAATTGGTGAAGGAAACCGCAGTTTGAAAAAAGGCGGTTTGTTTTCTTAAAAAATAAAAATTTTTATGAAAAAACCTTCTGCAAAACAGAAGGTTTTTTTCTGCTATTTTGTTAGGAAAAAGAAGAATCAGAACTATTTCTTTGCCTGCTGATTTATTATTTAAAAAATTTACAATACTGCTGAAAAACAAATGTTTAAATTTTTTCAAAAATTTTTTTACAAGTCATCTTAGTGAATTAATAATATTAACTTTAAGAAAAAGTTTTTATATGCAACATAAAATAATAACGCTGATTCTGGTATTTGTTGTATTATTTTCATTGCAGATTCATGCTCAGGATATTGAACCTTCAAAACATCCGAAAATGGATAAATATTATCCGCCGGCACCAAATCTGGCGGTTCCAAAAAATCCTCAGACTGACGCTCCGGCAATGAAACCAGCGACAGGACCGGTTGTTGAAACAAAACCAACTCCCATTGTTCCTGAAACAAAGCCAGCTCCGGTTATTACATCTACTGTCGCACCAGAAGCGATTTCAAAACCGGCTCCGGCTACAAATTCCACAGTTTCGTCTCCGGTAATTTCGCAGCCTGTTGTAACTGCTGTAACACCTGATACTACAACAAAAGAGGCGCCTGTTGTAACCGTTGAAAAGCCGGTTGTTGCTCCAGCTCAGCCGAAGCCACTTGTTTCAAAACAAGTTGGCGAACCATACAATCCGAACCGGTTGGGAAGCAGCACCAAAGAATATGATACATGGGAAAAGAATAATAACGGCGCAGGCTCTGTTACTACACATTCGAAATAAAACAATACCGGTTTTTATTTCCAAGCTTTAAAAAAGAAGAAAAGCAGTTATTAGTTTGTTTGCTGTAGCACATTCACATTCTGAATTGTTCCGGCGTTTATTTCATGGAAGCAATATAGATTAACGAACTGCATTTTGTTTTGTCAGAAACTGCTTCCAGGTTTGAGATCATGCCATTGATAAAAGCTCTTACCGGATGTGAATCACCGGTTTTATATTTTTCGCTGAGCATACTGACATATACGCTGTCGTACCACATCGGCTTTATTTTTTCGACTCTTAATCCATGTGTATTTAATAACATTTCCAATGACTTTGGAGAGAAATGATACAAATGCCTCGGTACATCATAAGCTGCCCAATATTTGTCGTAAATTTTCTCATCGCCGGAAGTATAATTTGGAACTGCAATAAATAATTTCCCATCTGCTGACAATAAGTTTTTTAGTTGCTCTACATATTTGTGTAATTCGTGCACATGTTCCAAAACATGCCACAAAGTAATGGCATCAAAGGTTTCCGAAGGAAGAGAATCAATTTCTTCTGCCTGTTGTAGATGAATTCCATACAATTCCAAAGCTTTTTCTCTTGCAGATTTGTCTGGTTCTATCCCTGTGCAATTCCAGCTTGCAAGCTTCATAGTGTTTAAAAAAGCGCCTGTACCGGCGCCGACATCCAGAATATTTCCAGTTTGTTTTCCGGTAGCTTTTTCAATTAATATCTTTTTTTGAACCAACGTTCTTTTTCTCACTTTGTGATACAGGTTGTTTATAAATCCTTTTGATGTATCTGTGTGCGAAATATAATTTTCAGACTGATAATATTTTCCAATATTTTCCTGGTCAGGGACATTTTGAGTAAATCTGAGTGTACAGTTTTTACATTCCCAAATGTCAAATTCCTCATCAGAAACGGTATGATCTTTTACAGAAAGAACCTTGAAAATTTGTGTATCCCGACAGTTCGGACATGATTTATAAACAATCATTTTTATCACTTAGAATTAAAAGCTACTGAATTGTATAAGTTGGCGTGGGCGTTTGTGGCACCACTTTCATATGGCTTCCAAAAGACGATAAAGAAATCGGATATCCATAAAAATAGAAGAATAAAAGCACTAAAGCGATCAACAAAAGAATGATGGCAAAAATTTTCCAGGCATTGCTTTTTTTATTTGTTTCTTCTACATGATAAAATTGGTTCATTACAGAGGAAGTCGTTTCCTTGTCGCCTACCAATACTGAATGTTCACTGTTTTTGTGAATCACTCGTTCAGCTGCCACAGGGACAAAAAAAAGTGGACTATTTTCAGTATGAAATAAAATGTTTCCCAATGCACCTTTTTTTAAAATCCCCAACGGTTGTAATAAAATCTCTTCCCCGTTTTTTAATTTAGCTTTTGTTTCTGCGCACCATTTTTTAATTAATGTAAGCGCTTCAGAAGGATCAATTTTTTTTTTGTCAGCAATATATTTTATCAATTCATCAGAAATTTTTTCCTCTCTTGTCGTAAAAACAATTTCGGTAGATGGAGGAAGCATTCTTTTATTAACAATGTCTTGTTCAGCATGCACAGTAGTTCTTGTGAATTTTCCCAAACCAACAAGTTTGCATTCTTTAGATTGAATAATATATGAGGTAATGAGTTCCTGCATGTGAACAAATATCTATATTTTATTTGGATGCGTTTTTAAAATTAATTATTTAAAAATGGACGAGAATACCACCAATAACCTGGAATCCATAAACTGGATAATTGTTCCAACGCTCATATTGGCTGTTCAGAAGGTTGTCGAAATCAAGCCAAACACTGAATTTTTTGTTGAGTTTGAACTCAGCGCCGGCACTTAAATCTGTGCCGCCTTTCATATTTTTTTCCGTCGTTTTTGTTGCATCAGCAGGATCTTTAATTAACGCTTTCGCTCCGGAAAATGCTACCAAATCAGCTTTTAATAAAACCTGCTGGAAAGCATTCCATCTGAAAGAACCGGTTACTTTTAACGGAAATAATCCCCATGCTTTCGCCTGATCATGAATTCCTGTATAACTGTTTAAATCCAAAGCGCCGGTAAGCGTAAATTTATCCTGGCTGATAAAATTCATATCACCATGAATTTGCAAATTTGTCAATTTACTGGCGCTTACCAAAACAAAACTTTTTCCGGAAGTGGTATCATTTACAAAAAGCGGCATATCTGTATAAGAGATTACCGCGGCTTTCGCATTGAAGCTAAAATGCTTGCCAACAGTAGCTTTGATACCGCCATAATACTGGATTTCTTTAGTGTTATTTAAGAAAGAAGGATCCTGCATGTATGGATTTTCGCCGCTTAAAGTACGGAAGCTATTTGAGATATATCTGCCAACCCAACCAGCCTGGATCATCAAAACCCTTTGCTGTAATTGGACTTCTGCATAAATGTTTGGCAGCACTGCAATAGTATTATTATTCCATGAAGGAGTTATGCCACCGTGAAATGTAAACCGGTCACTGTAATAAACTAGTTCAGGAGCCAGTTGAAATAAATTATTGGAAATAGAAGTGTTAGAGCCTTTCAGCTGGTATTTATCAAAATTTCCCAATGCAGCCACCTTGATCGAAACTGCATCAGAGAATCTTTTTTCTGCAGGTAAATTCAGAATTAAAGTTGTTTCACTGGCTTTGTTTTCCCGCGAGAATTCATGCACTTCCAGATGTGGATCATAATTAATTCCCAGATCATTGTTGACAATATTTCTGTAACCAACATTTACTGAAAAGTCCTGGTAACTTCTCCTGATATCTGCTTTTGAAAAAGTATCAATTGCATGATTGTATCCATATTGATAATACTCATGTTGAGCAAACGCAACACCGGCATATGTTTCATTCTTTGCCGAAAAAAGGCTGCCGGTTCCCCTGATATTAATTTCACTAAAATCCTGGTTTTGAATTTTTCCTCTTGATGAAATATAATCGCCATAGACATTTCCAAGATTGTGTTTGCCATCACCGAAACTAAATGCTCCGGAAATATAAGGAGTCGATAAATTTCCATAACCAACTTTTAACTGATTTCTGTCACCCAATTTCAAACTCGTGTCCGTTTGCAAAGCAAGCGGTTTTAAGGAAGCAGGTTGATACGGAAAAAACAAATTTTCCGGAGGAATAGAATAGGCGAGTTTTGGCCGTGAAGTGTCAGGAGTAATTGGTGAAGCATACAAGTTTATCTTGACCATATTTCGTAACGAAGGTTTGTAGGAAGAAGTGATTTCTATCGTTTGTCTTCTGGTAGTATCCTGCGCTTTGCTTTGAACAAATAAAAAACACAAAGGCAAAATAAAAATTATTCTATTCAAAGAATTTTTCATCATCAATTTTTTAAACATGGTTGTTTGTTTCTGCTTTAATTTTTTATTTGCTGTTCGATGGTGTTGTTTCTACTTTAGAGTTCTGCTGTTCTTCACTGATTGCAGCATTCAGTTTATCCTGCGCTTCTTTTTTCAAATCAGGAATCGTTGCATTATCAGCCACACTTTTATACGTTGCTTTTGCATTGAAATAATCCTTCTCTTTCAAATATATATCACCCAACAAGATGTATGCTTTAGCCACCCAATAATCATAGGCGCCGGTAACTTTTATTACATCCAGCGCTGCTTTTTCTGCAGTGGAAAGCTGATTTAAGGTATAATAACAATTAGCAGTTTCGTACCGTGCTTCCGCACCCCACTCGGATTTATTAACCGCTGAAACCTGTTTGAATGCTGCAATTGCTTCGTCGCATTGATTATTAACCTGCAACGATTTTCCCAACACTAAATTTGCAATTGCTTTATCATCAGTACTGATTCCTTTTTTTGTAAGTAACTCTTTTGCCGTTGTATTTGCCTGCGCAAAATCTTTCGTCTGGTAATAACTTCTTACCAATCCTCGCAACGCTTCCAGGTTGTTTTCGGGAGTGGTGGCAAGTTCCAGGAGTTTAGAAAAATAAACTGTAGATTGTTTATAATCTTTTAAATCAAAATAAAAAATTCTCGATGCTGCCAATGCCGCTCTTTCAGCAAACGGGCTGCTGCCCTGGTTTACAACTGCTTCGTAACCCGTCACTGCATTTTGCCAATCTTTGTTTCTTGAATAACATTCACTTTTATAGAAGTTAGCATTCAAAGTATAAGCGCCTTGCGGATACTTAGTAAGATAATTATTAAAAGAATTGATTGCCGATGCACAATCGTTATTACTATATTGTAATTCTGCTGCGGCATAGGTAATTGAGTCGGCTTCTGATATGCTGATCACTTTGCCCGATTTTTGAACGAAAGAAACGTAATCGTTCGGCTTGCCCATTTCAACATAGATATTTTTCAGATTATCAAGCGCTTCGTTTGCTTCTTCCGACTGTGGGTACTGAGTTACGAGCTTCTGATAATCTTTTAATGCTTCATCATTATTGTTCAGATTATAATTTGCAAGGCCGAGTTTCAAATAAACTTTTGGATATTGACTTGATGCCGATTTGATATCCAGGATTTTATTCAGATAAGGAATCGCGTCTCTAAAATTTTCCTGTAACATATACGCATTGGCGATCTGCATGTATGATTCTGCCACGAGATCACTTTGCGGATAGCGTTGCGTAAGTGTATTGAAAGTTTTAATTTTTTCGGAAGGGTTATTTATTCCGTTGATCAGAGCCACCTGGTATAATGCATAATCACTTTGTGCTAATCCATTATTAATCAAGTTTTGATACATGCTTTTTGCAGTACTGTAATTTTTCTGCATAAAATAACAATCGGCAGATCTCACATAAGCGTCTTGTTCTAAAGTGGAACTTCCCGATGAAATCGCCGGTGCAACGGATTTAAAATTAGCAAGTGCCTGTGCATAATTTTGTAAGTTTAAATAACTATAACCCAGTACATATTTTGCATCAGTAGGATTGGCTTCACCCTGGATGCCACCATATTGCAAATAATCATTCATGTATTTTATAGCTTCATCATAACGGTTAAGCCTGTAAGCAGTTTCTGCTTTCCAAAAATCAGCGAAAGGCAATACAGCGCCCGCATTCGGATCTTTGATGATTTGATTTAACAGATCATCCGCTTCATTTAATTTCTGGTCATTGATGTATTGGGTAGCACGCCCGAATAGAATTTTGGGATAAATTCTTTGCATGGTTGGCGTCGGTTTTCCAAACGATTGATACAATGTCAATGCTTCAGCATAGTTGTTTGTATTCGCCAAAAGATTGATGATGATTTCTTTTCCTTCATTAGCATAAACAGAAGTAGGATAGAGGTCGAGAAATTTATTCATCGAATTCAAAGCAACATCCTGGTAGCCTAATTCGTAAGAAAGCTTTGCATAATTAAATCTTGAAATCTCCTGTTGTTTCCTGTTGCTGCTGTTCTCTGCGCTGTATAGAAAAGCATTTCTTGCATTCTCTTTCTGGCCGGTTCTTAGATAAAGATCACCAAGCAAATACATGGAGTTCTGACCCAGAGAATCTTTCTCGTTACTCAATTGTTTAAATCCCTCAATTGCTTTCTGTACCTGGTTTGCATCATAATAACAATAGCTCAATTCATACATGATCTCTTTAGAAACTTTGTCGCTGTTTTTTACATAAGCTTCTAACAAAGGCAATGCCTTTGCAAACTGTTTTTTCTCGAAATAAATTTGTCCCATCAAAAGACTCAAATCTTTCCTGTAATAAATATCATTCTGCGAAAGCTTGCTTTCTCCATATTGCAATGCTTTGTCTTCATTGCCCTGGAAGTAATATATCTGCGCAATATAATACGGCACAAGGCCACGATATTTTGGAATAGATTCTACTTTTTGAAAAGAAGTTAACGCGTTATTATAATCATGATCCCGATAACTTATATACCCGTAATAATAATTGGCATCATAGTAATATTTATTATCCGGAAGCTGATGGATTTCATTGAACAAAGGCTTTGCATCATCAAATCTGTCCACATTAAAATACGAATAAGCAAGTTCAAATTTTGCATCGGCAATTTCTTCATTGCTCAGATTATTATAACCTGCTCTTTCATAATAAACGATGGCGCGGGCATAATCATTTCTTGTAAAATAATATTGGGCGAGATGAAAGCTCATCAGTTGCTGACGCGGTTCGTTGTTTGCGGCATCTATAAAACGCTTTGCCTGATCTGCAGCAATTTCGTGGTTCAGTTTTAATTCGCAAACGATAAAAAAGTATTCAATATCCTGGTTCAAATAAGCGTGACTGCTTGTTGTATTTTCAGGATACTTATCCATTAAGGGTTTCAGCAGCGGATATGCAAGAGTGTATTCTCCTTTAATAAAATATTCTCTTGCTTCTTTAAAGTTTTTTTCCGGATCTGTTACATTATAATTGGCTTGTGAAAAACATGAAACAGAAAGAAGAAGAAGGGCAATCGGAAGAAAGAAACGCGTCATCAATTTTAGGATTTTAATTTTGCATGATTGAATTAAAAAAAAACAAATCGTTGTAATCCGGAAAAGAAAATTTTACTTCGCGCAAAAGTACAAACACCATTCCACTAATCACTTTGTCAAAAATATTTGAACGAAAATAAAAACACTTTAAATTGCACAAATCTTTGTTAATACAATTGTAAAATAAATAATGAGTAAATTCTTTTCCACAAAACATTCAGCAGGCGCATTTAATTTGGGAATGCTTATTTTAAGAATTGCAACAGGGTTGTTACTTGCAAGCCACGGATATGCGAAACTCATAAAATTTAATACACTTAAATATAGGTTTATGAATTTTATGCATCTTGGATCTACTGCTTCTCTTTCGCTCATCATTTTTGCTGAGTTGATCTGTGGAATTTTATTGATCTTAGGATTGTTTACCCGGCTGGCATGTATTCCAATAATTATCGGAATGGCAGTGGTTGTATTTATCGCTTCACACGGACAGATATTTGACGCAGGTGAAAGGGGAATGGTTTATCTCGCTGCTACACTTACTATTTTGTTGTGCGGCCCCGGAAGAATCAGTGTAGATGGTATGATGGGAAAATAGAACGAGAGCGCTTCTGTATTTATACTTCCGAACATTAAATTATTCTAAACTACTCTAAACTCTCCTCGAACCTTATATTTTACTTTTCAAAAAAACATGTTTACTTCCAAAACCCACATAAGAATCCACTATGCCCTCACCGACCAGATGGGATTGGTATATCATGGGCATTACGCACAATTTTATGAAATTGGAAGAACAGAAGCGTTACGCAGCCTCGGTTTAACCTATAAAGAAGTAGAAGCAGCTGGAGTGATCATGCCGGTTACCGAAATTCACAGCAGGTTTATCCGACCTGCCTTATATGATGATTTGATAACCGTTGTTACCACCGTAAAAGAAATGCCTTTGCATCACAAAATTGTTTTTCACAGTGAGATTTTTAATGAGAAAAATGAATTGCTCAATGTCGGCGATGTAACGTTGTATTTCATGGATGCCAAAACGATGAAACGTGTAGAGATGCCTGCAATGATCAAAGAAAAAATGCTTGAATATTTTGAGTAGAAAAGCTTTGGCAATTGTTTCGTTTTTTAGAAATAGGAATCTTCCTTAAAAGTTGTTCTGCTGGCTTTCATCTTTCGTTCTATCTTTTCATCACATTTTTTTAAAAACCTGAAGTGTTTTTTTGCATTGATTAAAAAAATCAAACCTTTTGAAAATCCCCAATAACGCATTCCTTTTTTGTGGTTATAATTGCTTATTTGATATAATGCTTTCCAGTGTTTGATGATTTCTTTGTATGCTGTTGCCAAATGATATTTTCCTGTATAAATATGATTCGGAATAGAACCGGCTCCGTTAAATTCAAGAATGGAAAAATTTTCTCCTTTTTTTAAATCTTCAATAGAGCGGCATTTTATGTCATAGCGACCGTAATAAAAATCATTTGTAAGGCTGATCTTGTCAAATACTTTAAGGAGATTATGATCAATAAAATCAGATAAGTCATGAAAAGTCGTTCCATGGTAACGGTTACCGACAAACGACAAATAAAAAACTTCATCTTTTGCCAGAATATCATTGAGCTTTTCGGCTGAAAGTTTATTGATTTCTTCTTTAATTTCTGGTTTATTTTTCTTCACAAGTTCTGCTATCGAAGAAATGCCATCGCCTTTTATTGACGGTAATTTTTTCGAAAAAAACGCTGAAATTTTTCCCGTTTTATTTTCCGGGTAGCGATGATAAAAAACGCTTACCTCAAAAGGATAATCAACGTAATCCTGAATAATATAATCAACAGGCATCAACTGGTGATAAATTTCAAGCTGCCTTTCATTGGCAATCTTTCTGAATAAAATACCCGCCATTCCTGTGTTGGGCTTCACGATAAACGGATAAGAAAAAGAATGTTTTTTTACTTCCTCACGAACGAGGCAAAAAGAACTTTTCGGATTTAGATAAATCGTCTTCGGGTAATATTCCGGTGACAAAAGATTATACATCTCATCTTTGCTTTCGCCTTCAAATCCACCAAATGTAAGGGTAGGATTGGATGTACTAAAAAACCATAAAGAGCCACTGCGAATGCAATACCAAAGCCAAACAAAAGAAACAGGAAAATAAAATGGAAGGAAAGGCCAGTGCTGCCAGTTGCTTAATTTTTGGGTTAATTTTTTCAATAGCTAATTTCTAAAACATATATTTTTTTACTTCCTTCAAACGGTTATTTTCATCCGCATGTACGATTGTTGGTTGAAAATTCTCTGATTCTTTTTCGGAATCAAAATACCCAAATGAAAGGACATGAATTTTATCGCCCTTGTTAAATTTTTTGGAAGCTGCACCGTTCAAAGAAACAAAACCAGGTTTTTTACTTCTTATTACATAAGTCATGATCCTGTTGCCGTTGGTGATGTTGTTTACATAAACCTGTTCAAATAATTTTAAGCCCGAAACCTCTATCAATTCATCCGGCAGAGCGATACTGCCCGGATAGCTTTCCGAACTCTCCGTAACGATTAGTTGTTGAATTTTTACCCGTAATAACTGAAGTAACATAATGTGGTTTTTTAAAATCAGCAAAAGAATTTGCCAAAATACCGTTTAAAATTGTGGAAATTCTGAAGAAACAAAGTGACTCGCTGAATTTTGATTTTACAAAAAACATACCTGATTTGGAACAGTAAAATAAGAAATAACTCCAATTCATGTTTTCCGAAACTATCAGCCACGTATCCCTTTGTTACGCTCAACATCATGTTCGGAATTCCGCGCCTTATAAACAACTTTATAAAGCATCGCACCTAAAACAGAAATGATTCCCACTACTATACCGGCAATTTTTGCAAACATATTTCTTCGGTTTATTTTTTGTAAATCAAATTCTGTAAAATATTTTCATCAAAAAACTTCTTTGTAATTTGTTCCGAATACGTCAAAATCTGCGGAATTTTCATTTGTGCGTCACCGGAAATTGCATAAGCCAACTCTTCTGTTTTTTCACATGTTTTATAAATATTTGCAATGCTTTCTTCAATGATAACAATTTTGAGTCCGCCATCTTTTAATTTTCCCAGCTCAGCAATCATCCAGCTTAATGCATAATAATAATGATCGTTTAGCAGGATATGTTCTTCTAAACCAGTTCCATCCGGCATTATATTAAACAACGAATTCACAATTTCAGGTGTCAAATATTTGTTTAAAAAATCCGGTACCTGTGGATCTGATCTCAATTGCATCAAGCCACGTAACGCTTGCGGGTAAATGCTTAGCCATCTTAATTGCCGCCTTAGCTCATGGACGTCGTTTTCAATATCTAAAAATTGAAGATTGGGCTTTTTATACCGTTTGATGATTTTATCAATATTTTTTGTGTAAACATTTAAGATGGCAAGCGTGTCTTCCTTTTCGTTTAGCCAGTTTATGTTTTCCAGTTGTTTGGTAATTTTTGAAAGACGTTTTTTATTTTTGCCAATCCATTTTTTTTTCTTCAGATCATCATTTAGTTCTTCCGTTTTTTCCTTTGTTTTCTTTTCTAAATAACTGGTTATTGCTGGCGGAATCCTTTTTTCTTTTGCAAATTCTTTTGCAAAAGAGTCATAATAATCTATTGCGCCTAAACGGTCTTCTAAATCTTTGAAAAGCTTGTTTAATTTTTTAAATTTCTGATGTGGATGGATTTTTTTATAAAGTCTGGTCAGCGCTTCCAGCATAAAAAGTGGCGTACGCATATCTTCTGTGTACGCAACAAAAGCAGCGCTTTGCGCCGATTCTGCTTTTTCTAAAATCGTTTTTATTTTTTCAAGAAAAAACAGGAATCTGGATAAACCGATGGGTGTATAATCATTCATTTGGTAAATGTTGTTTAGTTTTTTTAAACTGAATATCCATTCGATTGTTCATCGGGTAATGATAAAATGGGTTGATAATTTGTTATTTCCAACAACCGGGCCGTAAACTAATATTGAAGCCTGTTTCTTATTTTATGGACGGCCCAAACTTGAGACATCCACCACATTATCTGCATTCCGGTTTCTTACAATCTTCATTACTAAATTCAGTTTCCAATGTTACGTGTTGGATGTTCAGGTGTTGAAGTGTGTGCTTCAGATTGTTTTTAATGCCGCTGATTTGCTCTTTGTCCTGCCTGTTGTCAATTACCAAATGCGCTGTCATCGCATTTTCGGTTGTGCTCATCGCCCATACATGAATATGATAAAGGCCTTTTATTCCCTCAATTTTCAATGCTTTATTTTTTATTTCATCCAGGTTAATATCTTTCGGCACCGCATCTAAAGTAAGTGCCAGGCTCTCTTTAAGTAAAGTCCAGGTACTGAATAAAATAACCAGCACAATTACAATACTAATTACCGGATCAATCCAATACAGATGCGTATAAGAGATGACAATACCACCAATCATAATGCCCAGGCTTACCAGCGCATCTGCCATCATGTGCAGATACGCGCTTTTGACATTAAGATCTTTTTCTTTATTTTTTAAAAATAAAATCGCTGTCAAAAAATTGATAACAATACCAATTCCTGCCACAATTGCTATCGTTCTGCCCGGCAAGGCTGGTGGATTAGCGAAGCGTTGAATTGCTTCGTAACCAATAATCGAAATAGACACCAATAGAATTACCGCATTTGTTAACGCCGCCAGGATTGTGGTTTTTCGATAACCATAGGTATATTTATTGTTGGATTTTATTTTTAAAAGCTTGAATGCCAGCAAGGATAAACCAAGGCTTCCCACATCTGCCAGATTATGTCCCGCATCTGAAAGTAGTGATAATGAATCAATGGAAAATCCAACAACCGCTTCAATAATTACAAATAATAAGTTAAGAACAATGCCTATTACAAAGGCACTGTTTACCGTTGTGAGAACGGCAATATGACTGTGATCGTGATGGGAATGATTGTGTTCCATTCAAATAAATATGCTGTAAAGTTAATTACGAAACTAAATCACATTCCTAAAACTCAATAATTTTATTGATTCTGAAAACGTTTTTTTCATGAAGAATTTACCTTGCAATTCAGCTGTTGAATATTTGATTTTCGATTGCAGTTTAATCTTTTGACTTTTTTAGTCTTATTTTTCCATTTTATTTTTAAACAAAATTTTTTGGATGAAAAGAAGGACATTCCTCTATCAGTCGGGCATCGTGAGCCTTAGCGCATTTACTCCCTCAATTTTAAAAGCAGGTTTGCTTTCAGAATTACCAAATAATCGCCCGAAACTTTCTGACAGAAAATTTACGAGCAATGCAGTGGAAGCAACTATTACTAAAATGAAAAAAGTAATCAAGGATCCGCAACTTGCTGCGCTGTTTGAAAATTGTTTTCCGAATACGCTGGATACCACTGTTTTTTTTAAAATGATCAATGGCAGACCCGATACTTTTGTAATTACCGGCGATATTCATGCTATGTGGCTCCGCGACAGCAGTGCACAGGTTTGGCCTTATCTGCCCCTGATGAAAGATGATAAACATTTGCAACAGTTGATTGCCGGCGTGATCAACCGGCAGACAAAATGCATAGTTATTGATCCTTATGCAAACGCATTCAATGATGGTCCTACAGGAAGTGAATGGGATAAAGACCTTACTGTAATGAAACCGGAATTGCATGAACGCAAATGGGAAGTAGATTCATTGTGTTATCCGATTCGGCTTGCCTATCACTATTGGAAAGATACCGGTGACACTACTCCATTTGATAAAGATTGGAATGAGGCCATGCATTCCGTTGTAAGGACTTTTAAACAGCAGCAGCGTAAAGAAAATAAAGGCCCTTACTCTTTCGGGAGGGTTACTTCATGGTCAACTGATACTGTTCCCGGCAACGGTTATGGCAATCCCATCGTTCCCGTTGGATTGATCGTTTCAATTTTTCGTCCATCGGATGATGCAACGATTTTTCCTTTTTTAATCCCATCCAATTTTTTTGCGGTCGTTTCTTTGAGACAGCTTTCTGTCATGTCTGCGAAGATTTTAAATGATGAAAAATTTGCTGCTGAATGTGATGCTCTTGCGAATGAAGTGGAGTCTGCATTAAAAAAATATGCAACGGCTCATCATCAGCAGTTCGGTGAAATGTATGCTTACGAAGCCGATGGGTTTGGGAACCAGTTATTCATGGACGACAGCAATGTACCCAGTTTACTTTCGTTGCCTTACCTCGATGCGCTTCCGGTAAATGATTCTATTTATCAAAATACAAGGAAGTTTATTTTAAGCAAAAAGAATCCTTATTTTTTTAAAGGAAAGTATGCAGAAGGAAGCGGCAGCCCGCATACGCTTGATGATATGATATGGCCAATGAGTATTATTTTAAGAATCATTACCAGTACCGATGATAATGAAATAAGATCTTGTTTAAAAATGTTGAAGAATACCGATGCAGGTACAGGTTTCCTGCATGAATCGTTTAATAAAGACAATCCTGAAAAATTTACCAGGAAATGGTTTGCCTGGGCGAACACTTTATTTGGAGAAATGATTTTGAAATTGAATAAGGAGCGGCCATATTTATTGCATTAATTGCTGATATTAGAGTAGAAATCGTTGATATTTGTTCATTTGCTGATTTCATTTCTGATCGGCACCTTCCAAATTTTCAACAATCACATTCAAAGCGCAGGGAAGTATCGCTGCTTTTACCTCATTTATTTTTCCTTTATACTCTCCATCTATTTGAAAATGAATCGGTTTTTCTATCGTTATTTCTGCATGAGTAGTTTGAAATATTTCTACTTTTTTTGGGTTAAAAGGTTGCGAACTTATAAACATTTTTAAAAATTCCACCAATGAAATTTTTCGTACAACTACCAATTCAAATTTGCCGTCATCAATGTTCCCATCGGGGTTGATAACAGCGCCTGTACCATATTTAGTGGCATTTGCGATTACAATCATATAGGCATGAATTTTAAAATCAAGATTATCGGCAATAATATGAGCATCGAATAATTTGCGCTGCAAAAGTATTTTTATAAAAACCCTTCCATACGCCCACATTCCTCTAAAAGAGCTTTTGTCAAAATATTTTACAATGCGTGCATTCAATCCAAAATCACTCAAATGCAGGCAAATGTCTTTTTCGCTTATTTTGATTACATCACATGCGCTAATCTTTCCATTTACAATAATGTCAAGCTGCGACTTTGGATCGTCGGGGATATTTAATTCCGTTGCCATCCCGTTCGCAGATCCACCACGCAATATTCCCATCGGAACTGAAGAACTTAATAATTGTTTGGCAACCAAAGAAACAGTTCCATCCCCACCAACAGCTACTACTTTTTGCGGCGCCTTTTTTTTTATCACATCCTTGATCGATTTGGCATCATTCGTTCCTGTTAAGATAAAAAAGTCTATACTTTCGGGAAGTGATTTAAAATAATCACGAATAACTGGCTCCCATTTTGTTTTATTTTTCCCGCCAGAAACGGGGTTCACTATAAATAATATATTGACAGTGGAAGAAGGTGGCATTTATCTTTCTAATGTTTTATTATGACAGAAAATCCGATTCATAAAGTAAAAGATATGTCTTTTTATAGAAAGATAAAACGGAAAATATTTTTTCTATTCCGGCTAAATAATAAGCCGGTCATAAAAGTTTATAATGGTTTTGGAAATGCAGGCAAAATAATGGTGCTTGGCCATGTGCTGAAACTAAGTCCGATGCCTCGAAAAACTTACCGGCAGAACATCTTTATTAATTTATTTTCGATGTTGCGGTTATTTATGGTTGTTCCCTTTTCAAATGCTAAAATTTCCATTGAATGGGAAGGCAATACTTATGAAACAAAGGCATCGGAAGATGGATTTTTTAATTATGAGATTCTGGTGGACATCGTTCCTAAAGAAGGATGGAATCCGGTGTTGGTAAGACTTCAGGAAGAAAAATATGCGTCGCAAAATATTCAACAATATGGAAGTCTATATATTCCTTACGCTTCGAAACACGCTTTTATATCCGATATTGACGATACTTTTTTAATTTCTCATTCTTCATTTTTGCGTAGAAGACTGGTTGCTTTATTTAGTAAAAATGCACATACAAGAAAAGTATTTGAAGGCGTAGTAAATCATTATCAGCTCCTGGCATCAGGCAATCAAAATACCAACGGCAATCCATTTTTTTATGTATCAGGAAGCGAATGGAATTTATATGATTTTATCGTAGAATT
>Ga0207652_10000341_pt1 | contig 48557 bp, 39 predicted proteins | sample KBSC63BmetaG_FD_184334 | JGI IMG/M metagenome (GOLD analysis project Ga0207652, IMG submission 184334) | Corn rhizosphere microbial communities from Kellogg Biological Station, Michigan, USA - KBS C6-3B metaG (SPAdes) (version 2) | ecosystem: Host-associated > Plants > Roots > Rhizosphere ... | reverse complement strand
TAGGAAGAAATGTGCTTAAAAGGAGAAAAAGGACATGTTTAAGAATGTCAAATCTTCAAATAAGCATAAAATTTATTCCGAAAAAAGTGTTTTTGCTAAAATCTCAATCTTCAACCATTTTTTAACCCTAAAGCAAAAATAAAAGAGGCTGACTCAAATTTGATTTTTGAGACAGCCTCTTTCATCGAACAGGAAAAACTCCGTCGAAACTGGTTTATCCCTTGCAAAGTTGCACGCCTGCAATTGCTTTGCTCTGTTTAGACCAGCGATATAAAATTATAAAAAACTGATGAAATAAATAAGAAAAGATTACCTGTACACCCACCGCTAGACGGAATTTGCAGCCCGGTATTAAAACCACCGGTGTCTGCTCTGAATTAGGATTCAGGTGTACTTTATAAAAATTAAAAGAGACTGTGTAGCGCCCTCAGGGAAGTCTACTTATAGAAGTGTGCTTTTCAAATTTATTCTCAGCGTAAAATGATAGTTATGTAAACAGAAAAAAAATATGGAATTATTTTTCTTAAACGATGCAGCGAAAACTCATCATAGAAGGTTCCTTTAACGCTTTAGGATGTTATTACAGTTTGGCTTTTAAAAATGCAGATTAAAACGTTGCAAAAATCAAGTAGCACTTTTAAACCACTGTTATATTGTAAATTAAAGCTTAGAAGCAAGTTGTGCAACAGGCACGTCTCGCTGGTGATCGTCTTTTCGGCAGCATCTACGGGTGGTCTTTTGCTATGAGTTCATCAAGGGACGGAGGTAGCAGCATTCTCTGATTGGTACGTAGCTTTATACACGGCTATTGTGGATAAGTGGGTCATTTTTTCTGAAAATAAAAAAAGGCTGCCTACTTTTGAGACAGCCTCTTGAAATGAGGAAGTTGTTACTTAGGAAATTTGTATAAGCCTTGGCGGCTTTTGTTTTGCTTCCTCTTTTTTCGGAATGAGAAGAAGCAATAATCCGTTTTCGTACTTCGCCTGGATTTTGTCAATGTCGACTACCTCTTTTTGCAAAGTAAAAGTCCTTTGGAAAGATTCATAGCTAAATTCTTTACGCGAATAGCGCTCACCTTCTTTATCTTCTTTTTCATTCTTTCTTTCGGAACTGATTGTCAGGGAATTTCCGTCAAGTTCAACTTTGAAATCTTTTTTTGTCATTCCGGGTGCAGCCACTTCCACTTCATAACTTTCGGGGGTTTCTTTAATGTTAACCGAAGGAAGGGTAGTATTGGTGTCAGAAAAATTTAAGTTTTCCCAATTAAATAAATCCCGGTTGAAGAAATCATCAAAAAGCACTGGCATTTGATTTAGCAGGCTTCCATTTCTTTTTACAAGTGTCATAGTTACCTCCATTTTAAATGGTTATAAATAAATTTTTAAAAGTAGAATCAAGTCTTGTGCCACTGCAATATTGAATAAAGTAAAATGAAAATCTGTCGTAGAATAACTAAATAAATGTCACTTTTGAAAGTCAAAATTTCTGTCTTGTTTTAGGATAGAGAAATTGAAACTGAGAGGGGGAAACGGTTTAAACCACTTGCAGAGTTGTTGCTGAATCCTTGCCAGCCTTTTGCTGACCTATATAGCTAAGGTCTGCAGACGGCAAGGCGGCATTTAGCCGGCGGCATGGTCCATCTTTTTATATTTTATATTTAGATACATCAGTTTTGAAACCGGTATTGAATAGAGAATTAGAAATTATTGAAAAAGATGCAGATATATTGGCAACCTTATTGCTATATACCCCGCCTAAGGCTACCTAACAACTGAATCTTTTATCTTATGATAATCCCCCAAGGATCTATGAATAAAAAAAAGTCCGGCACATCTAAAAATTCTAAGGCCCGGGTGAATAATGAAACGCTTCTTCAACTTGCCTTTAATAATGCCGCACAGGCAAACATCATCACGATTGTCAGCAGTGAAAAGATCATATTAGCTAACAACGCGGCGAGCGCACTGACAGGATATTCTAAAAGAGAATTATTAATCAAAAGCACCGCCGCTGTTTTCGACACAAATGAAACCGGTTTTCAAAAAATGCTTAGGCAAAGAAACACTGAAGGGCAATGTGTAGCTCTGGTAAAAGTGATAAAAAAAGGCGGCGAGCCGCTTACCTGTGAAATCACTTCTGCGGTTTTTAAAGATGAAGATGGGATTAAAAAAGCTATTACAACAATTTCTGATATGAGCCAAAGCATCCTGACGCAAAAAGAAATTGACACGAAAAAAGATAAAATAGTTGAAGACAATATTATTCTTGCTAAATCAAACCAAAAAATGATTGAAGCGAAGAAAGATAAAACAGTCGCAGATAATATTATAGTAGCGCAGGAAAAATCAGATGCAAGGCTTGCAGAAAATAACGAATGGATAAAATATATAGCTAAAATATCGTACGATGTTATCTGGGACTGGGATATTCTTACCGGTGAAATTTATGTAGGTGATAGTGTTGAAGAAGTGTTTGGTTATAAAGTGCAAAACAAGACAGTTTATTTTAGCCATTTTAGCCGCTGTCTTATGGGGGATGAAAAAAATACAGTGGAAAAAAAATTATTTAAGACCCTTGTTTCAGATCATAAAAGCTGGAACGATTCTTATAGGTTCAAACGTCATGACGGATCTATTGCATCAACCACCAGCAGGGCAAGCATTGTAAGAGACGAACAGGGCAAAGCGATACGCCTTATCGGCGCTATACAGGATGTAAGCAGGCTGCAGGAACTTGAAAAAAAACTGCGTGACCAAATTACTATACAAAAAAATAATGGCGATATTTTCCTGGAAGCCTCGAGGCTTTCCTTTGATGGAATATGGCACTGGAATTTATTAACGGAGGAATTTTTCTTAAGCGATAGTTTTGAAGAATTATTCGGATATGCCACTAAAAACAGTACGGGCGATATGGATGCTGATTGGGCTACGTACTTTCATCCGGATGACAAAGAAGCAATAAAAAAAACTTTATATGATTCCATTGCATCATCCGATACCTACTGGGAAAATACGCATCGGTTCATTAAGGCCGATGGCTCCATTGCCCGGGTATTTAATAGTGCCAGCATTATTAGAAACAATGATGGAAAAGCCTGCCGTATCATTGGTGTTATGCACGATATTAGCCGGAAAACAGAGAAGAAAGCCGCTTCTTTTGAAGTAATGAATGACAAGAAATCCAGGCTTATTGAAAAGATTAAAAATATAATTGTAGATATGGTTCATTATTCAGATGAGCAGCTGCAAACTAATTTTTCAGATTATCTCACTAAGAAGCTGCAATATGATTATACTTATCTTTCCAATCTTTTTTCAGAAGCGGAAAACATTTCAATTCAGAAATATATTATAGCCCAAAAAATTGAACGCTCGAAAGAATTACTTATCAGCAATGAATTGACCCTTACCGAAATAGCGTCGAGACTTCACTACAGCAGTGTGGCACATTTATCCAATCAATTTAAAAAGGTCACCGGTCTAACGCCATCTTACTTCAAAGAACTGCAACAACAACGACTCATGGGATTTGAAAAATGTGTGAAAGATGTAACTCTTTTCTAAAAGTCATGTAACGCCTCAACAGATTATTTTGGCTAATGTTGCGTTTTATTATCGTGTAAAACTAGAAACACGACAATTACATTTTAAAGTACAATTATGAAAAACAACTCTCTCCAAAAGGAGAAAACCCCTATGCGCATAGGTAAAGGCTACCCGCACATTTTCAACAAATGGTTTATGTTAATACTGCTGATCGTTTTTGCGGCCGGATGCAAAAAAGTTACTGAAGAACCAGGCCTTCCCGGTGTTTGTCCTCAGGTGATTTCAACCAGCCCTGCAGATACTGCTTCAGGCGTAAGTCTCAACAAGACAATTGAGGCCACGTTCAATGAAGCCATGAACCCCTCTTCAATCAATACGGCAACATTTACAATAAACCAGGGAACCACCCCAATTGCCGGGGTAATTACTTATACCGGCACAACGGCAACATTTTCACCAACGCATAATTTTTTGCCTAACACCAAATATACAGGAATGATTGCTTCCGGTGTTAAAGACCCCTCAGGCAATGCCATGATAAACAATTACGTTTGGAATTTTACAACTGGTGCAGGTCCGGACGTTATAGCGCCTACGGTTATTTCTACTGATCCTGCAAATGCAGCCATCGGTGTGGCGCTTAACCAAAAGGTTTCATCTACTTTTAGTGAAGCAATGGATTCTTTATCCACAACAACCAGCTTTACGTTAGTGAATACAACGCTTGGCGGAACTGCCATAGACGGTTCGGTTTCATATTCAGGTACAACGGTTGTTTTTTCTCCAACGGTTAATCTTGCTGCCAATACCACTTACACTGGCACGATTACTACCGGTGCTAAAGATGTGACTGGCAATGCACTTGCAGGCAAGTATGTATGGAACTTTACTACCACCAAAGACAACACTGCCCCAACAGTAACTTCTACTGATCCTTTGAATCTTGCTATCAACGTAGCTGCTGATAAAAAAATCACCGCCACATTCAGTGAAGTGATGAATCCCTCAACAATTAATAGTATCACATTTATGCTGAAACAGGGTACAACTGCGGTTTCGGGGACAGTGATATATTCTGGCACCACTGCAACTTTTACGCCTTCTTCCAATCTTGCTTCCGGCACTACTTATACAGCCACTATTACAACAGGAGCAAAAGACGTTGCAGGCAATGCACTGATAAATAATTATGTGTGGAGTTTCACTACAACCGCGTCAATAGTGCCTCTTTCATTTTTAGGAAGCGCATCAATTTTTGGAGCTTTTGGCGGAAATGCAGGAATAACCAACCAGGGATTAAATACCATAATTAACGATGGAAGTATCGGTACTACCGCCGCCTCTACGTTAATAACCGGATTCCATGATGGAAAAACCAACGCTGTTTATACAGAAACCCCGCTTAATGTGGGAAATGTAACAGGCGGAATTTTCACGGCTCCTCCAACTCCCGGAAATGCGACTTCATTTACCATTGCTACGAAAGCCCTGGCAGATGCAACCATTGCTTATAACAGTATTTCGCCGGCTTCAAAACCAGGTGGGATCGATCCGGGTGCAGGTGAACTGGGAGGACTAACACTGGCTCCGGGTATCTATAAATCTGCAAGCGGCACTTTTAAAATAACCAACGGTAATCTTACACTGGATGCTAAAGGAGACCCCAATGCACAGTGGATATTCCAGACAGCAAGCGGTTTGACTGTCGGCGTTGCCGGCCCATCAGGCGCGCGCAGTGTGATAATGAAAAACGGCGGTCTTGCTAAAAATGTATATTGGTATGTGGGCAGTGCAGCTACTATTAATGGAGCAGGGGGTGGCATTATGACCGGGACTATTATTGCTTCTGCAGGAGTTACTTTCTCTACTGCCGGAAATGCAGTCCAAACGGTTTTGAATGGCAGGGCACTTTCCTTAAATGCTTCAGTGACCATGGTAAACACTACTATTAACGTACCACAATAACACACATAAATTTCATCCCGCCGCAGGGCGGGATGTTTTCCCAAATAATCAATACAATTAATTTTAAAAAAAGTATTTTATGTTACAATTTCATATATCGAAGAAAAAATATGCAACCATAGTCCTGATGTTAATTTTTGCAGGTCTTGCTGGTAATGCACAAAAGGTAAAGCGAACACAACCGGTATGGTGGTTTGGCGAGTCGGCTGCCGCAAACTTTAATACTTATCGCGGCACCACGCAAATGCTCAACAGCAATTTAACAGTGCCGGCGGCATTTCATAAAGGAGACGGAGTAAAGCCTTATCTTTCTTTACTTACTGAGTACAGGCCGAATAAAGTATTGGGTGGTATGCTAAACGTAGCTTACGATAACCGCGGCGGTAAATTTGATGGCGTGATGGCACCCTGTAATTGTGCAGCAGACCTTACAACCAATATCAGTTACGTAACTGTTGAACCCAGTTTACGCCTGGCTCCCTTTGCAAATGCCTTTTATATTTTCGCGGGGCCTACGCTCAGTTTCAATGTGAGCAAAGCATTTACTTATACACAGGAAAAACAAACCGACACCAGGGGCGACTGGAGCGATATACACAAGACTGTATTTTCAGCCCAGGCAGGCGCAGGTATTGACATTCCGGTTTCTGCACGCGCAAGCACAACCCAGATGACCGTTTCTCCATTTGTATCTTTTCTTACCGACTTTGGTCATGACCCGCGTTCGGTAGAATCATGGTCATTATATACAGTTCGTGCAGGCATAGCATTAAAGTTTGGAACTTCAAGGAAATCAATTACAAAACCAATTGAAGTACCTGTAACAACAATACCGGTTGTCCAGGAAAAGGAAGTGCAGTTTTCAGTCCGGGCACCTAAAGTTGTTCCATTAAGCCGCCAGGTAAAAGAAACATTCCCGCTTATTAATTCAGTATTTTTCAACCAGCAATCAACCGATATACCTGCCCGTTATGTAGTATTAAATGAGAACCAGGCTGCCTCATTTAAAGAAGCACAATTGCAGGAAGGCCAACCGGATAATTTAAATAATGGCCGTTCAGCAAGGCAGTTGGCAGTGTATCATAATATTTTAAATATTATTGGAGACCGCATGCGTAGCAATCCACAAAGCACTATTACTCTGATTGGCGCATCAGATAAAAATCCGACTGAAGGAAAAATAATGGCAGAAAATATAAAGCATTATCTAGTTACCGTTTTTGGAATAGACGGTTCAAGAATAAGTGTTGAAGGAACAGGTAAACCCGCTGTTTCATCGGAACAACCCGGAGCTGCAAATGACCTTGCTTTATTACGTGAAGAAGACCGCCGGGTAGATATTGTTAGCACTTCTCCTGAATTACTGATGCAGGTTGGAGGAAGTACATCAGCATTTTTAAAACCTGTGGAAATAACTTCTACAGAAGCCGATCCATTAGACAGCTATGTGCTTTTTAATACAGACGGTGCTGCTGAATCATTAAAATCATGGTCGGTAGACGTGACAGATGAACAGGGAAATGTACAGCACTATGGACCTTATACAGGAGACCAGGCTGCAGTTTCAGGAAAAACCATCCTGGGCAACAGCCAACAGGGTAATTATAAAATTACGATGCTTGGGCAAACAAAAAACGGCAATTCCGTTCAGAAAGAAAGCTCTGTTAGTTTAATGAAAATGGATAATTCCAAACAGCAGGGGCTTCGCTATAGCACCCTGTTCAATTTTGATCAATCTAAATCAATTGCGTCTTATGAAAATTTCCTTACTGATATTGTAACGCCACTTGTTCCTGAAAATGGAACGGTTATTATTCATGGTCACACCGATATTATAGGAGATGAAGCCTACAACCATACCTTATCCCAGGATAGAGCAACAGGCGCTCAGCAAATCATGGAGAAAGCGTTGTCAAAAGCCGGAACAAAAGGCATTACGTTTCAATCTTATGGATTTGGAAAAGACACTGGCACCGCTCCTTTCGAAAATGCAATACCTGAAGAAAGATTTTATAACAGAACCGTAATTATAGATATTATTCCTGCTAAATAAAACACTGAAATAATAAAGAAACCCAAATCACAGGACACAGCATTAGTAAAATGTGTGTCCTGTGCTTTTTATTTATTTTCTTCTTTGCTACCGGCTTCGGTTTCGTTGGAGTATCTATGTCTTTCTTCTAAGCATAGTTTCCGGGAGGAGGGATAATAATCAAGTTGCTCATTTTTTATCTTTCCATACCAGCATTATTTAAAAGCGATATAATCAGTTTCCAGTCCCATGCATCTTTCCAAAAATTTAATGCAATAAAAAGCTTGTTTTGGAATAGATTTTCAGATCTGATGCTTCGTCTGCTACCAACCGGGGGCACCAAATCTAAATAAGGGCTAATATGGGAGCAATTAGTTTCTGAAGGTTGCTTCCCCAAAAATACATCGCACTTACCATCCCGGAAGGGATAAACGCTTTATTCCTGCATTTTTCCTCACGTTCCGTTTTTTACTAAATTATATTCCAAAAAGATAGCCGTTACAACCAGGCTGCCGCCAGTTGTAGGTACTGGCAATTCAACCTTTTGCTCCGGCACTTCCACTTCATTGTAATCATAAATAATTGAAGTAGAAGCGCCGCCGGTTGCGATCCCGGTTTTCACATTGCAGCCTGCAACTGCTATATTACATTTCACAGAAACCGTACCGGCAAGGGCAGATATTGCTTTCGCCGGCAGAAAAGCAGGCATCTTTAATTCCAGCATACCGGGTTCAGAATTGGTTACCAACAATGGAATCTTTCATCTTTCTGTTATGGAATAACCTTCTATAAACTGAAAGTTATTAAGAAAGGGTACTTCATAACATGGCTGCAAAGGATCATGTTCGGAACGCAACCATTGAAACAAGACAGAAACCAGACTTGTCTGCATTTTATTATCTGCCGGAAAAGGAATGACGGGCAACAGTTGTTTCCTTAAAGTTGCACCAATTCGTGATGCTTTACCAAACTCAGTCGCACACTTTTTAGTGCCTTTTGTTTGTTTGACTTTACCGGGAACCGAACGGGCATAATACTTATCCCCAAGTTTATAAAACACAACATTCTGGATTCTCCCGGTTATCTGTACATTAATTTGTGATGGCATAATTGCAGTTGTTTGAATCTATAAATAGAGTCTCTCTGTTGCTGATTAGAAGTATAGATACACGCTATTTAAAGGTATTATACTCCCTACCTTAGCCCTGTCAAGTCCGGCATAAGTCCGGCATATCCGGACTTAACCCGCTGCTGTACACTGACAATCCCTGATATTAACGTATGAAGTTACCTGTTAGTATTAAATGACTTATTCTCAGTAACGTCTCGCTTTTTGGAGATAATACCTTAGCGAAAAGCCGATGTGGACGTTGCCTAACAAGAAGATTACTTTTATAAATGCCGGTTCAACAGACAATCCCTCTTGAAGAAGGAGCGTTCTTCATAACTTTTACCTGCCATAGATGGATAAACCTAATTGAGATAACCAATAGCTATGATCTTATATACAAATGCCCGTCCGACCGTCATAGGGGGCGGAGTTGATCATCTTAAAACAAAAGGACATAAAATTGCCGGTTAAGTTATTAGACCTGGTCATGTATAGGTGCTGGTTGATTTTATAAAAACGAATCAATCAATAAACACAATAGCGGCAATGGCAAAAGATTTATGGCTTATGATATTGTAAACGGCTGGAAGCCGGGAAGCAAAATGATGTACTTGGTACTTTATCAAAGAACGTGGAAGCAAAGAGAAAGGACAATAATAAACAACATTCCTGAAGCAATAAATTCAACCGTTTTTTATTTTGCTTCCGTTATAACAGCTATGCCTATACGAAAACGTTTAGACTTAAGATAAAATGCCGGCAAAAGCAGAGGCGCTGTTTAAAAAATCTGATTTTATTTTCTCAGCTTAACTGCTAACGCCCCGATAATGTTTGTATTATACAATTTTTATTAACCTACCTTGGCATCTTTAATATTATTCGATGTCATTAACAGTATCCCGGACTAACATAAGGCTTAACCCTGATTATAAGAAAGTAATTGCGAGGTTTTTAAATACAGGTGACGCACGTTCATTGCAAATCATACAAAAGGTATTACAGTTAAAAAATCCGGAAGCGGAAGCGCTGCTAACCGATATTTTAATTGATTTTGCCGGCCGGTATAAGAACGTCAGCACGATATTTCTTAAACATTTTAATTTAATAAAATATTTGCTTAGCCGTGATGAGTTTGAAGCTTTAACCGAAGAAAGAAAATTATTATTAGGCGCTTTTTTTACTATGGAATATTCAATAGAAGCCGCTGCGCTTTTTAATCCTTCTATCGTTGCTGATCCGGATCAGGATGGTGTAGCTGCGGGGCATAAAAAAGTAATTGTAAGTTTCAGGGCTACGGGAGAAAGCCATATATCTTCAATGGTGTTCAGGCGGGGAGTATTGGATGAAAACGCAATGATCAGCCTGGAGCCGCCCGGTAAGTTTTTAAGTGAAGGCGAAGTTACCCAGGAGATAAAAGATAACAAAATGACTTTTCGCACCTTACTGGATCAAATGGAATTGCCGCCCAAAGTGAGTTCTTCCATACTAGACCAGCTTAAAGATTTTTTTTCCTATAAAGAAATGGAAGTGGTTTTAAAAAATGCATTATCCGCTATTAAATTACCATCAAAGCAGAAAACAATAAAGTATAATATTCTCGATATAGTGAGCAGTAGTTATGAACTGCATTTTGCACCCGACTCGTTGATATCAGAGCGTGTCATTTTTCCTGTAACTGCTATTGAGAAAAATGGAATAGAAGACGCGCGATGGGTAATGTTTGCAGAAGACGATGGCACTTTCACCTATATTGCTACTTACACAGCTTATAACGGTATTTCAATCGTGCCGCAATTAATAGTAACTACCGATTTCATAAATTTTAAAATAGCTTCTTTACAGGGTAAGGCAGCCGTAAACAAAAACCTGGCATTATTTCCCCGGAAGATAAACGGCCGTTATGCCATGTTATCACGCATTGATGGTATAAATAACTACCTGATGTATTCAGATGATCTGTTTGTTTGGGAAGAAGCGGTTTTGTTGCAGCAACCAGAATATCCGTGGGAATTTATTCAAATTGGCAACGCAGGCTCACCTATTGAAACCGATAAGGGTTGGCTGGTGATCACACACGGCGTCGGTGCTATGCGCAAGTATTGCCTTGGCGCAAGCCTGTTTGACATCAATGACCCTTCCAAACAACTCGGGCGTTTGAGTGAACCATTTCTTGTTCCTAATGAAGATGAAAGAGATGGTTATGTGCCAAATGTTGTTTACTCATGCGGCTCTATCATACATGGTGGCAAATTATTAGTTCCTTACGCCGTATCGGATTATGCCTCTTCTTTTGCCACCCTTCCATTAAAGGAGTTGCTCGACGAAATACTGGGCAATAATTAACCAGGTGCATTGCCCGCAGTATTATCGATAATTTTATGATACAATTTAATATAATGCAGGGCCATTTCACGACTACTAAACTTTTGCAAAGCGTGTTTACGACAGGTGCTTCTGTCTATGTTTTTTATTTTGCCCACAGCATCAATAGCCTCTTTAATATTATCAACTAAAAAACCTGTTTTAAAATCAACAATCAATTCTTTCATGGCACCCCGGTTGAATGCAATCACCGGTGTGCCGCACATCATAGCTTCTGCAACGCTTAAGCCAAAGGGTTCTTCAAAATTGATAGGATGTAAAAGTGCTGATGCATTGCCTAATAGTTCATTTCGCTGATGCGGCCCCGCATTGCCAAAATAAGCGATGGAATCAGAATCTATAAAGGGTAGAACTTTCTCATTAAAATATGGCTGGTCTTGTATAAGCCCGCAAATAATCAGTTTTTTCTTTGAACGCACTGCTATTTGTATGGCCTCATAAGTACCCTTGTCAGGGTGAATTCTTCCGAAATATAAGAGATAATCTCCATTACCCGTACCAAATGAAAACTGTTGCTCGTCCAGGCCGTTATATACTGTATCAAGATAGTCTAGCCCGGGATGTCTGTCACCGTTACTGATAGAAACATAATAAGAATTCCCGTTGTACTTTTTATAGACAGGCACAATCAGTGGTGACGAAAAACCATGTATGGTAGTTATGACGGGTGTATTTATCAGTTTACTATAAGTGAGCGGAAGAAAATCAAAACTGTTATGGATGATATCAAATGAACCGGCCTTTTCCATCAAATTGGCGATGTGCAGGCATTCAGCAACTTTTGTATCAGCGGGATATTCACCGGTAGGTTTATCAATAACGGCCTCCAGGGCTGCGCCGGTAATTGAATCACCCGTTGCAAACAAAGTAACATCTATTCCCTCTTTTACAAGCGCTTCAGAAAGTACTGAGGCCACTTGTTCCCAGGGGCCATAGTTTCGCGGTGGTGTTCTCCACGTTACCGGGGATAAAATAGCAACTTTCATTTTTTCAGCGATGCGGCAACAATAAGGTGTGAAATCCAGTAAGCAATAGTGCTTTCTGCTCCCTGGTTCTGGTTAATGCCCTCGCTATGCAAACCGTCTGCACAACCTCCCGTCGACGGATCGTATAATGATACGCCCAGGTCATTTTTACCGAGAAACCATTGGAAGCTTTGATACATACGCGTTTGATATTTCGTATCGCGTGTTAAGCGAAAAGCCTGTTGATACATTAATACCATAGCCATTATATCAATACCCTGCTGATCAAACCTCGCGGATACGCCCCTCCGTGGAAACCACCCGTCATTTCCTATGGGACTTACTATATTATCATGAAAAACTTTTGATTCTAAAAAACTCATAGATTCCAAAGCAACTGATAGATAATCCTCATTACCTGTAATTTCATGAGCGTTTAGTAAAGCGAGTGGCAATATAGCGTTATCGTAGGTTAGTATTGGCTCAAACCAATGCCAGTTCGGCCTTTCATTTTCTTCGTACCTCTTCATCATCTTATTGGCAAGCCTGCCAACAAGGTTGGCTTTTGTGTCGTCAGGATAATTAAATTTAACAAACTGGCAAACGCCTACAATAGAATTAGCAATGCCGCGGATAGAAACCAGTGTATCTATATGCGGTAGTGCTTTATTAAAAATGCCTATTCCTGTTTTTATCAATAAACTCTTAGGTCCCTCATTTATAAGAAAGCCCAGTGCCATAATGGTTCTTCCGAATGAATCTTCTGAACCCCGGTCTTCCACAGCAGCCTTGGTGTAATCCATAAAATTTTTAAATTCCCCGCTTTTTGTTTGCATGTAATGCACATAACTTAAATAAACCTGCAGGTTTGGTAAATCTGCCTTCGGTAATTCTGATTTATGGGCAAGTACCGACAATAATAAAGCCCGGGAATTATCATCTATGCAATAGCCTTCTTTTCTGTTAGGAATGCTAAAAATCGCATGTTGAATAATACCTGTGTCATCAGTTAAATTCCTGATATGCTCAAAATTAATTACAGGCATTTGGCCTTTATGAAAATTGATGGTGGTTACAGGTTCTGTTAATTGGGTTATTGACATAATTGAGTTTAAAGGCTGTTTTGTGTATCATACTGGGGTAATGCACCTGCAGGTGACAGGGTCATTCCTAAAATACTGCTGAATAATTGTACATGTTTCTTACCTACTTTTTCCCAGGTAGTATTTCTTGTTTTCGCACGTGCGTTTGCACTCATTTCTTGTTGCAACCCATGATTTTGTAAAATACGAATTGCATTTTCTGCAAGTTCCCCCGGGTTGTTTGTCGTGAGAATCACACCAGTGGTTTCATCCAGCATTTCCTTGGCTAATACAAATGAGTTAGAAATAATAGGACAACCGGAACCCATTGCATATAGAAAAGTACCACTTACTGCCTGGTGAGGATCTTTTGAAGTAAAGAGATAGACATCGGTTAAAGCGAGATATTCCATCAGATCGTGGGTCGGAACATATTCATTAATTAGTCTTACGTTTTCCTGCAATCCATTCTCGTTGATCAATTGTTTCAGATAATTCCTGTAGCTTTCCCCTTCGGTTTCTATTAAATTAGGGTGAGTTTGTCCTATAACGAGGTAAATTGAATCAGACAGCGCCTTGCTTATTTCCTTCATTGCCAAAATACCTTTCTCAATACCTTTATTAGGACTTAATAAGCCAAAAGTGGTAAGCACCTTTCTTTTATTAAGATTGTATTTGGATTTTAATTGATTTACATTAATAGTGCTATAGGCATGAGTCCCGTGAGGGATTATTATAAGCTTATCGGCACTCACGTTATAATCTTCTTTTAATATAGTGGCTGAATTTCCGGTCATAACTACCAGCTTATCGGCTAGCAATGCTATTGATTGTACCACTCTTAACATTTTCAGTGAAGGTGAAGGAATCACAGTATGAAAACGGATAATAAACGGCTTTTCGATTACTGATAAAAATCCGAGCAGGTATTCTCCCAATTCTCCGCCATATAAGCCAAATTCATGCTCAATGCAAAGGAGTTTTATCAGGGGATCGTTATTGATTTTACGAGCAGTTTCAAGGCAGGAATCAAATTGAAAGCTGTCCATAAAAAGGCTTACTTTATTTTCATACAGTTCCCTGTAAAGTTTTTTATCCAATGCACAAACGTCTATCTCTGTGTCTTTTGAAATCTCCTGGCTGATTACATTTATCAGATCGTTGGTAAAGCTGGCGATGCCACATTTTTTGGGAGGATAGGTACTTATAAAAAGAATTTTTGTTTTAATGATAGTTGTTGACATAGATTTTCTATTATAAATTATGTTGCTAAAAATAAAATCATTTGCAAGTCATACTCTTACTATGAGAATGTGTACGGAATTTTGCAATTTGCTAAACAGTGAAAGAAGGGGATGAGAGAAATAACAAAAGGAAACTAACCCTGGATGATCTGAAAGCATTTAAAGATAGTCAATTTAATCGGCCTCAGGTAATTATTTTTTAACCAACCATATCGATGCAGACATATTCATCAATTATCGCAAACCCGACGCAACTGTTGCGCTTGTTCGCATTTTATCAAGTATGCAGAAAATTTCCACAATAATTACTTTAAGAAAATGACACGATTTCATTTTTCCCTAATTTTTTAAGAAACCGGATGTGGGACAGGATCGCACTCCTGAAAGAAGGATTGGCATTGTAGCGCAGGTTGTATTCTTCGGCCGTTCTTTTTACGATCTTCGATATGGGTTTATAATGGATGTGGCAAATACGGGGAAATAAATGGTGCTCTATCTGGAAGTTTAGCCCCCACAAAAGAAACTGAGTAAATTATTTTGTCTTCCAAAATCTGAAGTAGTATACAACTGATGAACTGCCCGTGAATTCTGTATATTTCCACCTTCGTCAGGCAACGGAAAATGCGCTTCTTCTACGTCGTGCGCCAGCATAAAAATAACGGCCAGCGTAATTCCTTCGCAATAATGTAATACAAGAAAACCCAATAAAACCTGCCACCATAAAGCATTTATGAAAATCATTGGCAACACTAAAAAAATAGTATAATACAAGAGTTTGAAAAAAAACAAATTGAAATACTCAATGTTCGGATGTTTCTTATTATTGTAATTGCCAATTTTCTTTTTAAAAAACTTCACATAATCTTTTACAAAGGCCCACGAAAGTGAACCAAGGCCGTAAAATAAAAATGCATACCAATATTGATAGCGATGTATTTCATGTTCATTGATGAATAATTCTCTCTTTTCCAGATTTAACTTTTAGGATTAGGTATAACAGAAAGTAATTTAGCATTTATTGGTAAACTCGCTGAATTAGTTGCTTTAATGCAATTTCATAGACTAAAAAATGGCGAAGTTCTTTATGGTAGAGTGGGCTTAGAAAGGTAATTAATTGGTTTTTTGGAAAAAAAGGAGTTGTTGAAACCTTCCTGGTCTACTCCTAAAATAGGTTTACCAATTTCTTATTAAAATTTTTGATGTTCAAGTTTCTTCCAGATTTACCGGCTATGCTTTAGCCATCTTCTTTTTATTTTTTGACTATAAAATACAGAGGGTTGCAACCGCTGTGGCTACTATTACTTTTGACACCAGTTCTTTCCGGTTATATTTCCAATCTGCTTTCATTCCTTTTTCTGAAAATATATTGGGGATGTGCCCTCTTTTTAAATCACTCACCAAACCTTCTACCACATTAATCCGGTCGGCTAACAATAAGTTAAGCCAATGGCAATATTCCGATTCATTATATTTTAAAGCAACCTGCGCAATTTGCACTTAATCCTGAAGGGGGAATCGTAGTTCCAAAAACAGCGGGCATCCGGGTGTGTCCACTGATGTAAGTATTTCTACCGTCACCGGTTGCAACAGGGCCACCAGTTCTATTATTGCAAGGAAGCAGAAACCTGGGTTGGTTTTTTGAGCAACGAAGAAAAAGATGCGGCCGATAGTGTGTATAGCGGCAAGGTAATGCTGTGAGGCATTTTTGATTTTCAATTTTTTGAATGGGGTTACATTTACTTTTATCGTTCAGGCCGCGGAAGAAAGCGTCCCGACCGGCTTGACAGGGTAGCCGCCTGAACCATGAAGCGTAGAAGAACTTAATCGTTCAGGCCACCGAGAAAGCGGCCCTACCGTTTTGACAGGGTAGCCGCCTGCACTGTGAAGACAGTAAGAATCTTCATTATTTATTCGTTTACTGATACTTATAATAGGTTTATTTTTCCCCTTTAATAACCGAGCTTCACTTTTTTCTTTCGTTTGTTATAAAGAAAACTGCTATTTTTAAGCTCTATAATTTAAAAGCCCGGGCTGGCTGCCTAAAATCTGAAACATATTTCGCCATTTAAAAAAAGATCCATGATCCGTTTAAACAAATTTTTTATTCTATTCTTCTTGGTTTCTTTCATTTCACTTTCCACTTTTTCGCAATCTTCCGCAACACTGTTTGTTGGCGCGGATTCTTTACATCAAACCATTGATAAGGAAATTTATGGAATGTTTTCTGAGCATTTGGGCAGGGATATTTATGACGGGATTTATGTGGGAGACCATTCAACAATTCCTAATAATGACGGGATCAGGCTGGATATTGTAGATGCGTTGAAAGCTATTAAAATTCCGGTGTTGCGCTGGCCGGGCGGATGTTTTGCAGATGAATATCATTGGATGGACGGCATTGGCCCGAAAGATAAAAGGCCGCAAACCGTGAATACCACCTGGGGAAATGTGGCGGAGACAAATAGTTTTGGAACGCATGAATTTATGCAGCTTTGCGATCTTATCGGAAGCGAGGCTTATATCGCGGGGAATATGGGAAGTGGAACCGTGCGGGAAATGTCACAATGGATTGAATATTTGAATTCCGGATTGGAAAGCTCGATCACCAAATTGCGCAAACAAAACGGAAGGGAGGAGCCGTGGCGCGTTCCTTTTTGGGGCGTGGGGAATGAAAGCTGGGGTTGCGGTGGCAATATGACACCCGAACAATATGCGCAGCTTTACAGGCGCTATGCTTCTTTTTGCTTAAACTATCCGGGTTCGCCTTTAAAGAAAATTGCCAGTGGCCCTAACGGAAATGACACGCATTGGATGGATGTTCTGATGAAAAATATTCCGCGGAATATGATGTGGGGCGTGTCGCTTCATTATTACACCCTTCCTACTGGCGATTGGGGTAAAAAAGGCTCTGCCACTGACTTTGGTGAAACAGAATATTTTAATACCATGAAAAATGCGTTGGCCATAAATGATATGATCAATGACCAGAAAGCGGTGATGGATCGTTATGATCCTGAAAAGAAAGTGGCTTTGGTTGTGGATGAGTGGGGCGTTTGGACAGATGCAGAACCGGGTACAAATCCTGCTTTTCTTTACCAGCAAAATAGCTTGCGCGATGCGCTGGTAGCCGCTTCTACCTTAAATATTTTCAATAATCACAGCGACAGAATTAAGATGGCGAATCTTGCCCAAACGGTAAATGTTTTGCAATCATTGATCCTTACCAAAGGATCGCAAATGGTTTTGACGCCGACTTATTTTGTGTTTGATCTCTATAAAGTGCATCAAAATGCGACTCTTTTGCCGGTTCGGCTTACCAGTCCTGATTATATTTCAGGCGATCAGCGGATTGCGGCGGTAAACGCATCGGCTTCGGTTGATTCTATGGGAGTGATCCATATTTCGCTGGTGAATCTTGACCCTTCAAAAACGGTTACAGTTCGCACTTCCTTTGCTGGAAGAAGCTGGAACAAAATAAGCGGTACTATTTTGACATCGGAAAAATTTAATGATGTCAATTCTTTTGATAATCCCGGTAAAGTAAAATTGAAAAACTTTACCGGTTTAAGGAAAGAAAAAGGTGACCTCACCGTTCAGCTTCCTCCTAAATCTGTTGTGGTTTTGGAGTTGAAAAAATAAAAGTTTAGTTGAATGAAAGGTGGTCAGACGCGGTAAAACAATTGCCGGTAAAGGACTTATTTTTCTATATTATATTTTTCTCTTCTCGATTGGATAAACAGGATGATGTGGATAGCGATTAAAAGCTCACAAACGATTTCTTTGACAATCATTGGGTACATTTTGAAATATGATTAATAATAATAAGCAAACGCTGCAGACTGAATTTTATTATGTGAATGCAAATAAAAAGCCTGAAAAAGATTGAATCCTCCAGGCCAGAGGCATTCAACGTTTGGATGAATACATTTTATTTTCAAAAAAGCCTCCGATGAAAACGGCAGGGCCTTAGATGATTTTTGAATATAGTTATTTTAATTCTATTACTATACCCGCCTGGATGTTTACAGAATTCAAATCTTTATAGCCGTTCTTTTTATAAGGCGCATAATCGTAAGTAGCGCCAAGATTTAAAGCCGAAGTACTTGTCTTTTTAAATGGTATCATCAAGCCAAGCCCGCCCTGGGCGTGGAAACCAACATTTGACTGGCTATTGCCAAATTCACCATAATACTGTTTGAAGTCAATAATATTTGCGCCGGCTCCTAATGACACATACGGTTTTAAAAAAGTGCTTGGCTTAGGGAAATAGGTTGCTTTTAATAGAACTGGCGTTGTTTGAATTGAGTTACTTATTACCGCAGAGATCTGCTGCGTTTTATTGAGGTTATAAATAGCTCTCGGATATTTTTGATAATAATCCTGGAAGCCAAAAGACAATCCCGCCGATAACTGATCGCTGAAAGAATATATCAATCCAGCCTTAAAGCCGCGGGGCGAGCCATTACTGACCAGATCATTTTTGAAACCGCTAAAGGGAATACTGTAGTTATAATTGAGATCAAGTTTAAGTGGGCGTTTTTGCGCATTGGCAGTCAATGCAAAACACATCATCACACACACGCCCACAATTATTTTTTTTATTCTTTTCATTTTGAATCAATTTTTAGTGTTTTAAATAAGAAGACTGGTCAAATAAAGCTTTAACCTGGTTGTCGGCAAACTTGCATTAAAAACTCCTGAACCACGAATCAGTCCGGTCCATACTACATTAATTTTATGATCTGTGGAAGCATTTTTTAGATCAAGAATGTCCAGAGAAACGGCGCCTTCGCTCACCTGGTAAACACTGTAAGCGTAAGGAATATAATATCCATAACCAGGATAGCCCCAGTAGTACGGATCCCAATAACCGCCATAATCATCCCAATAATCGCCGTAACTGATTACCCCGGTGAAAGTATTAATAATATGATTCACATCCACACCAAGATCAGGATTATCATTCCGCGAAACCATTTGATAGCCCGCCTGGCCCATATGTTTTTTCACTGCATCAATATAGGCCTGGCCTGCATCATTTAAGTCGTGAAAAGATTTTCCGTTTTCAATAACCGCTACCGAGTCGGAGATACTGTATGTTTTGTAGTCCCTGAAATTCACAGAAGAATCATGGTCGGTAATATAGATCCGTGATTCATCGGCAGTTAAATTATTTACCGGATCTTTAGTACAGCTTGTATAAATGATTGAAAAACCTGTTAATCCAATCAACATTAAAAATATTCTTTTCATAGCTTTCTCTTTTTCCCTGTTTTTTACAAAGTAAGTGCCTAAAACCCTTTTTGACAGATAAAGAAATACTAAGAATTATGTTGGATTTTTAGATTTAAGATTCTGTTATAAAGTAATGTGGCGGCGGAGCTTGCCCACACGATTCCAAATGTTTGAAGGTTGTGTTTATAAGTATTGCCGCAGCCATTCTTTGGCTTCTTTATCATCAGAAAAACTCTTCATCGGAATGGGCGGTTTTTTTAAACTGAAAAGGATATTCATGATAAATTTTGCAAGGCCAGGCTTTGAAACCATTGCCATTGCAGAATAAATGACGGGTAATTGTTCTGTTGCAAATTTTCTTGTCTCCTTGTCGGGCACCGGCGAATTTGATAAATAAATCAGTAAGGGCATTCTTTTGTTGTTGGTAATTTCTTTGACCAAAGCTACATTCGCTGAAACATTTTCAACTGTTCGCTTTGGGCTTTTGGACAGAGAAATCAAAACGCCATCGTCAAACCAATATGTTGCGATTTCTCCATTAAAAATTGGGCGGTTTGTTGGTATCTCGGGTGTCATTATAAAAAGATTATAAAAAATGATTGCCGACCATTCCTATTTTGCCACTTCCATCTTCACTTTTTTATTCTTGATCTTTTGATCTTTTATCTGGTGGATCAGGTTGTTCATTTTTACTTTCCGGATGGCTGCGAAGGAGAAAAAATCTTTTACTTCTATCAGCCCAATATCTTCTTTTTTCAATTCGCCTTTGTTGGTTAAAAATCCTACGATATCTACTTTATTTACTTTGTCTTTTTTGCCTGCGGCGATAAAAAGCGTGACCCATTTGGGTTTCTCCGGCAAAATATTTTCTTCCTGAAGTTTGATCTGCTCTATGTTTTCATCAATATAAGCAGGAAGCGTTTCTTCTTCACTCAAAATAAGAATGGCTGTGCCGCTGGCTTCCATTCTTGCGGTGCGCCCGTTGCGATGCGTAAAAGCATCTTCAGTATGCGGCAAATGATAATGAACAATATATCGGATGTTGGCGATATCTAAACCGCGTGAAGCAAGGTCGGTAGTTACCAAAACATTGGTCGTTCCGTTTCTGAATTTAGATAACGCGCCGTCTCTTTGTTGCTGTTCCATTCCACCATGATAAAACTCGTTGTAAATTCCTTTTTCAGAAAGTATTTCACTGGTGCGCTCCACCGCTTCGCGGTGATTGCAAAACACAATGGTAGAGCGGTTTCCGAGATAACACATCAGTTTAAAGAGCGTTTCAGATTTATCTTTATCCGGTGAAAAAACGGATTTGATGGCAAGACCTTCGGTTTCTTCACCCGGTTTTAAAAAATTGACTCTTTCCGGAGTTTTCAATCCAATAAAAGAAGGGATTTCCACCGCATCTGTAGCGGAAGTAAGAATTTTCTTCTGAACATTTTTAAGGGATTCAATGATAAATTTCATCTCTTCCAAAAAGCCTAATTCAAGGGATTTATCAAACTCATCCAATACCAAAGTAGTGATAGAATCTACCGTAATATTTCTCCTGCGGATATGATCGCCCAATCTTCCGGGTGTACCAACAATTACGGTTGGCGGCTGAATTAAATTATTCTCTTCAATTTCCCTTTTATGTCCGCCATAAGTTGAAGTGATCTTATTTCCGGTGCCCATCGTTTTAAAAACTTGTTCTATCTGCATCGCCAGTTCGCGCGAAGGAACAACTATCAGCGCCTGGGTATTTTTATTTTCGGACTCGATATTTTCAAGTATGGGCAATAGAAAAGCCAATGTTTTTCCGGAGCCGGTTGCAGAAAGCAAAATGATATCTTCGACTTTTTTATTAGCTTCCAAAGCCGCCTGCTGCATTTCGTTCAGCGCTTCTATTTTTAAATTCGTCAGGATGTTTTCTAACGAATAACTTTTCTTTTTCATGGATGCAAAAATAGCGAAAGGGTTGTGTGTTAAGTGCGTTCGTTTTGTTATAGAAGTTTTGTCAGGCCATCGAGCAGCCGGAAATAAGAATTCGTATTGTTTATTGTTTACTGATAATATTTTCACCCATTTGTTTTTAGAAATGTATTTTTAATCATTAATCGGTTAATAAGGGTTATGAATACGCGAAGACTTGGCTCTATCGATGTTATCAGGGCGCTTACCATGTATCTCATGGTTTTTGTGAATGATCTGTGGACTGATAAAAAAATTCCTGAATGGCTGGAGCATGCACCGGCACACGCTGATGCAATGGGCTTCGCCGATATTATTTTCCCTGCGTTTTTATTTATTGTCGGTTTATCTATTCCTTACAGCCAGCAAAGCAGGATTGCGCGTGGACAATCGCGGCGGCTTATTTTCCGCCATATCGTAATCCGTTCTTTTGCACTCATCGTGATGGGTTTTTTCCAAATGAATATGGAAAATTACAGCAATCAATCTTTGTTACCACGATCAGTTTGGGTGATTCTGGTAACGGTTTCTTTTTTCCTGATCTGGCTCGATTATCCAAAAGAAAAGCGAAGAATGATGTGGTGGCTACAAACTTTAGGAATCGCCATGCTGGTTTTAATGGCGGCGATTTATAAAGGCGACTCGCCAACGGGAATCATTTGGTTAGCCCCTCATTGGTGGGGAATTTTAGGCTTGATCGGATGGGCTTATTTTTCCTGCGCAACCATTTCTTTATTTGGCGGCGAAAGATTGCTTTTACTCATTGCTTTCTTTATATTCTTCGTCTTTTTTAATTCCACCGTAATACTTGATGCGCCCGCTTTTACGGCATCACTAAGGCATTTGGTTGCTTCGCTGAAACTTGGAAATGCATCGAATGCTTCTATCACGATGACCGGCGTGATCTGTGCGGCTTTCTACCGGAGATTTTATGAAAAAACAGTGAAGGTTGAGGTCATTTTAATTTTAATGGCTGCTATTCTTTTTGCTTTCGGTTTTGCTACCAGGCCGCTGTGGGGTATTTCGAAAATCAGGGCTACGCCTTCGTGGACAACTATCTGCGCAGCCATCAGTATTCTTGCTTTTGTGATTCTGGTATTTTTAGTGGATAAAAAAGGAAAAGAATATTGGTTCAAAGCCATAAAGCCCGCCGGAACGAGTACCCTTACCTGTTACCTTCTTCCATATCTGCATGAATCCATTTTTTTATCAATCATCGGCATTCATCTTCCGTTAATTATCCGCACAGGATGGGCTGGAGTGATCAAATCACTCGTGTTTGCATTGGTCATTGTTTTGATAACAGGCTGGTTGGAAAAGAGGCGTTTAAGATTAAAAATTTAAAATCCAGCAAGAGTGAATTTGATAAACGAAAATACAAATCAATTTTATTTATTGTTTTACTATCTGTGAACAGATTGCTTCACATTTCCTTCAAATAATAAATTTACATTTGGATCTAAGACTATTTCCGTTGGTTTCATTGTCAGCGGAATATTTTTTTGGGTGATTTTATTTTTTATATCAATCGTTTTAATAACTGTTTTATTACCTTCCTTAAATGCAATCTCTAAGGGAAATTCAAAAACATTTTCCTGGGTTTGTTCGATTTTCAAAGAAAGGCTTTTTTTTAGTTGATCATAATTCCAATCCACTTTCAATATTGGTTGGCCAGCAGTAAAAAGCCATTGATTAAAAAATGTTTCAAGGTTTTGGTGAGTTACTTTTTCAAATATTTTCTCAAGATCCGTGGTGTTGGCATTACTTCCCGAATAAGTTTTGTAATAAGTTCGAATCCCCTGCCAAAACAAACTATCGCCAACTTTGGTTCGAAGCAAATGCAATACCCACGCGCCTTTCTGATAGCTGTTGGCGTTCAATAAATTCTTTAAATTATTTTTTTCGGAAGTATCAACAACAGGCGTTTTTTGTTTTTTATAAAATTTTAGAACAGTTTGTCTTTGTTGTTTTAACAAACCTTTTAGAGAATCTTTTCCATATTTATTCTCCAGGTACAAATCAGTCATGTAAGTAGCAAAACCTTCGCTGAGCCACAAATGCGGCCAGTCTTTTTCAGTGACATGATCACCAAACCACTGATGGGCAATTTCATGCGCGAACAAGCTTTCAAGGCCTTTATCATTCACTGAATTTTCAAAATAGAAAATGCAACCGGCATTTTCCATTCCGCCAAAAATTGTTTTCGATTGCACGTTGGCAAGTTTTTCATAAGCATAAGGCCCGATCTCTTTTATGTACCATTGCAGAATATTTTTTGCGATGGCATAATGTTTAAAGCCACTGTCTTTATTTTCAGGATAAACCCAACTGGAAACAGGAATACAATCCACATCAGCAAAATGATTTACTGCAAAATTGGTAACTCCAATTACCATTACTTTTGTCGGTAACGGAATATTTTCTTTCCAGTGAGTCAGTTTTAAATGACCGGGAAGATTTATTTCTTCAACTTTTTTCCCATTCGAAATTACCTGGTAATGAGCCGGCGCTGTAACAATAAAATCAACAGTTGCTTTATCAGAAAGGTGGTCATTACATGGAATCCAGTTGTGGGCGCGGTTTGGCCAGTTATCTCCAAAAAAAGAACGATCACCAAATTTGGTATTGCTGATAATTAATCCATCTTCCGGAATGCCTTCATAACTGATCGAATAAATAGTTTCTTTTCCTTTTAATCCGTGATCCTGAATAAAAAGGTGTTGAGAATCCTGCGAGAAAGTTAAAGCGATTCCATTTTTTGTAACAGATGTTACTGTCATTCCTTTTCCGTCTTTATTTTTATTTACCAGGTCGAAAATTATTTCCTTTTCATTCTGTTTAAATGCAGTGATAATCTCTGCATTTCCTTTAATAATGTTATTGATGTCATTTAATGTGATGCTAAAATCATAATGTTTTACATCAAGCCCATTCGTTGGAATTTGGGCAAAAAGCTTTACTGCAAAGAAAACTGTGATGAAAATTGATAGGATTTTAGCATTCATTTTTAAAAATCGATTTTGTAGAAAAGAATTTAGGAAAAGTACAAATAGTAAATGAATCAAAGAACATGTCAAACAAAAACCATTATTTTTATTTCTAAAAATAAATTACCATTACATGAAATTATTTATCCTCATCATGTCTGTTTCTATTTTATCTTCCTGTGATTCAAAACAAAAAATTGATTTGTTGGTTTATAACGCAACCGTTTATACGGTTGATAGTAATTTCTCAAAAGCAGAAGCAGTGGCAGTTGACAGGGGAAAAATTATTGCGACAGGAAGTTCAAAAGAATTGCTCGATGAATTTGATGCAAAAGAAAAAATAGATGCGCGGAGAAAATTTATTTTTCCAGGACTGATAGATGCACACGCTCATTTTTTTGAATACGGCCTGGGCTTGCAGGCTGCGGAGCTCGTAGGAACTACAAGCTGGGACGACGTTGTTTCGAAAGTGAAATCTTATTCAGAAAAACATAAAGATGGTTGGATCGTCGGAAATGGATGGGATCAAAATGACTGGACAATAAAAGAATTTCCTAGCAATAAAAAATTGAATGAATTATTTCCTGACAGGCCGGTAATTTTATCAAGAGTGGATGGTCATGCGGCGATTGCTAATGATAAAGCTTTGCAACTTGCGGGTGTAAAAGCGGGCGATAAATTAGAAGGCGGCGAAGTAGAAGTTCGTGATGGAGAATTAACCGGCATTTTGATAGACAATGCTACCAGCCTTGTTTACAGCAAAGTTCCTAACACAACAGAAGCGCAGTTAAAAGAAGCTTTATTAGCCGCAGAGAAAAATTGTTTCGCTGCAGGGTTAACAACAGTTGATGATTGCGGCCGGGATTATACCGATGCCTTATTGGTTGATAAAATGCAAAAAAATAATGAGCTGAAAATGCGGTTATTTATTATGCTAAGCGACAGGAAAAAGAATTATGATTTTCTTTTTGCGAATGGCAAAATAAAAACTGATCGCTTAAATGTTCGTGCTTTCAAATTATTTTCTGATGGCGCGTTAGGCTCCAGAGGTGCATGTTTGCTGCATCCTTATTCTGATAAACCAAACTGGAGCGGGTTTTTATTAAGCTCGCCTGAACATTTTGATTCAATGGCAAATATCATTTCTCAACACGGATTTCAAATGTGTACACATGCGATTGGAGATTCAGCGAACCGAACGATGTTGAAGATTTATGCAAAATATTTAAAAGGAAAAAATGGTCAGCGCTGGCGCATAGAACATGCGCAGGTGGTGAATAAAAATGACTTTCATTATTTTGGTGATTATAATATTATTCCGTCTGTACAGCCGACTCACGCTACATCTGATATGTATTGGGCCGATGATCGTTTGGGAAAAGAAAGATTAAAATATGCTTATGCAAATAAAGAATTGATGAATGAAAATGGTTGGATTCCGCTGGGTACTGATTTTCCGGTTGAAGATATTTCGCCGATAAAAACTTTTTACGCAGCGGTTTTTCGTCAGGATGCAAAGGGCTGGCCTGAAGGAGGCTTTGAAATGGGAAATGCATTAAGCCGTGAAGAAGCTATTCGTGGAATGACCATCTGGGCAGCGAAAGCAAACTTTGAAGAACATGAAAAAGGTAGCCTTGAAAAAGGAAAGTTTGCCGATTTTATTTTGCTTGATAATGACCTGATGAACGCTTATAAAAAAGAGGTGTTGAATACAAGAGTGCTGATGACTTTTGTAAATGGCGAAAAGGTTTTTGAGCGGAAATAAGAATTTGGGTGATTTGTTCATTACTGTAAATCTGTTTTATTTAATTCGCCCCAAAAAAAGTTTGTAACCTTTATTTACTTTATCTACTCAAATAAACAAAAGGGAGCTCTGGTTATTAGCGCTAAAATTTTCTGAATAATTAATTTGAATCATTTCCATAACTGATAACGATCATGTAGTTGCAATCTGTTGCTTCCTTTTTTTGGAATTATCTTTGCACCGCAAAAATGAATATCTCTTTATAAATTGAAAATTTTCGCAACCATATTTTTAACGTTCAGTATTTTTATTCAAACATTCAGTACATTCATTATACAAGCGGATTTTTTCCTAAATCGTTCTTATATCGCTGAAAATTTATGTGTGAATAAGGATAAGCCGATGATGCATTGTAACGGTAAATGTTATCTCACAAAAAAATTAAAAGATCAGGAAAAACAAAATCAATCGCCTGTTTCAAAGACGGAAAAATTTGATGTTCAACCTTTCTTTATCCCGCAAATTATTTCTTTAAAAAATACGGTTCCTGTTTTCAAACCAAAGTATTTTGTTAAGAATGAAAAACCCGTTTCATCTTTACCCACTTCCATATTTCATCCACCTTCTGCATAATTAATACTTACTAATTATTGCATGATTTATCCTCAAAAAGGATGAAGAGTTATTTCAATTAAATTTTTATAGATGAATAAGCATATTTGCTTAACTGCTTTGCTGTTGATGGCAATCAGTATGGCATTTGCCCAAAATAAAATTATGGGCAAAGTAATAGATGCCGCTACCAATCAACCTTTGCAGGGAGCGACAGTCAGGGATTTACAAAATAAAATAAATCGGATTTCTGATCAGAACGGAGATTTTTCTTTGCCGGAAGAAACAGATAGCATTCGGATTTCTTCTGTTGGATACTATACTTCCAACAGTTCAGTAAACAAACAAAAAATGGTATTTTTTCTTTCGCCATCTTTTGCCAATCTCAATGAAGTGATCGTTTCTGCAAACAGGGAAGTTCAAAAGAGGACAGAAGCTCCGGTGGCGATTGATGTAATTTCCAAAACACAAATAAATGATACAAAAGCTACGCGGCTTGATATGTTGGTAAATAAAATTCCCGGCGTTTTTATGGTTGATCTCGGCAATGAGCAACACAGCATGAGTGTGAGACAGCCACTGGGTTACAGCAATTTATTTCTTTATCTAGAGGATGGAATTCCGATAAGAACTGTGGGCGATTTTAATCACAACGCTTTGATTGAAATTAACCAGGCGTCGTTGCAGAGAATAGAAGTGATCAAAGGGCCGGCTTCTTCTTTATACGGAAGTGAAGCGGTCGGTGGCGCACTTAATTTTATCACTCAATCTCCCGCTCCTTTTCTTTCAGGAAAAGTTCAGGTGCAAACTGGAACGCGCGGATACAAACGCACAGATTTCAGTGCCAGCAATACTTTCAGGAAGTTGGGAATTTATATTGGCGGATATTATGCAGATCAAAATCAGCCAGAAAGAGAGCACAATGATTTTAATAAAACTGCGCTCACGTTCAGAGCGGATTATGCCTTCAACGATAAAACGAAATTGGTAACTGTTGCTGATTATATCAAATACAAGACTGATCAGAAAGGCGGATTGGACAGTGCTCATTTTTATGATGAAGATTACAATAGTTTTTATCGCTTCACTTACCGGAAAGCGAATGCATTCAGGCTTAGGAGTACCCTTTCAAAAAAGTGGAATGAAAATAATAACACCAATTTTACCCTTTTTTACAGGAACACATCTGTTGGGCAAAATCCTTTTTATTCCATTGCAGACGTTTCAGGTAATCCGGCAAAAGCGACCGGGCAAATAAATGATGATGCTTTTAAAAGCTATGGTGCAATTGTTCAACATTCCCAAAAAATTAATGCGCTACATACAAAATGGACGACGGGAATTAGCATGGATTATAGCCCGGCAACATATTTGGCCCAATTTATAAATATTCATAAAGATGCAAATGGAGTTTATGATCAATATTTTGAAAGCGATAGTGTTCTTACAAATTATAATGTGGGCTTGCTGAACACGGCTGCATACACGCAAATAGAATATAATCCAATTACGAAGTTGAGAATTGTTTTGGCGGCACGATATGATCGTCTGGATTATAATTTTGATAACCATTTGCAACCCGGAGCTTACACTGGCGCACCCGATGCAATCAATCATTTTGATCACTTCACGCCGAAGCTCGGATTCACTTATGATTTTGGAAATAGCAGGGGAATTTATTTGAATTATAGTGTTGGTTTCGCTCCCCCCAATATCAATGATTTATACAGAGGCGTGCAAGTGCCCACATTAAAACCCTCTGCTTATAATAATTATGAAATGGGTGCCTGGCTTGCATTTGCAGAGAATAAAGCCTCCGTAGAAGTTTCCATTTATCAGCTTGATGGCAAAAATGAAATTGTGAGTACAAGGCTTGCAGATGGAAGTTATGTAAATGAAAATGCAGGAATTACCAGCCACAAAGGAATTGAATTAAATATAAAATATGCGCCGCTAAAAGAAATTAATTTTCGTGTAGGCGGTACAGTTGCAAAGCATCAATATGTAAGTTATATTCAACAGGGAAAAACTTTCTCGGGAAATGAAATGCCGCAATCGCCTGCTTATATTATGAATGGCGAAGTAAGTTACAAACCAAATTATTTAAAAGGATTTAGAATTAGCTTGGAAAGTGAAAGCCTTGGTTCTTATTTTACGGATCCGCAAAATACGTCGAAATACAGTGGCTTTACGGTTTGCAATGCAAGAGCCGGTTATGAATTTAGAAGTTTTGAAACCTGGATAAATTGGATCAATGTGATGAATAAAAATTATGCAGTAACGGTTGAGAAAAGTGCTTACGGCACTTCATACCGACCAGGGCAGTTATCAACAGTTAGCATTGGAATTTGCTATCATTTTAATCAAAAATAAAATAATGAAATGCAAAAACATTTTCGTTATTTTTTAAAAACGCAATCATGAAAAAGGCTTATTTTTTAATATTCATCAGCGCGGCATTTGTTTTTCAATCGTGTTTTAACAGCGGGGGAAAAATAAATATTAATGCTTCAAATGCTGTGCAGATAGACACTTCAGAAGCTTCATGCCCTTATCTTACAAAAGATAACAAAGGAAATTTAGTTTTAAGCTGGATCAGGAAAATCGATTCTTCAACATCAGTTTATTGCTATGCAATTTCAAAAGATAATGGAGAAACCTTTGGGAAAACAATTGTTATCCCAGGTAGTGAAAACATACATCCGCATGGAGAAAATATGCCAAAAATTATTTTCTCGCCTTCCGGAAAAATCATTGTTGCCTGGGCATCCGGAAATTCAAATCCTAAAAATGCTTATTCTGATTTAGTATATTATTCCCAATCTTTTGATCAGGGCATTTCATGGACTAAGGCGGAAAAATTAGTAAAGGATACTGCAGGTTATGATCAGCGTTACTTTGATCTGGCATTGTTGCCAGATGGTGAAGCAGCGATCACCTGGCTTGATAACAGGAAAAAAACAACAGAAGAAGGATCAGCTTTATACTTCGCTGAAACAAGTGGCCACAAAGGGTTTCAGAGTGGGAAGCTGGTAAGCGAACCTTGCTGCCCTTGTTGCAGAACAGATCTTTTTGTTGACAGTAAAAAAAATATTCACATTCTCTATCGCGCAATAATCAATGATAGTATTCGGGATATGGTTCATACAATTTCTACAAATGGTGGAAAAACTTTTTCCATTCCTAAAAGAATCAGTGATGATAATTGGGTTATTAGTGGTTGTCCGCATACCGGCCCGGCAATGACAGAAAATAGAGATGGAATTCAGTTTACCTGGTTTACCGGAGGCGGCAATGGTGGCGTTTATTATTGCAATTCAAATAATGATGGAAAAACGTTTTCTCCCCGCCAAATGGTAAGCGGGGTCGCGGCCCGTCATTGCCAGATCACTTCTATTTCTGATAACGACATTGCGATTGTTTGGAATGAAAATTTTGTGAAAGGAAAAGATTTTTCGTCACGGATTGGAATAGAATTGAGGAATGCAAATGGCTCTGATCCTGTCAAAGAATTCATCACTTCGGAAAAAGGGAATGCTACTTTTCCTGTGATAAAAAGCATCAATGAAAATGCTGCTTTAGTCGCTTATACTGAAACAGAAAATGATAAAGATCATGTGAAATATAAAGTGGTGAAATTTTAAAAGATTCTAAAAAATCTAAAAGAGGATTCCGGAAATTTGTTTGTTTACTATAATTTTTCTGCAAGGAACTTCTGAGTTCGTGGGGATTTGTATTATTCGTTGAAAAAAATTACGCAACCGATTGTTCATTACTATTACTCCGTCACCAAGAATTATTTCTATATTTTCACTTAATAGATTTTCATTCATTAAAATTTTTGCATGAACCAAAACCTTGTCGCCGCCAAACCAAATTACACTTCGCAGATTGTAATTATCGGAATCCTGTTTTTCATTTTTGGATTTGTAACGTGGCTCAACAGCACGCTGATCCCGTATTTACAGATTGCATGTGAATTAGAAACATCACAAGCAGTACTAGTCACATTTGCATTTTATATTTCTTATGCGGTGATGGCATTTCCTTCATCGTGGGTTTTAAAACGAACAGGTTTTAAAAATGGAATGATGTGGGGATTGATTTGTATGGCAATCGGTGCGCTGATTTTTATTCCGGCTGCAGAAACCAGAACTTACGGATTATTTCTTACCGGTTTATTCGTGATCGGTACGGGGTTGGCGTTGTTACAAACCGCTTCTAACCCGTACATTACGATTCTCGGGCCAATAGAAAGCGCAGCGAAAAGAATAAGTGTAATGGGCATTTGTAATAAAGGCGCCGGTGCACTTGCGCCATTGATCATGGGGGCATTTTTATTGAAAGATTCTGAAGCTTTAATAGAAAAATTAAAGACACTCAATCCAGCTCAAAAAGCTGTTGAATTAGATGCGTTGGCATCAAGGGTTATTGTTCCATATATTATTATTGCGGCTATTTTGATTGCGCTTGCTGTGTTTATTTATTTTTCAAGCTTGCCGGAAGTGAAAGCCGAAGGCGAAGATGATCAAGAAAGCGAGACTAACGGTGAGGTACAAACGATTTTTAGTTTCCCTTATTTATGGATTGGCTTTGTCACCTTGTTTTTATATGTCGGTGTTGAAGTAATGGCTGGTGATATTATCCAGGTTTATGGAAAAGCCATCGGGATCAGTCTAGATATTGCCAAACATTTTACTACCTATACCATGATTGGAATGTTGATTGGTTATTTAATCGGAATCGTTACCATTCCAAAATATATTTCACAGACAACAGCTTTAAAAGGCTCTGCAGTTCTTGGCCTTATTTTTTCTTTGTTAGCCATCTTTACGTCGGGTTATACCTCTGTACTATTTATTGCTTTACTAGGTTTGGCAAACGCATTGGTTTGGCCTGCGCTTTGGCCTTTAACGATTCACGGATTGGGAAGATTTACCAAAGCGGGTTCTGCCTTATTGATCATAGGAATCGCTGGTGGCGCGGTTTTGCCGAAAATTTGGGCGGGGCTTGGCGAGAGAATTGGTTTTCAACAGGCATTCTGGATTTTGATTCCATGCTATTTATTTATTCTTTATTTCGCTGCTTACGGGCATAAAGTCGGATTAAAATCAAAGGAGGAAATAAAACTTTGATTTTTAAAATTTTGGTGATAGAAATCATGTGATTTCCTGGATGAAATCATTTTCTTTCTTCTAATTAGGGCTAAATTTGCAAAGAAGAAAATGATTGAATAATGAAGGAAGATAACCATTCAGAAAATCCAAGCTTATTAAATTTACTAAAATGCAAATGCCCGCGATGCAGGCTGGGTGATATGTTTGTAAATAAAAAAGTGTACTCAAAAGGCTTCATGAAAATGAGGGAAACCTGTGAAGTTTGTGGCCAATATTTTGATCTGGAAGTTGGATTTTATTATGGCTCCAGCTATGTTAGTTATGGGATAACAGTCGCTATTAGCGTTGCTACTTTTATTGCCTGGTGGGTTTTAATCGGAATATCTTATGATGATAACCGCATTTTTTACTGGCTTGTTTTTAACGCGGTTTTAATCCTGGCTCTACAACCACCCCTCATGCGATTGGCGCGAACAGTTTGGTTGGCGATGTTTGCAAAATATGATCCGGATTGGAGAATTCATCCTGCGGAAATTCCTGAGAGAACCAATGAGGAGCAAAAAAATGCGTGGTGAAATTTTTTTAAAGGTTATTTTTAATCAACTGAATTCCTGTTTGGGTGAATGATATTTTATGTTGCTTGTATAAATTTCCTATGGTCATTTTAAATGTTTTTTTACTCATTCCAAAGAAGGAGTAAATCTCTTCGGGTGAAGATTTATCATGATAGGGAAGATAGCCACCGTTTTCATTTAGTAAATGTATCATTTTTTCGGTTTCCTCTTCAACGCGGTTGTAACCTGATTTTCCGGCGGCGACATCTATTTTATTTTCGGGTAAAATATTTTTTATGAAGCCTTCGAAATGATCGCCAATCGAAATATTCCGATAGATTTCATTGTTATGTAGAATGCCTTTGTGAATATTATTGATGATCACCTCATAACCAATATCAGTGCGGCGGTAAATAATTAAGTTAACTACATCCTTTTCTTTCACCGTGAGGTTTTCATTAGATAAAAAAGGCTCTAATTTTTCTGTCGCAGCAAGCCTTTCTGTCTTTTGGTCCATTACTATTTTTACCAGGTATTCACCGTTGGGAATCATAAAATTTTTCATTTTTGATTTGGGAATAAAAAGATCTTTCATCAGTCCCCAATCCAAAAAAGCGCCTTGATTTGTAACACTAATTACTTTTAGTTTTACAATATCTCCCAACACACCGAAAGGTTTTTGTGTAGTAGCGATTGGCCTGTCTTCGCCATCATGGTACAAAAAAACTTTTAGTTCATCTCCCAATTTTGCATCCCGCGGAACAAATCTTTTTGGCAATAAAATACCTGCATCGCCATCATCTAAAAAAACGCCCATCGCTTTTTCTTTGATCACTTTCATCACATTATATTCGCCGATCTTAACCATTGTAAAAATTAAAATTTTTAACAAAGTTAAAAAAAGTAATCTGCCCTTTTTAAGAATTGATATTGTAAACCTTTAATGAAATAAAAAAAGATGAGCCTCCTGAATTTTTTATTGGTTTATCCCTGAAAAAAATTAAGTGCTGATAGTTATAATTTCAAACGCTCATAAAACTCAACGGTTTTGCTTGAATCAGGATGAACGATTGTTTGTTGATAATTATCATTGCCCTCAAAAGTGAGATCAATAACAAATGTTTGTCCGGCGATGATCGGGTAGGTCGAATTAAGATCTGTTTCCTGCATTTTGTTATTACCCAACATTGAAAATGTGCCAAAACCAATACCGGTTCGAATTCTGGAAGAATCCTTATCCGTAAGTCCAAACATAAAATAACCGTTTTTGAAAGCCTTATATTCAGTGCGGTTGTATTTTGTGCTATCAGACCCTTTGATTTCATATGACTTGGTTTGCCTCCAAACGCCATCCAGTATGGAAGAATCTTTTGTTCCCACCGATTGATAAATCTCAGTCAGTTTTGATTTTGCGCTGTCAATTAAAATATCAGAAATTATCTGGTTATATCCATCTGCTGTTTTCGTAATTTCTAATTTATAGGTTGAAGGAGAATCATCAAAGGAAGAATCGCGCGAGCTATAAATGATGTGTTCAGTGACGCCACTTGTGTCGGAAGTGTAAGACCCTACCCCGAATAAAGATGTAGAATCAGCAGCATTGATCTGGGTGTAAATAACGTAATGATCTGTATAAATTTTAAGTTGTTTAACGTCTGTATACTCGGTTTTCTTCGTTCCATCATTAATGGTTTGGGAGGTCATTAGGTAGGCGCCTTGCATTTTTGGGGCTTTTTTCGAAGAAGAATTACAACTTATTACCAAAGCTATAAAACAAATTTTAAGGTATTTCATAACATCAGGCTTTTAAATCATTATCAATGTAAGATATTTTTTTTAATTATGTCATATTTCTTTTTGCACCATGGATTAAGATGCTTATTTATTTTGGTATTGAGATTGTATTATTTGTTTTATGCCAAAGAAAAGAAAATCCTCAAAACGAAAATGGTCTGCTGGTGTTACCAAACACAGCAACGCATTGGATCTTAAAAAAGGAGTTTTTACACTTCATGATCCCCAAAAAATTGCAGAATCCTTAAAGAATTCTGCTAAACACAGTCATCGCAGAAAAGGAACTCCATTTCAATCCGCCATGTCTATGTTGACTTTTTATATTAATCGTGATGGAAAAAATCTGCCCGAAAAACAAAAGGAAATTCTTCAAAAAGCAAAAGATGAATTGCGCGTTCTTTTCGGAAGAGCAAAAAAAAGCGGAGACAAAAAATAGCGTACATTTTACGAATTCTCTTCATACCATTCCGCAATTTTATTTCCGATTGCATCAACAAACTTTTGGTCTTTTACATTTTTCATTTTCCAGCCTTTATCAGTGCAGTGAATGATCCCAAGGTTTTCATCATTTAGTGAAATGCCCAGCTCATAGCAATTCTCTTCCTTGCAGGTTTGAGGAACCGGAATTCCTTCGCCTTCATATTCCTTCCCTTTGTATTCAAATGTAATCGGAACCGGATCTTTTTCTAATTGTGTTATAAAATCCTGCAGCAAATTTATTAAGCGCTTTCTTTGCGCTTTTGGAGTTGCGTTCCATTTTTCTTTACCTGCGCGTTTAAATGCGAGCTTATATTTTATACCGGTCATTGAAGTAGAATAGTCATTTGCGTCAAGTTTTATCGCGGTTTGATCGGCAAGAAGATACCAATGATATTCTGTGCCAACGGGAACGCCCGAACCTTCCGGAGCGTGGCCGACTCTGCGTTTGATCACGTTGTAAGATATTTCCCAAAGATCAGGAGTAATTTTTGTTTCGTGCCATTCTCCCTTATCGTAGTACCATTTATGGCTACGGCCTACTTTCATTCCGGTATATTCCTGATCACCAAAGTGTTTGAATTGATTGTAATTTTTAGATAAATTTTTTGGAGTTTGTTTTTTCTTTCCCAAAGCCTTTTTGGGTTTTACAAGCGTAGCTGATTCCATAACAATCTTTTTAAATTATGCTATAAAAATCTTGCCAGAATGAAGCGTTTGAAAAGCTATCAGTTTGTATAATAATTTTGAGTTCAGCCGCAAAACCAAAATCGTATTGGGCTTATTTGTCTCAATGTTTTTTTCTAAAAGCAAGTGCATCCAGGTAATAAATAACTTTTAAAGAAATATTATTGTTTTGCGGAGCAGAAACGGTATGGTCAAAGTTTTTGAAATAAGAATCATCGGTTTGCTGGTCGCCTGAATAAACTGAATTTTTCCATACAATATTTAAAAAACTTCCAGGCGCAAATTCCCAGGTATAAACCATATCTATGTTGAAAATATTCAGATTCTGATTGGTATTTCCGTTATAACTTACATTCTTTGCCAATGAACCGTTCTGTTGTAATGTGAAAAATTCTTTAGAGGTTACTTCGCTCCAATAATGGCGTAGCCTGAATGTAATTCCATTGCTTCTGTTGAAATTGTATTTGGAAGTAAAAATATTTTCAACAGTAGCGCGGTCTCTTCTTGAGAAAATAACATCCGCTCCGCTAATGTCGGCATAACCTGCTTCATTAATTGATGGGTTTAAATTAAGAATATGACCGATTGAAAATTTATCGCTAAAGCGATAATTATTCTCCAAATCAATTTGATAGTAGGAGTTATGAAACAGATTTGAGTAACCGACCGTTGCATCCAAGAATAGATAATATTTTTTGGAAGTATTAGTTCCCAACCATCCTCCAAAGTTTGCACCGGATGGTTTTTTGTAAACGCGGTTTGCAACACGAGGTTCATAAAAGTCAGATGCACCGGCATTGTAGTTGATATTAATTCCAGCCTGCATCAGATTTTTAAGTTGCCCGTTTATATTTCCGTTGTAATTAAAACTTTGATAAGCATCAGGCGTAAACCTCCTGCTGTAAGAAAAATTATTATTCAGATGAAGGTTATTGTACCATTTGCCGGGTTTGTTCCAATTGTAACCGACATATAAATAATGATTCAGGTAATTGTTGTTGAAGAGAATTCCAAGATCATTTGGATCGTATTTTTCGGTGGTTAATTCTTCATTGATCTGGAAATTGAATCTGCCGCCTATTTTGCCGAAACCTAAATTATGCATGTAACCTGTAACTGAGTGCCCGTCTTTATTGTAGATATTACTCAAAGCTATTTTCCCATTCCAATTGTAAACATTTTTTTTATCATTCAGATTAAAAACCAAGGCGGAAACATTGGCATTATAATCGGTTCCTTTTCTCAAAGTACTGGTGTTGATCAGCGAAACGGAAGAATTATTTTTCAATGTTTGATCAAGAACCAGAATGTTGTAATTGGTTAAAGGATTCGTTTGAATTTTTCTCTGGTTTCCATGTTCGTCTTCTACAACCGCATACATTGCTTTAGTAATCGCATTTAAAAAACCGATGCCTAATCCTTTTGCAGTTCTTCCGGATATTTTTGTAGCATTGATCAGTTTAGATTCCGTAGGGTTTTGTACGATATGTTCAGAAGAATCAATTTCATTTGCTACATTAGAAAAATGAATTGGCGTGCCTCCAATCCGGCGCGAATAGAACAGATTTCCTTTGGAAAAAAGTTCTGTTCCTTCGGTAAAAAAACTTCTGTTCTCATTATATTTTACTTCGAAAGGCGTAAGATTAAGTATCTGGTTATCACTCTGAACCTGGCCGAAATCGGGTATCAGCGTCATGTCTAGAGTGAAGCTTTCGTTGATGCCATACTTCACGTCCATGCCGCCATTTATAGAAGAAGTGTAATCTTTTACGCCTTTGGTTTTATAAGGATAATGATTTAAATAAGTTGAAAAATAAGGGCTGAAAGACAGTCGCAGCGGCGCTTTTATTTTTTCGAGTCCCACCCATTGTCCTTCCTGGTTTAAGAGACCGCTTTTATTTGGATCAAGATTGCTCCACGCATATTGTTGCGTTGTTTTTTGCCTTTTCCTGATAATATTTAAACCCCATGTTTGGTGGTCTTTGTTTGCAAAACGTAAGGCTGAATAAGGAATCCGCATTTCAAACGTCCACCCATCCGGTTGCATTTTTGCGGCGCTTTCCCAAACAGAGTTCCAGGTATCGTCTTCGTTTCCGGTAGAAGAGTATTTTGCATCATATTGTTCGCCATAAGGCGTAACATAAAAACCGCTGCCATTAATTTTATCATAATAAGTGTCAAAAATAATTCCTGCAAAGTCGCTGTTGCCTATTTTATCGCGGCCTATCAATTCCTTTGAAACCCTGTCAGCGCTTTGCTCATGGCAATAACCACCAAAATAAATATAATTGTCATCATACAACAGGTAAAATTCTGACCTGTTTTGTGGGGATTCGACAACGCCGGGATTAGGGCGAAACTCAATGAGATTGGTGATCACAGAACATTTTTTCCAACCCGGCTCACTAATATTTCCATCAATTTTAAAAGTTTCGTTTGTTTTAACCGCAAGAATTTGTTTTATTTTCTCCTGGCAAAAAGCGGAAAATGGCAGAAGCAAAAATGAGATTATGGCAAGAAGAGACTTGTTCATGGGTATAAATTCACTGCAAAATTATACGAATGGGCAGCCAGAAAAGTTACCATTCATCCAAAATATTTTCGTTTAAAGAGTTGAATGATTTTAAAATTTTTTTTCAGATAAATCGTAAGGCTTAATTTTTATTTACTTAAAAAAACTTTTATAGTAAACGAATAAATAAATAACGCAGATTTTGTTATTGATTTTAAGAAAAAGCTATAATTTCCTATTAATAATAAATGGAACTTTTGAGCAAAAAAGTAAAAGTTTTGGAAGGAGTAAAAATCTAAAAAATTAGAGGAGGATAGTAAACAAACAAATAAAGAGGAATTCTATTTAAATAATTAATTTACATAAGTCCTTACCGTTTTTAATAACTGAGCCATTTCAAAAGGCTTGGCTACAAAATCCTTGGCCATACAATCTTTGATATATTTTCCCATTTCCGGGTTGGCTGAAAAAAGCACGACCGGAATATCTTTTGTAGCTGCCTGCGTCTGTAAGTTTCGGCAAATATCACGGCCGTCGGCACCACCCAGCATGACGTCGAGCAAAACAAGGTTTGGCTTAAACTCCGCAATTTTGTTACTGATGTCTTCCCAACGCGAAATTGCTTCAACAGTAAAATTGTTCATGCTTAGTATAACCTGAACCAGAGATAAGATATCTAAATCATCATCTACGACAAGTATTTTATTCATAATTTTTTTTTGTTCGCTATTATCAAAGACAAAAACGTTTCTAGGCCTGTGTTTGTTGTGTTGTAAATGAATGTTTTAATGGCAAGGAAAAATAAAAAATTGAACCCTTATCGGCGCTCTCTACCCAAATTTTTCCATAATGCCTGTTAATAATATCGCGGCAAATGTATAAACCTAAACCAAACCCGGAAATGTGAACAGAAACTCCTTTTGTGCGGTAGAAGCGCTCAAAAATATTTATTTGCTCTTCCTTTGGAACCCCTATTCCATAATCTCTTATTTTAATGATCAATTCTTTTTCTGTTTTTTCAGAGTCAACAACTACTTTATTTTCGCCCGGTGAATATTTGATCGCATTCGATAAAAGATTTAGTAGAACCTGTTCTATTCTTTGCTTGTCTCCGAAGATCATTTTATTATCGGGATGATCTTTCCTTTCGATATGATGTGTTCCTGAAACCATCTGAGCCGCGATGATCGTTTCATCTAAAAGTTCATCTATATTAAATTCTTTTATATCCAGTTTTAACTGGCCGCTTTGAATTTTCGATACATCCAGCAAATCCTTTACCAATCTTTCCAGTTTATTTACATTATTCAAAGTTTTTTCAACGAATTTCTTTTTAGGTTGCTCCTGTTCCAATACATTCAGCATTTCGACATAACCTTTAATACTCGTGAGGGGCGTTTTTAATTCATGGCTGGCGATTCCGATAAACTCATCTTTTTTCTTCTGGCTTTCTTTTATTTCTTCCATTAGTTTATTGAAAGCCTGGATAAGCGTCGCAATCTCGTCTTTCCCATCTTCTTCTAATGTCTTATTATATTCACCGGTTTTGCCTACTTTTTTTATCGCATGAACCAATTTTAGCAACCTTTTCGAGATATAACTTTGAACCATAAGAGCGATAAGAAAAGAGAAAACCAGCGCCACCAACAATAAAACGAAAGCTAACCCATATTTATCATGTTTTATTTTTTGTAATTCGGTTAACTGGACCTGTAGGAAAACATCACCGATAATTTCATTGTTGCTAACAATTGGGTTGCTTACAAAAAGTTGCTGCTCACCTGCAAAGGAAAATGCTTTTCCTTTTAAAACAGGAATTTTAAAACTATCGGCTTTAATTTTTGAATAGCTGGCAAAGGCCTGCCCATTTTTATTGGTAATACCTGCATGAATAATTTCAGGAGCCACATTGTGCAAATCCGCTAACATTTTTTTGGCTGCTTCCGGATCCTGAAACTGGATAGAAGAAATGCTGTTTGTACCAATTACCTGAGCAAGGCTGATCATACTGTCAACTTTGCGTTGTTTGTAAGAATTTACATCGGTGATAATAAAAACACCGAATACAATACCAAACACAACGACGCTGGTAAAGACCTGCATTAGTATCAGCTTATTTCGTATGGATATATCCCGAAGTTTGAACATTTATAGAAGTACAATTTATTTTAGTCAACAATAATAGCCAACTTCAGCAATTGCGATCCAGCTTTTAAACCTGCTGAAGAGATTGCTTTCAAATTCGCTTCAAATTTGAGCCGGTTGTTTATGATAACAAAATTAAAAGCAGTTCCCTTCTTTGCAAATCCTGCCTCTTCACTGATTGTAAGGACACCCGGGCGGGCTTTTCGCAAAAGATAATTTAATGAAAAACGGCTTTTTTTGGGTATAAAAAGGATATCGCAATCTTTGATCTCTGATGCGTTGTCGATCGTTTTAATTGCAATTCTTTTATTATCTACTGTATTCTGGCTCGCTATTTCATTTAAAGATTCTGTTACAGGCGAATCACCTATAATGCCAATCACAAAATCGCTCCCATGATCGTAATTGCCCCAGTCAATGTATTTTGTAAAATTGTAAATAAACGCCGCTTTCAGGTTTGCTTCCTGTTCTGCATTTTGTGCAGTTATCGCTCCTGCAAGAAAACTAGCCAACACAACCAGTAAAAATCTTTTAAACAGCATATTTAGTTTGTAAATATTTTCAAAACTTAAAACTTTTACCTTATTCGGTCTTTGTACTCAAGAGAAAGTTGCAAAAGAGTTTCCATAGAAGGAACTGTATCGTTTGTGCCAATATAAGCAAACGTGCTGAAAAAAAGAATACAAGGGCAAAAACCTTATTTTTCATACAGATGAAAACTTAAATTTTTGGATCAGAGAATAAAAACGAAAATGAAGGTAGAATAAAAGAAGAATATTGTGGAAAGAATATCATCTTGATATTATTGGAGAAGCGTTAAAATAAAAAAATGCTTACGTTTTAAAGACAATTTTTTTCGCCAAATCAATTTCATCCTGTGAAATCGTATGGCCCATATTTAAATAAATTTTTTCGGTAACGTCTGCATTCATTCCTTTTAATATATTAGTTGTTGCTTGCACTCTTTCCACAGGAATGTGAGGATCCGGATTGCTGCTTCCAATAAAAATAGGGGTATTTTTAAAATCTCCTTTATAATTTTCCTGGTGAATTTTATCACCGATCAATCCTCCGGAAAACGCGACTGCGCCACCAAACTTTGTTGCGTCTCTTGTTAAAAATTCAAGCATTAAACAGGCGCCTTGAGAAAAGCCAAGAAAAAAAATATTCCCTTCTGAAATTCCGTGTGCAATTACATCACTCTTTGTTTCTTGTAGCAGCGATAATGCAGAAGACAACCAAGGTTCGTTTTGCGGTGGCGGGGCAATAAAAGAATAAGGATACCAGCTGTTATTTGATGCCTGCGGAGCAAGTAAAGAAAATTCATTTAGATTCAAAAAACCAGCAAGCGAAAGAATATCTTCTGCGTTTCCACCGCGACCATGGACCATTATCAAAACTTTTTTAGCTACACTTAAATCAGTGCCCGCTGATACTATATTTTTTGGATGTATTTTGTTTGACATGATTACAACGAAAATACGAAATTAGAATAATCGATCGCTTAGTAAGTGGTGTTCAAATTCAAAACGGGATTAAAGATTCTTCTTAAAAGTCTCTTTACAATTCGTCTCATTAATTTATCATTTCCTCTATTTCTTTTCCTTGTTCAATCCATATCTTTGCAGCCATTTAAAAAAAATTGTACATGAAAGCTATACACATGGTAGATTTGAAGCAACAATACCTCAACATTAAAAAGGAAGTAGATGCTGCGATTGCGGGTGTTTTGGATAGCACTTTTTTTATTGGCGGGCCACAGGTTGCTGATTTCTCCAAAAGCCTTGCAGAGTATTTGGATATAAATCATGTAATCCCGTGTGCAAATGGAACGGATGCATTACAAATCGCAATGATGGCACTTGATTTGCAACCAGGCGATGAAGTGATTACACCTTCTTTTACTTATGTTGCCACTACGGAAGTGATTGCGTTGTTAAAATTGAAACCGGTTTTTGTGGAAGTTAATCCGCGCACTTTTTGTGTAGATCCTGAAGCAATCAGGAAAGCTATAAGTTCAAAAACAAAAGCGATTGTGCCGGTTCATTTGTATGGACATGCCTGTGAAATGGAAGAAATTATGTCTATCGCCAAAGAACATAATTTATTCGTTATTGAAGATAATGCACAGGCGATTGGCGGTGATTACACTTTTAGAGATGGCATAACAAAGAAAACCGGAACCATTGGAACGATCGGTTGCACCTCATTTTTCCCAAGTAAAAATTTGGGGTGTTACGGTGACGGCGGTGCTATGTTTACCAACGATGATACGCTTGCAGAAAAATTAAAAATGATTGCGAATCACGGGCAGAAAAAAAGATATTATCACGAAATGGTTGGATGCAATTCACGACTTGATGCCTTGCAAGCGGCAATTTTAAATATTAAATTGCCGTTGTTGGATAGTTATATTCATGAAAGAAGAAAGGTGGCTGATTTTTATGATCATGCATTTGCAAATGATGAAAAAATTACTACGCCTTTTCGCGCTGATTATTGCAAACATGTTTTTCATCAATACACGCTTATCCTTGAAAACGTTGACAGGGACGGGCTTGTATCATTTTTGGCAGAAAACAATATTCCTTCGATGCTTTATTATCCAGTGCCTGCGCATAAACAAAAAATGTTCGCTTCCTTTGGGGGCGGAGATTATCATTTGGAAAAAACAGACTGGCTTACGCATCGTGTAATTTCATTGCCAATACACACTGAAATGGATGAAGAGCAATTAGATTTTATTACACAAAAAGTGTTGGAATACGTAAATAAATAAAAATGAATATTGCAGTTATTGGAACAGGTTATGTGGGATTGGTTTCTGGAACGTGTTTTGCAGAAACAGGGAACATCGTTACCTGTGTAGATATTGATGAAGAAAAAGTAAAAAAATTATCATCCGGAAAAATTACCATTTTTGAACCGGGCCTTGAAAAACTTTTTGAAAGAAACGCCAAAGAGGGGCGTTTAAAATTTACGACGTCTCTTTCTGATGGAATTAAAAATGCGAAAGTCATTTTTCTTGCATTGCCTACACCCCCAGATGGTGATGGCTTTGCGGATTTGAAATATGTTTTAAGTGTGGCCAAAAGTATTGGTAAACTTCTAAAAAAAGGGTCTTACAAAATTATTGCGGATAAAAGTACCGTGCCAGTTGGGACAGCTAATAAAGTTCATGAAATCATCCTGGAAAGTGCTAAAGAATCCGGAATTGAAAATGCTGGAAAATTATTTGATGTCGTCAGCAATCCCGAATTTCTGCGTGAAGGAGTTGCAGTAGATGATTTCATGAAACCGGATCGTGTGCTGATCGGTACTTCATCCGAAAAAGCAAAAAAGACTCTCGGTGAATTATATGCGCCCTATGTTCGTCAGGGAAATCCGGTTATTTTTATGGATGAACGTTCTGCTGAGCTTACAAAATATGCAGCAAACTCATTTTTGGCTACAAAAATTTCCTTTATGAATGAGATTGCGCAGCTTTGCGAAAGGCTTGGAGCAGATGTGGATATGGTGCGCAAAGGAATGGGAAGTGATGATAGAATCGGACGCAGGTTTTTATTTCCCGGAATCGGTTATGGCGGAAGTTGCTTTCCAAAAGATGTTCAGGCGTTATCCAAATCAGCACACAAGGCCGGCTATGAATTTAAGATTTTAGAAGCGGTAATGCACGTAAATGAAAATCAGAAAGTTCATCTTTTGCCGAAAATAAAATCCTATTTCAAAAATAAGTTGAAAGGGAAAAAAATCGCATTATGGGGATTGGCTTTTAAACCGAATACAGATGATACGCGCGAGGCTCCGGCATTAAAAATAATAAAAGAACTCAATTATGAAGGCGTGTCTGTCGTGGCTTACGATCCCGAAGCGATGGCAAATGTGAAAAGAGAATTGGGAGATAAAATTCAATATGCAGAGAATCAATATGCAGCTTTGGAAGATGCAGATGCTTTAATAATTTCTACAGAATGGAGTGAATTTAGAACACCTGATTTCAATAAAATAAAAGCGCTTTTAAAGAATCCTGCTATTTTTGATGGAAGAAATCTTTTTGAATTATACCAGATGGAAGAATGCGGGTTTCATTATGAAAGCGTAGGGAGGAGAGTAGTTAAGGGTGAAAATATAAAAATGTGAAAATGAAGAAATGTGCTGATTTGTTAGTATGCTGATGAGGAAAATAAGATTATCAATGATTTCTCTGTTTACTGATTAATCTTTAATTCTTAAACCTTTAATTTTTAATAATTAAAACAATAATTAAATAAGTGTCAAACAAAAGGATTCTCATCACAGGTGCTGCAGGGTTTTTAGGGTCCCATCTCTGCGATAGATTCATCAAAGAAGAAATGCAGGTGATCGGAATGGATAATTTGATTACGGGCGATTTAAAAAATATTCAACATCTTTTTAAGTTGCCAAGTTTTGAATTCTATCATTGCGATGTTTCGAAATTTATTCATATCCCGGGCAAGCTTGATTATCTTTTGCATTTCGCTTCTCCTGCAAGCCCAATTGATTATTTAAAAATTCCTATCCAGACTTTAAAAGTTAGTTCGCTCGGAACCCACAACTGCCTTGGATTGGCTCTTTCAAAAAAAGCAAGAATTTTAGTGGCCTCGACCAGTGAAGTTTATGGAGATCCTTTGGTGCATCCCCAAAAAGAGGATTATTGGGGAAATGTAAATCCAATAGGCCCTCGCGGCGTTTACGATGAAGCGAAACGTTTCCAGGAGGCTATTACAACAGCGTATCATACTTTTCATGGATTGGACACAAGGATCGTTAGAATCTTCAATACGTATGGCCCTAGAATGCGATTGAATGACGGCAGGGCTTTGCCTGCATTTATTGGCCAGGCCTTGCGTGGTGAAGATCTTACAGTATTTGGCGATGGCAGCCAGACGAGAAGTTTTTGTTATGTAGATGATTTGATAGAAGGAATTTATCGTTTGTTGATGAGTGATTATTCTTTGCCGGTAAATATTGGAAATCCTGATCAGATCACTTTAAAAGATTTTGCAGAAGAGGTAATTAAACTTACCGGCACTAAACAAAAAATAGTTTATAAGCCTTTGCCGCAAGATGATCCAAAGCAAAGGCAGCCTGATATTACCAGGGCAAAAGAGCTTTTAAATTGGGAGCCGAAGGTGCAACGTGCCGAAGGATTAAAAATTACTTATGATTATTTTAAATCTTTACCGAAGGAAGATTTATATAAATTGCCGAAAGAGTTTGTTCGAAAGGACCCTTTCGGTGAAAGTGAAAAATAAGAGGTTAAAAGTGAATTAAAAATAGGAATCTGTGTTATTTGCTTGTTTATTGAAAAAGTCGTACCATAAAATAAAATAAATGTACCAGGAATTAATAGATAAAAAAAAGAAGCTTGCCGTGATCGGATTGGGCTATGTTGGTTTGCCGATTGCCTTGGAATTTGCAAAGAAAATCTCGGTCATTGGTTTTGACATCAATGCAGGCAGAATAAAATTAATGGAGAAGGCAATTGATCCGAGCAACGAATTGGAATCTTCTGCATTTGCAAATTGTGATATCGAATTTACAAATAGTTTGGACAAACTTCACGAAGCAAATTTCTTTATAGTTGCAGTGCCAACGCCGGTAGACGAATACAATATTCCGAATTTAATTCCGGTAATAAAAGCCAGCGAAACAATCGGTAAAGTTTTGAAGAAAGGGGATTATGTAGTCTTTGAAAGTACCGTTTATCCCGGTTGCACAGAAGAGGATTGCCTTCCTGTAATTGAAAAATTATCGGGTTTAAAAATGTGTGATGATTTTAAATTGGGCTATTCTCCCGAAAGAATTAATCCGGGAGATAGAGAACATACTTTGGCAAGTATCGTTAAAGTTGTTAGTGGTTGTGATCAGGAAAGTTTAGAAACAATTGCCAAAGTTTATGAGTTGGTTGTGAAAGCTGGTGTTCACCAGGCATCTTGTATTAAAGTGGCAGAAGCAGCAAAAATTATTGAGAATACTCAAAGAGATTTGAACATCGCTTTAATGAATGAACTCTCCATAATTTTTGATAAAATGGGCATCAATACTTTTGAAGTTTTGGCAGCGGCCGGAACAAAATGGAACTTTTTGAAATTTCAGCCAGGCCTTGTAGGTGGCCATTGTATTGGCGTTGACCCATATTACCTTACTTATAAATCGCAAAAACTCGGTTATGATTCGCAGGTAATTCTTGCAGGCCGTTCTATCAATGATGGCATGGCAGGCTACGTTGCTAAAAAAATTTTGATGCATATAATTAAAGAGAACGGGAACATAAAAAAGTCGAAAGTTTTGGTGATGGGCACTACTTTTAAAGAAAATGTGAGCGATATAAGGAATTCAAAAGTTGCCGATATTATTAAAGAATTAATATCTTATTCTTTGCAGGTTCATGTTACCGATCCCCATGCGAGTAGCGATCAATTAAAGCATGAGTATGGTTTTGAATTAACATCGCAACTTGATAACGACTATGATGCAGTAATTGTTACGGTGCCTCACAAAGCGTATTTAAGCATGGACGATAATGCATTTGCCGGCATCACAAAATCTTATGGAATGGTTGCGGATTTAAAAGGAATTTATCGTGGAAAAATTTCAAGCCGGAAATATTGGAGTCTTTAAAAATTAAATAAATTGGAAAATAAATTTCACAACCAGGATTTAAGTAAACTTTCATTTTTAGTGAGCGGCGGCGCGGGTTTTATTGGCAGTCATATTGCAGAATATTTATTAAAAAATGGTGCTGGGAAAGTAAGAGTGATTGATAATTTTGCTAATGGATTTAAATCAAACCTTGATGTATTAAGGATTTACCATGGTTTTGAATTCGTCGAAGGCGACATAAGAAACATAGAAACATGTAGAAAATCATGTGAAGGAATTGATTATGTAAGCCACCAGGCAGCCTTGGGTTCTGTGCCTCGTTCTATCAAGGATCCGTCAAATACCAATGATGTAAATGTCGGCGGCTTTGTAAATATGTTGAAAGCCGCAGTTGAAAATAAGGTGAAGCAATTTGTTTATGCTTCTTCCTCATCCGTTTATGGAGATGAACCAACTTTGCCGAAAAACGAAGATCGAATTGGTAATTGTTTGTCGCCTTATGCGGTAAGTAAAAGAGCTGATGAATTGTATGCGGACGTATTTTCAAAAGCCTATCATATCCCGGTTTTGGGATTTCGTTATTTTAATATTTTCGGTCCGCGCCAGGATCCCGACGGACCTTATGCTGCGGTAATTCCCCTTTTTGTAAAAGCAATAATGAATCATACGTCTGCATTTATCAATGGCGATGGTGAACAAACCAGAGATTTTACTTTTGTTGAAAACGCAGTGCAGGTTAACATCAGAGGAATGCTCTCAACAAATGTAGAAGCGCGAAATAAAGTGTATAATGTAGCAGTTGGCGAAAATTATTCCGTCAATTTTTTATACAATTCAATTAAAGAATATTTGCACAGCGATATAGAATCTGTTCATCGGGAGCCACGCGAAGGGGACATTCGTAATTCGCTTGCTGATATTGCGCGAGCAAAAAATCTGCTCGGGTATGAGCCTACAACCCGGTTTGAAACTGGCCTGGCTAAAACGATTGAATACTTTAAAGATTTATATTCGCGAAAATAATTTGAAGTACCGTTTTAATTTTTTTTTTAATGTCGTTTATTAAAACTCAATTTCCGGGTTTACTCGTTTTTGAACCGAAAGTTCTTGAGGATAGCCGCGGTTATTTTTTCGAAAGTTACAATCAGAAACTTTTTTCAGAAGGAGGTATTGAAATAAATTTTGTTCAGGATAATCAAGCCAGGTCTTCGTTTGGTGTTGTTCGCGGATTACATTTTCAAAAGAATCCCTTTGCGCAAACTAAATTGATTCGAGTTTTAAGTGGTAAAATAATTGATGTAGCCGTTGATATCAGAAAAAATTCTCCTACTCACGGTCGTGCATACACAATTTTGCTTTCCGCAGAAAATAAAAGACAACTTTTGGTTCCGAAAGGCTTTGCTCACGGTTATTCTGTCATTAGTGAAATTGCTGAAGTGTTTTATAAATGTGATGAATTTTATCACAAAGAAAGCGAAGGTGGTATTTCATGGAATGACCCGGCTTTGAAAATTGATTGGCAGATTCCGGTTAACAGAATTACTGTTTCAGAAAAAGATAAACAATATGATTTGTTGGAAAATACAAATCATAATTTTGTTTTTAAAGATTAAAAATAAATGCCGTCTCAGAATTTTACAGCGAACATATTGGTTACAGGCGCGAATGGGCAACTTGCAAATGAAATAAAAATTATTGACACTGAGTATCCAGAATACAACTTTTTTTTTACAACAAAAGAAGATCTTCCGATTGAAAATCCAGAAGCTGTAAAATCATTTTTT
>Ga0207652_10000340_pt1 | contig 48581 bp, 40 predicted proteins | sample KBSC63BmetaG_FD_184334 | JGI IMG/M metagenome (GOLD analysis project Ga0207652, IMG submission 184334) | Corn rhizosphere microbial communities from Kellogg Biological Station, Michigan, USA - KBS C6-3B metaG (SPAdes) (version 2) | ecosystem: Host-associated > Plants > Roots > Rhizosphere ... | reverse complement strand
CAGAGAGTAAGCACTGAGCCCCTCTGCGATCTCTGCTCCTCCGCGGTCTCTGCGCGAAACCTTATTGTGTTCGTTCCCGCGTTCGCGGGAAAAAAGGGATTGAGACAATGACCGAAGGCCCGAAAACCGTCGACCAGTTCGACATCCGCGGCCGCTCCGCGCTGGTCACCGGCGCGGCGAGCGGGATCGGGCTCGCTTATGCCGAGTGTATGGCCGAGGCCGGCGCGAAGGTCACGCTGACCGACATCGACGCCGCCGGGGCGGAGCGCGAGGCGAAGCGGCTCGTCGATGAGGGCTACGAAGCGCGCTGGGACGTGTGCGACGTCGCGCAGCTGCCCCAGGTCGCGCAGGCATTCGACAACCACGTCGCGGCTTACGGCGGGTGCGACATCGCGTTCGCCAACGCCGGGCTCGATGTCGGCAACGGCTTCTGGACGCCCGAAGGCGACCGCAACCCCGCCGGGCAGATCGACGTCTACGAACCCGAGCGGTGGTACAAGTCGATCGGCATCAACCTCACCGGGGTGTTCCACACCGTGCGCGAGGCGGCGCGGGTGATGAAGGCCAACACGCAGCGCCGTGGCGGCGCGATCGTCATCACCAGTTCCAACGCCGCCGAGGTCAACGAGGCAATCGTCGGCGTGCCGTACATGGCGGCCAAGGCCGGGGTGAAGCACTTCATGCGCCACGCCGCCTACGAGCTCGCCGCCTACGGTATCCGCGTCAACGCCATCGCCCCGGGCCCGTTCGTCACCAATATCGGTGATGGCTGGGTCAAGAAGAACCCGGCGGCCAAGAAGGCGTGGGACGAGCTGGTGCCGGTCGGGCGCATGGCCGAGACTTACCAGATCAAGCCCCTCGCCCTCCTGCTGGCGAGCGACGCCGGCAGCTACATCACCGGCGCCCACGTGATGATCGACGGAGGCATGCAATTGGGGCCGGTCAAGCCGCTGAACTAAGATCCTCCCCCTCTGGGGGAGGTGGCACCGCGCAGCGGCTGACGGAGGGGGAGCGGCGGCGCGCGCACTGGCCCCCTCCACCACTGCGGGTCTGCCCTCGGCAGTGCTTCGCAGCCGCGCGTGGTCCCCCTCCCCCAGAGGGGGAGGATCTGAAGAATGCGCTTTCCTACACGCCTGCGTTCTGCTTACGTTCGACTCATGCCTACCTCTTCGATCTTCCGCTCGCAGGCTTGCTCGCACCCTTTGCCGGCGCACGCCGAAGTTGACTCACCGGCGACAAACGCTCCTTGCGAAATTCGCCCTGTCGCCTGTCGCCTTTTTCGCCGCAACCCTATGAAACCATTGCATATGGGGAGTGTCGCCTTGGGAGACAGTTGTCGCCCGTTGTCGCCGTTTTCTCGCCCCTCGGAGCGCGTGGCATGAAAGCCGTAACCTTCCAGGCCCTCCACACCCCGCTCGCCTTCGAGACCCTGCCCGACCCGACGCCCGGCGAAGGCGAGGTCGTCGTCAAGGTCGGCCGCTGCGGCATCTGCGGCAGCGACCTGCACATGACCGAGGACGCCGCCTACGGCTGCAAGCATGGCGACGTGCTCGGGCACGAGTTCGCCGGCGAGGTGGTGGCGCTCGGGAAAAGTGCGGAAGGCCTGAAGACCGGCGATCTCGTCTCGGTCATCCCGCTCAAGAGCTGCGGCCGTTGCGAGCATTGCCGTAAGGGCGAGGTCCAGTGGTGCGCCGAGTTCGGCCTCCAGGGCGGCGGTTATGCCGAATACGCCGTCACCCGGCCCAACCAGTGCGTGAAACTGCCCGCCGACCTGTCGCTGGCCGACGGCTCGATCATCGAGCCGCTGGCGGTCGCGTTGCACGGGGTGAACCTCTCCGGCCTGCAAAAGGGCGACAAAGTGCTGGTCCTCGGCGCCGGCCCGATCGGCCTCGCGACGGCGTTCTGGGCCAGGCGGATGGGCGCGGCCAAAGTCGCCATCCAGGACATTGCCGAGTTCCAGAAAGCCCGCGCGCTGGAGATGGGCGCGGACGTGTTCGTGGTCGATCCGGCGGACCCGGTCGGCGGCGCCGAACGCGCGCTCGGCGGCAAGGCGGACGTGGTCTTCGAATGCGTCGGCGCGCCCGGGCTGATCGCGCAAGGGGTTGAGCAAGTCCGCCCGCGCGGCACGATCCTGCTGCTCGGCCTGTGCACCAAGCCCGATACGTTCAACAGCTTCGCGATGCTGTCGAAGGAAGTGCGCCTGGTGACGAGCGCCTTCTTCACCGTGCCCGAATACCAGGCCTCGCTCGATGCGCTGGCCGAAGGCGCGATCGAGCCGCGGCTGCTGGTGACCGATACGATCTCGCTCGCCGACACGCCGCAGGTGTTCGAAAGCCTCAAGCACCGCACCAACCAGTGCAAAGTGCTGATCGCGCCGTGAAGGCCCTCCCCCTTGAGGGGGAGGGTTGGGTGGGGGTGTACGACGCCAGCGTGGACGCGCGGCTGACGCCGCGCTCCCCCACCCCTAACCCCTCCCCGCCGGGGAGGGGGATTGAATATGGGATGTCGCTATGATGGTTGCCGCCGGATCGCCTTTTCCAGCCGCTCGAAAGCCTCACCCGCCGCGCCGGCCTCGGCGCGCTCGGCCAGCGCGAGGTAATCGGCAAGCGCCTGCTCGCCGGCTTCGGTCACCCGCGCGCCCGAGCCCGAGTGCGCTTCGACCAGCGGCGCGGCGAAGCAGCGGTTCATCGTGTCGACCAGCAGCCAGGCGCGGCGATAGCTCATGCCCAGCTCGCGCCCGGCGGCGGATATCGAGCCGGTGCGGCCGATCGCCTGCAGCAGCGCCGCCTTGCCCGGCCCCATGGCGATCTCCTCGCCGCAGTAGAGCTGCAACTTGAGCTTGAGCGTGGCGATGGCGCCCTCCCCGCGCGAACGGCTGACGGGCTAGCGCGGGAACGGCGCGTCCGGCAAGCCACGTTCGCCTTGCTATATCGCGCGGTATATAGCACCAGCCGACCCCATGAGCTGGCCGACCGCGCAAGAATGGGGGATTGTCGCCCTGTCGCTGAAGGTCAGCCTGATCGGCGTGTTGCTAACGCTGCCGGTCGCCTACGGCCTCGCCTGGCTCCTCGCCCGGCGGCGCTTTCCCGGGCGCGTGCTGCTCGACGCGGCGGTGCACCTGCCGCTGGTCCTGCCGCCGGTGGTGACTGGTTGGGCGCTGCTGCTGGTGTTCGGCCGCACGGGCCCCGCGGGACTTTGGCTGGAACGCGCGACCGGCCTCGTCTTCGTGTTCCGCTGGACCGGCGCGGCGCTGGCCGCCGCGGTGATGGCCCTGCCCCTGATGGTCCGCGCGATGCGCCTGTCGATCGAGGCGGTCGACCGGCGGCTGGTCGGCGCGGCGCGGACCCTGGGCGCGACACCCTGGCGCGCGTTCCTCACCGTGACCCTGCCGCTCAGCCTGCCGGGCGTCATGGCCGGCGCGATGCTCGGCTTCGCCCGCTCGCTCGGCGAATTCGGGGCGACGATCACATTTGTCTCGAACATCCCGGGCGAGACCCAGACCCTGCCCTTGGCGATCTACACCGCGCTGCAAGTGCCGGGCGCGGAGCGGTCGGTCACGCGCCTGGCGCTGATCTCGGTGCTCCTCTCGGTCGCCGCGCTCATCGCCTCGGAATGGCTCGTGCGCCGCTCGCACGGGAGGCGCGCCCATGTCCTGTGACATCGCCATCCGCTACGCCGCCGGCGAACGCGAGCGCGAGGCCGCGATCGCGAGCGAGGCGAAGCTGGTGGCGGTCACCGGCCCCTCGGGTGCCGGCAAGACGACGCTGCTCAACTGCATCGCCGGCCTGCACCGGCCGCTCTCCGGCCACATCCGAATCGGCGGCCAGACGCTGTTCGACCGCGAGCAGCGCATCGACTTGCCGCCCGAGCGCCGCCGCGCCGGCTACGTGTTCCAGGACTTGCGCTTGTTCCCGCACAAGACCGTCGCCGCCAACCTCGCTTACGGCGCGCGGCCCGAGGCGCCGTGGAAGAGCCCCACAGAAGCGCTCGACTTCCTCGGTATCGCCCACCTCGCGCGGCGCTACCCGGCGACGCTCTCCGGCGGCGAAGCGAAGCGCGTGGCGATCGGCCGGGCACTCCTCTCGGCGCCGCGCTTCCTGCTGCTCGACGAGCCGCTGACCTCGCTCGACCCGGCGCGGGCCGAGGAAATCCTCCGCCTCCTCGAACGCATCCGCGACGAGCTCGGGCTGCCCACCCTCCTCGTCAGCCATGCCGCCGCCGAGGTCGAACGCCTCGCCGGGGCGACCTTCGTGCTCGACTGACGAGCGGCGCGCTCAGGAGGCGACGCAGCGAAAACCGATATGGCTGGTCGAGGTATCGACCGCCTGCGGATGACGCGCGGCCGGGCGATAGCGCCGGCAGTAGCTCTCCGCGCACAAGTGCGAGCCGCCCTTGAGCACGCGGCGGCCGATCTTCACGCCGGGGGTGGCGGGATCGAAGCTCTCACCCTTGCGGGCGCCGCGCGGGTTGTCGAGCGTGCAGCAGGCGCCGGGCTTCTTCTTTTCGATGCCCTTCGGCGCCGCGTACCAGTCGCTGGTCCATTCCCAGACGTTGCCGATCATGTCGAACAAGCCGTAGTCGTTGGGCTTGTAGCTGCCCACCGGCGAGGTGCGCTCCCACCCGTCCTCCAGCGTGTTCGAGTACGGGAACAGCCCCTGCCAATAGTTGGCCAGCATCTCGCCGCCTGGGGCCAGCGACTCGCCCCAGGCATAGTCCCAGCCCTCGTGCCCGCCTCGCGCGGCGAATTCCCATTCGGCCTCGGTCGGCAGACGCTTGCCGGCCCAGCGCGCGAAAGCCTGCGCGTCAGCATAAGCGACGTGGACCACCGGATGATCCTCGAGCCCTTTGAGCGAGCTGCCCGGCCCAGTCGGGTGGCGCCAGTCGGCTCCGAAGCAGAATTCCCACCACTGGCTCCAGTCGCGCAAATCGACCGGGGCGCCGGTGCGCCGGAACACCAGCGAGCCCGCTTGCGCCAGCGCCGGGTCCATTCCGGGGTAGTCGCGCGGATCGGGCGCGGTCTCCGCCACGGTTCGGTGCCCGGTCGCTTCGACGAATGCGGCGAACTCACGGTTGGTCACCGGAGCGAGATCGATCCAGAAGCCGTCGACCTTGACCCGCCGCACCGGCGCTTCCTCGGGATAGAACCGCTCCGATCCCATCGAGAACACGCCGCCCGAGATGCGGATCATGCCGTCGCGGCAGCGGTCCGATCGGGCATCGCGCCTTTCGTCTAATCTCACGGCTAGTTGACCTGCTCGACATCCAGGCTGCCGGCCGGCAGCGGCTTCAGCACATCGCCCTCCGCCGTCGCCGGATCGAGCCAACGCGCGCAGTCCTCCGGGGCCAGGACCACGATCGAGCGATTGTGATACGGCACGACGTCGGGCGACGGCTCGCACGTCAGCATCGTGAAAGCCTCGCCGACACTGGGCTCCTCGCGCCACAGCCCGGCGATCGCAAACCATGGCCGGTCCTTCAGGGTGAACAGCCACTTGTGCTTGCGCTTCGACTTGGGATCGGTGTGCGCAGTGAACTCGTAGAACCCGTCGGCCAGGATCAGGCAACGGCCGTTGCGGAACTGGCGGCCTTCGGAACGGAAGTTGTACACCGGCTTGCCGCCCGGCCCCGGCCACGACCAGCGCCGCTGCACCAGCTCCGGCGCGCCGGCCTTGCCGAGCCGGACGATCGGCGCGCGGTCGGTGATGCGAATGTCGCTCCGCGGTTCGAAGTTGGGAATGCCCTCCGGCGCCACGAGACCTTCGAACAGGTCTTCGACCGGGATACGTTCAATCAGACGATAGTTGCTGCACATCGCGCCTACCCTAGCGCCGGCGGCGCCGGCGCGACAGCGCAGTCATGCCCTCATGCCGCGTTCGCTTACCGTTTCCGGTCGAACATCACGTAGTCGCCCAGCCGCCGCCGAGCGCGCGGAACAGGTCGATCTGGGCGCGCGACACTGCGGCATCCTGCTCGGCCAGTTGGGCCTTCGCTTCCGCCAGCGTCCGCTCGGCGTCGAGGCGGTCGAGCGAGTTGACCGCGCCCTCCCGTTGTTGCGCGCGCACGATACGAGCGGCCCGCTCGGCCTGCTCGCTGGCCGATTGCAGCGCGCGCCGCCGGTCGATCGCCGCGGCATAGGCTGACAGCGCGGTCTCGCTCTCCTGCAGAGCCGTGAGCACCGCGCCGTCGAACGCCGCCAGCGACGCTTTGGCATCGGCGTTCGCCGCGTCGATCCGCGCCCGCGCGGGCTCCTGGTTGGGGAACGCCCAGCTCAGCAACGGGCCCAGGAGCCAGCGCAGGGGACCGCCCGTGAACAGATCGCCGAGGTTCGGCCCTGTCGATCCGATTGATGCGCCGAACGTGATGCGAGGATAGAGATCCGCGGTCGCCACGCCGATCCGCGCCGTATCCGCGGCGAGGCGCCGTTCGGCCGCTCGTACGTCGGGCCTCCGCGCGAGCAGTTGCGCGCCGTCTCCCACCGGCAGTGGCTGACCGATTTCGAGCGCGACGCTGCGCTCACCGGCGATCGGTGGCAGTTCGGCCGGCGCGCGACCGGTCAAAGTGGCTAGCCGGAACAGCGCCGCCTGGCGCTGCGCTTCGAGCGTGGGGATGTCCGCGGCGCGCTGATCCCGCAGCGTGGCGATCCGGGCAACCGCCAAGCCGTTCTCAAGGCCGTCCGCGTAGCGTTTGCGGGTCAGCGCCAGCGAGCGGTCGAGCAGATCGACGATGTCGTGCGCGACCCGAAGCCGCGCTGCGCCTGACGCGGCATCGGCATAGGCGCGCGTCGTGTCGGCGATGACCATCACCCGCGCCGCGTCGGCATCGGCCTGGCTGGCGGCGAGATCTGCTCGCGCGGCTTCGTTCTCTCGCGTCACTCGGCCGAACAGATCGGCCTCGTAGGCGATGTCGAGCCCCACGTCGTGAGACCAGTCCTCGCGTTTCGCGCCGGCGGGCACCTGCGTTTCGGGCAGGCGGTTGTACGTCGAGCTGGCGGTGATCGAGGTTTGCGGGAGGCGATCCGCCCGCGCGCCGCGCAGGCTAGCCCGCGCCCGCTCGACCCGCGCGAGCGCCTGTCGCATGTCGGTGTTGGCGGCGAGCGCGTCTTCGACCAGCCGGTCGAGCACCGGGTCGTTGTACAGCCGCCACCAACCGGTCGGCAGCGGGGCCGGCGTGAAGACCGGGCGGTCCACGGAGAGAAACGGGCCGGACGACGCGGGACTGGGGGCAGAGGCGACGTAGTCCGGCCCGACCGCGCAGGCGGACAAGGCCAGCGCGGAAAGGGATGCGAGAGCGAGCTTGGAAGGGTTCATCATCGTACTTACTCGGCGGGCTGCAACAGGGTCTGGCCGCGGCGGCCGCGCAGGCGCGCGATGCGATCGCCAAGGCCGCGGCTGACGACGTAGAACGTCGGCGTGAAGAGGAGCCCGAAGCCGGTCACGCCGAGCATGCCGAAGCACACCGCCGTGCCCAGGGCCTGGCGCAGCTCGGCTCCAGCTCCGGTCGCGACCACCAGCGGCACCGAACCGAGGATGAAGGCGAAGCTGGTCATCAGGATCGGGCGCAAGCGGGTGCGTGCGGCCTGAACCGCGGCCTCGGCCGGCGTGAGGCCGTGCTCTTCCTCGCCCTGGCGCGCGAACTCGACGATCAGGATCGCGTTCTTCGCCGCCAGCGCGATGAGCACAACGAGGCCGATCTGGGTCAGGACGTTGTTGTCCATCCCGCGCAGGTTCACGCCGACCATCGCGGCGAGCAGGCACATCGGCACGATCAGGATGATCGCCAGCGGCATCACCAGGCTTTCGTACTGCGCGGCAAGCACCAGGAAGACGAGCAGCACGGCGAGCGCGAACACCAGCACCGCGGTGTTGCCGGCAAATTTCTGCTGATAGGCGATGCCGGTCCATTCGGAGTCCATGCCGTGCGGCAAGGCCTCGGCGGCGGCCTTCTCCATCGTCACCAGCGACTGGCCGGTCGAGTAACCCGGCGCGGTGTCGCCATCGATGGCGACGGCCGGCGCCAGGTTGTAGCGCGTCACGCGATAGGGGCCGGTCGTATCGCTCAGCGTCGCGACCGAGCCGATTGGCACCATCGAGCCGTTGTCGGAGCGGGTCTGCAAGTTGGCGATGTCGGCCGGGCTGTCGCGGAACGGGGCATCGGCCTGCGCGGTCACATGATATGTGCGGCCGAGCAGGTTGAAATCGTTGATGAACGCCGATCCGAGATAGACCTGCAGCGTTTCGAATACCTTCGACGGCGACACGCCGAGGATCTGGGCCTTGTCGCGATCGATATCGGCCCGCACGCGCGGCGTGCCGGTATCGAAGAACGTATAGACGCCGGCGAGGCCTTTCTGCTGGTTGGCCTTGGCGATCATCGCGTTGGCGGCCTCTTGCAGCGCACGGTAGCCGCGGCCGTTCTTGTCCTCGACCATCAGGCGGAACCCGCCCGCCGAGCCGATGCCGCGGATGATCGGCGGCTTGACGATCATCAGCCGCGCATCGTTGATGTCCGCGGTCGCCTTGCGCGCCTCGTCCATCAGCTTGTCGACCGTCTCGCCCTTCGCGGCGCGCTCCTTGAAATCGTCCAGCACCCAGTAGGCGGCGGCAGCGCTGGCGGACTGCGTCTCAGAGGTCCCGTCGAAGCCGGACAGCATGACCGTGCCCTTGATCCCGTCGATCTTGAGCATCCGCTGAGCGACTTTCTTCATCACCGCGTCGGTGCGCGAAGTGGCCGAGCCCGGCGGCAACTGGATCACGGTGAAGAAGTAGGCCTGGTCCTGCTGCGGGATGAACCCCGTCGGCGTGATCCACAGCGCCGCGGCGGTGAGCGCGATCAGCGTGGCGTAGGCGGCCATCATCCGCCGGGGCATTGTGACCAATCGCGCTGTCAGGCGCCCGTATGCGCTCCCGAACCGTTCGAACCCGCGGTTGAAGGCATCGCCGGCACGCTCGGCGAGCTGCCGCCAGTAAGCGCCGGCCGGGGCGGTCTGGTGCGGGCGCAACAGCACCGCCGACAGCGCCGGCGAAAGCGTCAGCGAGACTACCAGCGAAATCATCGTCGCGGCCGAGATCGTCACCGCGAACTGCTTGTAGAACGCACCGGAAAGGCCGCCGATAAACAGCGTGGGCACGAACACCGCGCACAGCACCAGCGCGATCGCGATCAACGCCGCGCCGACTTCGTCCATCGAGGTCCGCGCGGCCTGCAGCGGGGTCATCCCACTCACCAGGTTACGCTCGACGTTCTCGACCACCACGATCGCGTCGTCGACCACGATGCCGATCGCCAGGACCAGCCCGAACAGCGAGAGGTTGTTGAGCGAATAGCCGACCGCGGCGAGCGCGGCGAACGTGCCGATCAGCGAAACCGGGATCGCCAGCACCGGAATGACCGACGCGCGCCACTTCTGCAGGAAGACGATGATCACCAGGACGACCAGCGCCACCGCCTCGAGCAGGGTGTGGATGACCGCTTCGACGGATTGCTGGATGAACTCCGTCGGATTGTAGACGATCCGGTATTCGAGGCCCTTGGGGAAGTCCTTAGAGAGGGTCTTCATCTCCGCCTTGATGGCGTCGGACGCCGCCAGCGCGTTGGAGCCGGGCTCCTGCAGCACCGGGATGATCACCGAATCCTTGTCGTTGAGATATGCCGAGGTGCTGTAGTTGTCGGCGCCGATTTCGACCCTCGCGACGTCCCCGACGCGGACCTGGCGGCCGTCGGCGTCGGTGCGAATCACGACGTTCTCGAACTGCTGCGGATCGGTGAAGCGGCCTTGCGTTTCGACGTTGAGCTGGAAGGCGCTGCCCGGGCTCGGGGGTTGCCCCAGCGTGCCGGCGGCCACCTGCACGTTCTGCGCTTTAAGCGCGGCGACGATATCGCCCGCCGTAAGATCGAGCGCGGCAGCCCGGCCGGGATCGATCCACACCCGCATCGCGAGGTCGCGCGAGCCGAACAGCTGCACGTCGCCGACCCCCTCGACCCGCGCGAGCCGATCCTTGATCCGGGTCTGCGCGTAATCGGTCATGTACTCGCGATCGAGCGATCCGTCGGGCGAGATCAGGTTCACGATCAGGAGGAAGTCCGGCGTCGTCTTGCGGGTCACGATGCCGAGCCGCTGAACCTCTTCGGGCAGGCGCGGCTGGGCGATGGCGACGCGGTTCTGGACCAGCACTTGCGCCTGGTCGAGATCGGTGCCCGGCTTGAAGGTGACGGTGATCGTCACCCGCCCGTCGCCGGTCGACTGGCTCGACAGGTAGAGCATCCCGTCGACCCCGTTGATCTCCTGCTCGATCGGGTTGGCGACGGTATCGGCGACCGTCTCGGCCGAGGCGCCGGGATACATCGCGGTGACCGTGACGGTCGGCGGCACAACTTCCGGGTACTGCGAAACCGGCAGGAAGAAGTAAGCGATGGCGCCGACAAGCGTGATGATCACGGCGATCACCGCGGCGAAGATCGGCCGGTCGATAAAGAAGCGGGACAGGCGCATGGGGTGATTCCTGCTGGGATCTTGGAGCAAGGAGGGCAGCGACAGAGAGCGCCCGACGGTCAGTTGGCGAACGTGCCCTCGCCGGGAGGCGTGCTTGCGGAGGCAGCAGCCGGGCTTTGCGCCTTGGGCGCGGCGATCCGCCCCGGCTGCGCGGTCACCTTGCTGCCGGGGATGGCCATCTGCGTGCCGGCGATGATCACGCGGTCGGATGGCAGGAGCCCGCTGCGGATGACCCGCAGGCCATCGACCAGCGGTCCGAGTTCGACCGGCTTCGGAACGACCGTGCCGTCCTTGCCGACGACCAGCAGCAACTTGCGCGTCTGGTCGGCCTGCACTGCCGTATCCGGCACGAGAAAGGCCTTCTCGGTCCCGCCGGTCGCCATGCGCATGTTTCCAAACAGGCCGGGCGCCAGGAAGTTGTCGCGGTTGGGGACCACGGCGCGCGCGCGGATGGTGCCGGACTTGGGATCGAGACCGTTGTCGGTGAAATCGAGCGAACCGTGCCGGGTGAAGGCGGTTTCATCCTGCAGCTTGATCTCGACCGGAGCGCCGTTGCCGAGACCCTCGCGCCTCGCCTTCAGGAACATGCCTTCAGAGCCTTCGAACGTGAAATAGAGCGGGTCGGTCGCGTCGATGGTGGTCAGGAGCGTGGCGGCCGGTCCGTCGCCCGCAGCCACCAGGTTGCCCGGATCGACGCGGCGGTCGGAGATGCGCCCGCTGATCGGCGCCCGGACGATGGTGAACTCCACGTCGAGGCTGCGCGAACGCACGCGGGCCTGCGCGGCGGCGAGCCCGGCCTGGGCCGCCGTGACACGGGCCCGAAGGGAGTCGATCTCGCTCTTGGAGACGGCGTCGTCCGCAACGAGCCGGAGCGCACGGGACAGGTCGCTCTGGGCGAGCGCGAGAGCGCTCCTCGCGGTGGCGACACCGGCCTGGGCTTCGGCCAGCTCGGCGCGATACGGCCGCGCGTCGATGGTGAAGAGCGGCTGCCCCCGGCGGACAAACTGTCCGTCGCGGAAATGAACCCCGACGATCTGTCCCGAGACGCGCGGGCGAACCTCGACGCTGCGGCTGGCCTCGAAACGCCCGATGAAATCGTCCCATTCGGTTACTTCGCGTTGAAGCGGCGTGGCGACGGTGACGATCGGGATCGGCGGAGCGGGAGCAGGCGCGCTGCCGCCGCGAAAGACGTACCACGCAAGGGCGACCGCGATGACGAGCAGCACGATCCAGCCGATCCGCCGGCCCCGGCGCGACGGGCGCGGACTTTCGGCCTGCTCGAGGCGCTGCAGTTCGTCGATTTCGATTGGCGCGTAATCGTTCATCGGTCGGTCCTTCGGCGGGGCGGCGGGCCCCTGGTTGGCAGACGCGCGGAGACACGTTCGGAAGCGGTGTCGCTTTTCCGAAAGCACTCCGGCGATTTTGTCGTTCAGGCCCGCGCCCCAGATGATCGCGTGGGTGCGCGGCAAGCCCCGGCGTCGCGCCCAAGGCGGGGCCGCGAAACCGTGAAAGGCCTCATGCGAAGCCTTCTGTACCGCTAAGTATGTAATCTGCTGTTCAGGTCAAGCGATATTTCTGTACCGCTCGATATTTTTGTTGGCCGGCCGAGCTTTTCGCGCCTTAGCGCCCGGGCCAGACGGCCAGGGCCGCGTCTGCAACCCGTTGCAAGTCTTCACGGCTTGCCCCGCCCCCGGCCTGAACCGAGATGCCCTGCATCAAGGCGATCAGGTATCGCGTCATTGCCTCGGCTTCGACGGGAATGCTGAAGTCTCCCGCATCGATCGCCTGTTGCATTCGCTCCACAACCGCGCCGCGCGCCGCCTGCGCACGGGAATTCACATCATCCCGGATAGGAGAGTCCTGGTTGCCGCACTGGACCGAGGCCATGACGCCCATGCAGCCGCGGCAGTCACTGGTGATGTTCTGGATAGTGCCGTCGAGCATCCTCTGAGCGACCCCGCGCGCCGTGCGTGCTCCGAGCGCTCCGCGCACATAGGCGAGCTTCTCGCGCTCGTAGAGATCCAACGCTTGCTTGAAGAGCGCTTCCTTGTTGCCGAACGCCGCATATAGGCTCGGCCGCGTGATGCCCATCGCTTCGGTCAGATCGGTCAGCGACGCGCCTTCGTAGCCCTTCTGCCAAAACACCCGTAAAGCCACCGCCAATGCCTCGTCGACATCGAACTCTCGCGGACGGCCCCTGGTGGCGACAGCTTCCATATCGAACGGTATGTAATGTTTCCGGGGCAGAAGTCCAGCTTACCTGCGCACAACCGTAACCGGCGTCGGAGCCTTGAGACTGTTCGCGACGATGCGCCATCCGCTCACGACAATCGCGTCGAGAGCGGCGACCTGGTCCGTAACTGAAGGACTGGACCTAGCGTCTGGACGCGTCTTGGGATCGGAGCCCTCCCGGTTACTGATGCCGCCTGCGCGTGTGCCGCGCCTGCCCCAAGAGACAAGGCAGCCGCCATGCGATCAAGGACGTGCCTCACCGCAAGAATTTCCGCACGCCTGACACTCCCATTCATTTTCTTGACGGCACACATCGTCGTGTTCCGGAGCGCGCCAATTCGCCCGGAAACCAGAGCTGTCTGCTCCTTGTGTGGGTTGGGGACAATTTATCTTGGTGGGAGGGCCGTCATGCAGCTAACAATAGCCGCGCGAGCGATCAGCTTTTGCGACCAATGAGTTGTCTTGCACAGCGCGCGGGTAGTCACCGGTTCGCAGATGGCTCCCGGGCCTCTCGCTCACGCGGCCCCATCTGACCGATGGCGGGAACATCCGCCAAGCGGGAACGCGCAGTTTTCCCGACATTGAGCACTTCGCGAATAGGGCGATTGCGCGCAAGTTGTAGAATGGTGCCGGAAGAGGACTCAACTTGGAAGAATAACGTTTTGAAATCAAAATCCTAAATCGGATTTGATTTTCCCAATGCCCCCATCGGTGGCCCCGCGCATTCGATTCTGGAGCGGTTCGAGTGCTGCTTAGATCCAAAGCGGCAACCACTCATCCAGCATATCGTCACTTGGCTGTGACGACAAAATGGGCCGGTTCAGACCGACTGTCTAACCGTGAGCAACTGAAAGAAGCCCCGACTCCGATCTAGTTCGTCTCTGCGGCAGCCCGCTGCTGGTTGAGGCGGAAAAGGCGGGCGAGGATTTCGTCGTCGGTGAGCAGTCCGGCCCGCCAGTCGTCGCCCCAGCCGAAGGCCTCGGCCACCGCTTCGTCGAGCGTGGCGTGGGCATTCGCCAGCCATTGCGGGCGGGCGTTGTAGAGATTGGTGAGAGTGCGCTTCTTCAGTTCCTTCGCTGCTTTCTCATCCCTCGGCAGGATGCGGTCGGGAAAGCCGGACACGACTTCGGGCTCGCGCAGCACGAGGTCGGGGGGATTGAGCCAGCTTTCGCGCAATTCGTTCAGCCGCGCCGCCGCCGTCGCAATAGCCTGCGCGCGCGGATCGTCGGAGTAAGCGGCGGCGGAAATGTCGGGCGTCAGGCCTTTCGGGAAGGGGAAAGTTTGGAAGGTGCGAGTCGCATTGTAACGGCTTTGATTGCCCGCTCCGAGCCGATTTCCTTGAGCCCGTGCCCATGCTTGATGGAATCGGCTGCTCAACAATCCAAACATCGTCATGTCATCAGCAGCGATTACGAATAGGCTACCGCTGAACACCGCATCCCGAGGCAAGAAGCGAAACAGCAAGTGCTCGCTCGTTTCAGGAACGGCAATGACCCGATTGTATTGCGATGCGGCCGCCCGCAATTTCGGGCGTGGGCGTTGCATAAGCCAATAGCTGCTCAGCCGCTCAGTTTCCGTGGTCTTAGCAACGGCCAAGGAGTCGCGATGCACCACGACCTCTCTCTCGACGTGGGCGAATGGTTGTTCGAACAGCGACGCGTCCGCCAGCGACGCGAAGTCGGTGAAGTCTATTACCCATGTGTCACAGTCGCGCATCGTCACGTCGTCATTCCCCAGGAATCGCCGAATGACGCGCTGGTTTCGTAAGCCGTTGGGGTTGGTCGGCGCGGAAAGCATCGCCCGAGCTTCGACGGGTGAGATTTCGAATGGCCCATTGAGCTTTACGCCTTGGAACGCACGTCCGCGATTAGCCGAAAGAGCGCGCGCTTTGCTCATGTCCAGGCCACTTGTCAGATCTGCGTTTATCGCGCCTGAAGAAGCGCCGTTCAGGGAGAGTGCTCGCGGCCCTCGCATCGCGCACACAATGGCGACGCGAACATCGGCGCCATCAACAACCCACGGCTCATTTTGCCAAGCGCTGAAGATCTGGAAATCGGTGTTGGAAAGCAGAGCTGCCAAGGGCTTGTTGCTCGCCCCCTTGCCGATAGATTTCGTGGCGATGAGTCCAAACGATAGAGGGCGACTCTCTTTGATCGCCCGATGAATGTTGTAAAACCAATAGCTCACTAGATCGGCAGAGGCAGGAACCTTGCCTTTGTAAGCTGCGAAGAGAGCATCAACGTAGTCGTCTCCGAGGCCTTCCAAGGCTGGCTTCTTTTTCGTCGCTGGCCGACCCTTCCTGAGATATTTCGAGCCAAGAAATGGCGGGTTGCCGATGATCACATCTGCTTCGGGCCATTCGGCCTTCTCTCCTTGACGGAGGGGGTTGGAAGAGAGTTCGGCGGCAGCCGCCGCTTGTGCTTCGGTCTCCTCCCCCTCGGCGCTTGTCGGCGCTCCTCCCTCTCCCGCAAGTAGGGAGCGGAAGCGCAGCACCGCGTCGCGGCACTCGATGGTATCTAGCGGCCGTAGGATCGGGTTCTTGGAGGCATCGAAGCCGTTGCGGCGCATCCACTGGATTTCGCCGATCCACACCGACACCCGGGCCAGTTCAGCGGCGTAGAGATTGAGTTCGATCCCCAGCACGTTCTCCGGCCCAGTGCGCGGAAAACCGCGCGGCAGGCCAAGCGCTTCGGCGTCGAGGTTGGCGCGATGCTCGATGTCCTTGAGCGCCTTCAAGGCGACGTAGAGGAAGTTACCCGAACCGCAGGCGGGATCTAGCACGCGGAAGTCGGCCAGCCGCTCGATGAAGGCACTGTGGATCGCTTCGGCATCGTTGAGGGCCCTGGTCCGCTTCGCCAGTTCGGCGCCGCGCAGCAGTTTATCCTTCGTTTCTTGCGGGGCCTTCTCCACGAGGGCGGTCATCTTCGCCAGCGCGTCAGTCCATTCCGCTTCAAGCGGCTCGATGATCGTCGGTCGCACGATCATCATGATCTTGTCGCGGTCGGTGTAATGCGCGCCGAGCTGACTGCGCTTGGCCGGGTCGAGCCCGCGTTCGAACAATGTGCCGAGAATCGAGGGATCAATCTGCGACCAGTCGCGTCCCGCGGCCTGCAGAAGCTGGCCAATGTCCTCCGACGTGACCGGCAGCGCATGATCATCGTCGAACAGGCCGCCATTGAACCATTCGATCGGTGTGAAATCAATGTCGCCGCCTTCGGCCATCGCTGCGAACAACTTGCGGGCGTTGGTTTCGAACCGCTCCGGCCTGATCTGGCTGGCACGCAGCATCTTGGTGAACAGATGATCGGGCAGCAAACCGACATCCTCGGCGAACATGCAGAACACCAAACGGTTGACGAAGTGGGCGACCTTGTGTGCCTCGTTCCCACGCTCGCGCAGCCGCTGGGCCAAGCCGGCGAACTCCGCGGCGGTCTCCTCGGTCAGCGTCTGGCGGGTCTTCTGCGGGCGGAACTCGTCGGGGTCGGTGAAGGCGAGCTTGAGCTTGTCCCGCACCGAGCCGTCGAGAAGGCCCTCGGTTGCGAATTCGTGGACCTCCTGCACCGTGTTAGTCCAGTTGGTGTGGACCAGGATTCGGTCCATGTCTGACACGATCAGCAGCGGCGGGTTCTCAAGCGCGACGCTGTATTGCAGCAACTGGTTGAAGGCGGCCTTCAGGTCCTTGCGCCGGCCTTTATATTCCCAAGCGAAGCAGCCCTTGCGCCAGACGTCGGCCCAGCCTTCGCCGCCGCTGGTCTTGCTCGCGCCCTTTTCGAAGGTGAACCATTCGCCTTTGGGGTCCGCCGCGATCGGATCGACCACACCGAGCAGCGCGCACAGGTCGTTGAAGTGGCTTTGCGAGGCCGAGCGCTCCTTCAGTTCGACGTGGCGCCATTTTGCGAGGAACTCTTGCGGCGTCATCAAAAGCGTTCAGGGAGCATTTCGGATTCCTTTGATCCCGCCGATCATTAGCCAACTAATAGGCGTTCTCTGCGGGTGAGCAAATCGCCCGTGCTGAGCAAGAAGGGGAATGCTGGCCGTTTGCTGACGGTCCGGCTTCGGTGCCAACCGCGCCAAACCAGACTGTCTACCGCGCCGATCCGCGACTTCGGCAATCGACGGACATCAAAGATGATAGCGCTTTGGCACTGCGCGACAGCGGTCCCCGATGGTTCGATTAGGCTGCCATCACCACCGGCGTCGGCGCGACCTCGATCACCTGGCCACTTGTCATCATCACAATCAGTCCGCGCGTCGCGCCGGTCATGTCGAGATAGGCGCGGACCTGCGCACGGTAGTGCTCGATCGTCGCGCCATCGGGCGCGACGTCACTCTTCCAGTCGACGACCACCACCGGGCGGCCGTCGCCGCCCACCGTCAACGCGTCCGCAACTCCCGCTGTCGCAATCAGACTCTTGTCCTCCTCGCGCAACGCGTAGACGGGAAGCTCGGCGAGCAGGTCGGCGCGCAGCGCGGCGACCTCGGCGACCGCCAGGGTACGCGCCACGCATTCGCCGAGCTCGTTGGATGAGAGACCGACCTTAGCGTCATCGGCAGGCACCCTGCCGAGCGCGCGCACCAGCTCCTCCGCTCGTGCGCAAAGCTGCTCGGGCGCCTCGCCCAGCTCCCCGGTCAGCACCTCCTCCATCAGCTTGTGTAGGATCAGCCCACGCTCGCGTCCGCCCTGGACCGGCGCTGGTGCGTTCCGAACAGGGGGCAACGCCTCCTCGCGACCTGCCCAGATTTCGGCCTCCTCGGGACGCATAACAGGCCCCGCTGCATCCTCGTCCCTGCTGGGAGCCAGCCAGGTGAGGTGCATCTGGCGCTCGACGATACCGACCGCCTCTTGCGCGAAGGCCTCGCGCGTCTGCCCGTTCGTCTCGCCCGCAGCCGCCTCGACGGCATTAGCCGGGAGCGCTGTGGCATCGAAAACGGGAAGGTCGGGAAGAAGCAGGTCGACCAAGCGGATCCACGCGCCCTTTTGCGGCACGACGTCGAGACGCGGCAGCACTAGGAGCTCGCGCGCGCGCGTCGCCGCGACATACCAGAGGCGGATGCGCTCGCGGTCGAGCTCGTCCTTCTCGGCCTGCCTCGCGTCCTCATAGCCCCGCGGCGCCACGCCGAGAACCGGACAGTAGAAAGTACCGGTATCTCGATTCACGATCGCTGTGTCCGCCGCGATAACGCCCGTCATGGTGTTGACGGGGACCACGACCGGCCACTCCAGCCCCTTGGCAGCGTGCATGGTGAAGAGCGCGACCGCCTCCTCCTGCGCGTCCGGCCGGCCCTCTACGGCCTTCTCTTCGTCCTCCCACGCGGCAGTCATCGCCTCGGAGAAGGCACGCAGCCCGCGCACAGCGTATCCGGCCGACAGGCTCAGATAGAGATCCACGTTGGCGAGCGCGCGCTCGGCCTGTCGTCCGTGACGATCGAGCAGGATCGGGCGAACCCGCAACACGTCCACCGCTTGCGAAAGCAGGTCGTGCGGCGTCGTCGAGTTGACACGGCGACGCAGCGACTGAAGTCGCAGGATCACGTCGCGGGCCAGCGGATTGCTGACGGTGGCCCCATCGATGCCAAGCCCAAGACGCGGGATGCGCTCCGGCTGTTCCTCCGGGCGAGGAAGGTCGTTTACGATATCGAGAAGCTCCTCCTCAGTCAGACCGACCAGCGGACCACGTAACAAAGCGCCGAGCGCAAGCGTGTCGCGCTGGTCGGCCAGCACGCGCGTCAATGCGATAAGGTCTTGCACCTCCTGGCGGCGGAACAGCCCTTTTCCCGCCTGGGTCGCGACGGGGACTCCATGTCGCTCCAGCGCCTCCTCGTAGCGCCACAGGTCACGGCTAGTCGGCGCGAGCAACGCGATGTCGCCGGGACGGCAGGGCCGCGGCACGCCGGCTTTGCGGTCCTGCACCATGTGGCTGCCAATCAGCCGCGCGCAGAGATCGCCCACCGCTTCGGCCTCCGCGTCGCGCTGCTGCTCGACGCTGGCCTCACCGTCCTCGCCAGCCGCGGCGACGTCTACTGCCGCGACGCAGACACCGCCCTCCGGATCGGCATGGAATGCATCAAGCGCCGTGAAACCCGGCTGGCCGTCAGCCGACAGCGCAGCCTCGAATCGTTCGTTCACGAACGTCAGAATCGAGCCGCACGATCGGAAGTTGGTGGCGATGGAAACGAGACCTTCCGCGTCCTGAGCCGAGAACGCGTCTCGCGCGCGGACATAGGCACCGACGTCGGCACCGCGGAAGCGGTAGATCGCCTGCTTGGGGTCGCCGACGAGGAACAGCGCGCCCGGACGGATGCGGTAGCTGGTCCAATCGGCGGGATCGTCGCCGGGATCACCACACAGGCGCCAGAAAATCTCGGACTGGAGCGGGTCGGTGTCCTGGAACTCGTCGACCAGCACCTTCTCGTAGCGCCGACCCAGCGCCTGGCGAACGGCGTCGTGGTCCCGCAGCATATCGCGGGCCGCGTTGATCAGGTCGTCGAAATCGAGCTGAGCGCTGGCGCGCTTATGCTCCGCGTAGCGCTCGAGAATCGGCCGAGCCTCGGCGATCAACGCCGCCAGCACGTGGCCGGCGGCCGCCTGAAGGAGATCCGTCCACGCAGCGCAGCACGCGAGGTAAAGCTCCTTGGCCTCGTCGTGGAGCTGGTTGCCCTCGGCCGTAGAGCGGCCGGCGGCCTTTGCTGCAGCGCCCCACTTGCCCTTCTTCGAAAAAGAGAGGAACGTCCCGGCCTTGGTGCAAAGATCCGGATGCGGCCGCGAGACGAGGAGGCCGACGAGGCCCGCCGGCGTCGCCAAGGCCGCCGGGGTCGGAAGCGCGGCGGACATCTGCGACATCAGCTCCGTGATCATGCCTGTCTCGGGCTCGACCACGACCGCGCCGTTAAGGAAAGCCGAGAGGTCGGCGGAAGCGTGGCGGAAGGCGTCGAGGCGGCCGGCAAGCGGTTCCGTCGCCGGTGCCACTAGGTCGCGACGCCCCCGCAGCTTCTTCGCGATCGTGTGCATCAACGCGACGGCGGAGCCATCGGCATGCAGCACCATTTCGGCAAGGATGCCGCCTTGCCCCTCGGACAGCCGCTCGCGAAGATGAGCATCGACGGTCTCGAGGAACACAAGGTCGGCTTGGCCGCTGTCCATGACAGAAGCGCCGGGGTCGATATCAGCCTCTACCGGATAGGGCTTGATGAGCCGCTGGCAAAAACCATGGATCGTCGAGCAGGTGATCTCGTCAATCGCCGCGCTCGCGGCGGCTAGGTTGACGCGCTGAGTTTCGGACAGCCCATCGGGGAGGCCTACACGCAGCTCGACTGCGACGTCGCCCGCCGCAAGGGCTTCGACGAACTCGCGCACACGGGTGACCAACTCACTTGCCGCCAGCTCGGTGAAGGTCACGGCAGCGATGGAGCTCGGCGAGACACCCTGGGCCATCATCACAGCTATCCGCCCCGCCATGACCGCAGTCTTACCGGAGCCGGCGCCGGCCTCGACAAGGATGGAGCGGTCGTGGCGACAGATCGCGTCGTGGCGCGCGCCTTCGTCGTTGAGGATAGTCAGTGCGGGCATCATTCGGCCTCCCAGACCTGAGTGGCGTCGCCGAGCCGCTCCGCGATCGCGGGCGACTTGCGCTTGCAGTAGGTTGCGCCCGCGTTAGCTGGCAGGGCGAAGGCGAAGTCGTCGTAAGCGCCGCCGGTATCGGGTCCCGGCAATGCCGCCCCGCTGGCCAGCGACGCGCGGGCCGCGATCAGGTAACCCGTCACCTCGTCTAGTGCGCCTTTCGGGTCGTCGAGCTTGAGGTCCAGCAGTTCACGCGGGTAGAGGAGCGAGGCGGTAATATCGACGTCCTCGCCCAGCAACTGCCTGACGGCGAAGGCGTAGAGGCAGCGCTGCAGCTCACTGCCCTTGTTAAGCTGGATAGCCTCGCGCGGGGCCTTACCCGTCTTGTAGTCCCGAACAAGCGCGCGAGTGCCGTCGCCCGACACGTCGAGCCGATCGATGTAGCCGGAGATGGCGAAGTCCGTGCCGGGGATGGTGACCTGCGCCTCCGGATCCCATGGCAGCTCCGCGTCCGACTTGGGCTCGGAGCCGCCGAAGGGGACCTCCGAATAGGATCGGCCGCCGGGCAGCTGCTCCTCGCCGAATGACAGCGCGCGGACGGAAAGGGTTTGCGCCTCGGTAAGCGTGCGGCCCCAGATCACGTATGGAGGCACGGGACGTTCGCTCTCCCATTCAGCCGCGACTTCAGCAACGGCGGTCGCTACCGCCGCCTCGATGGCCGTGCTGTCGGCAGCCGCCAAACCCCCCGACGGCTCGAGGCCGCGGAGCGCGCGGTCGAGCACGGCATGAATCAGGTTGCCGTTCTGAAGCGGGTCCAGCACCAGCGGCTCGGCGCTGCTCTGCGGCGCCTTCCAGCCCAGTGCATACTTCCACACGAAGTTGAGTGGGCCGCGCAGTAGCGCTTTGAGCGAGTTGGCCGACTGCAGCCTGCCGAGCGCTTCGCGAATGATAGGATGCTCCGGTCGAACGACGCCGTCATGCGGGGTGACCGCCCCCATGCGCCAGTCGCGCCAACACGCGCGGGCGCCTGCGGCTTGAGCCTCCACGGCGAAGTCTGCGGGACGGGCCATCAGCCGGTCTGTCTCGCTGAAGGCGTGCGCCGGCACTGCATTGCGACGCAGATAGGTCTCGTCGCCGAACCCGGTGAGCAGCGGGCTCCGCCCCAAGAGGCGCCCGTCACTATCGCGGCGAGCGCGAGACAGAACAACCTCGCCGGTGGTCGTCGCGAGGATCGTCGCGAAGTCGCGGCGGTCGGCGAGCGCGACCGGCAGCGGATCGAGCTCGGCGGCCCGAATGACGTGGTTAGGAATGAGACGGTCCTCGGCGATACCGCGCGGCCAGCGCGACGAGTTCAGCCCGATCAGTCGGACATGCGGCCGGGGCGAAGCTGCCAGGGCGCTCGCGGGCATCCACGCGACGGACACGCACACCTCAAGGCCATCATCCTGCTTCAGCGTTTCGAGCGTGCCGTCGATGGACGCGGCGGGACCAGCCAAGAGCGCCTTGCGCCAGATCGACAGCGCGCGTCCTGACAGGAAAGCCACGCCGACGCCGTCGGCCTCACCCGTCCCCTGCCCCAGCAGCGTGATAGCATGGCGCAGCTCGTCCGTGTGATCGATGCCATCCGGCCAGTCGGAGGCGGAGAGGCGCGCGAAGAGCCGGTTCCAGGATGCGGACGTCGAGAGCGGAGCGTCGGCGGGAAGAACGCCCAACCAACCCTCGGGCAGCGGGGCGAGCGGGGCGGACGTACCGCACAGCGAGGCCAGACGACGGATACGGGTCTGCGAGATGCCGCGGACCAGGATGTCGGCGAGCGCGGCCGCCGCCTGCCCATCCCGCGTGGTCACCGTCCGGACGCCGTGGACGAAGTGCAGGTCGATATTGGCATCGGCGCGCAACGTCATGAAGTGGTCGTCGTAGTCCGCAGGGGACGTCGTGGCGATTGCGATGTCTTCGGGCGCGACGCCGGACGCGAGCAAGCTGCGCGCCCAGCGCATCGCCTCAACCGCCTCATGATAGGCAGTTGCGCAACTCACAACGGACGTCGCCGGCGTCGCAGCAGGGGCACGGACGACCGACACGGAGCCATCGAGCCAATCAGGCACCGAGCGGGGGCCCGCCGACCAGCGCACTGGCACATGCTGCGCCAGCAGCGCGAGCAACGGACGCCAACACGGCGACAGTTCGGTGAGGCCGTCGACCTCGACAGGCCCGAGCACTGCCGGGGCGTGCGCGACGCGGACGGTTGCCGCCGCGACGATGTCCGAGGGCCGCATCATCCCCTGGGGAAGCGCCGCGAGCACGGCAGCCTCCAACCGTGCGATTGCATCGAGACGCGGGTGTTCCGCCGCGCGCGCACCGAGCTCGATGCCAGCACGCCAAGCCTTGTGCAGCGTGTCCGCCGCCGCACCGACCATGCCCGGGAGCAGCTTGATGCTCTCGAGCTCGCCCATGTCGGTGACCGGCAGGACCGCCTGGATGGTCTCGCGTAGGCTTTCGTCGTCGATCGGCCGGACGAAGCCTCCGGCAAGACGCACGGCCGCCTGCTCGAAAGACAGAATCTGGACGCCGTGACGACCCTCGCGCGCCGCATTGAGGCGCGCTTGGCGCATCGCAAGCCGACCGTGGACGACCAAAGTGGAACGGCTAACCATGTTCGGCCTCACTTTCAGGCTGCGCAGTGAGCGACGAGGAATTTATCAGGCTGCGCCGCGCTAGTGGTTTTGTAGATCACGGCAGTACATCCACGTCGAGCCACCGCGCATAGGCTCTGACGTCGATCATCGGCACGGTCGCCTTCTCCTGGAGCCGCGCGATCAGCTCGAACAGGAACGCGGTCGCCGGCTTGCCCATCGGCGTCAGCGTGCCGCATCCCTCCTCGTCACAGGAGAATATGCCGTGCGCCGCGACGCAGCCGAGGTCGAGCCGGTCGTCGGCGTCGCGGACCGTCAACGCTTTTACAAGCGGGTCGCCAAGACCGGGCTTCCAATCGCTCTCCAAGGTGAGCAGACCACCGATGACGTGCTGAAGGGGCTTCGGCGGATAGACGCCTCCCGCGTGCGGGATCGGGAGGCTGGTCCGATGCAGTGCTCGCACGCTTGCCACCTTGTCACGCGCGTAGGCGACCTGTTCGGCATTGATCGCCTGCTTGGCCTCGAACACCGCATAGACGCTTTCCGCCGGGACTACCGTCTGCCCCTGAAACTTGAAGATGAAGGGCGAGTACTGGCGGTCGAACACGACCACGTCGATCTGGTCGCTGAACGTGCCCTCGCTGTCGACGACGTGCGCCGATGCCGCCTGATAGCGCTGCGGCAGGTAGGTCTGGAGCAACTCCAGCCAGACGGCCTCGCTCGCGTCGCCTTTGGTGCCCGGGTGCCCAAACGCCTTCCGCGCTCGTGCCAGCTGCTCCTGAATGTCGTCGTGCAACTCGGACAGCAGCGTCTGGATGGACCAGCCGTTGCTCATTTCGCGTCTCCCATTGCTTCATCCTGGAATGCTGGCGTGGCTTTCATTGCCTTGGCGATCTGGACTGCCCGCGGCCCCTCGACCGCCCGATCCGGATAGGAGTCGAGCGCGATCGCCGGCAGCAGGCGCTGTGTGAGGTCCGAGAAGGTGAAGCCGGGTTCGCTCCGCGTCGGCCCCGTAGCGTCGACGATCGCCTGAACTTGGCCACGGCTCACGCCGAGCGGGCTGAGCCTCAGCGACAGAACATGCGCGCGCTGCTCGTCATTCGGGCGCTCGAACGTCATGATGTCCGCAGCGCGCCGCCGCACGGCAGGGTCGAGCGCGTTCAATCGGTTCGTACACATGATCACGGCGGCGGGCAGCCGCAGACTGGCTAACCGGTCGATCCCGCGGATAAACGCGTTAACCCCGGCACGATCCTCGTGGTGCATCTGCGCGGATTCGCGCGACTGGGCCAGCGCATCAGCCTCGTCGACCAGCAGTATGATGCCCCCCTTTGCCTTGCCTGATCCCTTCAGGCGAGTGGCGGCCTGGACGGTGTGCTCGAACGCAGCCGCGAGCAGCTGGGTCATCTCGCCAACGCGTCCCTGCCCGCGCGTGGCGAGACTCAGCGGGAACAGCGTAAGCTCAATGCTCTCCTGTCGGGCGACTGCGTCGCCGATCGTCTCCGCGAGTTCGGTCTTCCCTGACCCGACGTCGCCTGCCAAGATGACCAGCGGCGGCCGACGAAGCACGACGTCGAGCAGCGGACGCGCCTCGGCGGCGTGGAAGCGTTCGGCCCACCTGTCCAATCCGTGAGGATTGACCAGCAAGCCGAGGATCTTGGCAAGGCGCGACTTCTGGTCATCGAGGCCAACGAGCCGCGCGAGTCGCTCCTGCGGATCGAAGTCGGGATAAATCTGGCGCCGCTCGAACAGTTCGTCGAGCCCGGACATCGTCTGCATCAGTAACTCCTCACGCTTGACCGGTCGAGCGCACGGCCGCCGGCGGAATAAGTGCGGTCAGAGTCGAGGTAGCCATCGACCGGTGGCTCCGAGCCGCTCGTGCGGAAAATCGGCAGGCCGCCCTTGAAGGCGTCGCGCTCCGCCTGCGTCAGGTTAAAGAACGCGTCGCTGTAGGTCAGGAAGCTGGTGAAACTGGCCCCCGACACGTCCTTGCCCGGTCTAATCTTCCCGGGATCGTCGTCGTTGGTCGACCCGCCCGCCAGGTCGCGTGCGGCATACTTGAGCGTCGGCTCAATCCACGAGCCGTTGCGCTTGAACCCGTAGGTCACAGTGCTGAGATAGCCCGCCCTCATCATCGCCACGGCCTCCTCCTCATATTCGGCGATCTCGCGGTCGGAGGGCCAGCCGTAGAAGCGCTGGATGCGCTTGAGGTCGGTGGCGATCTTCGCGGCCATGTGCCGCGCATGTGTCACCGTGAAGGTGATGCTCTCGGAAATGCTGTAGCTCGACATCGCCGTCCTCAGATCTGGAAAGTGGAGCCGAAGACCTTCTGCCAGTAGCCGACGGTCAACTGCTTGGTGGGGGCTGCCAAGGCGGCGTCGATCGCGTCGCCCGCGTCGAGCGCGGCATCGACGATTTCGTCCATGTTGGCGGTGGTGTAGAGCCGCGACACGTTGTTCACGGCGTTGACCGGATCGATGATCCGCATCGGATCGGAGAACGCGCCGATGGTCGAGAGCGGATAGTAGTCGGAGAACGCGATCCGGTCCTTCAGGCCGCTGGTCGCGACGTAGGTGAAGAAGTGCTGGAGCGCCTCGGGGTAGTCGGACAAGTCGAGACCGTCGTCGCACAGCTTCGCCAGGATCAACTCGATCATGAACGACTTGAATCGGAAGCCATCCCGCTCCTGCTTCTGCCGACGCGCCCAGAACTTCACCAGGCGGATCATCTGGGCGAAGTGCTTCGCCTGAGCTTTCTTGCGCTTCGCAGCGAAGTCGAGGTGAAGCGGGATGCTGGTCTTGAGGAAGGATCCGTCTTCCTGGCTGACCAGGTTACCGAACCACTGCGGATTCCCGTCATAGAGGATCGGAACGACGTCCACGTCCAGCCCGGTGCCGCGGAAAGAAACCGTTACCGAGTAGGTCTGCGGTTGCACCTGGTCGGCCGCAAAGTTCGGGAATGCTCTGCGCAGCCGCTCGGCCAGATAGGTCAGCAGCCCCGATACCGAATGCGGAGCATCGGCGCCGCTGATGTAGCACGCGACGTCGATGTCATTAAGCGTGCGGAGCGCGGTACCCTTAGCCAGGCTGCCCGACAGCATCATCTTACGCAGAGTGAAGTCGGGGTGCTCGCCGACATAGGCCTCCAGCTTCTCACGAAGGCGCCGCGCCTGAGCGCGATAATCCTGCGCCTTGTCCTTCGGCAGGTTCACGCGCTCCTCCGCGAAAGACAGGATGTCCCGGTGTCCGACGTGCTCACGGCTCATAGACGCGTCTCCTCGTCGCCCGACGACCCTTGACGCGGACGGGTAAATAGGCGAATCGGGGGGTGACCCGCTAGGAACTATATGGGTATAGATTATATACCCGTCAAGGAATGATACCCATGTCAGGCGAAGAAAGGCGTCCGTGGACGCAGAACCGTCGATTCGAGTTCATCGAATGGAAGCTGTTCTGGGAGGGAGGGCTCAACCGGAGCGATCTCGAGACCGCGTTCGAAATCTCGACGCCGCAGGCTTCGGTAGATCTCCGCCGCTACCGCGAGATCGCCGCCGACAACATCGAGTACGACGGCACTGGCCGGACGTTCCGGCCGAAACCAGATATGAAGCCGTCGTTCCTGAAGGTCTCTGCCGATAGGTTGCTACTTCAGCTGCGCGCACTTTTCTCGGGAGCTCTTCCCAGACGCGAGGTGTGGTTCCGCGACCTCCCGCGCACTGATATCGCCCCCGACATTGTCCGGCACGTCGATCCCGACTGCCTTCGGCGCATCCTAGACGCGATCCGTACCCGGCAGTGCGTCGAGGTACGCTACCAGTCGCTGACCAATTCGCGGACCAGACTTATCGCACCGCACGCGCTCGCCTACGACGGGTACCGCTGGCACGTCCGCGCCTGGGCCTGCGATCGCGACGATTTCCGCGACTTCGTGCTGACACGCATCGACAAGATCAAGCCCGGCCCACCGGCCGATTTCGATCCGGCGGACGATCTCGAATGGGAGAACTTTGCCAGGCTCGACCTGCGGCCGCATCCGGGCCTGACGGAAGAGCAGAGCCTGGCGATTCAACGTGACTACGCCATGAAAGACGGAAAGCGCGAGATCGATGTTCGTCTGTCGATGGCCTACTACTTCATCATGCGAATGAACCTTGACCTCCCCGACTTGCCGCCGGCGCGAGCACAAATCTGTCTGAGCAATATCGACGAGGTGCGCCAGGCGATCGAGATCGCCAAGGCCGGATCGAAGACCCGGATTCAAGAACGCAAGGCCCGCGCCACATCAACTTGAAGATTGAGCGTACTGATCTCGATCAACATGGAACGTCTGAACGTAATCGGGAGCCATTGATCAACCGCCGGTCTTCGCCCACGGACGAAGGGCAGCTTTCAGCTTCGGAAGCAGAGCGGCTGACCGTCGGAGATGGGCGCTCAGAAGAATGGCGTTCTTTGGCGGGATGCTGACTGTTCCCTCTGGGCTCAGTGGAGTCGAAAGCCGACGTTCGGCTATGATCCTCTTGGTGGATTACAGTGGGGATCGACGTGCATCAGCCGCGCCTCTCGGCAAATCAGAGTTGACTGAAACGCTCACCTCTTTGCTGCAACTCGAACAGCCCAGGGCGCACATCGGTGGAGATACGCTCCATGCGATCCCACAGCGTTAAGATGCGCGCAGCCTTCTTCGCGAGGGGCAGTTCCATGACCGCCGCCCTGGGAAAGAATCCGACGAGGCCGGAACGTAGGAAGAGCTCGCGTGACGGGCGCTTGCGGGCGATGTTGAGGTCCCCCGATAGCACCACCCAATCGCTCTCGGCCCCCAGCGCCGTGATCCATTCCTCGTCGGCGATGTGCGTGTGGCCGAACTTGTCCCGGTGACAGACGGCGTGGTGATCTGGGTCGAAAAGTGCATTCAAGCCGCGAGCGAGGCTTGGCGGGAGGTTATTGTCGACGAAGACTTTCAAGCCTTCAATGTACCCGGCTGGATGCCAAGCTTTGCTCGAAGCGGACTGCGTCACGCACCGCCGCGGCAGGAATGTCGTATAGCTTCGCAACACGTTCAATTGAGCCCTCGGCCTTGAGCTCCTGCACCACGCGCGAGGTCAGCAACCCTGACTTGTGGATGATCGGTTGACCGAATGAGCGACGGGGATCCGCAACAATAGTCTTGCGGGTCGGTTCAAGCCACCAGCGCTCAGCGCGCTCGTCGCCAAATTCGAGCCCCTGCAACGATGGCAGAACAAAGTCGCGAAAGACGTGTTGCTTGGCTTTCAGGTCATAGAGCCGTGGTTCATCGACGTCCCTCGTCATTTCGAGGAAGATGCGCTTCCCGTCGTGTTTGAACGCGCGAGTGGAAAAGGGGTGGTCTTCGCCGAGGATTTCCCGTGCGCGGTCGATGCAGAGCCGAATGGTCGGCAGCCCGATGCGTGATTTGCGCAGCGCATGAACCATCCGGGCCTCAATCAGATCGCGGAAGCCGAGGAGCTGGCCGTCGCTTTCGAGGTCGTACTGCGGGCGCCACAATGGCGGTTGATCGCTCTCATCACCATAGTGATCGTAATGATAGCCGTAAAGCCAGCGACGGAGAGTCACGGGATGCATATGCAAGAGACGAGCTGCCTCCCGTGGGGTGTAGGCGCCAATCCCGAATTGTGCGTCCAACATCATCCACCTTGCATTGCAAGGTGGACATAGCGCCTCAGTCCATTGAGGCAACCTCCCTGCGCTGACAGCGATCGGTTCATCGTACCCCATCGACCGACAGAGCTTTGTTCGGGCGACGGTGTACGACGCGCTTTCTAGGCCTGACTGCACTCTACCACCGGTAGCCTCAAGTGCTCGCCGGTGGTCCTGCCGTACGAAACGACCTGACCTTTAAGCACCAACCGCGTCGAAATCGCTGAAGAGCGTGTACAGAGCTAAAAGCTGCTGCCGGTGATCGCCGATTGCCGGCAGATGGATCTCGGGCGGCGAATCGGGAATAGCGGACCGTCGTCACGCATTCGGCGGCGTCTTCTAGCTGACCGAGGGCACCGTGCTCCCGGCCGACGCGACTGGAAAATCTATTTTTGGGCCCCTCGACATTCCGGCAAGGGACCATAACGTTAGGCGGTGCCGTAAAGAGGCTAACTCAAGGGGGGGAGAATGTGGCGACGAAAGCGTCAGTGGGCCTGACATGGCTCGACAACATCGAACTCAAGCCGGACCGCTCGCTCGGCACGGAGACGGCGATCATTAAGACTCTTCGCAAGGAGCTGACTGATGCGCTCGCCGAACAGGGTTATGGCCCCGCCGATTTGAAGCGGTGCGTTTACGTGATTCGAATGAAGGGCGATTTCGTGATCGCATACCCGTGGCGACGATCTCCGGTCCTCTACATCGGTCGCGGATCGGCATTGGGGCGACTGTCGTCCCACCTCCGACGGTGGCTCCACCAAATCGACGGATTCGGCAAAGACGTCCGCATCGAAATCCGGGTTTGTCGGACGCGTCGGCGAAACGTCTCTGAAATGTTCAAATATGTCGAGGCGGACCTCATCGCCTGGTTCGCCGACAGGTACGGCGCGATCCCATTCTTCAATAGCCGTCGCGAGACGTCCTTTGAGGGCTGTGTGGAATACACCGACAGCGACGATAACCTAATGAACGCCGCGCTTCGCGCCGGGAAAGGCAAGCGGCCCCAGTGGGCCATCGCACCGACGCCGGCCAACAAGAACTACGACGTTTTTCATCGCGGCAGGTGCGACTGAATTCTTATGCGGTGACGGACAAGACCGGAGATTCTTGAACGGTGACTATCGACCATCGAGGTGAGAGAACGCTCGGCGTGGTTTGCCTCAAACAGCGCTTGGACTCGGTTGGCTGGGCCGTTCTTCCGCACATCGCCGTTGGTGTAAGTTCCGAATCCGTGGCGAGGGAATTGGGCGAACCTTTGGCCCCGTTAAACGGGGCTTTGGTTCAGCGGTTGACGCCCAAAGCGGCCTCTACGCCAAACACTTACAGTGGTATCTTTGGTTTGGGTCGCTTCCCGTTTCATACGGACCTCGCCCATTGGCCGGTGCCACCCAGATATCTGCTGCTCCGGTGTGTAGTCGGATACGGCGACGTGCCGACGATGCTCCTTGATGGGCGTGCCGTAGCGGAAGAGGTCGGGTCAGAAACGATGGCGCGTGCTCTGGTAAGACCTCGCCGACCGCGGCGTGGCGAGTTTCGGCTGTTGCGTTTGCGACAGCAAAGTGCCGAAGGGGACATCATCCGATGGGACGAAGTCTACCTGAAACCCGCCAGCCCCGTGGGGCAAGATGTGTCCGAACGGATCCAAGCCTACCTCGAAACCTGCCAGTCGACTCCTGTCGCCATGGTTGCTGACGGCGATGTGCTGGTCTTGGACAATTGGAGAATACTGCACTCGCGGCCTGCAATCTCCGAAGATCGGCGGGAGCGACGTCTGGAGCGGGTCTATCTGAGGAGCTTACGATGAAGCGCACGATCGAGCCCGGAGTGACTCCGACGGCTTGGGACCCCAAAGCCCTCTACGACAAGGCGGAGCGCTATATTCAACAGGCTCAGGCGCTGGACAAGCGCGATTGGGACTACGCGCTCTGGACTAGTCTCTCACTCGAGCTTTTGGCCCGTTCCGCCCTTGCAAACGTGCATCCTGCTCTGCTCGCCGAGTTTGATAAGACGGGCGCCAATCTGATCAGTGCACTCGGGTATGAACCAGTCGAGAAGAAATTCTCGCCCAAGTCAGTCAACACCAACGAAGTGCTCAGGCGGCTGACTATCGTGCTTCCTGACTTTCTCGCGGAGCATGAGAGCTTCGGCGTCCAACACGCCGGTCAGCGCAATGCGGAATTGCACTCCGGCGAGATGGGTTTCGATGGTTTAAATGGTGCCTCCTGGCAGCCTCGTTTCTATTCGACCTGCGCCGTACTGCTTGCCTCCATGGGCAAGACCCTCGACGATTTCGTCGGAGCAGACGAGGCAAAAGCCGCGAAAGAATTGATGGACGCCGCTGCGGATGACAGTGCGAAGGCGGTCAAGGGCGACGTTGAAGCTCATCGGAAGGTCTGGGAAGCAAAGAGCGACGAAGAGCGGGCAACGCTCGTGGCACAGGCAGAAATTTGGGCGACCCGTCAAGCTGGGCATCGCGTCGATTGTCCTGCGTGCGCGACGGTAGCGCTGCTTTTCGGACGGCCAGTGACTGCTTCCACGCGAAAACTTGAGGATGACGTAATCATCGAGAAGCAAGAACATCTGCCCAGCCAGTTTGAGTGCATCGCATGCGGCCTGAAAATCAACGCCCTCTCCCGCCTTGGCGTCGTGGGCCTCGCAGATCGCTACACCAACACAACGGAATACGACGCGGCCGAATACTATGCCGAGGATCCGTGGGAGGGCTACGAAGAGGACAACAACGAGCCCTAGATGCTGGGTCGCAACGGTGGTCCACCTTGCTGCTGCTGTGTCGAGCTAGAGCAGTCTCCCGATCGCTCGTCTGACGACCGCTTTTGAGATGTCGCGCAATCAGATGGGAGGTCCGCAACGGGCGCATTTAGCCCTTCTGCCATTCTTTAGAGGGACCTCTGGAAGCCGGCAACTGGCACCAGCGTGACGTCCCGACCTTGACGATCCCGAACTCCATCGCCGATCAGTCCGTAGAGCTTCGACCGTCCGATCGCAGCCGTCCGCAAGCGTCCTTGATCGGAACGGTCAGAGGCCGGAGATATGGCCCACTCAGGCCCGATCCTCCTCGGTGGCGGTTACCGCCGACAGCCGCGGCACGCCTCCGTTCCTTGCCAGGCGGCGTGCTACCTGGTCGATGAACTGCTGGTATCGCTGGCGACCAAGTCGCGCGGTTGTCTCGCCAAAGGCTGGCTGGTGTGCCGTCAGCGTCAGCTGATGCGCGACAAACAGGTCGAGCATTTCGGCGATGGTGCCGAGGAGAGCCTCGCTGCGTTGGGCGATCCTTTGCTGCCGGTCGAGGCGCGGACCGAATCGTTCGTCGATCTCGTGCGCCGCCCGGCGCTCGAGCCAGGTGCGCAAGGCATCGGTCAGGATCGCGGTCTTGGACGCGCCGGGCTTCGCCGCGAACTCGTCGAGCGCCCGCGACAGATCGCCAGGGAGATAGAACTGGTGGCGGATTTTGCTGGTCTGCATCGAGCCGTGATAGCCGCGGGGGGACGATGCAGGTGACGGCGCCGAAGGGCCTTCTTTGGCTGAGTGGGGGGCGCTCAGGTGATTCCGAGGCCGCGCGCGCGTCCGATCGTCCAGCTGATTGTGCCTTTCTCGCGCATAATGCCTGAGACCGGCTTGCCGACGGCCTGCTCGAGAACCGGCCGCCAAGGCACGAGCGTGAACTCGCGGGTCTTCTCGATGAGGGCATATTTTGCCTCGCCGACCTGCACCTGACGGCGATAGATGCCCTCGACCGGATGGCCGTGTTTCGCTTCGGCGAAGGGTAAGCCCAGCTCCTCGCTCAGCTGCCCGGCCACCCGGCGCAGCTCACGCTGGCGGAGGCTCGCCAGGAAATCGGGGCGCATGCGGACGGTTTCGCCTTCGCCGTCGGCCAGCTGCTGCTCGACCAGCCACTGCCGGCGAAGATTGAGCGCCTGGCGCAGCTCGCCGCCGAACCCGCGTCCCGTCGGCGTCGGATCGCGAGCGACCAGCTCGCGGTCGAGCCAGGTCACGCCGTCGTGGTGAGCAAGCCGCTCAAGCGGGCCTGCCGCAAGCCTCTCGACGACTACCGGACGATCGCGCATCTTGCCGCGTTCGTAGGCTTCGACCCTCGCGAGATGATCGGGCGCGATCGCCCAGCTACCGTCTGGCCCGCGTTCGACGCCGCCGGCGCGTCGGTGGATCGCCTCGAGCCGGCGCACATGCGTCTGCGCGAACGCTTCGGTCGCGCTGGGATCGTGCCGCAGGTGGAGGTCGATGCTGTAAGTGCCGCCGTTGGCCGCGGCGATCTCGGCGACCGTGCGATCGGCTTGCCGGGCAGCGACGCTGGCCGGCGCGATCCTGACGATGGCCTGTTCGCCTGTCGCCGCGGCCTCAGTTCCAATATCGACGTAGCGGCTCAGGCCATCGATCCCGTCGACGATCAGGTAGTGGCGATCGGCGTGCTCGTCGGAAAGGCCGCGGGCGATCACTTTGCCGACAATCGGCGCGGCATTGCCACCCGCGGGATCGTAGATCGCGTAATCGGTCGGTGAGCGCTCGGGTGCGCGCTCGCTCATGGCCCGCTGCATAATGCGGATGATGTCGCCGCGCTCGCCCATCCGCCGCAGCATCTCTTCGAGGTTGGCGTCAAGCCGCCATAGGCCGCGCGTCGCTTCCCTCGCCAGTCCCATTCGCCCAAGCGTCTGAAGGCGCCCGGCGCGCAAGCTCTGTTCGACGCCGTCCGGGTGGGCTGGACGTACCAGTCCGTCCTCGCCGATCGAACGCAGCAGGCGCCGATCGATGCCGGTAAAGCGCTCCTGCTCAATCTCGCGCAAGTTGGCGCGCAGGATCTCGCGCGGGCTTCGCGGTCCCAGGTCGAGATCGACCAGCTCGGCGGCGCGCGCGCGCAGTCCTTGGGTCATGTACTCGCGGGCGATGATCAGGTCTTTGCCCAGCTCGTCCTTACCGCGGGCGATCACGTGGCTGTGAGGATGCCCGGTATTGAAGTGATCGACCGCGACCCAGTCGAGCTTCGTTCCCAGATCGTGCTCGACCTGTTTCATCCAACGGCGCACGAGGGGCTTCAAATCCTCGTATTCCGCGCCGTCCTCGGGCGCGACGATGAAGCGGAACTGATGGCGGTCGCCGACACCGCGCTCGAGGAACGCTTTGCCATCGGCGGCGTCTTCATGGTCCGGCCCGTAGAGCTGGCCGCGCTCGCCGTCGCGTGTCGTGCCGTCGCGCTGCAGGTAGCGCAAGTGCGCGGCCGCGGCTGGCTGGCCCTTGCCGGCGAGCCTGACGATGCGCGCCTTGACCACCACTCGTCGGCCGGTCGAGGCCCCGCGCGAGGCCAGCAATCGGCCCGTGCCGGCGCCGCGCCCGATCCGCACGCCAGTGAACTTGCTGCGCCCCTTGCGCGTCACACCGCCGGCGCGGTTGACCGCGCCGCGCATCCGATGGGCGAACGGCCGGTCGCTACCGATGCGGCCAAGCCACAGATCGAACGGATCGTCGGGCATTACGGGAGACCTCAGCGGGGTGCGTTCACCCTTGATGAGGGGACGATCGCCCTCTCCTTCAAGGTGCTCCAAGAGCGACACTGGCGCGAGGCCCGGAACCGGGCGGGTTTCGAGCGAGCTGGCACCGGGGTGGAGGCATATCCCTTGTCTTGGGGGCGCCATGCCTCCCCCGCAAACGATGTGCAGACGCCCCTTTGCGGGCCTCGTGGAGGCACAGCTTTCTATCTTGCCATCCTTATGGGGCCCTCCTGTTCGGCCCCCTCAGAGATGATTTGCGTTCAGATCAGCCGTTCAACTTGTCCTTCACCGCCTTGGCTGGCGCGAACGCAAGCTTCTTGGATGCGGCGATCTGGATAGCCTCACCGGTTGCGGGATTGCGGCCCTCGCGCGCGGCACTTTGCTTCAGCTTAAACTTGCCGAATCCATTGAGCGAGACTTCCTCGCCCCTGGCAGCCGCATCGGTGATTGCCGCGAAAATGTCGTCGACAACTTGGCGGGCGTTAGCCTTCGAAAGGCCATGGGCCCCGGCAATTTTCTGGACCAGATCGGCGGTGTTCATCGTGCTCTCCTCCTAGGGGAAGGCGAGCGGTAGAAACAGATTTGGGCGCGGTCCAGCGCCCTTGTTGTCTCCAAATCCTGCGATCTGTCCGCCGCCGCACAGGCCCCAGCGCGCCCCGAATGATCCCAAAATCCACCCTTCCTCGTGACGCAAGCAGCCACTATTTAGGCGATGCGAAGGTGTGGTCCCGCGGCACAATGCCGCAGGACCACCGACGCTAATCGGCTGGATTCCAGATGATCGCGAAGCGATCGTCGGCATCCGATCCGGCCGCCCGGCCGAGGTTGGCGTAGAGCCGCCGCGGCCCGAACTCGGGCGCTGCGAGGCTCAGCGAGACGTAGTCGTTGCCCGAGCTTTCCGAACGCCGGTTCCACCCGGCGCCGATCTCCACGTCGCCGGAGATCACACGGAAGTCCGGCTGGACGTCGTTGGCCTTGCGTGCGTTGGCGACGATGGTGATCTCGGCGCGGATGCTGAGGGTCTTGAGCTGGCCCTTGAACGAGCCGTTTTCGCTCTTGGTGACGTATCCGATGGCAGGCATTGATCGTACTCCTTCTCTCGTCGAGCAGGACTCGTTCCCGTCGACGCCGGCCGCAACGGGCCGGGTCTCAGGGGCGAATGCGCACCGCGTCAGCGGCCGCAGCGGTCAGCGGAGGACCTGAAGCCCAAGCCATTTTTGGCTCGCGAGGAGCGGCGAAGCGGCGGGGAAAAATGGCGCAGGCGAGGGTTGCGCGGGCGGCCCGCCCGGCCCAGGGCAAGGCGTCAGTGACGGGGTCGGGCCTGCTCGCCCAAAGGCAAGCCCACGATCAATCTGCCAATGAGTTCAGGCGACGCGTGCTGTTCGTTCAAGCCCGGTGATCCGCTCTTCACAGATCGTCTCGACCACCTCGCCCAAGGCCGCGACCCGCTCGCCGAGCCAGGCGAGCTCGTCCTCGGTGATGCGGTAATGCTTAGAGTACCGAGCCTTCACGTAAGCGTCCTTGAGCTTCTCGAAGTGCGCGCGATCGGCCTTCTTCTCGCGCGGCCAGACCTCGATCAGCCGGGGATCGATTCGCTCCGCCTGGGTGCGCAGGAAGCCAAGGTTATGCACGTGCGGAGTATAGAAAGTGCAGACCAGCAGCACGCAGTGATAATAGCGCTCAGCTGTCTGATGGAGATCAAAGGCGGCGTCTTTGCGAAAGCCGCGCTCCATATCAAATCTCGCGATTTCTGCTCGCTGCCTCGCACTCGGCAGCCACTCCTCGAAATACTCCCGCGCCATTGCCAACGCCTGCGTCGGCGTCTTGGGCTGCGGCTCGGGTAGATCCGTGTCGTCGCTCTGGTAGAGCGCGATGCCGTCGCGAGCGATGTCGATGAAGAAATAGCGACCTTGTGAAAGGCCGTCGTTCACCTCGCCCAATGTGTGGACGATGAAGTTGACCGGCGTCTTCAACTCCTTGGTGATCGCCAGCTCGCGGTTGAGCCGGTCCTCGGCCGACGACCAAAATTCGGCGCGATCGGTGAGTTTCTCGTGGTTGACGACGATGAGCAGGTCGAAGTCCGATTGATAGCCCTTGGCCGTGTGCGGCTCGTCGACCCACCCGCCGCGAGCATAGCTGCCGTAGAGGATAACCTTGAGGATGCGCGCCTGCTTCTTCCAGTCCGACGTGGCGATCGCGGTCGCGTCGGCGAATTCCTCGAACAGGACGCGCACGACACGCTCGAGTTCGCGCTGTTTGGCCGGCGGAAGATGATCGAGGCTCGTCTTCATTGTGAGCTACCCTAACGCTATGAGACGGCTTGTGACAGTCTCGCCGGCCGTGGCCGGCGAGACCGACGATTTCCTTACAAGCGCCCTTTACGAGGGATCCGAGATAGCCAGCGCTGCCATCGGCGTGCGGAGCGACGGCCACGAAGTGCGTCGTCGATCTGCAGCAGCGCCGCAGCCACCTCGTGCTCGATCTGGGACAGGGTGAAGCCCGTCCTGCGACCAAGATCGCGATAGTCGGCGACGTCCAATCGGACGGCGAGGAAGATATCGCGCCGACGACGCGGCATCCGTCGCAGCGCCTTGTCCAGGCGAATGATGATTTCGGCTTGGGAAAGGTTCTCGTGCATCAGGCGACCTCCGGGGCAAAGGCTAGAAGGTAGTCGGCCGCCTCGCTGGCGGCGCTCGCCGCACGGAAGATCGCCCTTTCATCTTCGCGCAGCACAGCAAGCCAACTGCCGATGTAGTCGGCATGACGAACCGTCGGCCTGATCGCCAGCGAAGCGCAAGCGAAGGCGCTCGTCATCTCCGCCACCAGCTCTTCACGAGCGTAACTGCTGCTCCCGAAGTCGCCGGAGAGATCGCGGTCGAGACGGCTCGGATGGCCCGTCCAGTGCGCCAGCTCGTGGAGGGCGGTGCGGTACCAATTGATCGGCTCGCGGAAGGCCTGCGCCGGCGGAACGGCGACGTAGTCGGCGCGTGGTGCAAAGTATGCATGACCTCCGCCGACGCGGAAGTCCGCACCGCTCGCCTCGATTAGCGCCCGCACTTGCGGGAGGATGTCCGCCTCGGTTCGCGGGTCCGGCGAGCGCGTCAGCGCCTCGGGCAGCCCTTCGCATTGTTCGGCGTTGAACACCGTGAAGCGCTTGAGAAAGGCGACGGTCCTCGCCTCGCGGTCCTCGTCGTTCGCCCGTTCCGCCTCGCCCTTCGGGGTGAATCGGTCCGCGTAGCAGACGGTTGTTCCCCGCTCGCCCTTGCGGACATGACCGCCGACCGCCTGCGTCTGCCGGTAGGTCAGCCAGCGCTGCGAGGCATAGCCTCCCTCGATCACGGCCGCCCACAGCATCAGCACGTTGATTCCCGAATAGCGCCGCCCGGTCACGCCATTGGCCGGCATCGCGCAGCCGCACGCGGCCCCATCCCACGGTTGTACCCAAGGCAGCCGCCCCTGCTCGAGTTCGGCAATCACCCTTTCGGTAATCTCTGCGTAGAGGCTGCGGCGCGCGCCTTGCGTCTTGTGCTCCATTTCGCTTCCGCTCCTTCCGACCGCCACCAACCGCGCCGGAATGGCGGGTGGGCGGCAGGAGCGGACCGGCGGTCCCGCCGAGGGAGGCGGGCCGCACCCGAAGGGCCGCAACGAAGAGAAGGACCCCGGCGCGAGCCGGGGTTGCGGCAGGCCGCGGCGGGATCAAAGGGAAGCGGCGCCCACCCGCCATCACGGCGCTACGAAAAGTGCCGGCGCGCGGACGCGGGCCGTCCGCCTGGCGGAACGCTAGCTCCGCCCCGCGTCAGCCGATCGTCATCCGAATGGACCGAGACGCTTGAATGAGCGGCTCGGCCCCGCGAAGCGGGGTAGAGCGCGGTCACGCCGCAGGCGTGAGACGCCAGCACGGGTCAGGCTTAGTCCTCTCTGTGGGCTCGCCGCAGCGCTGTTGGGCCTTCTTTAGTGCAAGCCGACCCGGCGCTCTTGCGCCAGCCACGAAGCCTCCGATCCTTCCTTGAAGAAGCCAAAGCAACGCAATCAGGATCATCAGATGTCCGACAAACCCGACCGCATCCTTCGGTTGAACGCCGTTCTCGATCGCACAGGCCTCAGCCGCTCGACACTGTACCGGAAAATGCAGAACGGCACCTTCCCGAGGAACATCCAGATCAGCGCCCGTTGTGCCGGCTGGCGCGAGTCTGCAATCGAGGCGTGGGTGCGGGATCCGCTCCTTTAATCAATGAAGACCGGGCCCAGTTTTCACGGGCCATAATGTTCGATTTCAGACTTGCCATTGCGCCCTTCCGGACGGAAGCTGTGTTTAGGCTCCGGACTTCGGCATGCCTGTTAGGATGCTGATCCTGCTTTGAATGTGAAGCCGGAGCCGCTGACAAGCGGAGCCGGAGATGAGCGACAGCTTATGCTGGGCCGGTGTGGATACCTCGACTCGCACCTATGCGGTTTGTGTCACCGGTGACGGCGGCAAGATTCTGAGCGAGGCAGAACTTTCGGCGGATGCCGAAGCTGTGCACGCGTTCCTGAGCGGCCAACCCCGGATTCCGGTACAGGTCGCGCTGGAGACCGGAACGACCTCGGTTCACCTCGCGCGAGCTCTTACGGAAATGGGATATCCTGTGTCGGTCTACGACGCGTTCAAAGTGCATCGCTTCCTACAGACACATCCGAACAAGACGGACAACAGCGATGCGCGCGGACTGGCGGAGATAGCTCGGATAGGCTGTGAGCGCCTCAAGAAAGTGTACATCAGACCGCTGCGATTAGCTGTGCCACGATCGAAACTCGTCATCCGTGAGCGTCTGATGAAGATGCGAAAGCTCAACGAAGCGGCAATGATGAGCCTGTTTCATGCCTACGGAGTGCGCGCGGACGAGAGAGTTTCCTCGTCAACCTCGCTGCGCAGGGTTCTTCCAAAGATGATCAAGGCAGTCGAGCGGAATTACGACATTCCTATTCGGCAACTGGTAACGCCGCTGCTCAGGTTGAGTCTGACGCTTCGTAAGGAGGAACTTCGCCTCGAGAACGAACTCAAGGCGTTCGCCGCCCAAGATGAAACTTGCCGCAGGCTCATGGAGATACCTGGGGTTGGCGTGATAACGGCGGTGTCATTCGTCACCGCGGTCGGAGATCCTTTCCGCTTCAAGCGAACCGAAGATGTTGCCGCTTATTTCGGATTGACCCCGAGAGTCTGGCGAACCGGTTCATACGTGAGAAGACGCGGCATCTCGAAATTCGGCAGTGGGATGACCCGTCGGCACTTGCACTGCGCTGCGCGACAAGCGCTAGATGCTCGAAAGGAAGGAACGCTCCAACTGTGGGGGCGAGCTCTGGCGGCTCGGTCAAACCGCAGGCTTGCGATAGTCGCGGTGGCCAGGAAATTGGCCGTGGTCATGTTGGCGATCTGGAAGAATGGATCGAAATATGACCCGGCTGGAGGTCTAACGCAGACGGAGAACTGCTGTTAGGTTGCTGACTACGGACGAACATCTAGGGCCTCGACCCTGTCGAAATTCGGCTAGCGCAACTCCTGTGAGCCAAAGCAAGAGCTGCGGCTCACCTTTCTCAGACCATCTGCAAATTGAAGCCGGGCGGTGAGAACGCGCTTGAGTCGCGTGCCGGTGCCTTTAGCCGCAACGGGCTTGGACATACGCACCGGCCACCCGGCCGAGCGGGATGGCTCCTAACCAAGGGTGGGAATTAGTCCATTCGGACCATTTAAGCCCGCAGAGCAATAGGTCGTATGGCACGAAGCTGGTCCAGATAATCACTCCACCACTGGTGCATGGCGACCCGCTCCTCCCAATAAGACCCACGATTGTAGATTCCACGAACCGCGTTGGAGTCTGCATGCGCGAGCGAACGCTCGATGGCGTCGGGACTCCACTTACCGCTTTCGTTCAGCAGAGTGGAGGCCGTCGTTCGCAGCCCATGCGCGCTGACTTCTCCAACCGCATACCCGAGACGCCGAAACGCCTGGTTGATCGTGTTTTCGCTGAGCGGCCTGCGCGATGTGTGGAAGGCGGGAAGCACGAAACCATCCGGTCCGGTCAATTCGGCGAGTTCGTGGAGATAGGTAAGTGCTTGCCTCGATAGCGGGACCGCGTGCGGCCGGCGCATCTTCATCCGTTCCGGCGGAATCCTCCAGACGCGGTTGGCGAGGTCGAACTCTGACCACTCTGCCTTCCGAAGCTCGCCCGGCCGGGCAATCACGTGAGGCAATACCTGCATTGCAAGACGTGTGATGGCATTGCCCGAGTAGCTGTCGATCGACCGCAGAAGCTCACCAACGGCTTCGGGATCGATGATTGCGCTATGGTGCACCACCTTAGGAGTCACCAATGCGCCGCGCAAAACGGAGGTCGGGTCATTTTCGGCTCGACCCGTCGCCACGGCATATCGGAACACGCGGCTGGCGAACGAGCGACAACGCCTCGCCGTTTCGTGCTTGCCTTTCGCCTCAATGCGCTTGAGCGCCGCGAGCATGTCCACTGGCTTCAGGTCGGCGACTGGGCGATTTGAAATGGGCGCGAGTTGCTCAAGGAGCCAGTTCGCCTTGCTGGTGGTGGCATCGGCGCGGCCCTCGGCGACCATCTTGTCAATGTACTCCTTGGCGACGTCTCCGAATGTGTTGGCGGCATTGAATTGCGCGACGAGCTTCTCGCGCTGTCGTTCGGCCAAGGGGTCGATGCCGTCCCGCAACTTCTGCCTTGCCTCGTCACGCTTGCGACGAGCTTCGGCCAGACCGACCTCCGGATACGCCCCAAGCGCGAGGCGTTTCTCCTTGCCGAGATAACGATATTTCAGCCGCCAGAGTTTAGACCCGCCAGGTCGCACCTCGATGTAGAGGCCACGCTCGTCGGCACGTTTGTAAGGCCGATCCTGCGACTTGAGCGCGCGGAGCTCAACATCCTTCAAAGCCACGACCACTGCCTCCGAATCGTTCTGTTCGGTCCGCGGTGCCGGGTTGTTCAAACCCCCAACCGCGTCGGGGGCACCGCCTTTGGGGGCACCATCTCGAGTGGGGGCATCGATAGCCCCCGTCATGCCCCCATGCGGGGTGGGATCAATTGAAATCTGCTCGGACACCTTCAGACATCAATGAGCAGAAAATGGCACATTTCCGCCATTTTGTCGATACTTATGGGATGCTGTGATGAGAACAAATGGTGCCCGGAAGAGGACTCGAACCTCCACGCCCTTTCGAGCGCCGCCACCTGAAGACGGTGCGTCTACCAATTCCGCCATCCGGGCACTTGGCCGCCAGCGTGTTGGCCGTGCGGCAGGTAGGGGCGGGCCGATAGCGAAGGGGCGGGGGTCATGTCAACGGCGCTCGCTCGCCAGTTGACCGCCGGGGGATCGCTGTGGCAATCGGCCGGGGCCAGGCGGGTGTAGCTCAATGGCAGAGCAGAAGCTTCCCAAGCTTACGACGAGGGTTCGATTCCCTTCACCCGCTCCAGCCGCTCCACTTCTGCGCGATAGCTGATACACGCAGGCGATGCCGGCGCTGTTTCTTGCCTTGCTGACTTGCGCCCTGGCAATGTTGGGGAGCCGGCCGGCCTTGCTCACCGCGCGGCTGGCGGGCGACACCGGTGGCGGCGCGGCCTTGCTGGCGGTGTGCTGGATCGTGTCCGCGGTCACCGCCGCGCTGGCGGGTTGGGCGGGATCGGCGCTGGCGCCGCTGATGGCGCCGGCCGCCGGGGCTATGTTCGTGGCGGCCGCGCTCGCGATCGCGGCGATCGAACTTGCGATCCTGAAGCTTCCGGCCAGGCCGGCCGAACCGACGCGCTCGCTCGGAGCTATCGCGCTGGTGCTTTTTGCCGGCCAGGTCACCGACGCGGCCCGGTTCCTGATCCTGGCCGTAGGGGTGGCGACCGAGGCGCCGGCGTTCGCCGCAATCGGCGGAGCGTTCGGCAGCGGCGCCGTGCTCACCCTCGCCTGGGCGCTGGGGAACGACTGGGAAGCGCGCTTGCCGCTGCGCCCGCTCTCGCGCGGTGTCGCCGGGCTGTTTCTGCTCGCCGCGGTCATCGTGGCGTTGGCGGCACGAGGGGTGATCGGCTGACAGGCGCGCGCGCAGCGGCTAGGCAGCGGCGCATGATCGAGATCGTCGAAAACGCGGGCGACGCCGCGATAGCCGAATGGCTGCACGGCCGCCTTGCCGCGGCCTTGGCGGCGAGCGGCGCTCCGGTGGCCATCACCGTGCCGGGCGGCTCGACCCCGTTTCCGATACTCGAACGGCTCGCCGCGATGCCGCTGGAGTGGCGGCGGGTGACGATATGGCCGGGCGATGACCGCGAGGTGCCCGAAGATCATCCGGCCAGCAATACCGGCAGGATCCGCGCGCTGCTGGAGCCGGCGGGCGCCGAAGTCGTCGCGCTGACGGTGATGGAAGCAGTGCCGCATTTCGCCCTCGCCTGGCTCGGCATGGGCGGCGATGGGCATGTCGCCTCGCTTTTTCCGAACACCGATCCGCGCGCCGACGATCCGCTCAAGATTCGAATGCTGACGCCCGACCCGCTGCCGCCGGAAGCGCCGTTCGATCGCATCACGCTGACCTTGCCGGCCTTGCTCGATTCGGACGAACTGGTGTTCGTGATCCGGGGGGCCGACAAGCGCGCGCTGTTCGAGGCTGCGGCGCGCGGCGAGAACGATCTGCCGGTCGCGCGGCTCCTGCGGGCGGCGCGCCAGGCGGTGACATGCTTCACTTGATCCCTGCCCCGCTCCACCGGATGGCGCTGCGCCTGGCCCACCGGCTGCGGGCGCGCTGGCGGCGGATCGTCAAGCCGAAGACGGCGGGCGTCTCGGTAATCGCGCTCGACGCGCAAGGGCGGGTGTTCCTCGTCCGCCACAGCTACGGTTCGGGCCGCTGGTCGCTGCCCGGCGGGGGGCTCGGCTACAACGAAGACCCGCACGCCTGCGCGCGGCGCGAAATGCGCGAGGAGCTGGGCTGCGCGCTCGACGATCTGGTGCTCGCCGCGCAGTTCGAGGAAACGCTCTACGGCGCGCCGCACCGGGCGTGGGTGTTTACCGCGCGCTTCGCCGACGAGCCGCAGCTCGACGGGCGCGAGGTGATCGACAGCGGCTGGTTCGCGCTGGACGCGCTGCCGGCGGACCTCGTGAGCTTCGCGGCTTATCGGCTGCGGCTGGTGTTCGGCGGGGAATAGGTTTCACGCCAACACGCGGACAAGAAGAGAAGGATTGTTCGCGCAGAGGCGCAGAGGCGCAGAGGCGCAGAGGGAGAACGGGAGAGTTACCTTTCGGCCGGCGCTGCCTTTCGAGTGGATTTTCCTTCCGGCTTCGCCGGAGTTCCCTTCCTTCCTCCCTTTCTCTGCGCCTCTGCGCCTCTGCGCGAACCCTCTTTCCTCCGCGTCTCCGCGTCTCCGCGTGAACACCTTCACAACAGCGAAAGCTGAGCCACATCCGGCGGCCGCTCGTCACCCTCTTCGCCTTCGAGATTGGACAGCGTCAGCCCCATCAGGCGCACCGGCATCGGCAGCGGCAGCGCTTCGTCGAGGATCTCGCGTGAGAGCCTCGCGAACTCCGCCTTGCCATCGACCGCGCGCGGCAGCGACTTCGCGCGGGTCATGATCTGGAAGTCGGTGAACTTGAGCTTCAGGGTGATCGTGCGGCCTTTGGTATCGTGCTCGGCGATCCGCTCCCAGACGATCTCGATGATATCGTCTAGCGCGGCGCGCAGGGCGGAGCCGCTGGAGATGTCCTCGTTGTAGGTCCGTTCGCCGCCGAGCGACTTGCGGATGCGATTGGCGCGCACCGGTCTCAGGTCGATGCCCCGCGCCGCGCGATAGAGGTAATCGGCGAAGCTGCCGAAGTTCGCTCGCAGCCACGCGATGTCCTGTGCGGCAAGGTCGGCGCCGGTTTCGATGCCTAGCCTGGCCATCTTCTCCGCCCCGCGCGGCCCGACCCCGTGGAAGCGGCGCACCGGCAGCGACTGAACGAAGGCCGCCCCCTGCCCCGGCTTGATCACACATAGCCCGTCGGGCTTGTTCTGGTCGCTCGCGAGCTTGGCGAGGAACTTGTTGTAGCTGACGCCCGCGCTGGCGGTCAGCCGGGTCTCCGCGCGAGTCCGCTGGCGGATCAGCTCGGCGATGCGCGTCGCGCTGCCGATGCCGTGCAGGTCTTCGGTGACATCGAGATAGGCCTCGTCGAGGCTCAGGGGCTCGACGTGCGGGGTGAAGTGGCGGAAGATCGCACGGATCTGCTGGCTGACCTCGCGGTAGACGTCGAAGCGGGTCCTGCAGAAGATCAGCTCGGGACACAGCCGGCGCGCGGTTTGCCCGGGCATGGCGGAGCGTACGCCGAACTTGCGAGCTTCGTAGCTGGCCGCGGCGACCACCCCGCGCGTACCACCTCCCCCGACCGCCACCGGTTTGCCCCGCAGTTCCGGATGATCGCGCTGCTCGACGCTGGCGAAAAACGCATCCATGTCGATATGGATGATCTTGCGCAGGCCGAGATCGGGCTCCTCGTCGTCCATGCGGTGCACTCTACAGTCCCGCTCCCCCAAGCGGGAGGGGAGAAAGGCTTGTGCTGCACTGCAACATGGGTCTAGGGGCCCCGGTCCATGAATGCCTCGACCGCCCCTCACCACCCGACCTCGATCGGCCCGCGCGAACTGGTCGTGCTCATCGCGTTGTTGATGAGTCTCAACGCCTTGTGCATCGACGGCATGCTGCCGGCGCTGGACGACATCGCCCGCGAGCTCGGTGCGGAGGCCGGCAACCAGCGCCAGTTGATCGTCGGCGTCTACCTGCTGGCCAACGGCCTCGGCTGCTTGTTGCCCGGATCGTTTGCCGACCGCTTCGGGCGCAAGCCGGTGATCCTGTTCTCGCTCGCAGCCTACGCTTTGTTCTCGCTGATCGTGGCGATGGTCGATAACTTCGCGCTGTTGCTCGTCGCGCGCGGCCTGCAGGGCCTGTGCTGCGCCGGGCTGATGGTCGCGCCGATGGCGATCGTGCGCGACCAGTTCGAAGGCGACCGGATGGCCCGGACGATGAGCAGCGTCTCGGCGGTGTTCATCACGGTGCCGGTGATCGCGCCGAGCCTCGGCCAGGCGGTGCTGCTGTTCGCCGGCTGGCGGTGGATCTTCGTCGGTCTGGCGTGCCTTGCGGGCCTCGCCGCGCTGTGGACCTGGCTGCGCCTGCCCGAGACGCTTCACCGCGATTATCGCCAGCATATCGACGTCGCGGCGATCGTCGGCAACATGAGGATCGCGCTCTTCAACCGCATCTCGATCGGCTACGTGCTCGGCGCGGCGCTGCTGATGGGCGCGGTGTTCGGCTACGTAAACAGCGCCCAGCAGCTGATCGGCGAGCACTTCGGCGCCGGGCGCATGTTCCCGGTGGTGTTCGGCGGCACCGCGGCGATGATGGCGGTGTCCAACATCGTCAACGCGCGCATCGTCGAGCGCTTCGGTGCGCGGCGAGTGAGCCACACCGGGGTAATCGTTTTCGTCTTCGTCAGCGCGGCGCAAGTCTGGGCCTCGATCGCGCACGACGGCGAACTGGCCTGGTTCCTCCCGCTGATGGCGACCAACCTCGCGCTGCTCGGCTTCCTCGGCGCGAACTTCAGCTCGATCGCGATGCAGCCGTTCGCCAGGATCGCCGGCGCCGCGAGCAGCGTGCAGACCTTCTTTCGCATGTTCGGCGCGGCGCTCGTCGGCATCGTCATCGGCCAGGCTTATGACGGCACCGCCCGCCCGTTCGCCTTCGCGCTGCTGATCGGATCGAGCGCGGCGCTGGTGCTGGTGCTGTACAGCGAGCGCGGGCGGCTGTTCCGCCGGCTGAACGCGCCGGGCGGCCCCGGGGTGCCGCTGGTCGAGGTGCCCGAGGCGGCCTAGTTCGCGCCGCATCCTCTAATCGTCATTCCCGACGAAGTTAGGGGCTATTCTTCACCACCCGCGCCAACAGCGCCTCGACCTGAACCTGCTGCCCTTCGCGCGCCGCCAGCTCGGCGACGGTCCCGGCGAACGGCGCGGTGAGCGCGTGCTCCATCTTCATCGCCTCTAGGACCATGAGGCGCTGCCCGGCTTCGACCTGCTGGCCTTCGGTGACGTCGACCGCGATGACCTTGCCTGGCATCGGGGCGAGGATGTCGCCGTCGTGGGCGGCGAAGCCGGTCGCAACGCGGTTGGGCCCGAAGGTTGCCTCATAAGCAAAGCCGTTCTCGAACATCCGGATGCTTCCATTCGGCTCATCCTCCGCCGTCGGCCCGTAGGTAGTCGGAACATTTCCATCGGTTTCGAAATCGGATCGGCCATCGATTGAAAGGTCCCAAGTCCAGTCTTGTCCACGCGAAATAGGAGACGCCGTCACCTCGTGAGCCTGGCCGTCAACTGACAGGGTTAAGCGAGCTGCCTTGCGTTCGGCGTTGAGGCGGAATCCGAATAATCCTTGAGGAGCGACGGTTTGATCGCCTTCCCATTCGGCCGCAGCGAACTCCTCTAGCCGCCAGCTTACTGCCGCGAGCATCACGCCATCAGTAAGCGGGCGCCGCGTTAATGCCCCTCCTTTGCGTTTTATAAGGCCAGTATCGAGCTTGGCTGCAACAAACTCCTGCATTGCGAGCAGACTGGCCAAGAAACCTGCGTTGGTTTTCACGGGCCAGACCTGCACCGCCTGAACCATTCCGAGCAACCTTTCGATTGCCTCTCCACGGTTAGCCCCTTGCGCGACGAGCTTCGCGATCATCGGATCGTAGAACGGCGAAATCGCGCCACCTTCATCGACCCCGGTTTCGATGCGCCCATCCCCTCCAAGCGAAAAATGCTCCAACTGCCCCGTGCTCGGCAGAAACCCCTTCGCCGGGTCCTCGGCATAGAGCCGCGCCTCGATGGCATGGCCGCTGATGCTTAGATCATCCTGCTTCAGCGGCAACGACTCGCCGCTCGCCACGCGCAGTTGCCATTCGACCAGGTCGACGCCGGTGATCTCCTCGGTCACCGGGTGCTCGACCTGGAGGCGGGTGTTCATTTCCATGAAGAACACGCGATCGGCCCGCAGGCCCGAGCCCCCGTCTTCCCCTGCCGACCCGTCGGCGATGAACTCGATGGTGCCGGCGCCGACGTAATCGACCGCCTTGGCCGCCCGGACGGCGGCGGCGCAGATCGCTTCGCGGGTGGCGGCGTCCATGCCGGGCGCGGGGGCTTCCTCGATCACTTTCTGGTGGCGCCGCTGGAGGCTGCAATCGCGCTCGAACAAATGGACTACGTTGCCGTCGCTGTCGCCGAACACCTGCACCTCGATATGCCGCGGGGAAGTGATCCATTTCTCGAGCAGGACCGCGTCGTTGGCAAAGCTCGACTTAGCTTCACGTTTGCAGGATTCGAGCGCGGCGAGAAAATCTTCCGCCCTCTCGACCTTTCTCATGCCCTTGCCGCCGCCACCTGCAACGGCTTTGATGAGTACCGGATAACCGATTGACTCGGCTTCCTTTTGTAGCCGTTCGGGCGACTGCTCCTCGCCGTCATAACCGGGCGTCACGGGCACTCCGGCGGCGCGCATCAGCTGCTTCGCGGCGTCCTTTAGGCCCATCGCCTCGATGCTCTCCGGGCTCGGCCCGACCCAGATAAGCCCGGCCTCGATCACCGCCCGGGCGAAGTCGGCATTCTCGCTGAGGAAGCCGTAGCCGGGGTGGATGGCCTCGGCCCCGGTGGCTTTGGCCGCCTCAATGATCCGGTCGCCGCGCAAGTAGCTTTCGGCCGCCGGCGAAGGCCCGATATGCACCGCCTCGTCGGCCTGGCGCACATGCAGCGCGCCGGCATCGGCGTCCGAATAGACCGCCACCGTGCGCACGCCCAGCGCCCGCGCGGTGCGGATCACGCGGCAGGCAATTTCGCCGCGATTGGCGATGAGCAGGCTTCGTATCATTCGCAACCGGTTAGCCGATCCGGCCGGCTCACACCACCTCGTCCGGCAAAGGCGTCAGCGGCATCGGCGCGATCGGGCCGGCCATTCGCGCGATCGTCATCAACTCGCCGCGAGTCCAGCGCTGCATCGGGTCCGGCTGCGGCTGGGTTCTGAACGCTTCTCCCAACGCGCCCCAAACGAGCCCGAGCTTGGTGAAGAAGCCGACGCGCACGCGATGGTCCCACGCGTGTGGGCCGCGCTCGCGCACCTTGCGGCCGATCGCGCCGTAAATGTTCGCGGCGGCGAGTACTGCCCAGCGCTGCCGGAACCGCAGCCCGTTGGCCCCCCAGCGCGCCGCGGCCTCATGGGCATCGGCGAGGTCGAGCAGGCGGCCGACGAGGCCCACCAGCGCCGCCCGGAACTCGGGCTTCATGTGCTCGCCGGGCGGGATATCGGCTTCCGCGAGCCATTCGAGGGGCAAATAGCAGCGCCCCGCCGCGTCGTCCTCGCACAAGTCGCGCGCGATATTGGCGAGCTGAAAGGCGAGGCCGAGATCGCAGGCCCGGTCGAGCGTTTCGTGATCGTCGGCCGCAATGCCCATGACCCG
>Ga0207652_10000339_pt1 | contig 48658 bp, 46 predicted proteins | sample KBSC63BmetaG_FD_184334 | JGI IMG/M metagenome (GOLD analysis project Ga0207652, IMG submission 184334) | Corn rhizosphere microbial communities from Kellogg Biological Station, Michigan, USA - KBS C6-3B metaG (SPAdes) (version 2) | ecosystem: Host-associated > Plants > Roots > Rhizosphere ... | reverse complement strand
CCTGCTGCAGGTAAGCCTGGATCTGGGCCTGGTCCATCAGCGAGGACACGCCCGCACCCGCGGTCACCTGCGCCACCACCTGCTGGGTCACGATGGGCGTGATCTGCGCCGTGAAAGCGGCAATCGCCGCCGGATCATTCGGAATCAGGTTGGCCGCGATCGCCTGCTGCACCTGCGCCGCGATCGTCTGCTGGATCAACTGCTGCGCGGTCGCCGCCGCCGCCCCGGACGTCGCGGCGTAGAACACATCGTTGGCGCCGCCCCACACGCTGTACAAGGTGTTCGGATCGGCCTTGTTGCCGTTCGCCTGCAGGTACATGCCGAGTTGGGTCGGCAGGAGCGGCACGCTCGCTGGCGTGCCCGGCGAATTGTTGAGGATGCCCGCGCCGCCGAACGCGAAGTCGGTGCCCTGCATCAGCGCCGGGGTGAGCGGCGTTCCGAAATAATCCGCGATGTGCTCGACCGCGACTTCACCCGGGTTGGTGGTGAAGCGCATCAGGAAAGGCAACTGCGGACACTGACCCTGACTGATGCAAGACAAATCCAGGTTCCCGTCATCGCTCAGGCTGTCGCCGAACACCACGACGTTGTCGAATAAACCCGCGTGCGCAGACGGTTGTACGGCGGCCGGAGCGGATTGCGCGAACGCGGCGGAACTGGCAAGCGCCAGCGCCACGGCGCAGGCGAGATGACGCGGACGGAACATGGCGGGAATCTCCGGTTGCCAATCGGCGGACGCGCCAAGCCTAATACAGACGTTTGTTTTGTTCCATCCGCGGGCGTATGGGTGAAGCGCCATGCTCGCGATTTGCCGGGAGATCGTGCGCCGGCAAACGCCCGGCTGCGGATGGCCGGTTCGGCGCCAACCCCGCGCTGTGGCCTCTTGCCAGCATTTGTCCGAAGGCGACGATCCACCGCACCGGGCGCGTCAACAGCGCGAAAATCCGATCGGCCCAGCGGGTGGACAACGCCGCCGCGATCACGGCGCCCGCCGTCACGCACAGAACCAGTGCCGCCCACGCCGGAAGCGCTTGCGCCAACAGCGCAAAGGCGCCGGTTGCAGCGACGCCGAGCACCAGGAAGCCGTGCACCAGATAAGCCGTGAGACTGCGCCGCCCAAAGCCGGCGTGACGCGCACGGCGGGGCACCAGCGTGAGCACGGACAGCGCGCATATTGCGGAGGCGCTCAGCAGCGCGAGTCTCGTCATCGCGCCCGCGAACGGCGCGATCCGCAAGGACGCGTAGTCCATCGACGCATACAACCATTCCGGATCGATGTCCCGCAGAAACCACGCACCGGCCGCTGCAGCGGCAAGCACCGTCACCGCGGCGAACCTGCGCACGGGCGCGCCGCCCAATTGCTGCAAGCGCCGCGGGCCGATGCGATGGCCGAGCAGGAACAACGGAAAGAACACCAGCGTGCGCGACAGCGAAAATGGATAACCGATCCACGGCGCCATGCCCGCAGCCAGGGCGATGATCACCGCCAGCGGCAACGCAAACTTCAGTCGCGCGAACAGCGGCAACAACACCCGCCAGCATGCGAGGCTCAGCAGATACCACAGCAACCAGTACGGCGTGAGGTAGCCTTGCGACCAGTCACCGGAGCCGGACAGCCACGCATCCCACGCGGGATAGAGTGTCTGGAACACCACGTACGGCAACAACACGCAGGTCGCCAGTGCGAAGACGCGGCGACGTGTCAGGTCGGTTTTCGAAACCGCGCCGGAAACCAGCACGAACGCCGGCATGTGAAACAGGTAGATCCAGCGATAAAGCGCCGCCGCGAAGGGGCCAGAATCGGACAGTTGTTCCAGCAGGTGTCCGATCACCACCAGCGCGATCAACACGAACCGGGCGTGGTCGAGCGCGGGATAGCGCTCGGGTTGCCGCGCGATGCGCGACGTGCGTGCAGCGGGTTTGCGCAGGGCACGTTGCCCGGCGCGACGGAGCGGCCGATAAAGACTGCGGGTCCAGTTGACGGCAGATTTGCCGATCATCCGCGGGATGGTTCCTCCGAAGCTGGCGGCACGTGGAAACGTGCCGATCGTTCGGCATTCCCCCTGCTCGATGCCAGGATCACGCGCGGCGTCACGACGGCCGGCACGCGGACTTGATGCGGCATGATGACGCAGCGCGCGTTAACCCGATCGGAACGTCGCGCGGGAATCCGTCGACGAACGGCTGCGCCGCCAGCCTTCGCCCGCTTACACTTGCGCAACTTTGGCTTGCGGCGCAACGCCCATGCATGATTTTTTCCGTGTCGTCGTTCTCGGCATCATCGAAGGCATCACCGAATTCCTTCCGATTTCCTCGACCGGACACTTGCTGATCGCCGAGCACTGGCTGGGTGCGCGCTCGGACTTGTTCAACGTCGGCATTCAGGCGGGCGCGATCCTCGCGATCACGCTGGTGTACTGGCAACGCATCTGGCAGTTGCTGACGCGCTGGCGCGATGCGGAAACGCGCGATTACCTGTTGAAGCTGGTCGTGGCGTTCGTGATCACGTGCGTGCTCGGCCTGGTCGCCACTCGTCTCGGCTTCACGCTGCCGGAAACGATCACGCCGATCGCCTGGGCGCTGGTCATCGGCGGCATCTGGATGATTGGCGCGGAACAGATCGCCGCGCGCATGCCGGAGCGCAAGGAGGTGACCTGGCCGGTCGCGATCCTGGTGGGCATCGCGCAAATGATCGCCGGCGTGTTTCCCGGCACCTCGCGCTCGGCCGCGACGATTTTCGCAGCGATGCTGTTCGGCACGTCCAATCGCGCGGCCGCGACCGAGTTCGCGTTCCTGGTCGGCATTCCCACCATGTACGCGGCAACCGGTTACGAATTGCTGAAGGTGATGCACCAAGGTGGCACGGTGCACGAGGATTGGAGCGCGCTCGTTGTGGGCTTCGTGGCGTCGCTGATCGTCGCGTTCGTCGCAGTGAAATGGTTGCTGCGCTACATCCGCACGCACCGCTTCACGCCGTTTTCGATTTACCGCATCGCGCTGGGCACGCTTTTGCTGGTCGCGATTTATTCCGGATGGCTGCAGGACATCGCGTGACGACTACGGTCTGGCAACCGGTTTGCCCGCGGCCACCCATGCCTTGAAGCCACCGTCCAGATGCGCGACATCGCTGTAGCCGAGTTGCCGCAACGTCATGGCTGCCAGTGCCGAGCGTCCACCTGAAGCGCAATGCAGGATCACGCGGCGGTTGGGATCGAGTTCCGGTTTGTGCAGCGGCGACGTGGGGTCGGCGTGGAATTCCAGCATGCCGCGGGACGCGTGCAAGGCGCCCGGAATCACGCCGCCCGTGCGCTCGGCGGCATCGCGCACATCCACCAGCAGCGCGCCCGCAGCCATTTCGGCCTGCACCTGGTCGGGAGTGAGATTCTCCACGCTGGCCTTGGCTTCGGCCACGAGCTGCGATGCGGTTTTGTTGCTCACTGCCTGCACCCCATGATCAGTCCTTCGGCGGCGCATCCACTTTTGCCGCCTGATTGAAATCTCCGATCCCGCCGACCAGCAGCGCGACCGCTTCGCGTTCGGCTTCGGTGAGATCGGGGTGCCAGGAATCCAGGATCATCACCGCGCGCACCTTGTCGCTGCGGTTCCAGGCTTCGTGTTCGAAGGTGTCGTCGAAGGTGACGCAGCGGCCTTCCTGCCACGCGTGTTCGACGCCGCCCACGCTGATCGCGCAGTCCTCGGGGATGATCAGTGGCAGGTGCGTGACCAGCCGCGAATTGGTGACGCCGTGGTGCTTCAGGATGTGCGAGCCGGGCGTCAGGATCGAGAACAGCACTTCCGGCGCGTGGCCGCGGATGTGCACCAGCGGCAGCGAGGCCAGGATTGCGGTGGTGCGCGGGCAACGCCGCGCGTTCTGCTCGAACACTTCGCCATGGCGGTGGAAGAAGAACGAGTTCCATTCGGCATGGCCGCGGGTGCCGGCCAGCAGGTTCTGTTCCTTCAGCAGCGTGTTGTCATTGGTCCCGAGGAACGGTTCGACGCCAATCGGTCGGCCCAGTACGTCGAGCAGTTCGGCGCGGATCGTATCGGTGTGCTGCTCCAGTTCCGCGTGCCACGGAAACAGCTCGCGCGGATAGTACGGGGTCGCAGTAAGGCCCGGTACGTAGAAGAATTTGCAGTATTGACGCGGATCGGGGTAGTTGGCCGGCCGTTCTTCCAGATAGATTTCAAGCCCCTGCTCCACGCGCGTCAGGGCGCCGGCGCCGTACTTGTCGCGCAACGGCTGCATCAATTCCATGAAGAGGCGCTTGCGGTGCAGGTTCACGAATGCGATCGCATGCTTCACGGCCGGGCGCAGGCCGGGCGGCGTGGTCACGTCGCTGCGCCACTTGCCGCGGCTCTGCGCCGCGGACAAGGCGCCAAAATACGCGGTGGTCGCTTCGTCGGCGCGGCCGAGTTGTTCCAGTGCCGCGCCGCGGTGCAGGCGCGCCGCGAAATGCATCGGTTCCAGTCCGAGCGCGCGGTCGAAGGCATCCAGCGCTTCGCCGCCGTGACGCTGCGCCAGGTGCACGATGCCGAGATTCTTCCAGATCTCCGGTTCGGTGGGGTTGAGGCGGGCGGCGTGTTCCAGATCGCGTCCCGCCGAGGCGAACTCGCCACGCGACAACGCGCACATTGCCACGAAGTTCAGGGCCTCCGGCGTGTCAGGCGCGGTTTTCAGGATGTCGCGGTAAAGCGCTTCCGCGTCGGCGATCCGGTGTTGCGCCGCGTGCGCGCGCGCGCGGTTGATGCGCGCTTCGTCGGCTTGCAATGCCTCGGTCATGGTGCTCTGTTGCTTGGCTTTCGCCTAGTTTGCCGGGTTCGCGGCAAGCGCGCTTGATCCAGCGCAAAACATAATCTCCGTAGGGTGGCGCCGATGAAGCCACGGTCAGCCCAACCTACCGCTCCACCATCCTCGCGAACCACCGCCAGCCCGGCAGCCATTCCGTGATCAACTTGAGGCACGTCAGCATGGGCACTGCCAGCAGCGCGCCCGGAATGCCCCACATCCAGCCCCAGATCAGCAGCCACACCAGGATCGCCAGCGGCGAAAGGCGCATGCGCCGGCCCATGATCATGGGCGTGATCACGTTGCCTTCCAGCGCGGCCAGTACCGCGAAGCACGCCGCGGGCGCCAGCGCATGCAACGGATCGTTGAAGTTCAGCAGGCCTACCGTCAGCAGCAGCAACGTATTGGTGACCGCGCCGACATAGGGCATGTAGTTGAGCAACGTCACCAGCCCGCCCCACAGCAGCGGGTCGGGCATGTCCAGCGCCCACAGGATCGCCGCGGTGATCAGACCCAGCGCGATGTTGATCAAGGTGACGGTGAGGAGGTACCGCGAAAACTCCTCCTGGATGCCGCGAATCAGCCCCAGTGCGACCCGTCGATAACTGAATCCCGGCATCGCCGTTACGAGATGCGCGGCAACGTTGCGGCCGTAACTCAGGAAGAAGAACACCAGCAACGCGACCGTGAGCACGGCGACCGCAATGCTCGGCGCCGATTGCACCAGCTTGTCCACGGAAAACCCGCCGGGTGGCGGCGGATGGTTGGTCGGCTGCGATACGACACCGATGCCGGCCAGCGATTGCGAGGCGGCATGGCTGACGCGGGTGATGGGCCGCGTCAGGCGCTTCACCTTGTAGCCCACGTCGCGCATGGCGATCGGCGCGTCCTTCAACCAGGCCGTGGCCGGTGCACTCAGGCCGATCACGCTGCCCGTCAGGGCCGCGGCCAACGCGACCATCACCAGCAGGCTGCCCACCGGGCGTGGCACGTAGATGCGATGCAGGCCTGCCACGATCGGATTCAGACCGAGCGCGATGAACCCGGCAAGCACCAACGGAATGAATAGCGAACGCGCCAACACCAGCGTGGTGGCAATCGCCAGCAACATCAGGATCAGCAGCGGAACGCGCAGCGAACGGAGCCGCCGCACCCGCCGCCTTCCGAGCGCGCTGACATGGCGCCGTGGCCGGATGGTCTGCAGCCGCCCCGGCGGCACGGACCGCGTCCCTGCGGCGTCGGTGCTTCCGGAAAATCTCGATGACGGCATGGCGGACCCCCTCGCCACATCAAAACGGTTCAGACGTTGAGGTATTGTCGCACCAGACGCCAAGCCGGTCCGCTGGCCACGCGTACGCCGGCCCGGACCAGTCCGCCGCCGACCCGCAGTTGCGACAACACGAAACCGATGCCCGCGGCACCGACCAGCGTCGGCAGCGGGTGCGCCCGATAGACGTCGACGACCTCGTTCATCGACGCGCGCAGGTCGCCACGCGCGGCACGCGAGCGCGCCAGCGCCTGCCGACGTTTGGTCAGTGCACGCGTGTACTTCATGGCGCGGGTTCCTTTTCCGACGGCGGGGACGAAGCGCGCCGGAAGCGTGCGAAGTCGCGCCGCAAGCCGTGTTGCAACGCCACGAATTCGGCACGGGTGCGCGGGAAGGTGGCCTGCAGGATCGCGCGTCGTATGGCCATCCAGATGCCGATGACCAGCAGCAGGTGCATGCCGACCAGGATCGCCAGCGCAATGCCGATCGAATGCGTCACCACGGCCAGCGCCCAGCCGATCAGCGCCACGATGCACACCCATAGGGCCACGGCGAACGCCACCAGCGCGACGCTGGAAAGAAAAATGAGGCCGATGCTTGCGCCGAACACCTGCGCTTCGGCGGTCAACAGCGCCAGCAGCGCCGCAGCCGTGCGTTGCAGCGAAGTGAACAGCGTCGCACCAGCACCCAGCACCGCACCGGCCGAAGCCTGCGCGGCGGCCCGTTGCGCGTCGGATTCAGCCGATTCGGGGCGCTCTTCGGTTTCGACGTTCATCCCTGCACGCCCACCGGGAAGCCATGGGCCGCGTCAGCGGCGCGGACCCAGCAACCGCCCGAGCAGCCAGCCCGCCGCCAGCGCGATCGCCACCGATTGCACCGGTTTCTCGCGCACGAAATCGCGTACGTTGTCGAGCGCGTCATCCGCGCGATCGCGCGCGCGGGAAGCGAGTTCGGTGCCGCGATCGCGCCATTCGCCTGCCTTGTCGGCGGCGAGTTCGGCCCCGCGCGCGCTGGCATCGGTGGCGCGGTGCAAGCCCGATTCCACGCGATCGGCGGCGGCGTCGAATTTCTGCTTGGCGCCGCTGACCGCACTGGAAGTGCCTTCCTTGACACGCGTCGCGGTGCGTTCGATGCGCTCGTGGGTGTTGCCGTTGCGCACGGCCTCACTGCTGATGTCGTTGCTGATGTCGTTGGCCATGATGACCCTCCTTGATGGCGCCCCACCGGCGCGATGAAAACCATTTTTGCCCCGCCTTCGACATGGACGGTACGGGTTGGAACCATACAGTGGGCGTCGTGACGGAATGGCGAAAACCGCGCTAACGCCCGCGGCCCGTCCGTTCAGTCGGCCACGGCCGGGTTCAGGCTGTAGGTACCCACCCACTCGGCCTGACCCAGAATATGACCGCGCAAGGCTTGCTGCAGTTCCGACCAGCCGAACGCCCGCGGCAGGTCGAGCCGCGCCACGTCCAGTGCGTACAAGCGGAAGTGGTAGTGGTGCAGCAACGTATCGTTCCAGGGTGGGCAGGGGCCGTCGTAGCCCAGGTATTCGCCGGCCATGTCGGGATCGGACGCGAACCATTCACTGTAGCCGTTGCGTCCCTGCCGCGAACCCGCGGGGCCATCGGGACTTCGCTTGCCGTGCGGCGTGATGCCGTCGCTGCACGCGCCGGCCGCGATCGCGTTGCACGTGGCGGGTACATCGATCATCAGCCAGTGCGCGAAATCCACGCGCGGCAAATCGGACGGAACGTTGCGGCCCTCCTTGTTGACATCGTCGCCCTTGCTGGGCACGTCGATATCGATGCAAGCGAGCGTGAAGGATTTCGTCCCCTCCGGCGCACCGCTCCAGGCGAGCTGCGGATTGCGGTTGCCGGCCAGCACGCACACCTCCCCGTTGTCGCCGGGCTTGCCGAACGCGAATTCGGCCGGGATGCGGGCATGGTTCCCGAAACTGTCGCTGCGGATTTGCATGTGGTGTCCCTGCACTTCAACCATCAAAAGCATTGCCGACCCGGATCAACGCCGATGGATGAGCTTCTCAGCGCCTGCCGCTTTCCGCGGAACCGCGTGATGAACAGGTTTTCGATCTGCCTTGTTCGCGCTGATGCGCATCGACGGCTTCCCGGCTCACCGTCACCTGGCCTGGTACGTGATTCGATATATCACGCCATTTTGGTCATCGGAAACCAGCAGGCTGCCATCCCGCATCGGCTGCACGTCGGCCGGGCGACCCAAGCCCGTCTCACCATCCAGAAAGCCGGTCAAAAATGGTTGGGAACCGCTGACCTTGCCGTCCTTGCCCACGTGCGCCACCACCACGCGGTAGCCGGACTTCCGTGAACGGTTCCACGAGCCATGTTCGGCGATGAACACGGCATCGCGGTACGCGGCGGGAAACATCCGGCCGACGTAGAACCGCATGCCGAGGGCCGCCACGTGTGCGCCGAGGCGCAACGCCGGCTGCGCGAAGTCGCTGCAGGCATGGCCCTTGCCGAATTCCGGGTCGGGCACGTTGCCCGCGTGGCACCAGGGGTACCCGAAGTTCTCGCCCAGCTTGGCGACACGATTCAAGGTGTCGTCGGGGATGTCGTCGCCCATCAGGTCGCGGCCGTTGTTGGTGAACCAGAACGTGTGGGTGCCGGGCTGCCAGTCGAAACCAACCGAATTGCGGATCCCCGTGGCGACGGTTTGCCAGTCACTGCCATCCGGGTTCATCCGAATGATCTTCGCGAAGTCCGGTCCGGGGTTGCAGATGTTGCACGGTGCGCCGATCGGCACGTACAGCTTGCCGTCCGGCCCGAACGCAATGAATTTCCAGCCATGGTGGGTTTTGGTCGGCAGCTTGTCGGTGACGACGATGGGTTTCGGAGGATCGGTGAGGTGCGCTTCGATGTCGGGATACTTGAGGATCCTGCTGACCGCCGACACGTACAGCGCGCCATCGTGGAACGCGACGCCGACCGGCATCTCCAGATCCCTCGCGATCACGTACACGTGTTCGGCGCGGCCGTTTTTCATCCCGGTCAGCGCATACACGTCGCCCTTCTGCGAACCCACGAACACGGTATCGCGCGTGCCGAGCGCCATCCCGCGTGCGTTCGGCACCTGGTCGCTGTAAAGGGAAACCTGGAAACCGGCCGGAACCCTGAGGCTTTGCAGTGGCGGTGCCGCGCGCCCGGCCGAAGGGACGACCATCAACGCGACGGCGGCAAGCGCGACGGCAAAATGCTGCAATGCACTCATCTCGACCCTTCCCGTGACATGAATGATCAAGCGTATCGGCCTGGGTGTTATCGGAACGAGAACGCCGGGGCGACACGGCGGCCGGTGCGAACCAAGCCGCCAGTGCCTCCCGGCCAGGCGCTTCCGGGGGCAACGGCGCACTCGAAAACCCTAGGGTGTGGTGACCGGCTGCGGATCGTCGAGCGTCGCGAAAGCCTCGGAGAACACTTCGCGGTAGTGACTGGAATGGCCGGGCGCAAAACTCACCGGCAGGCCACCGCGGCCCTTGCGCGCACCGCGCGCCATCGGACCGGGCTGCAGGTCAGCCACGCCCAGGAACACGCCCAGGCGCATCCGCATGTCCGAATCCCCCGCCGCCAGCAGCGCATCGGGATCGGCGCGGAAACTCGGCAGGATCGCGGCGGCCTGCGCGATGTGGGTGGCCGCCAGTCGCAGCCAGCGCGCGCCGGTCAGCGGATCGGGCATCGAAACCCCTTCCGACCAGCCGAAACCCAGCCAATCGAGCAGCATGTCGTGCGGCTCGCGTTGCACGATCACCAGCCGCGCGCCCGGCAGTGCCCGTTTGATCACCGGCGCGACCCGAGCATCCAGCACCGGAATCCAGTCGACGACCCGGCCAAGGTCGGTGGCGCCCGCGCGCTCCAGCGGGCGCCGGTAACGCCGTGCCAGCATCGCTAGATCGGCCTGGCCCAGCGGCTGGCCGAGGCGTGGATCGAACGGCGCATTCACGAAATCCGGTGCGGTTTCGAAACGCTCGCGACGCACGAACCAGCCCGGCTGGTCGGCCAGCAGCGCAGCGACCTGGCCGACGCCGGAACCGGGTAGTCCGCACAGGAACACCGGCGCTCCGCCGCGTACTTCCGCGAAATCGGGCTCGTCGGCGAGGCGATGCAATTCCGTCGACGCCGCCTCGTCGAGTGTCGGCAGATCCGGAAGCTGGCCGCGGGTGACGCGTTGCGCGCGCATGAAGGCTTCGGCCGCATCCGGCCATTGCTCCAGCGCATCGAACGCCAGCCCCAGCAGGCGCTGATGGCGGCGCGCCAGCAACGGCGGCTTGCCCTCGAATTGGCGCTCGTCCACCCGTTGCAGGCGTTGCACCGCGGCAGCAGGGTCGCCCGCCAGCAAGGCGCCACGCGCACGCAGCATCGCCAGTGCCGGACGCGGCGATGCCGCAGCGACTTCGGCGAGCGCCAAGGCCTCGTCCACGCGGCCGGCGCCGTCCAGCGCCAGCGCGTGCTGCGCCTTGAGATCGGCGTCATCGGGCCAGCGTGCTTCGGCGGCGGTCCATACGGAAACCGCTTCGTCGTGTCGGCCACTGCGCATCAGCAAGCGCGCCAGCGCGGCATGCGCCCGCACGCCGTCGGGGTAACTCGCGACGTGCCAGCGCAAATCCTCGATGGCTTGTTCGACCCGCTTGGTGCGCGCAAGCAGGTCGGCACGGCGCACCGCCGCGGGATGCAGGTCAGGCCGGATACGGAGGGCTTCGTCGTATTGCGCGATGGCTTCATCGATGCGGCCTTGCGCACGCGCCACGTCGCCCAGGCCCACACGCGCGGTCGCGGTCTGTTCGCCGCGCGCAAGCAGCGATTCGAAAATCGGCAGTGCCGCCGCGATCTCGCCCTTGCGCACGTGCACGTCGGCGCGCAGCGCTTGCGCGAGCGGGTAGTCGGGCTTTACGGTCAACGCGTTGTCGAGCGCCTTCGCCGCGAAATCCAGCATGTCCTGATCCAGCATCGCCTGCGCGTAGCCGGTCTGGATCAGGGGATCGTCGGGCGCGAGTTCCGCGGCCTGCGTCAGCAATTGCAACGCGCGCGGCGAATCACCACGCAACTGCGCAACGTTGCCGAGCCCGGTCAGCGCCTGCACGTCGTTCTCGTCCGCGCGCAATGCCACCCTGAAGTGGTTTTCGGCGGCTTCGATGTCGTTACGCAACAACGCCACCTGACCGAGCCCCGCGTGCGCGGCGGCGAGGTTGGGATTCAACTGGCGCGCTTGGTCGTAGGCGTGCTGCGCCTCATCGAGGCGACTTTCGCTGAGGTACATCTCGCCCAGCGTATGCTGGCAGGCCGCATTGCCCGGATCGAGTTCCGTCGCACGCCGGACCAGCTTGTACGCTTCCGGCAGGTCGCCACGCTGGCCGCGCAGGATCCCGAGCAGATGCAGCACTTCCGCACTGTCGGGGTTCTCGGCCAGCAGCTGGCGATAACCGTTTTCGGCTTCGTCGAGGCGGCCGGCGCGATGCAGTTGGACCAGGTCTTCGAGCATGGGGCGTTTCGCATGAAGAGGCTGCGCATTATGCCTGCCATTTGTGCCTGCCATGCTCTCGCTGGTGGAAAGTCAGGCCACGGAAGCCCGTAGTGGTCTTGCCGGCCGCGCGGCAACTCCGGCGACCCGCTCCGCTCAGCGAAGCAGCCATCAGGGACAATCGCGCAAGCGCGCCAAGCGCGCGGAAATGTAGTCCTCGGACCAACTGCCGAGATGCCGGTCGCGGATGAAGCCGCAATGGCCGCCATGCCGGGTGAGCGTCACCTCGACGCGCGGCGGCAACGTCATCGTCGCGAGATCGCTCGCCGGGCACACCGGGTCATCGCAGGTCGCGAGGATCGACGTCGGCACACGCAACCCGGCCAGCCGATCGCCCGCTACCGAGTAGCCATCCAGATAATTGTCGAGGCTGCCGAAGTCGGTGTGCCTCAACACCAGCGCCTCGGTCAGGGTCCGCAGCGTCCCGCGCAGGTCGCGGCGCGTGAACAACTCGGCATCGGCGAACGCGCGCTGCTTGGCCTTCAGCGAGCGCCGCCACTTCCACATGAAATAGTCGTGGTACATGCGCGGCGCGTGTTCGAGCTGGAACAATCCGGCGTGCGGATCGATCACCGGGCATATTGCGATCACGTGCGCGAGATCGATGCCGGCGTCGGGCGCCCGCAGCGCCGCACGCAGCGCGAAATTGCCGCCCAGCGAAAACCCGACCAGCACCATCGGACGCGTGGGATACCGCCGCTGCACTTCGGCCAGCGCGCCGACCACTTCGTCGATCAGGCATGAATGGAAGATGCCGGGATTCAACGCATGGGTGTCGCCGTGATCGCGGAAGTTGAGGCGGAACACGTCCCAGCCCTCCTCCAGCAACCGCGCGCCCGTCTGCAGCAGATACATGGAACGCGTACTGCCTTCCCAGCCGTGGAACAGCACCACCAGACCGCGCGCCTGCGCGGCGACGTTCTGCACGGTGCGGCAACCGGCAAGCCGCACGCCCTCGCCGCAATCCAGCGTCACCCATTCGGCGTCGGCTTCCAGGCGACGGGTACGCGCGCCGTGCAGAAAGCGGCGCAACGTACTCGACGCCAGCATCGACTGCACGTGTGGACTGCGCAGCCACCACGACGGCCGGAAATCGTCGTCGGCCGTCGGCGTCACGTGGCGATTCCCAGCACCTGCGCGATTTCGGCACGCGCCGTTTCGGCCATCCGGCGGCGGCCGCCTTCCGGATCGAACGGCACGGGCTTCAGGAAATGGACCTCGGCGGTCAGCGAGCGCGTCGCCAGCACGCGGATCACGTTGTGCAGGAAACCCTCACCACGCGTGAACAACATGTCGGGCGCGGGCGCGCCGTTTCGAAGATAACGCAGTGCCACCGGTTGCACCGGCGCCGCTGCGTCCAGTGCCGCCTGCAGGATGCGCGCATGGAATACCTTCAACGTGCCGGCCGGTGCGGTGCCGCCTTCCGGAAACGCGGCGATGCTGCGGCCGGCCCGCAGGCGATCGCTCATCACCGTCATCACCTGCGCCAGCGAATCGGTGCTGCCGCGCCGGTGGAAAATCGTGCCACCGCGACGCGCCATCCATCCGACCAGCGGCCAACGTCCGATTTCGGCCTTCGCCACGAAATCGGCGGGACGGATCGCATGCAGCACGCTGATGTCCATCCACGAACCGTGGTTGGCGACGAACATCACCGGGTCGTGCAGGGGCTCGCCCCGCCGCTCGACGCGCACGCCGAAGCAGCGCAGGAACAGGCGCGACCAGTTGCGCAGCAAGCCTGCGCCGGCGGTGCCGGGTTTCGGGCCGTGCGGCAACAGGAATATGCCGAGCAGGCATCCCCCCAATACCACCAGCAGCAACAGCGGCACACGCCACGCGCAACGCAACGAACCCAAGGCTGGTCCTCCGCCTCGTCAAAAGCCGTTACTTTAACGTGAGCGCGGTGTCACGGGCAGGCCGATGGGGTTCGCCTTACACTGGGGATGCGCGAATGAGGATTGCACCATGAACACCACGCCCCGCCGCGTCGAACACCAGCAAACCGACCGCGGCTACATCCCCGTCTACACCACCGAAACCGTCGAGCAACCGTGGAGCCAGTACACCCGCACCGAACATGAAGTATGGGCCACGCTGTTCCGCCGCCAGCGCGACGTGTTGAAGGGGCGCGCCTGCAACGAATTCCTCGAGAACCAGGAACGCTTCGGCATGACGCCCGATGTGATTCCCAAGTTCGACGACTTGAACAAGGTTCTCAAAGCCGGCACCGGCTGGGAAATCGTCGGGGTCGAAGGCCTGCTGCCGGAATTGACCTTCTTCGACCACCTCGCCAACCGCCGCTTCCCGGTGACCTGGTGGATCCGGAAACCCGAGCAGCTCGACTACCTATCCGAACCCGACCTGTTCCATGACCTGTTCGGCCACGTGCCGATGCTGCTGAACCCGGTGTTCGCCGACTATGTGCAGGCCTACGGCTGCGGCGGTGTCAAGGCGCACGGCATCGATGCCGACGCGCTGATGAACCTGACGCGGCTTTATTGGTACACCGTGGAATTCGGGCTGATCAATACGCCCGAGGGCGCGCGCATCTACGGTTCCGGCATCGTCAGCTCCAAGGGCGAGTCGATCTACTGCCTCGAATCGGATTCGCCCAACCGGATCGGTTTCGACCTGGAGCGGATCATGCGCACCCGCTACAAGATCGACACCTACCAGCAAACCTATTTCGTGATCAACAGCTTCCAGCAGTTGATGGATGCGACCGAACCCGATTTCACGCCGATCTATGCGCGCCTCAAGGAAATGCCGGCCCTGCCCGCGGCCGAAGTGCAGGCCAGCGATCGCGTGATCCATCGCGGGACGGGCGAGGACTGGGTCAACACCAACGACGTGTAGCGCGGGAGGAGCGAAGCGCATCCCGCCATCAGGCACCGGTAACGGCGGGTTATCACCCGCCCTACGCGGACCTCGGGCGCTTCACCGCGCTGACTTCCAGCACCTGCGCGACGTGTTCGCCATCCCAGCGATAGATCAGGTGCTTGCCCTGCACGCACGGCGAGGCGAGATCGGGGAAGAACAGCGCCGCGCACTCCCCACCCTTGCAGCGCACGCTGTCGTAGGCAATGCCGTTTGATCCCCCTTCGCGCAATGTTGCGCCGAGCCTCCGGGAAGCCCCGTAGTCGTCGGGATCGTGCTCGGCCTTCCAGCCACCACGGATGTCGTGCAACGAACCGTGCACGCCCGTGACATAGCAGCGCATCGTGATGTCGACCGCCGGCTCATTCGTCGCCTTGAGGAACTGCTCGCGGTGGTACACGGTTTCCTCGACGGCGGTGTCGAATTCGTGCGCGAGGTACAGCACGCCGTAGCTGCCGTCGGAGAAACGGCTGCCGTCGGGATTGAGGTGCGTGAACGCGGCCATCAGTGGCGTGGTGCCCGGGCCGCTGACGCGGTGTGCCTTCGGCACGTTCGACAATTCGCCCAATTCCTCGCGCAGGCGCGGGTTGGTCAACGACTCGATCCGGTACAGCGCATCGAGGTCCTTCGGTTCGGCAATTGCGTCGAACACCCCGACGGGCGGGAAGCGGCTGGGCACGATGCGGTAGGCACGCTGCCAGCGGATGCGGTGAACGGGCGGATCGTTGGATGGCATTGCGGAATGATGGCTGCATGGTTTCTCGGGTGCCGAGATTCGAGCCTCTCTCCCCGCGGCCGACGGCCGAGCGCGTAGCGCTTCAGAAGTGCGGGCGAGGATTCGGCGACGGTGCAACGTCCATCCGATTCCGAACCCTCATCCGGCGCTGCGCGCCACCTTCTCCCGGAGGGAGAAGGAAGCGGCATTACCCACGTTGAGCATCCAGATACTGCCGCACCACGAACAGATCGGCGACGTTGCCGGAGAGCATGCGTTCCAGCGCGCTCCTGCCACCAAAGGTCGGCGCGCTGTTGGGCTTGCGAAGCCAGGCGTCGGCGCGGTCGGCTTGCGGAAACAGGATCGTCAGCGACTTGAAAATGCCCAGCAAATAGCTGATGCGTTCCAGCGTGTCGCGCGATAGCGTGCCGTCGCGCTCGCGCTTCCATTTGTAGAAGGTCGATTCCGGCGGATCGCCCAGCAGTTTGCGCTGATCCGCGACGCGCAACTTCCAGCGCTCGGCCAGGTTGAAGAACGCACGCAGTGCCGGCCCCACCAGATCCGGTTCGGCCGGGGCATCGTACGTTCCGCGGGTGGCATCGATACGTTCGGCGTGCTGCTTCATCGGAAGTTCCTGTATGAAGTCAACTGCAACTTTACTTCATGCAGCAAGTTCATGCAATTCGCCCTCCGGCAGGTTCACTCGATCCGCTGGCGCGGCACGCCGGCGTGGTCGAGATAGGCGTCCAGCCCGCGTTCGACCGTGTCGGCGAAGATTTCCCCCGTCGCCACGAATTGCATGCGGTCGGGCCGGAAATTGCGGAATCCCAGCCGCAAACGGCACCAGGCGCCGAGCGTCCAGACCGTGCCCCAGCACGCAAGACAGAGTGGCTCGATTTCGCGCGTGCTGGTACTGCCGTCCGCGTCGCGATATTCCAGTTTCAACACGCGTCGCGCGGAAATGGCTTCGTGCAAGGCATCGACGATGCCCGACTTCGCCTCGTACCAGCGCTGCGGCACGAACACGCGCGACCGCTCGGCGCGACCGCGCAGTTCCGTCGGCAACACCGCATCGATCTTCAGCATCGCCGATTGCGCGCCACGTGTCAGCCGTTCGCCCGCAAAGGCACGCACGAAGCGCGCGCCGACCACCAGCGACTCGAGTTCTTCGGCGGTGAACATCAGCGGTGGAATGTCCGAACCCTTGCGCAGCAGATAACCGACGCCGGCTTCGCCTTCGATGGCCACGCCCGAGGCTTGCAGGTCCGCGACATCGCGATATACGGTTCGCAGCGACACGCCGAGGCTGTCGGCCAGCCGTCGCGCGGGCAACGCGGTGCGGCGGCCCTGCAAGGCATGGATGATGAGGAACAGGCGGTCGGCGCGACGCATCCACCGCTTTTATCACAACGCGGTCGCATCCCGTGCGACCACCGTTGCGCCGCACCCGCGCAAGCGACGGTGCCGGAAACATGCGGATCGCCGCGGATCAGCCCGTCAATCCCATTTCCGCTGCGAGCGCTTCGTCGGCCTTGATGGCGCGTTGCTCGGCCGGCCGAGCCATCACGCGGGCTACATAACCCGCGATGACCGGCGTGGCCTCGACCATGCCGAAGCCGGTGAGCCAGCGCAGCGCATTGCCCCACAACACATCGGCGGCGCTGAAGCGTTCGCCCAGCAGCCATGGGCCGGGTTTCAATGCCGAAGTGATGGCGTTCATCGTGGTGTCGAAGTCGGCGTACGGCGATTGCGCGCGCGGCGCGGGTTCGCGCTTCATCGCGCGATCGCTGATCGCGGGTTCGAAGCAGGCGGCGTAGAACACCAGCCAACGCAGGTACGTGCCGCGCTGCGGATCGTCCAGCGCGGGCGCCAGATTGGCCTGCGGGAATACATCGGCGAGATAGATGTAGATCGCCACGGTTTCGGTGACCGGCGTGCCCTTGTGACGAATGGCCGGCACCTTGCCCATCGGATTGATGGCCGTGTAGTCGGGCGCGAGTTGTTGGTTCTTGCGGAAATCGAGTACGCGCAGTGCGTAATCGGCGCCCAGTTCTTCCAGCAACGCGCGCGTCATGGCCGCGCGGCTGTGCGGGTTGTGGAATAACACGAGATCGGATGAAGGGTTCATTTGGAAGCCCCGATTGCGATGAAAACGAGCGATGGGCGATTGCGTAACCGCGCGTGCTTCCGCTGCGCGGCTGCGCCCTAGGCTGCCAGCACTCCGTCGAGCCCGCGCGCCTGCTCGGCAGCGAGGGCCTCGTCCATTTCGAACGCGCGCCGGATCGCCGGACGCGCCTGCACGCGACGGGCGTAGTTGCAGAACACGGGCCAGTCCGGCACCAGCTTGAACGTCAAGCCGTAGTTCAGCGCGCCGCCCCACAGCACGTCGGCGGCGCTGAAGCGTTCGCCCAGCAGCCACAGTCCGCGTTTCAATTGCCCGGCCATTACCTGCATCACGCTGTCGTAATCGCCGTAACCGCACTGCATCGGCGGCACCGCTTCGCGCTTATGCGAAAAATCCGTCAGCGCCGGCTCGAAGCAGGAACCGTAGAACACCATCCAGCGCAAATACGCGCCGCGCAACGGATCGCCCATCGATGGCGCAAGATGTTTTTCGTGGTACAGGTCGGCGAGATACATCAGGATCGCCGCCTGTTCGGTGATCAACACGTCATCGTGGCGGATCGCCGGCACCTTGCCCATGGGATTGATCGCCAGGTAATCGGACGAGCGCTGCTCGCCGGCTTTCAGGTTCAACGCGACCATGTCGTACGCTGCGCCGAGTTCCTCCAGCATCGCGCGGGTGATGCCCGAGCGGCTGCGCGGCGCGTGGAAGAAGACAACCGGCGAGCGCGGGTCCATGGGCGAACCTCCTGATGGACTGCGGACAAAAAGCGGGACCGGACGGACCGAGCTGACCGGCGCCCGCGCGTGGCTCGCAACGGGAAACGGCGTGCCTTCGATGCGCGCGCGATGCTGCGCGGCCGGCCGGTAGGCGTCGAGCAACTTCGAAATCCAGGGATGCATGGAAAAACTCCTTTGGTGTGCCCGCACAGCATGCAACCGTGCTGCTGACAACGTGCTGTCAGCAGCGGCTGGCTTTGCTGCGCAAGGGCCGGGACAATGCGTGTTCCCCGTCTGGATGCAGGCCATGAAGTCCGATTTGCCAAAACCCGTTTCACTGACCCAGTACCTGACCGAAGAGCGTCGCGCGGGCTACGGCGACACCGACCTGATCCAGTTGCTGGAAATCGTGGCACGCGCCTGCAAGCGCATCGCGGTGGCGACCGGCAAGGGCGCACTGGGCGGCGTGCTGGGCGAAGCGGGCACGGGCAACATCCAGGGCGAGGCGCAAAAGAAACTGGACGTGATCTCCAACGAAATCCTGCTGGACGCCAACGCCTGGGGCGGCCACCTCGCCGCCTGCGCGTCGGAGGAAATGGAGCATCCCCAGCAGATTCCCGACGCGTATCCGCGCGGCGGCTATCTGCTGCTGTTCGATCCGCTGGATGGTTCAAGCAACATCGACGTCAACATTTCGGTCGGCACCATCTTTTCGGTGCTGAAGCGACCCGGCGGCCATCGCGGCCGGGTCGACACTTCCGAGTTCCTGCAGCCGGGCACCAATCAGGTCGCCGCCGGCTACGTGGTGTACGGCTCGTGCACGTTGCTGGTGCTCACCCTCGGCCACGGCACCCAAGTGTTCACGCTGGATCGCGAAGCCGGCAGCTTCATACTCACCCGCCGCGACGTGCAGATCCCGGAAGACACTTCGGAATTCGCGATCAACATGTCCAACCAGCGGTTCTGGGAAGCGCCGATGCAGCGCTACATCGGCGACTTGCTGGCCGGCAAGGAAGGCCCGCGCGGGCGCGACTTCAACATGCGCTGGGTGGCCTCGATGGTCGCCGACGTGCACCGCATCCTGACCCGCGGCGGCATCTTCAGCTACCCACTGGATTCGAAAATCAAGGCCAAGGGCGGCAAGCTGCGCCTGATGTACGAGGCCAATCCGATGAGCTTCATCGTCGAGCAGGCCGGCGGCGCCTCCAGCACCGGGCACGGGCGCATCATGGAGGTGCAACCCGAGGGTTTGCACCAGCGCGTGCCGGTGATCCTGGGATCAAAGAATGAAGTGGAAGCGGCGGTGAAGTACCACCTTGACGCGTAGGGCGGGAGTAGCGAAGCGAATCCCGCCGTCGCGGATCGGCGGTCCGGAGTAGCGACCGGCGGGTTGTCACCCGCCCTACACACCTACACCCTGCCGACCACCGGGATCAGCGCACCGGTAATCGCCGATGCCTGCTCGGACAACAGGAACACGATCACGTCGGCGAGTTGCGAAGGTTTCACCCACTTGCCGAAGTCGGCCTTGGGCATGTCACGGCGATTGGGCGGCGTGTCGATGATCGACGGCAGCACCGCGTTGACCGTGATGCCGCGTGGTTTCAATTCTTCGGCCAGTGACTCGGTGAGGCGCATCACGCCGGATTTTGAAGCGGCGTAGGCGCCCATGCCGGCACCGGCTTTCAATGCCCCGGCCGCGCCGATGTTGACGATGCGCCCGCCGTCCGGCAGATACGCCAGCGCAGCCTTGCTGGCCGCGACCGCGGTGCGGAGGTTGACGCGATACAGCAGGTCCCAGGTTTCGGCGCCGCCGTCGGCGAGGGTCTCGAAACGAAACGTACCGGCGATGTTCACCAGCGCATCGAGCCCGCCCATCGCCGTGGCCGCCTGGTCGATCGCGGTTTTCGCTTGCTCCGCATCGGCCAGGTCGACACCACCGAATGGTCCGGCCGCACCCAGGTCGATGCCGGCCGGCGGCGCATCCGCGCGATCGATGGCCGCGAGCTTCGCGCCGGCCGCAAGCGCGGTTTTCACCACCGCCGCCCCGAGCGAACCGAACGCGCCCGTGATCGCGATGCGTTTGCCCGTGAGTGACATGGCGACTCCTCCTGGCCAAAGCGAACGGCAAGCATATAGCGCGACGACCCGGCCGGTGAAATGCACCACACCACCGTCCGGTCGAGTTCGGGAGTAAGCTCGCGCCGTGGCGAGTCCCGGAGCGTGCCATGGCCAGCATTCCCGACGACGCTGTTTGCCGAACCCCGCCCGTCGAGGCGCCGCTGCCGCGCACGATCACGCGCGTGGTCCATCGCCACACTTTGCCGCTGCGGATCATGCACTGGATCAACGCGATCTGCCTGCTGATCCTGCTGGGCAGCGGCCTGCAGATCTTCAACGCGCATCCGGCGCTGTATTGGGGCCACGCGTCGCATTTCGATCGGCCGTGGCTGAGCCTCGGCGCGACCCGCACGCCCGACGGAAAGCTGCGCGGGGTTACCACGCTCGGCACCCACCGTTTCGACACCACGGGCTGGTTCGGCGTGTCGAAGATGGATGGCCAGCCGACCGTACGCGGCTTTCCGTCATGGGCGACGATTCCCGGCCCGCAATGGCTGGCGATGGGCCGCGCGTGGCATTTCTTCTTTGCGTGGCTGTTCGCGATCAACGGCGTGTGCTTCGTCGCCTATGCGTTGTGGACGCGGCACCTGACGCGCGACCTGGTCCCGACGCGGCGCGACTGGCGCGGGCTCGGCCGGTCGATCATCGACCACGCGCTGCTGCGGCATCCGAAAGGCGAAGCCGCGCTGCGCTACAACGTGCTGCAACGGATCGCTTATCTGGTCGTGATCTTCGGGCTGGGCGGCGGCGTGGTGTTGATGGGACTGGCGATGTCGCCACGGATGGACTCGGTGCTCGGCGGGCTGGTCGATGCGGTCGGCGGACGGCAATCCGCGCGCAGCATCCATTTCCTGTTCGCGATGGGCTTCATCGCATTTTTCCTGATCCACATCTTCGAAGTGATCGTGACCGGCGTCGGCAACAATTTGCGTTCGATGATCACCGGCCGTTACGCCATCGAAACGGAGGCGCGCGATGAAACTGATCAATAGGCGCCGCCGCTTCCTGCGCGACGCACTGGCCCTGACCGGCGCGGTGGCGCTGGGCGGCTGCGACAAACTGTCGGAAACCGATTGGGCGCCCAAGGTGTTGGACAGCGCGACGGGCTTGAGCCACGCGGCGCAACGCGCGCTGTCGCGCGGCGCGATGGCGCGCGAGTACGGCGAAGCCGACATCTCGCCGGTGTTTCGCGCAAACGGCAGCACGGATCCACAATCGGCCGAATACCGCGCAATGGCCACGGACGGTTTTCGCGATTACCGGCTGGGCGTAAGCGGACTGGTCGCGCATCCGTTGTCGCTGTCGCTGGACGATTTGCGCGCGCTCCCGGCCCGCACCCAGATCACCCGTCACGATTGCGTGGAAGGCTGGAGCGTGATCGGCAAGTGGACGGGCGTGCAGTTGTCGCACGTGCTGAAGCTGGCAAAGCCGACGAAGCAGGCCCGCTACGTGGTGTTCCGCTGCTACGACGCGATGGACGACGGCAGCGAATATTACGAATCGCTGGACTTCGACGACGCCTATCACCCCCAGACCCTGCTGGCGTGGGAACTCAACGGCAAGACGCTGCCGATCCCGAACGGCGCGCCGCTGCGGCTGCGGGTGCCGCGCCAGCTCGGCTACAAGATGGCGAAGTACCTGCGTCGCGTCGAACTGGTGGATTCTTTCAAGTCCATCGCCGGTGGCAACGGCGGCTACTGGGAAGACCAGGGCTACCAGTGGTACGCCGGTATTTGAAAGGGCGGCAGGCAGGGCTGAGCAATGCGAAGCCCAACATCCTTCATGTCTGGCTTCATCGCATGCCGCCCAACCTACGATCGCTCGGATGCCTTGCGCCAGCGGCGTTCGTGTCGCCAATGCCGGATCCGGCGGATCGACCAGCGCGATGCGAACGGCAGCACCGCCAGCAGCGCCAGCGAAACCATCATTGGCAGCGAAACCAATTGCGCCGGTGATTTGGCTGCCGCGATGCGCGTGCCGGCATTCACGTACACCGCGGTGCCCGCCAACATGCCAACTTGCGTCACCCAGTAATACGTCCACGCCCGCATGTGGGTCAGGCCCATCAGCAGATTCACCAGGAAAAAGGGAAAGATCGGCACCAGCCGGATGTTGAGCAGGTAAAACGCGCCGTCGCGTTCGATGCCTGCGTCGATCTTGTGCAGGCGGGGCGCGAAGCGGCGGCGGATCGCGTCCTTGAACACGAAGCGGGACGCCAGCATCACCAGCGTGGCGCCGATCGCCGAACCGAACGACATCAGCACGGTGCCCTCCACCACCCCGAAGATCGCGCCCGCCGCCAGTGTCATCACGGTCAGCAACGGCAACGACAGCAACACTATCGCGATCAGCAAGCCGAGAAACCCGAACGCCAGCCGCCACGGATGCGTGGCCTGTTCCACCGCCAGCCACTCGCGGCTGCTTTGCAGCGTGGCGAAATCGAGATGGTGTTCCGCCCCTGAAAGAAAGAATGCGACCACCGCGCCCAATGCAATCAGCACCAGGATGCCGCGTAGCAACCATCGCCATTGTTCGCGGGACGACATGATTTCCAGCATGCGCGGGCACGCGTGAACGGTGCGTGCGACCCTTTACCGATGGCCTTCCTCCGTGCAGCATGGCGCGGACCCCGCGGAATTGCCCTTGTCCGATCACCCCGCCCTGCTGCACCGCCTTCGACGCGACCACCTGCTGCAGGCCTTGTTGCTGCTGACAGTCGTGCTGGCGGTTTTCGACCCGCGTACGCCCCGGGAATACCTGCGCTGGCTCGACCCGCCGACGCTCGCCGGACTGTGCGGATTGCTGGTGCTGACGCAGGGCGTGCAGATGAGCGGGCACGTGCAACGCTTCGCCTTGCACCTGGTTGCACGGCTGCGCAGCGAGCGCGCACTGGCGTTCGTGCTGGTGCTGATTGCGGCTGCACTTGCGACGGTGCTGACCAACGACGTCGCACTGTTCCTGATCGTGCCGCTGACGCTGGCGATCGACCGCATCGCGAGCGTACCGCGCCAGCGACTGGTGATTTTCGAAGCGCTGGCGGTGAACGCGGGATCGACATTCAGCCCGATCGGCAATCCGCAGAACCTGCTGTTGTGGCAGCACTCGGGGCTGGATTTCTTGCGATACGTCGCGGCGCTGGCACCGGCTGGCGCGGTATTGCTGGGGGTGCTGCTGATCGCGTGCGGTCCTGCATTTCCATCGGTGCCCCTGCAGATCGACGAAAGTCGAGTGGAGCACGCGCCGCATCGGGATACGCCTTTGCTGGCGGGTTCGGTACTGCTGCTGGCGGCGATGGTGCTCGCACTGCAATGGGGATTCGCGGTGCCCGCAGCACTGGTCGTCATCGTGATCGGCGTGTTGTTTTTCCGACGCGTACTGGCAAGCGTCGACTGGCTGCTGCTGGTGACGTTCGCCGCAATGTTCGTGGGCCTTGGCCATCTCGCCGCGTTGCCGGTGGTGCAGTCGCACGTCGGCGCGCTGGCGTGGCACGATCCACGCGTCACCTACGCGGGTGGCATCGTCCTGTCCCAGCTCATCAGCAACGTGCCGGCGGCGGTAACGTTGCAGCACTATGCGCCGGATCTGACCCTGCTCGCGGCAGCGGTGAACGTCGGCGGATCAGGCTTGATGATCGGATCGCTGGCCAACCTGATCGCATTGCGGCTGGACGGCAGCCGCGGCATCGGCTGGCGCTTCCACGCGTGGTCCGTTCCATATCTTGCGGCGACCGCCGTGCTCGTGGCGCTGGTGACGTTGCGGCCGTAGGACGGATGGTTGGCCGGCTTCCCCGCATCAAACCCGATTGATCTGCCCTGCATGATTGCCGCGACACGCGCCGATCGATGGTCGTGATGGAGCGATTGCGCGTTCCGCGTTTCGCCGCCATTCCGGCTGAACCGCTACATCTGCCGGAACCGGTGGATGAAGGGGCGACTGACCACCAGCAGGTCCGGGCGTTGCCCCACGCGCAGTCGCAGGTGGCCGTCCAGGCCATGCTGGACGCTGGCGATCGCGTTGACATTGACCAGGGTCGAGCGGTGGATCTGCCAGAACTGGTCGGGATCGAGTTCCTTCAGCAGGTCGCGTATGGTCTTGCGGATCAAAAACTCCGCATTGCCGGTCACCATCTGCGTGTACTTGTAGTCGGCCTTGAAATACAGCACTTCCTCCACCGCCGTCAGGTACAACTCGCGGCCCCGGGATGCGGTGATCCAGCGCAGGTATTCGCGACCGCAATCGAGTCTCTGCAGCAGCGTACGCAAGGTTGCGTCCAGATCTGCCGGGGGCTCGTGCAGGCGCTGTTTCAGCCGCGCCACGGCGGTCGCCAGGCGCTCCCCGGAAAAGGGCTTCAGCAGATAATCCACCGCTCCCTGTTCGAAAGCGGCGACCGCGAATTCGTCGTAGGCGGTGATGAATACCACATGGCTGCGGCCGCTGGCGCGACGGGCCACTTCCAGCCCGCTCGCGCCCGGCATCCGGATGTCCAGGAACAGGATGTCCGGCTCGTGCTGCTGCATGGCGCGGATCGCGGCGTCGCCGTCGGGAGCCTCGGCACAGATGCGCAGTTCCGGCCAGGTCGAAGCCAACGCCTCGCGCACCTCGCTCCGCAGCAAGGGTTCGTCTTCGGCGATCAGCGCGGTGGGCGCGTTCATTGCGGAATCCCGATGGTGGTCCTGACATGAAAGCCGTCCCCTTGCAACCAGCGCTGGCGCACGAACCGCGCGCGTTCGCCGTACAGGGCCGCAAGTCGCACGCGCAGGGCTTCGATGCGGTCGTCGTCCCCGGCGGATGCACCCGCCGTGACGGCGGTCGCGCTGACCCGCAAGTACGATTGCGTGAGGTCGGCTTCGACGCGCAGGATGGCCATCGGCACAGCGCGACTGATCATGCCCTCGACCTCGTGGCGTATCGCGCACGGCAGGATCATGGCCGGGAAGGAGGCCGCGGCGGCGGCCGGCGGCAAGTCAGCTTCCAGCGCGACCGTGGCGTTGCGTGAATTGCGCAGGACATCCAGGTATGCACGCACGACACCGATTTCACCGCCCAGTGTCGAGAGGGCGACGTGTCCCTGCGGCATGGCCGCGCGAAGATAGACGATCAAGGCATCGAGCGCGTGCAGCGCGCGCGGGGCATCGACGACTTGCAGTTCCTCGATGCGCGCCAGCGTGTCGATCAGGAGTTCCGGCTCGACGCGTCCCTGCATGGTCTGCAGGCGCGCGTCGGCCAGGCGCCGACGCGCCGTCGCCTGTTCCTGTTGCACCGCATGCAGCCGGTTCTGCTGCAGTTGCAGGCGGCGCAACCAGGCATAGGTGAACAGCGCCACGCCACAGATGACGACGCCGTCGACGACCTCGGTCAAGGTGCGAACGCGGTGCACGGTTCCCGGCTTGGCGTATGCGTCCATGGCCGTGGGAAGCGGAATCAGGTACTGGAAAAACCACGTGACCAGCAGGTTGACAAGCAACCCACCGAACAGCGCGCCCACTGCGTACGGCGTCCACCAGGGCCAGCGCCTGGGTACCACGCGATCCGCAATCGCGACCACCAGCAGCATACCCATTGCGATCATGGCGTTGTCGCAAAATGTCCAGGCATGCGCCTGCCACGACGCCTGCAGGTTCATGCGCAACCAGGTGAGTTCGTCCCAGGCATCAATCAGCAATGCGATCAGGTTGACCGCCAGGACTTGCCTCAAGGTGATCCGCCGCCAGCTGTCGAACAAGAAGCGCAACCAGCACGCAACCGTGCCAGTAAAGGCACCGGTGGCAGCGCGGGTGCGCACGGCGACGTTCATGCTGGCGCCTGCGTCCGGTACGGGAGGCTCAGGGTCGCAATGACACCGTGCGGCACGTTCCTGGCGAGGCGCAGTTGCGCCGCACCGCCGTACAAAAGGCCAAGCCGGGTACGCACGTTGGCAAGTCCGGTGCCGCCGCCCGAGCTTTGGCGGAAACCTGCCCCGTCGTCGCTGACGCGCAGTTCCAAACGGCCATCGACCACATGCACGGCAATGCGCACGGTTCCACCGCTGGGCAGCGGCGCCAGGCCATGCTTGATCGCATTTTCGACCAGTGTCATCAGCATCAACGGGGGCAGCATGCCGGCCACGGCGTCGGCATCGGCCTCGATGCGCCAGTCGAGGCGCGTCCCCATGCGCACGGCCTGGATCCGCAGATACGCCTCGGCCAGGTCCAGCGCCTTCGCGACCGGGATCTGCTGCGCGCTCAGGTTCGACCACGACGTGCGCAGGTACTGGAGCAGGTGATGCAACATCTGGCGGCCGGCATCGGGCTCCGACTGCAGCAGCCGCCGTACGTTTGCCAGCGTGTTGAACAGGAAATGCGGCTCGATCTGCGCCTGCAGCGCCTGCAGGGTGGCCTCCGTACCCTGCCGCGCAAGGCGCTGCTGGGCGACCTCGCCTGCGTGCGCGGCATCGGCCAGCCGGCGTGAGCGTGCGTGGAGCACATAGATCGCCGCGAGCCCAAAACACAGCAGCGCACGTTCCATCCAGTAGCCGACGATTTCCTCGGGGCCGGCTTTCGTGAAACTGCCAGCCCAGGGCGCCAGCCAGCCGAGTATCACGCGCAAACCCACCCCGAGCAGCGTGGCAAGGAGCACCGCGCCTGTCAGCACCGCGTTACGCGGCCACGGAGCCATCCCGGCGGTGCGTTGTTCCACCAGCACAACGACAGGCAGCACCGGCAACGCGACCACCAGGTTGACCAGCCACGCCACCGCCAGCAGCTTGGGCAACGCCATGGGCAGCGTTCCCTCGGCGTAGAAAGCGGCGACCGGTCGCATCGCAAGACCCAGCGCGAACAGGCACACCCATCCGCCCCAACGCACGACTTCACTGAAACTGCCACGCGTGTGGAGGGCCGGAGCGCGACCCGTACCCGGGGGCCGCAGGGCATCAATCGCCCGCGTCTCGCGACGTCCGGCAGACCACGCGTCACCAGCTGGTGCCTTCGCGCTCATGGTTTACGGTCGCGCCCGCGATCCGGAAATCCAAAAAAGCCCGCATTCGCCGAAGCATCTCGGCACACCCTTTGTAGACCCCTTGCGAATCGCTGGCAACCGGACATGCAACGGCACTCCGACGTGATCGCAGGCATGCCACGCGCCGCGACTACCGCCGTGGCGGGATGGCTGCGGAATCCTGGCCCAACCCACCGCAAGACGGGCGCGTGCCCCGGGCGGTTGCACCACGACCGCACCGGCGGATCGGCCGCCTGCAGGCCGGGCTCCGGCACCACACGCCCCTGTGTGTACCCGGGGCGTGTGGCAAGGCCCGGTGGCGGCGGTTCACTTGATGACGACGTGCACGCCCGCCGCGGCCCGCGCCGCGACATATTCCTGCAAGGCCGATTCATAGCGCTGGTGCAGGAGTTCGATGCCACCCGTCAGATTCTCCGGATAGTTCGTTCGTGCTCCGAACAACATCCCGATTTCGCGCTGCGAGAAATTCGCGCGGATCCATTGATGGAAGCTCTCGCAGGCAGTCGCGTCGGAAGGCGGTTCGCAGCTCAGGCTGGGGGCGGCTGAAACCTGTACCGGCGGAAGATCCCGCTGACTGCCGGCCACGGCGGATCCGGCAAAACCGGCCAGGATGATTGCAAGGGAGATGGCATTCAGTTTCATGGTGATGACCCTCGAAGTTGTGCAGCCGTTTCTTCACGAATGGCGTGCACGGCAGGCAAAAGCGCCTGGGTGTCGGCACCGCATGCGGGTCGGGGAAAAGCGTTCCGCGCCCGCACGATCGTGCCGTGATGCAACCTAGCGAAGGTCACGCCCGGCGATAACCCGGCGTGCGACGAAGCGCAGGACGAGGGGAACGGAATGCAGGAAACGCAGCGTCGAGCCCGGCCGGCTCGGCGTCCAGGCCGCCTGCTTTCATGCCTTGTCACCGCGTCGCCGGTGGCGATGCGCCATGCGCGCCGGGTCGGGGCTTCATCCGGCGAAGCCCAACACACAGCCCGCGGCGTCGGGTTCGCATGGAATGCCCGCCCACGCCGCGTCGCCCATCGTGCGTGGAGCGCGCCGTCCCACGGCAGCGGGACACACGCTGCGATGTTTGCGGGCTGCAGCCGCAGCAGCCCTGGAGCATCCGGATGGCCCTTCGACAGCGGCAATCACCCTGGACGCGCCGGAACTGCCATCGTCGCGCGCCCTCCGGCCGCAGGCCGGCCACCCATGCAGGGCGGCCGGCGCCGTACCGCCGCCAGCCCGCCGCCGCGCGTTACTTCACCGGCACCATCAAGTGCTGGTATGGCGTTCCCGCCCACATCACGTACGGCGCCTGCGTATTCGGATCAGCGCCCTTCGGATACATGTCGTAGAAGCCCGGTTCGGCACCCACGACCATCACGTGCGCGCCGGTCTTGACCCAGTGATTGCCCGCCTCGGGTTTGGTCGCATACGGGTCGGTGTTGCTGGCATCGGTGCCGCCCTGGAGCATGTACATGAAACCGGTCTTGCCGCTCGGCGGGGTCTTGTGGCCTACCCATGCGCCCGCCCACTCGAACGCGTTCTTGTCCATGCACATCGGGTCGGGTCCCGGCGTTCCCGGGGAATCGGGCATGCAAGTCCAGCCGTTGTGGCCTTCGCGCAAGGTGCGCATCTTGCCGTCCGCGGTCATCACCACAATGGTGGCGTCCTTCGCCACGGCCGCCGGCGCGGCGCGCTGGGCGCTGGCGATCAACTGCGCGTCGCTGGGGGCGCTGGTTTTTGCTGTGGTCGTCTGCGTCGTGGCCGCCATGGCCATTGCGAGGGCCAGGACACCGTACCGGCCCATTGAACCTGTCGTGTTCATACCTGCCTCCGAGGAACGATTGGGATCGAACGCCCGGTAGCGAGCCCGCACGACGATGTGCGGCGTCGACCGGGGCGACCACTCTACTCCGGTCGAGGTGGGCCTACATGTGCCGGAAAATACCCGCGGAAAAGGTCTGCCGACCGTCAAGCGACAGCGCTCAGTGCGAAGCTTCGTGCAATACGCGCTGATCGATTTTCCCGATGGTGCGCACACCACACAACACCATCGTCAAGTCGAGTTCGCGGCGAATCAATTCCAGCGCCATCGAGACGCCGGTGCCCCCCAGCGCGCCGAGACCGTACACGTAGGCGCGACCAATCATGACCGCACGCGCGCCCAGCGCGATGGCCTTCAAGACGTCCTGGCCCGAGCGCACGCCACCATCCATCCACACCTCGCAATCGCGACCGACACGCGACGCGATCTCCGGCAATACGCTGATCGACGACGGCGCGCCATCGAGCTGGCGCCCGCCATGGTTGGACACGACGATCGCATCCGCGCCGCACTCCACCGCGCGGCGCGCATCGTCGGGGTCGAGCACGCCCTTCAGGATCAACTTGCCGCCCCAGCGATTCTTGATCCACTCGACGTCGTTCCAGTTCAAGCCGCGGTCGAACTGTTCGGCCGTCCAGGCCGCCAGCGAGGACATGTCGCTGACGCCTTCGACATGACCGGCGATGTTGCCGAATTGGTGCCGCCGCGTGCGCACCATCCGCAAGCACCAGCGCGGGTGCAGCGCGAGGTTCGCGAGATTCCTCGGCGTCGGCTTGGGCGGCGTCGAAAGCCCGTTCTTGATGTCGCGGTGCCGCTGGCCCATTACCTGCAGGTCCAGCGTCAACACCAGTGCGGAACAGCCGGCCGCCTTCGCGCGGTCGATCAGGCGTTCGATGAAGGCGTGGTCGCGCATCACGTACAACTGGAACCAGAACGGCCGTTTCACGAACGCCGCCACGTCCTCGATCGAACACACGCTCATGGTCGACAGCGTGAACGGCACGCCGAAATCCAGCGCCGCTTTCGCGGCCAGCATTTCGCCGTCGGCGTGCTGCATGCCGCACAGGCCGACCGGCGCCAGCGCCACCGGCAATGCGACTTCCTGGCCGAGCATCATCGTCGTCGTGGTGCCGCCTTCGACGCCCACCGCGACGCGCTGGTGCAACGGGATGCGCGCGAGGTCTTCGAGGTTGCGGCGCAGCGTGGTTTCGGTCCACGAACCCGACTCGCAGTAATCCACGAACATCCGCGGCACGCGCTTCAGGTAAAGCTGCCGCAGGTCTTCGATGCAGGTTATCGGCGCCATTCGTCCATCCTCCCGTTGCGCGCCAGCCAATACGGGTCGTGCTCGTCCGGATCGGGGCGTTCCGCCCAGCGCTTGTACACCCACTGGTATTGCGGAAACGCAAGCTCGACGCACTGCTCGACGCCGCGATTGAGCGCGGTGCAGGCGGTGCGCAGATCGGCATCGGCGATACCGGCGGGCGCGGGCAGGATGCGGATGCGGAATCCCGCGCCACGTGCCAGGCGTTCGGCGAACGCGAACAGCACCGTCGCACCGGTGCGCCGCGCGATGCGCGGCAGCAGCACCATCGTGTTGGCGTCCAACCCGAAGAATGGCGCGAACTGCCCCTCGCCACGCTTGGGCTGCTGGTCGGGAAGGATGCCCACCACGCCGCCCGCGGCGAGCCGCTTGTAAAGCGCGCGTACGCCGGCGCCATCGGCACGCACCTGTTCGGGCTGGAGGTCGCCGCGCGCGCGCACCAGCATCGCTTCCCAGGCGCGATTGCGCGGCGGCGCGTACAGGATCGCGATGGACGTGCGCGCGCAAAGCCAGTAGTTCAGCAATTCCCAGCAGCCGAGATGCGGCGCGGCGATGATCAAGCCGCGCCCGGATCGCAGTGCCGCATCGAAATGCTGCAGGCCGTCGACTTCACGCACCAGCTTCAACGCGCGGCGTGCGCCGCGCCCCCATACGGCCGCCATCTCGGTGACCGCATGGCCGGTTTCCAAGAGGCACTCGCGCACCCATGCGTCGCGCGCTGCATCATCCAGTTCCGGATGCACGATCCGCATGTTCACTTCGGTGTGCACGCGCTCGCGCGCGCGACGGCGCCACCACAACGGCCGTCCCATCGCGCTGCCGATCGCATACAACACCGGCAGCGGCAGCACGCCCAGCGCGCGCAACGTCCACCAAGTCAAGGCGACATACCACCTCATGTCCGCACACCGGTCGCGATGTAGACGTCGTCCGACAGACCGCTGCCGGCGCGCGCCTTGAAGCGCTTGTAGTTCCATTGATATTGCGCAAACGCATCGCGCACGCAGGCCTCGACCGCGGCATTCATCGCGCTGCACGCCGTCACCAGGTCGGGATCTGACAGCGCCGGGGACGGTTGGCGAAAGTGCACCCGGAAACCTTCCGGCAGCCGCTCGACGAACAGCATCAGCACGGTCGCGCCGGTGCGCTGAGCGAGGCGCGGCAGCAGGGTCATCGTGAGCGCTGCGACGCCAAAAAACGGTGCGACGACGCCGCCCGCGCGCGGCACATGGTCGGGCATGATCGATACCACGCCGCCTTGGCGGAGATGGCGGAACACCCGTCGCACGCCAGAATCATCGATCGGAAACTGGATGCTGGCGCCGCCCCCGCGCAAGCGGCGCAGCAGCAGTTCGGCCTGGGGATGGCGCGGCTGCGTGTAGAACGTCGCGAACGGCGTGCGCGCGCCCACCCAGTAATTGGCGACTTCCCAACTGCCGAGATGTGGCGCGCACAGGATCAATCCGCGCCTGGCGGCGAGCGCCGCATCGAACAGATCCTGCCCGCACGCCTCGCGCACGTTGGCCAGCGCGCGACGCGGATTCGTCCAGATACCGAACGCCTCGACCAGCGAGATGCCGGTCTGGCGCACGCATTCGCGCGCCAGCGCGTTGCGTGCACCCGCGTCGAGATCGCGTCGCACCAGCGCGAGGTTCGCCTCGACGATCCGCCGCTTGCGACTGCGGGTCGTCCAGAACAGCCAGCCCAGCGCCGCACCCAGTGCGCGGAACATGCCCATCGGCAGGCGGGCCGCCAACCACATCAGCCCATAAACGAGTTTGGTGTACCAACGCATCGCGGGAGTTTAGCGAAGAGCCGGGAATCGGAAATGGGGAATGGGGAATGGAAATCGCAGTTCGAGGCACTATGCTTGTCCGATTCCCCATTTCCGATTCCCGATTCGCGTGATCGCCCTCCTCCAACGCGTCACCTCCGCATTCGTCACGGTCGACGGGGAAACCGTCGGCGCGATCGACGCGGGCCTGCTGGTGCTGGTGGCGGTCGAGCCCGGTGACGGCGAGCGACAGACCCGGCGCATGTGCGAGCGGCTGCTCGGCTACCGGGTTTTCTCCGACGATGCCGGCCGCATGAACCTTGCCCTGGCCGACACCGGCGGCGGACTGCTGCTGGTGCCGCAGTTCACACTGGCCGCGGACACCCGCAAGGGCATGCGGCCCAGCTTCACGACGGCCGCGCCGCCCGAACAAGCCCGGCGCTGGTTCGACCGGCTGGTGGAACTGGCGCACGCCACGCACCGCAGGGTTGCAACCGGTCGTTTCGGTGCCCATATGCAGGTGCAACTGGTCAACGACGGCCCCGTGAGTTTCATTTTGCGGATTCAGGGAAACTCCTGACTCTGCGCATCATCCCGGCAAAGGCCGGGATCCCGTGACTTTCGCGCAATGTGCTGAACCGCAAATTCGCTGGGTCCCGTATGGGATGGACCCGAGGTCCTCGATGGGTGGCGTCTTGACCGACACAATCCCGGATTCCGGGTCACGCAGGCCGTTCTGGTGCCCCATGGACGAACCGGTGCCCGGCCGCCGAGTGCGTTCCTCCGAGTCCGTGATCAGGGACGATCGCAATAACGGCGCCGCTTGGGCCGATTCTTGCATGCCGAACCCGGCCTAGTCGATTGACCCATCACGCATTTTCGGCCTTGATCCATGGCCGGAATACCTCCATTTTGCTATACTGAGCGGTCTTGTCGCGCCTGAAATCCCTATGGAAAACCTCCCCTCGCAGCAATCCGAAATCAAGCAGCTGATCACCAAGGGCCGTGAGCAGGGTTACCTGACTTACGCCGAGGTCAACGATCACCTGCCCGACGACATCGTCGATCCGGAACAGATCGAAGACATCATCGGCATGATCAACGGCATGGGCATCGAGGTGCACGAAATCGCACCCGATACCGACATGATCAGCGCCGAAGGTCCGGTCGGCGGCGAGGACGACGAAACCGCGACCGAGGAAGCCGTCGCCCTGCTGTCCGCGGTTGATGCCGAAGTCGGCCGCACCACCGATCCGGTGCGCATGTACATGCGCGAAATGGGCACGGTGGAACTGCTGACCCGCGAGGGCGAAATCGCGATCGCGAAGCGCATCGAGGAAGGCCTCACCCAGGTGCAGACTGCACTGTCCAGCTTCCCGTGGGCGATCGGCCTGCTGCTCGAAGAATACGACCTGCACCTCGACGGCAAGCGCCGCATGAGCGAGATCCTGGCCGGCTTCGCCGATCAGGAAATCCCGGCGGAGGAATTCGGCGTGTCGCAGCCGGAGTCGCAGTCCGCGTCCAGCGACAGCGATGACGACGCCGATGGCGACGAAGACGAGGACGACGATTCCTCGGGCGACGAGGAATCGTCCAGCCCCAGCGGTCCCGATCCGGTCGAGGTCGGGCGCCGCATGGACGTGCTGCGCGAGTTGTACGGCAAATTCCAGAAGACCGCCGACAAGTACGGCGTCGTCGACAAGAAGTCGCAGAAGCTGCGCGAAAAAATGGGCGAAGAGTTCCTGAAGCTCAAGCTTCCGTCCGCGCTGATTGACAGCTTCGTGCGCAAGCTGCGCGAAGTGGTGGCGGCGATCCGCCAGCACGAACGCGTGATCATGGACGTGTGCGTGCGCCAGGCGCACATGCCGCGCAGGGAATTCATCGAACTGTTCCCGTCCAACGAAACCAATCTCGAATGGACGGCCGAACTGGCTCGCAAGCGCCAGAAATGGGTGCCGGCGATCAAGACCCACCGCGACGACATCCTGCTGGAACAGCAGAAGCTCACCGAGATCGAGCGCGCGCTGTACCTGCCGCTCACCGACATCAAGGAAATCAACCGCGCGATGTCGATCGGCGAGGCCAAGGCCCGCCGCGCCAAGAAGGAAATGGTCGAAGCCAACCTGCGCCTCGTGATCTCGATCGCCAAGAAGTACACCAACCGCGGCCTGCAGTTCCTGGACCTGATCCAGGAAGGCAACATCGGCCTGATGAAGGCCGTCGACAAGTTCGAATACCGCCGCGGCTACAAGTTCTCGACCTATGCGACATGGTGGATCCGCCAGGCGATCACACGCTCGATCGCCGACCAGGCGCGCACCATCCGCATCCCGGTGCACATGATCGAGACCATCAACAAGCTGAACCGCATTTCGCGCCAGATGCTGCAGTTGTACGGTCGCGAGCCGACGCCGGAAGAACTGGCGGTCGCGATGGAAATGCCCGAGGACAAGATCCGCAAGGTGCTGAAGATCGCCAAGGAACCGATCTCGATGGAAACTCCGATCGGCGACGACGAGGATTCGCATCTTGGTGACTTCATCGAGGACCAGAACGCCGGCTCGCCGGTGGAATCGGCGACCGACACCGGCCTCACCGAAACCGTGCGCGACGTGCTGGCGGGCCTCACCCCGCGCGAAGCCAAGGTGCTGCGCATGCGCTTCGGCATCGACATGAACACCGATCACACCCTGGAAGAAGTCGGCAAGCAGTTCGACGTCACCCGCGAACGCATCCGCCAGATCGAGGCCAAGGCGCTGCGCAAGCTGCGGCATCCGTCGCGGAGCGAGCAACTGCGGTCCTTCCTCGACTTCGAGTAATGCGTCTCTTCCCCTCTCCCTCCGGGAGAGGGGCGCAACGCGCTGCTCTTGTTCTTGCGCGCAGCGCCGGGTGAGGGTTCGGCGCTGCGCGTGCAAACAAGTCGCAAGGACCTCCATCTTTTCGCGAACACGTACCCTCGCCCCAATCCCTCTCCCGGTGGGAGAGGGCTCCAGCAGCGGAAGCTTTCCGGGTTTTCCATGAACCGCATCGCCGTTTTCGTTGACGCCGGCTACTTCTACGCTTCCGCCAGCGAACTGTTGTTCGGCGCGCCGTTGCGGCGCGGCGAGCTGCGCCTCGCCAACGCCGAGTTCGCGCAATACCTCGCGCAGGTCGCCGAGACCATCGGCGGCTGTCCGCTGCTGCGCATCTACTGGTACGACGGCACCAACTCCGGCCCCACCGCCGCGCACCTCGCGATGGCGTACCTCGACAACGTCAAGCTGCGCCTTGGCTTCGTCAACCAGTCGGGCGAACAGAAGGGCGTGGACGGACTGATCTTTTCCGATCTCACCAATCTCGCGCGCAACCGGGCCATCTCCGACGCGTTGCTGCTGGCCGGCGATGAGGACCTGCGCGTCGGCGTGCAGCAGGCGCAGGAACACGGCATCCGCGTGCACCTGCTGGGGGTCGAACCGAAGGACCCGTCGGGCAACCAGTCCGCCGCGTTGCAACGCGAAGCCGACACCCGCCGCCAACTCGACGCGGTCGCGCTCGGGCAATTCCTGTTCCGCCGCGAATACGCGGGCACGCCCGTTGCGGAAGCCGAAGCCGCGGCGGTGGACGCCGACGTCGCCCACAACCTGGCGCGCATGCAGGAACTCGCGAACGAATATGCGGCGACGCTGGACACCACCCAGCGCGAGTTGATCCTCGCGCTGCCCGAACGCACCCCGCTGCCGCACGAACTCGATCGCGAATTGCTGCTGCGCGCGAGCGAATTGCTGGGCCGCAAACTCGAAGAAACCGAAAAGCGCACCTTGCGCGGCGCGTTGCGCGTTGCGGTGACCGCCGCGACACCGTCCACGGCGGGTTGACCACGCCGATCCGGGCGTAAATTCAGGCCGATTTGCCACGCTCCGGGGCGTCCGCGTGCAGGTCCAGCGCGCCCGCGGTCGTTTGCACCAGCGGTACGAAATGGTCTTCCTGCGTGACCTCGCGCTTGCGGCGCGCAAAGCGGTACAGCGCGTAGCCGGCAAGCAATCCGTCGAGCGCCGCGAACCAGCCGAACAGGAATTCGGGCCGCATCAACGTCATGAGCGCGCCCGCCGCCAGCGGGCCCACCGCTGATCCGATTCCGTTCACCAGCAGCACCGTGCTCGATCCCGACAGCAATTCGTCGCGCCGCAAGTAGTCCACCAGGTGCGCCACCGCGATCGGGTACACGGCAAAGCTCATGCCGCCGAAGGCGAACACCAGCAGCGTGGCGACCGCATGGCCCGCCGAAGGCAGCAGCAGGTTCGCCAGCGCGGCCAATGCCGCGACAGCAGTGATCAGCGCCAACGCGAGCCGTCGATCGATGCGGTCGGACAAGCGTCCCAACGGCCACTGCAAGGCGACACCGCCCGCGATCGCGATGCTCATGTAGGTGCCGACTTCGTCGGCGCCGAGTCCCCGGGCGGCCGCGTACAACGGCAACAGACCCCAGAAAGCGCCCAGCACGAGCCCCGAAATCAAGGCACTGACCAGCGCCGTCGGCACCAGGTGGAACATCCGTCGGACCTGCACCCCCGGCGCCGCATGGATGCCCGGCTGCGGCTGCGGGGTTGCGACTACGGGAAGGCTCGCGATGCAGACCAGGATCGCCACCACGCAGAACAACACGAAGCCCTCGCCATGCAGGCGCAGCAACTGCTGCGCAGCAGCGGTGGCGCCGAGGTTCAACATCATGTAGATCGCGAACACCGAGCTGCGGTGCCGTGGCTCGGCGGCGGCGTTGAGCCAGCTTTCGATGATCGCGTACAGGCCGACCAGCAACAGCCCCTGCAGGACCCGCAGCACCAACCACGCTCCGTAGGCCGAGGTGAGCGCCTGCACCAGCACCACCACCGCCAGCAATGCGGTGCAGAAGGCGAAGGTGCGGATATGGCCGAAGCGGTGCGTCAATCTAGGCACCGTGTAGGTGCCGACCAGGAACCCCGTGTAGTACCCCGACGTCAGGACCCCGATCATCGCGACGGAAAAACCGAGTTGCTTGCCCTCCAGCGCGATGTGCGTGTGCAGCAGCCCGACTCCCATCAACAGGAACACGGTGCTCGAGAGCAGCGGCGTGGTGGTGCGGATGCTCGTTAACATGCGTAGAAATCCGGGCGGCGCGGGCACGCTGCGGGACGGCGTGTAGCCGCAGCAGGGTAGCGTGACGGGAAAGTCTTGTCGCGAAGGGCGCGTCTCGCCAGTCGGCTGCACCACCGCGATGTGCGTGGCGGGCCGAGCCGACGTAAAGCGCAAGCTGCGGGTCGCAATCGCAGCCACAAGCCATCCACGAATGGCGCGTTCGGCGCGCCTCGTCTACTATTTGCAGGCAGTATGGGCCTATAGCTCAATCGGTTAGAGCAGGGGACTCATCGAAAGGTGCCGCCGCGGCGAAAGCCGTGGACGGGATCGGGACGAATTCAGGGAAACCTCAGCGGTTCGGCCGGTGGCAATCCTGAGCCAAGCCGTCGGTACACCGACGGAAGGTGCAGAGACTACCTGAGGGCTACAGTGCCCTTGATGACAGGCCAGAGCGTCCCGCGCCCTCACAGTGCAAGCTGCGGGCGAAGAGATAGTCCGCGCCGGGCAGAAATCCCCGGATCACGCGAATCCCTTGGTTCCAGGTTCGAGTCCTGGTGGGCCCATTTCCCCGGTTTCTCAGTTTGTGTATTACAGTAAAGTGCCATGGTGAGATCCATGCCTCGCCTCCGTCGGCGCGTTCGCCTGCGCATTGCGCTGCTGGCGATCGTTGCGCTGCTGTTCCAGCAGACGGCGCTGGCATCCTACGTGTGCTCGTTTCCGGATATGCCCACCGGCAATACGGCCATGGTGGACCATTGCGACGGCATGCCGATGACGCAGACGAAACACGATCCCGGATTGTGCGTGTGGCACTGCGCGAAAAGCCCGGTTTCCACTCAAACTCCCAACGTTCCGCAGGTGCCGCCGTTGGCGCTTGCGGCGGTGTTGGCGATCGCGCCGCAAGCCGTGCTCACTTTGCCGACCGCCACCGCGGGACAGGCATGCGACCCCGTTTCGCGAAGTCGTGGCCGGCCGCCCGAACTGCGTTCCACCATCCTGCTGATCTAGACCTCCGAGCGTTCCACCGCGGCGGCATCGGCCACCGCGGACGATCGTTTGCGGAGGTCTTATGCGTTTTCTTCTCCTTCGGCGGCGCCTGTGCGCGCCGCGTCTGCTGCTTGCCGCCCTGTCCGCATTGACCGCGCTGCCGCTGTACGCGGCAGATGAAAGCGGACCCTTGAGTCTCGATGCCGCGACGCAACTCGCAGCCACTCGTGCGCCCCAGGTGCAGGCGCAATTGCTGCGTGCGCAAGCGGCGCAGGACGACGCTGTGCGTGCCGGCCACTTGCCCGATCCCAAATTGACGGCGGGTATCAACAACCTCACGGCGACTGGCCCCCAAGCCTTCAATGCTGCGGCCGACAGCATGACGATGCGCAGCATTGGTGTGATGCAGGAAATTCCCTCCGGCGCCAAACGCGAGGCTGAAAAGGCCGTCGCGAATGCCGGGGCGCAGCTTTCGGATGCCGACATCGTCAAGGTGCGGCTCGCGGTCAAACAGGCCACGGCGGGTGCATGGGTTTCGTTGTGGGCAGCGCAGCGTGAACGCAAGCTGCTAGACGGCTTGCGCGAGCAATCCATGCTCGCCGTCAAGCTCGCCAAGGCAAGGCTGTCCGGTGGCGCAGGTAACGCAACCGACGTGTTGGCCGCCCGCACCGCCGTGGTTGAACTCGACAATCGGATCACCGCGGCGGACGCGGAGATCGCCGCTGCACGCGCCGCGTTGCAGCGATGGCTCGGCGACGGTGACGGCAGCACTCTGGCCGAGGCGCCGGACTTCTCAACGCTTCCCGTCCCTCCGACGCAACTGCTGCATGACCTGGACCGGCAAGGCCCGCTGCTGGGTTGGACCGCGCGCGAGGATCAGGCACAGGCAAGGATCGATCTCGCCAAGGCTGGCAAACATCCGAACTGGAGCGTGGGCGTCGTGTACGGGGATCGCATCCGGCTCCCTGACATGATTGGCATCGAGGTCGGCATCAGCCTGCCATTGTTTCCCGGCAACCGGCAGGATCAGGACATCAGCGCGCGCTATGCGGAGCGCGATGCAGTGAAGGACGAACATGAAGATGCACGCCGCGCGCAGCGCGAGGCGGTCGCGACCGGCCTCGCCGCGTGGCAGGGCTACAGCAAGCAGGTCAACGCTTATCGCGAAGAGCTGTTGCCGTTGGCCACGGACCGTTCGCGTACGGCGCTCGCGGCATATCGCGGCGGTGGTTCGCTGCAGCCATGGCTGGAAGCGCGGCGTGACGAAATCGACACGCGCATTGCCTACGTGGATGCGCTCGCGGCGTGGGGCAAAGCTTGGGCGCAACTTGCTTTTTTGATCCCCGAAAATGACGCACCTCTCGCGGACGCGGTGCAGGAGCGGCTGCCATGAACCGAACCTTTGCCAAACGTGTTGTGGCGGCGCTCGCCGCGTTGGTCCTGTTGGTCGTGGCCGGTGCCATCGGCTACTTGGTTGCGCGAGAGTCCACGTCCACTGTGTCGAGCGGCACCATCGCGACGTCGTCATCGTCGGACAAAAAAGTCTTGTACTGGTACGACCCGATGACGCCAGAGCAGCACTTCAATCATCCGGGTTTGTCGCCGATGGGCATGCAGATGGTGCCGAAATACGCGAACGAGAGTGAAGCCGGGGACCAGAACATCGTGCGCATCTCGCCGGCCGAGGTGCAGAACCTCGGCATGCGCACGGCACAGGTGAAAGTCGCCCCACTTGCCGACACCGTGAACGTGCCCGGCACCGTCGCCTGGGACCAGAACCTGGCGGTATCAGTCAGCGCCCGCACCGGCGCCACCATCTACAAGTTGTACGTGCGTGCACCGTTCACCCCGGTGAAGGCCGGCCAGCCGCTCGCCGAGATCCTCGCGCCTCAATGGAGTGCGGCCGCGGCGGAATTCTTCGCGCTCAGTAACGCGAAGTCGGCCGAGGGACGGACCTTGCGTGCGGCAGCACGTGCGCGTCTGCACGCGCTGGGTATGGACGCTGCGACGATCCGCGGCCTGCGCGAGGGCCACGGCACCATCACCCTACGCGCGCCGACGGATGGCGTGGTCAGCTCGTTAGATGTGAAGGAGGGGCAGCAGGTCGGCGAAGGCATGCCGATCATGAGCATCAACGGCTTGGACAAGGTCTGGGTCGACGCCGCGATTCCGCAAGCGCAGAGCGACGGGATCAGCGCCGGCACGCCGATCGCTGCCACGATCAGCGCGCTGCCGGGCAAAACTTTTCATGGCGAAGTCGAAGCCATGCTACCCGACGTGGATCCGGCGACCCGCACCCAACGCGCGCGGATCGTATTGGACAACCCCCATCACGCGCTCGCGCCCGGCATGTTCGCCGAGGTGCACTTTGCGGGCGCCGCCAACGCGCAGCATCCGCTGGTGCCGGCCGAAGCGATCATTGCCGATGGGGTGAACACCCGCGTCATCGAAGCGCTGGGTGGTGGGCGGTTCAGGCCAGTGCGCGTCGAGATCGGTCGTTCATCGGGCGGCATGACCGCCATCCTTACAGGCCTGCATGGCGGCGAGCGCATCGTGACTTCAGGACAGTTCCTGATCGATTCGGAAGCAAGCCTCTCCGGTGCACTGCAACGGATGGATGCCGGTCACCAGGGTTCGCACGCGCCCGAATCTTCATTGCCGGCTGGGACTTTGCCGGAAAAGGGAAGTCAGGCAATGCCCGGCATGGACATGCCACCGCCCGTTCCGACATCGAGTGGCCATGGAGCACACCCATGATCGCCAGGCTGATCCGCTGGTCGATTGCCAACCGCGGCATGGTGTTGCTGGCGGCGCTGGCGCTTGCCATTGCCGGCACCCTCTCGACGATGCGCATTCCGCTCGACGCACTGCCCGATCTCTCCGATACCCAGGTGATCGTGCGCACCGCGTGGCCGGGGCAGTCGCCGCAACTGGTCGAGCAGCAGGTGACCTATCCGTTGGCCACCACGATGCTGTCTGTGCCGGGGGCGACCGCGGTGCGCGGCTATTCCTTCTTCGGCGATTCGTTCGTGTACATCCTGTTCGCCGACGGCACCGATCCGTACTGGGCGCGTTCGCGCGTACTCGAATACCTGAGCCAGGCGCGCGACAAATTGCCGGCCAACGTCAGTCCAGCGCTCGGTCCCGATGCGACCGGCGCAGGCTGGATTTACGAATACGCGCTCATCGATCGCAGCGGCAAGCACGATCTTGGCCAGCTGACCGCACTGCAGGACTGGTTCATGCGCTATCGCCTGAAAACCGTCCCGAACGTTGCGGAAATCGCCACGGTCGGCGGCATGGTGCAGGCGTGGCAGGTGGTGCTCGATCCGCAGGCGCTGGCCGCGCACGGGCTGAGCGTGCCGCAGGTTGAAGATGCAATCAAACAGGCCAACGGCGCCAGCGGCGGTTCGGTGATCGAACAGGGCGAGGCCGAGCTGATGGTGTCCAGCGAGGGCTACCTGCAATCTCGCGAGGACTTCGCGCGCATTCCGGTGGCGACCGGCAAGGACGGCACGCCCGTCTTGTTGAGCGAGGTGGCAAGGATCCGGCGCGGCCCGGCCTTTCGTCGCGGCATCGCCGAGCTGGACGGCCAAGGCGAGGTGGTCGGCGGACTCGTGGTCATGCGCTATGGCAAGAACGCGCTGACCACGATCGAGGCGGTCAAGGCGAGGCTCGCCGAATTGCAGAAGAGCCTGCCGCCGGGCGTCAAGATCGTGACCACCTACGACCGCTCGAAGCTGATCCATGCCGCAGTCAGTACCTTGGGTCAGCGGTTGCTCGAGGAATTCATCATCGTCGCGCTAGTCTGCGCGCTGTTCCTGTGGCACCTGCGCTCGTCGCTGGTTGCAGTGATCACGTTGCCACTGGGCGTGCTGATTGCCTTCATCGTGATGGATCTGCAGGGCGTCTCGGCCAACCTGATGTCACTGGGTGGCATCGCTATCGCGATCGGTGCCATGGTCGATGCGGCAGTGGTGATGATCGAGAACACCCATAAGCACCTGGAAGCCTGGCGTCAAGCGCATCCGGACCTGCGCGAGCCGGACGCACGTGAGCGCTGGAAACTGGTGGGCGATGCCGTCTCCGAAGTTGGCCCCGCGCTGTTCTTCAGCTTGTTGGTGATCACGCTCTCGTTCGTGCCGGTATTCGCGCTGCAGGCACAGGAGGGCCGGCTTTTCAAGCCGCTCGCGTTCACCAAGACCTATTCGATGGCTGCCGCAGCCGCCCTGTCGGTCACGCTGATCCCGGTGTTGATGGGTTATCTGGTACGCGGGCGTATCCGACCCGAACGCGCCAATCCCATCAATCGGCTGGTCAGTGCGGTCTATCGCCCGATGCTGGCCTGGGTGCTACGGGCGCCCCGCACAGTGCTCGTTGTCGCGGCGGTCGTGCTGGTATCGGCATTGCTGCCGCTCTCGCGCCTCGGCACCGAATTCATGCCGCCGCTCGATGAGGGCACGCTGCTATACATGCCGACCGCGTTGCCGGGGCTGTCCGCGGGCAAGGCCACGCAGTTGCTGCAGCAGACCGACCGGATGCTGAAAACCGTACCCGAGGTCGCGCACGTGTTCGGCGTCGCCGGCCGGGCCGACACCGCGACCGACAACGCACCGTTGGAGATGTTCGACACCACGATCACGTTCAAGGCGAAGAGCGAGTGGCGTCCTGGCATGACCATGGACAAGCTGAAGCAGGAACTCGACCGTGCGGTGCAGGTACCGGGCCTGACCAATCTGTTCGTGTTCCCGATCCGCAGCCGCACCGAAATGCTGCTCACCGGAATCAAGACACCCATCGGCATCAAGGTAATGGGCCCCGACCTCGGCGAGTTGCAGCGCATCGCCCGTCAGATCGAAGACATCGCCAGGACCGTGCCGGGCGTCAGCTCCGCGATCGCCGAACGCAGCGCCGGCGGACGCTACGTGCAGGTGCGCATCCGTCGCGACGCCGCCGCACGTTACGGCCTGAGCCAGCAGGATGTGCAATCGCTGATCAGCACGGTGGTAGGTGGTGAGCCGATCAGTGAAGCGGTGCAAGGGCTGGAACGATTTCCGATCGTGCTGCGCTACCCGCGCAGCGAACGAGATTCGCTGGCGGCACTGCGCGCGTTGCCGATCGTCGCACCCGGCGGTGCACAGGTGACGCTGGGCCAGGTCGCCGACGTGGCGGTCACCAACGGACCGCCGATGATCACCAGCGAGGACGGCGTGCCGGCGACCTATGTCTATGTCGACACGGCCAGCCGTGACCTCGGCGGCGTGGTGGCTTCGCTGAAACAGGCGGTCGCCCAGCAAGTGCAAATGCCGGCCGGATACACACTGGCTTGGGCCGGTCAATTTCAGAACCTGCAGCACGCCAAGCAACGTCTGGAGTTCGTGATACCGGCAACCCTCGCGATCGTGTTCCTGTTGATCTCCCTGGTGTTCCGCGATGCCGCGCAAGCAGGGATCATCCTGTTGACCGTGCCGCTGGGGCTCGTCGGTGGCCTTTGGCTGACGTGGTTGCTGGGCTACGCGGTATCGGTCGCCGTGGTGATCGGCTTCATCGCCTTGGCGGGGCTAACTGCTGAGTTCGGCGTGGTGATGGTGCTGTATCTGCGCCACGCATGGCAGCGTCGAATGGATGCCGGCGAACTGACCCATATCGCACTGGATGATGCGATCCACGAAGGCGCTCTGCTGCGCGTGCGCCCGATCGCGATGACGGTGGCGGTGGTTGTTGCGGGCCTGCTGCCCATCATGATCGGCGGAGGTGCCGGTTCTGAACTGGTGCGGCGGATCGCCGCGCCGATGATCGGCGGAATGATCACTGCGCCGATCCTGTCGATGCTAGTGATACCCGCGGCGTTCCGGTTGCTCGAGCGGCGGCGGTTGCGCAAATGGAATCCGCAATCCTTCCCACACCCAAATGAGGGGGAGGCCTGAAAAATTGCATCGATTCTGTCGGTCGCCGCTCGTTTCCGATTTTCGGGAAATAAACGCCGCTCCGCAGCCGATCGGACTGCGCATCACGATGGCAGCCGGCTCACTTGCAAAGGCGGCTTGGCTGCCCTTCATCACCGCATAGCGGTCATTCCATGGGCCCAGCTCGATGTCCTCTTCGGGTCGTTCTGAGACCTTTAGTTCAGGCTTGCCGGCCTTGAAGGCACCGGCGGGTGCCACCATCCGGATCTCGGTCGACGCGCCGCGACAAACTTTGCGCGAGTCTGGCGACAAACTTTGGAAGAATGCATATTTGCCGGGAGACCATAAAGTGGCCGCTTGCCTCGCAAGGCTACCAGATGCCGTTCGAGCGGAAAGGGCGTGCCAGCGGTCATGGGGCGGAGGGACGCCGCGGACTGTCGAGCGGGAGGTGGTGCCTGGTACGGCATCCCGCACTCACGCGCCGGCTCTCGGCGAGGCGATAGTCCCAGCATCGCCCGATCATTCACGGTGATCATGGTCGCGAGCTGCATTGGCTTCCAAGCGATTGTCGAAACCGCCTGCTAGCAATGGCAACGGTCGGCCAGGAGCGGAAGTTCATTAGCGCAGCCGTCAGACTGGTAAGCGGACGTTCCGCATACGGTTATGCGCGCGCTTCGTACCACTTGCGAGAGCGATTGATGACCCGCACCACCGACAGCATGACCGGTACTTCGATCAAAACACCCACCACGGTCGCCAACGCTGCGCCCGAGTGCACGCCGAACAGCCCCACTGCGGTTGCCACTGCCAGTTCAAAGAAGTTGCTGGCGCCGATAAGCGCGGAAGGCCCGGCAACACAATACGGCACACCCAGCCTGCGGTTGAGCCAATAGGCCAGACCGGAGTTGAAGTAGACCTGGATCAGGATCGGCACCGCGAGCATGCCGATCACGGCGGGCTGGGCCACGATCTGTGTGCCCTGGAAGCCGAACAGGAGCACCAATGTCGCCAGCAACGCCGCCAGCGATACCGAACCCAGACGCTTCAGCACGGCCTGCAACCGCAAAGCGCCACCCCGCGACAGCAACCAGTGTCGCAACCACAGGCTGAAGATGACCGGCACCACGATGTACAGCAGTACCGAGAGGAGCAACGTATCCCACGGTACGCTGATCGATGAAATGCCCAGCAGCAGAGCAACGATCGGCGCGAAGGCGAACACCATGATGGCGTCGTTCAACGCCACCTGGCTCAACGTGAAGTGCGGCTCACCATTACAGAGGTTGCTCCATACGAACACCATCGCCGTGCACGGTGCGGCGGCCAGCAGGATCAATCCGGCGATATAGGAGTCGAGTTGTGCCGCCGGCAGATACGCCGCAAACACGTGGCGGATGAAGATCCAACCCAGCAGCGCCATCGAAAACGGCTTGACGGCCCAGTTGATGAACAGCGTGATGCCGATGCCCTTCCAGTGTTGGCGCACACCTGCCAGTGCATGGAAATCGATCTTGAGCAACATCGGCACGATCATCAGCCAGATCAGCACGGCGACCGGCAAGTTAACCTGCGCTACTTCCACGCCGCCCAGTGTCGCGAAGGTGCCGGGAAACAGATGGCCGAGCAATGTGCCGACGGCGATGCACGCCAGCACCCAAATCGTCAGATAGCGTTCGAAGGTGCCCATCGAAGCAACGGGTGGCGCGGCTTCCGCGGCAGCAGGGGTGCCGACCATCGATACATTCATGCGCGGGGCTCCGTACCCATGCGGCCGATTTCCTGCAGGGAGTCTCGCGCTTTCGGGCCGGAAAGCCGCGCATCGGGAAGCGCCCCCATCGCTTCGCCGCGCTTGCGCAGCAGTTCCGCCGCATCGCGATACGCCGCGCGGCGCTGCGATTCATCGCCAGCGACGATGGCCGGATCAGGCACGGCCCAGTGCGCCGTGACCGGCGATCCGAACCAGACCGGGCAGGTTTCGCCCACGGCGTTGTCGCAAACGGTGATCACGAAGTCCATGGTCGGCGCGCCTTCTCTGGCAAACTCATCCCACGATTTGCTGCGCAGACGCTCGGCGGGGTAGCCGAGGCTCGTCGCAAACGCAGCCGCCATCGGCTGTACCCATCCCGCAGGATGGCTGCCTGCGCTCAATGCCTCAAAGCGGCCATGGCCGAGCACGTTCAACAACGCCTCGGCCATGATGCTGCGCGCGGAATTGCCGGTGCACAGGAACAGCACGCGGTAAGGATGCGGGTGCGTCATGCGTTGGCGTCATGCAGCCTGCGATTTCGGCCCGCAGCAGGAGGATTGAGGACCACAACACGCCTCCGACTTGGTGGACTCGGACTGCGCGACCGGCGCCGAATAGGTGGTGGCCTCACCGTGGGTGTGGAAGGTTTCCCAGCGCACGCCCTGCGGGTCTTCCGCCCAGTACTTGTCGGAATGGGCGTAACAGCAGGTCGTGCCGTGCTCGGCCAGGGCAACCGCATCGGCTGAGGCTAGGCGTCCACCGATGGCTTCGAGCTCGGTCCCGTCCTCCGCCTGCAAGCCAAGATGATCCACGCCCGCGGCACGATCCCGCCGCGAGATGGCGAAATTGACGCGGGGGTCTTCCAGCATCCATTTGGCGTAATCGGGCTTGTGCATGGTTGGCGCACTGCCGAACAGGATGGAATAGAAGCGGATGCTGGCATCCAGATCATTGACGTTGACGTGTACATGAAAACGCTTCATCGGGGTGATCTCCGTTTGGGTGGTGGTGCACACACGGGTGCACAAGAAGACGTGTCGTCGCCGCAGCAGTTTTCGGTAAGGAAGCCGAGCAATGCATTCATGCGCGTGTAATCGGCACGACAACGGATCGAGCGGCCTTCGCGTACATCGCGCACTAGTCCAGCGTGGCGCAGGACATTGAGATGGCTGGTGAGCGTGGGCGCCGGCAGCTTGAGTCGGTCGCCGATTTCACCGACGGCCAGCCCTTCGGGACCGGCCTGCACCAGCAGGCGGTAGGTTGCCAGCCGGGTGTCATGGGCCAGTGCTTTCAGGGCCTCGACGGCCATTGTCTGTTTCATAATTTGGAAAATATAAAACTATTTGTTGCGCTGTCAAGCGACACGGTGCTGCCAGGAAAGTAGATGTTCGCGCCTAAGCCCTTTAAGCCGAACCCGTGTAGTGGATGGCTTGGTCCGATTGAAACCCCAATCGCGTACCAAGACCCCCGAAAGCGGCCAGTCGTGACTGGCTGGAACGGGTTGATTGCACCCGTCGCTGATTCCGACAGAGGACGTACGCAATGACGGCGACAACCTAGCTGTCCAGTTCGGCCCAGTATGCGTAGGCTGTATCCAGTTCGGCTTGCAGCGCCGCCAGCGATTGGTTGGCTTGCACGATCGCGCTGCTGTCTTGCTGGAAAAATGCAGGATCGTTCATTGCCGCGGTCCGAGTGGCTATCTCGCTTTCCAGTTGTTCGATGCGCCCGGGGAGCTGCTCCAGCGTGCGTTGATCCTTGAAGCTGAGCTTGCGTTTTGCTGTCGTCGGCGGGTTGGCGACCTTCACAACGGATTTGCTGGTACTGGGTGCAGCGGGCCGCTCGGCCGGGCGCTGGCGTAGCCAGTCGCTGTAACCGCCTACGTATTCCCCGATCCGGCCTTGGCCTTCCAGCACCAGCGTGCTGGAGACGACGTTGTCGAGAAACGCACGGTCGTGTGACACCAGCAGCAGGGTGCCCTTGTAATCAAGCAACAACTCTTCCAGCAGTTCCAGCGTTTCAACATCGAGATCGTTGGTCGGCTCGTCCATCACCAACAGGTTGGACGGTTGCGCGAACAGCTTGGCCAACAGCAAGCGATTGCGCTCGCCGCCGGACAAGTGAGTGATGGGCGCGCGCGCGCGTTCCGGCGAAAACAGGAAATCCTGCAGATAGCCGATGATGTGCTTGCGCTGGCCGTTGAGCTCGATGAACTCGAGGCCGCCGGCGACGTTGTCGATGGCATTGAGTGAGTTGTCCAGTTGCAGGCGGTGCTGGTCGAAATACGCGATCTGTGTGCCGGTGCCAAGCCCGACCGTGCCGCGCTGCGGAGACAACTCGCCCAGCATGATCTTCAGCAAGGTGCTTTTGCCGGCACCGTTCGGGCCAATGATGCCGATGCGATCGCCGCGCATTACCGTGGTGCTCAGGTCGTCGATCAACATGCGGCCGCCGAAGCCGTGGCTCACGTGCCCGAGGTCGATGACCTTCTTGCCGGACGCCTGCGCGTGGCCCAGCATCATCTTCACATTGCCGGCCAGGTTGCGCCGCTCAGCGCGCTCGTTGCGCAGCGCTTTCAATGCGCGTACCCGACCTTCGTTGCGCGTGCGCCGCGCCTTGATGCCCTGGCGAATCCATGCTTCTTCCCGGGCCAGTTTCTTGTCGAACAGTGCGTTGGCCAGGATCTCCGCGTGCAGGCGTTCCTCGCGACGGCGCAGGTAGTTGTCGTAGTCGCCAGGCCAGTCGGTCAGCGCGCCGCGATCGATTTCGACGATGCGCGTGGCCAGGGCGCGCAGAAAGACGCGATCGTGGGTGATGAAGACGAGGCTGCCGGCAAACTGCTTGAGGAAACCTTCCAGCCAAC